>Ga0137415_10008685_pt1 | contig 10069 bp, 9 predicted proteins | sample CZODoug3_1_1_16f_FD_183082 | JGI IMG/M metagenome (GOLD analysis project Ga0137415, IMG submission 183082) | Vadose zone soil fungal communities from Angelo Coast Range Reserve, California, USA - CZODoug3_1_1_16fungal (Hybrid Assembly) | ecosystem: Environmental > Terrestrial > Soil > Vadose... | reverse complement strand
GGTGCCGGTCGTCGACCACGGTCGCGTCATTGGGATCGTCACGGTCGACGACGTCATCGACGCCATCGTGCAGGAAAACACCGAGGACGTGCAGAAGTTCGGCGGCATGGCGGCCATCAACGAGCCTTACATGGAAATTGGCTTCTGGCAGATGATGAAAAAGCGCGGCGGCTGGTTGTGCGCGTTATTCCTGTCCGAAATGCTGACGGCATCGGCGATGCAGGGCTACGAGGGCGAGCTCGAGAAGGCCATCGTGCTGACGCTGTTCATCCCGCTGATCATGAGCTCGGGAGGCAATTCCGGATCGCAGGCGACATCCCTTCTGATACGCGCATTGGCCTTGCGTGAACTTGAAATCAAGGACTGGTGGCGCGTGGCGCTGCGGGAAATCCCGAACGGACTGGCGCTTGGGGCGATGCTGGGCCTTGTCGGCATCGTCCGCATCACGCTCTGGCAATATCTCGGCTTCTACGACTACGGCGAGCACTGGCCGCTGATCGCACTGACGGTCGGCGCCGCCCTGATCGGCATCGTCATGTTCGGCTCGCTGACCGGATCCATGCTCCCGTTCGTCCTGCAGCGGTTCGGGTTCGATCCGGCCAGCGCTTCGGCCCCGTTCGTAGCGACCCTCGTGGACGTTACCGGTTTGGTGATCTATTTCAGCGTCGCTTCGCTGATCCTGCGCGGCACCCTGCTGTAGCGGCGGGTCAATGCCGACGATCGGTCGTCTGAGATGGTATCTTGCCGGCACCGGCTCGGACGATGAGTACGGGGCGCTAAACAGCGTTGAAGGCCGCAAAGCCACGCTCGAGATCGCATTTGAGATCATCGACGTTCTCCAGCCCGATGTGGAGCCGCAGGGCCGGTCCGCCCGGCGCCCATTTGGTCGCCGTACGGTAGTCTCCGCAGTCAAACGGAATCACAAGGCTCTCGAAGCCGCCCCATGAATAGCCCATGCCAAACAGCTTGACGGCATCGAGCAAGGCATCGACGGCCTGTTGCGGCGCGGGCTTCAGGACGATACTGAACAGGCCGGAGGCGCCGGAAAAATCCCGTTTCCAGATTGCGTGGCCGGGATCGCTTTCGAGCGCGGGGTGTAGCACCCTGACGACCTCGGGCCGCGTCGCCAGCCATCGCGCCATATCGAGCGCCGATCGATGATGCTGCGCCAGCCGCACCGCGAGCGTGCGTAGACCGCGCAGCGCGAGAAACACGTCGTCCGGCCCGGCACACACGCCGAGCAACCGGATGGTTTCGGCAAGCTGCGGCCAGGCGCGGGCATTCGCTGAAATGGTGCCGAACATGATGTCGGAATGTCCGCCGATATATTTGGTCGCCGCCTGCATGCTGATGTCGGCGCCTTGCTCCAGCGAACGGTGATACAATGGCGTCGCCCAGGTATTGTCGTCGATAACAAGCGCCCCGCGGCCATGCGCGGCAGCGGCGATCGCGGGAAGGTCGGGCATTTCGAAAGATTGCGAACCGGGTGCCTCGACCAGTATCGCCCTGGTGTTGGGCTTGAACAATTGGCCGACACCGGTGCCGATCAGGGGATCGAAATAGGTCGTCTCTATGCCGTAGCCTGGGAGCAATCCGTCGCAGAAATTTCGTGTCGGGCGATAAGCATTGTCGCAGACCAGGAGATGATCGCCGGCCTTCAGCACCGCGAGCAGGGTCGTGGTGATGGCCGACAACCCAGAGGGCGCAATGCCAACGCCCGCGCATTGCGGGCCTTCGAGAGCCATCAGCGCTTCCTGCAGCGCCTTGGTGGTCGGCGTTCCGCGGCGGCCATACTGAAACTCGCCGCGATGGGCGTGCAGATCTTCCGCGGTCGGATAAAGCACGGTGGAGCCGTGGACGACCGGGGGATTGACGAAGCCTTTTTGCGCCTTGGTGTCGCGCCCCGCCGTCACCAGCGTGGTTTCTGCCTTGTGCGGGCTCGACCGTCCGTCATTGCTTGAGGAATTCATGGGTCCGCCGCCACCGAAAGACTTTTTGCCGCAGCCGCGACGTTGCTCTGAAAGCCCACCGGACGGCGGGTTCGGGCTGGGTTGGTTAATAACAGGACATAGAAGAGGGCCGTCAACCCCTTGACCCGGCCCGCCAGTCGTTCTGTGATGTGTGGGAGCTATTTCAGTCGCAGCACGTTGAGGGGCCTGCCGCGACCTTTGATCCGTTTTTGACCAGACTGCGCGCCAAACTGCTTGTCGGGCGGCGTTTACGGTAACGGATCGCGAAGGTTGGCCCATCGGCCTATGCGATGATAAGCAGACGTTCCCGGAAAAGACCCTTGAAAGGCTGTGTCATGAAACGCGTATCTCTGGCTTTTACCCTTGCTCTTGCCGCCGGCCTCTCGACCCAGGCCGCCACCGCGCAAACGCTGAAGACGGTCAAGGACCGCGGCACGCTATCCTGCGGCGTGAGCCAAGGTTTGCCCGGTTTTTCCTCCCCCGACGACAAGGGTAACTGGACCGGGCTCGACGTCGATATATGTCGCGCGGTCGCGGCCGCCATCTTCAACGATCCGACCAAGATCAAGTTCGTGCCGTTGTCGGCCAAGGATCGCTTCACGGCACTGCAGTCCGGCGAAATTGATGTACTTTCGCGCAATACAACCTGGACGTTGTCCCGTGACACCTCGCTTGGCGCCAATTTCACCGGCGTCACCTATTATGACGGCCAGGGCTTCCTGGTGAAAAAATCCCTCAAGGTGAACTCCGCGCTGGAACTGAACAGCGCGTCGGTTTGCGTGCAAACCGGCACCACGACGGAGCAGAATCTCGCCGACTACTTCAAGGGCAACAACATGAAGTATGAGGTGATCGCGTTCGGCGCCGCCGACGAAGCCGTCAAGGCCTACGAGTCCGGACGTTGCGACGTCTTCACCACGGATGTGTCAGGGCTCTATGCCGAGCGTCTGAAGCTTGCAAATCCGGCCGATCATGCCGTGCTGCCGGAGGTGATCTCGAAAGAGCCGCTCGGCCCGATGGTGCGTCATGGCGACGACCAATGGTTCGATATCGTGAAATGGGTGCTGTTTGCGATGGTCGACGCGGAAGAACTCGGCGTCACCCAGAAGAACGTCGACGACATGGCGAAATCGGACAAGCCCGAGCTGAAGCGGGCGTTCGGCACCGATGGCAATCTTGGCGAACAGCTCGGCCTCACCAAGGATTGGATGTCACGGATCGTGAAGGCGGTCGGCAATTACGGCGAATCCTTCGATCGCAACGTCGGCTCCGGCTCAAAGCTCGGGATTGCCCGCGGGCTCAACCAGCTCTGGACCAAGGGCGGAATCCAGTACGCGCCGCCGATCCGCTGACCAAGCGGCTGCGGCGATGAGCATCGAGCCCCGCGCGCCACCGCCGCAGTTTGCCGCCACGCTGCGGCATGCGCTCGGCGGCCGGGCCGGCTGGAGGGGATTTTTCGTTCAGATCCTGTTCGTCGCCGCGCTGGCCTGGATTGGCTATGAGATCGCGGCCAACGCCCGCGCCAACCTGGAAACGCAGCGGATCACGTCCGGCTTCGGGTTTCTGGCGAACACGGCGGGTTTTGACGTCAGTCAAAACCTGATTCCGTATTCCGGATCCGATCCCTATACCCGCGTGCTCCTGGTCGGTTTGCTCAACACTCTCGTGGTCTCGATCATCGGCATCTTCTTTGCCACCGTGATCGGATTTCTCGTCGCATTGGGCCGGCTGTCGCCGAACTGGCTGCTGTCGCGCATCTCCGGCGGCTATGTCGAACTGCTGCGCAATCTGCCGGTGTTGTTCCAGATCCTGTTCTGGTATCTCGCCGTGCTCGCCGCGCTGCCGAATCCGCGGCAGAGCATCGCGCTGTTCGGCAGCTTCTTTCTCTCAAACCGCGGATTTGTGATTCCGAAGCCGATCGGCACCGCCGGTTTCGAGCCTTTCGCAGTCGCCGTCCTGATCGGTATCGTTGCCTCATTGCTGTGGTGGCGCTACGCGCGGCGGCAGCTATTCGAAAGTGGCAGGATGATCAGGATATGGCCCTATGTGATCGGCTCGCTGATCGGGCTGCCGCTAGTGACCGCGCTGGTGTTCGGGGCGCCCGTCAGGTTTGAAATTCCCGAACTGAAAGGGTTCAATTTTTCCGGCGGCGCGCGCCTGATCCCGGAATTCGTCGCACTGACGCTGGCACTGTCGACCTATACCGCGGCCTTCATCGCCGAGATCGTGCGTGCCGGCATTGTTTCGGTTCACAAGGGGCAGATGGAAGCCGGCGCTTCGCTGGGGCTGTCGCGCGGTTCGACATTGCGGCTGGTGGTGGTGCCGCAAGCGTTGCGCGTCATCCTGCCGCCGCTCACCAACCAGTATCTCAATCTTACCAAGAACTCGTCGCTGGCCGTGGCGATCGGATATCCCGATCTGGTCTCGGTATTCGCGGGCACGACACTCAGCCAGACCGGTCAGGCGATCGAAATCATCGGCATCACCATGGGCGTCTATCTCCTGATTTCACTGGTGACGAGCGCGATCATGAGCTTCTACGGATGGCGGATCGGCCGGAGCATGGGCGCATGAGCCAGACAGCTGCTTGGTCCTTCGTCCGTCGAGAACTCGTTTCCGAGCGTCCCGCGCCGATCAAGACCACCGGTTTTGTCGGTTTCCTGCGCACGCGGCTGGTTAATTCGCCGACCAACATCCTGCTCACCATTGCGAGCATATTGTTGCTGTGGGTCACCGTCATTCCCGCACTGAAATTCCTGCTGGTCGATGCGGTTTGGCACGGCACCGATCGCAATGCATGTCTTGCCGAGAATGCGGGCCACCCGGTCGGCGCGTGCTGGCCCTACATCCAGGCGAAATTCAGCCAGTTCATCTACGGCTTTTATCCGGAGCCGGAGCGATGGCGGGTCAATCTGACGTTCATCCTGGCCGCGCTGCTGCTGCTGCCGCTGTTGATTCCACGGCTGCCGGCCAAGGGGCTGAACGCCGGACTGTTTTTCATTGCATTTCCGATCGTCGCGTTCTTCCTGCTGCATGGCGGCGGGCTGGGCGGTTTCGGCGTCAGCTGGACCGCCGGGCTGTTGTCGGGATTTGCCGAGAGCATTGGTGACGGCGGTCGTGCGCTCACAAATGCAGGCACCGGAACGGCGGTCATCGGACCGCTGCTGACATGGCTGGGAAAGCTGGTCGTCCTGCTCAGCACCTTCATTTCCCTGCTGATCTGGCCCCTGACCTGGCTCCGCGACCAAATTCAGGCATCGGGCCGGCCGGTATGGGCCGATCTCGCGGCCACCGCGGCCGTCGTTTCGATCCTGCTGTTCTTTCTGGGTGGCGGCTTTCGCACCGGATGGCGCGCGCTGGTCGTCAGCCTTGCAACGTTCGGCGGCATCGGCGTCGTGATCGCGGCGATGGGGCTCGATCGGGGCGGGTTGCCGATCGTCGACACCCGGCTCTGGGGCGGCCTGCTGGTGACGCTGGTGGTGTCGGTCACGGGTATCGTCACTTCGACGCCGGTCGGCATCGCGCTGGCACTGGGCCGGCGCTCGACCATTCCATTGATCCGGATCTTTTCGATCACGTTCATCGAACTCTGGCGTGGGGTCCCGCTGATCACTGTCCTGTTCTTTGCAACCTACATGCTGCCGTTGTTCGTTCCCGCAGGCTTCACGGTCGACGGACTGGTGCGTGTCCTGATCGGCATTGCGCTGTTTTCCGGCGCGTACAATGCGGAAGTGATCAGGGGCGGCCTGCAGGCTATCCCGCGCGGGCAGGACGAGGCCGCCAACGCGCTGGGCCTGTCCTGGTGGAAGACGACCGCGCTGATCGTGATGCCGCAGGCGTTGCGCCACGTCATCCCCGGTCTCGTCAATAGTTTCATCGCGCTGTTCAAGGATACCTCGCTGGTCTCGATCGTGGCGCTGTTCGATTTGCTCGGGAGTTTACGGGCCTCGTTTTCCGATCCGGTCTGGGCAACCCCGACCACGGCGTTTACCGGTTTTGCCTTCATCGGGATGATCTACTTCGTGTTCTGTTTTGGAATGTCGCGCTATTCACTGTTCGTCGAGAACCGGCTGAACGCACACAGACGTAGTTGAGTAAATGACCATGACCGCGAACTCGATCGTCCGCATTGCCGGCCTCAACAAGTGGTTCGGCGATTTTCATGTGCTGCGCGACATCGATCTCGATGTCGGAAAAAGCGAGCGCATCGTGATCTGCGGTCCTTCGGGGTCCGGCAAATCGACGCTGATCCGCTGCATCAATGCGCTGGAAGAATTTCAGGAAGGCGAGATCGTCGTCGACAGCATTGAACTCGGCCCGAATTTGCGGCGCGTCGATGAAGTGCGGCGTGAAGTCGGCATGGTGTTCCAGAGTTTCAATCTGTTTCCGCATTTGACCGTATTGGAGAACTGCACGCTGGCGCCGATCTGGGTGCGCAATATTCCAAAGAAGGATGCCGAGGCGGCAGCCATGAAATACCTGGAGCGGGTGAAAATTCCGCACCAGGCCAACAAGTTTCCAGGCCAGATGTCCGGCGGCCAGCAACAGCGGGTTGCGATCGCGCGGGCGCTGACCATGAACCCGAAGGTGATGCTGTTCGACGAGCCGACCTCGGCGCTCGACCCCGAAATGGTGAAGGAAGTGCTCGACACCATGGTCGATCTTGCCAATGAAGGCATGACGATGCTGGTCGTCACCCACGAAATGGGATTTGCCAGGGAAGTGGCGAACCGCATCGTCTTCATGGACGCCGGGCAGATCATCGAGTCCAACACGCCCCAAAACTTCTTCGCCAATCCGCAGCACGCACGGACCAAACTGTTCCTCAGCCAGATTTTGCGGTGAATGAAGCGAATAGGGAATGGCGAAAAGAGAACCGGAAATTTTCGTTCGCTACCCGTGACTCGCGACAAGTCGTGGGGATTTTCCATGAACTCCCTTCATGTCACCAGCTTCTTGCGCTTGCTTTCTTGGTCGCTTTCGCCGTGATGGCATCTGGCGCAGGCGCCGACGAAGCGGTGCCACAGACGCGGCTTGAGCCGACAGCGGCCTATGGCGCGGCTCGACCAGATGATGGCGCCAGGCAACGCGACATCGGCCGGATACCTCGGTCTCGTGTTCTTCGGAACCAAAATCGCGGGCCATGACTCGATCGGGCACGACGGTGGAACCATGACATTCTTCAGCGAGTTGAAGTTTTTCCCCGAGCATGCGTCGGAATTTTTGTGTCACGCGACGGAATTGGCGAAATCAAGAGTTCAGTGAGATACCCCATCCAGCGACGGCCATTGCTCAACGTTTTCTGCCCTAGACGACGGAATGGGCCGATGCGCGCGCCGCCAGCTTCCCAAACGAGGAGGGTGTGGCCGGCGTCTATCAGACGAGCAGGCGCAACGAGTCGTCTTTTGTGAGATTATCTGCGCTGCTGGCGCAGATTGTCGTCAAGGTCGACGGGGACGGGCACGTACGAGGGTTATCTGCGATCTGGCCGTTCGGTAATGGCTCCCCATGGAAGCACGTTCAACGCGATCTACGAAGGGCCAGGCGCGCGCTTCGCCGTTGTCGATGACGGCGACTCCGACTCTTACCTGGCCACACCGGGCCTTCGTCTGCAGCGTGTTCCCTGGTCGCTCGATCTGCGGTGGATCGCGCCAGCGTTGTCGCGAGCACGGCGATGGTTCTCGTGTCGCTGCTGGCCTGGCCGGTTGCCGCGCTATGGCGTTACCGGCGCAAGAGGCGGTGGAGCGAGGACCGCGGCGACCGGGGTAACTTTCTCGCCGCCAGGCTGGTCGTGCTGGTCGATGCGGCCGTCATTGGCGCTGCCGCGGTGCTTTTTGCGATGAGTTCAGACTTCACCATTTTCAATGACGCTCTCGATCGCTGGCTGCTGGTGCTCTATGCCTTCGCGTGGCTCGGCGTTTTCGGCGCGGTGCCGACGCTGTTGGCCGCCACCCGATTCTGGCGCCATGGCACCGGCAGCCGATGGTCGCGTGTTCATCACGCGCTGATTGCCGCCAGCTGCGTGATGATCGCGTGGTTCTTCCTGACATTCCACATCGCGGGGACGACGTTGATTTATTAGACCCCGTTGGATGCGGTTTTGTCGCTTTCCGCAGCACGCCGATTTTCGAAATCAGCGAAAGCGACTGGAAACCATAACCTGCCGAGGCCGTAGCCGGTTCACCGACTGGAAAGCAATTTGTGGCCTTTTATCTCAAAAGGAGGCGCCAATGTTGGGTTTCCTGTTCGGTTTCAATGCCCGGCTCGGCCGGCTGCATTACTTCCTCAGCACGATTGCCCTGGCTGTGGTGATGACCGCGGTCTGTTTCGCCATTGCGAGCTATGCGATCCAGAACACGCCCAGGGGAACGGATCCATCCGTCGGCCTGATTGCGTGGCCGGTGATCGTCTCCATCCTCGTGTTCTTGTGGATCACCTTCACGCTGCAGTCCATGCGTATCAGGGATATCGGATGGGACCCTGTCTGCGTCATCCCGGCGTGGATCGCGCTCCTCATCGTCGATAAGCTTGTTGCAGGCAAGATCCCCGCGTGGTCGCTGGGTCCTGAACATCAGGGAACGATCGTCGGCGCGTTGATCAACTTCGGACTGATTTTGGCTCTGACGTTTTGGCCGAGCGGCGAACACGAAGGTGGGATGCCGAAGTCTGGCGAGACGCGCCGGAAGCCACCTGAGCTACCGCGCAATCAAGGTACAGCGTCGGCGCCTGCGGCACGCATCGCGCGGGCGACGGGAACGGGAGCGGGATTCGGCCGCCGCGCATTGACCACGCCAACGGGTCGCCCTATCGTCGTCGCGGATGGCTCGACGGTCGGAGACAGTTTTCAGCGATGGCGCCGTCGATTTGAAGCGCAACACTTGAGCCGGTCGGTTACAAATCGAGGATGACGGACGTCAACAGCTGGTTCGTTGCGCTCCTGGCCGGAGGCGCTCTGGCAGCGATTCTCTTACTCTTTCAAAGCCGATTTATCTATTTTCCGCTACGCTACTCGACCGCTCAATTGCAGAAAGCGAAATCGATCGGCACCCAAGAAATCAGATTCCGAACGTCTCAAGGAAACCAAACCGCCTTCTTCTGTCGAACCGAAGATTCAGACGCATTCCCTAAGAGTCTCTGGCTGGTGTTCGGAGGCAACGGCGACCTGGCCTTAGGTTGGCTCGACTTGGTGTGCGCTTTTCCTTCGCCATGCACCGGCTTCTTGCTAGTCGACTATCCTGGCTACGGAATTTGTCAGGGGAAACCAAATCCCCGAACCATTCTCGAAAACGCCGAAGGAGCACTGCAAACGCTGCTGGAGTGGAAGGGTTGGACCACTGAAGTCGATGCTTTATGTGTCCTGGGACATTCGCTGGGAGGAGCAGCCGCCCTCCAATTCGCGGCAGGACATTCCGTGCGCAAAATCGTGGTGGTTTCTGCCTTCACCTCCATGGACGAAATGGTTCGAAAACAGATTGGCATAACCTTGGGGCCGCTTCTCCGGCACCGGTTCGACAACCTGACTTCCTTGGCAACGATTCTTTCACAGAATCGGGTACCGGAGATCGCAATTCTTCACGGCCAATCAGACGAGATAGTCCCGCTTAGAATGGGTGCTGCCCTGGCACAACTGGATCCGAGTCGAATCAAATTTGCCGTCATCCCGGAAGCCGATCACAATGATATCATTCAGAAAGCTCTCCCGCTGATTCTGCAAACGATGGGATTGCCGGGATAACGGGTCGGCGATCCTGACGTACGCATGAACGAAAAACGGATTCATCAGATTTTTCAGCTGAGTGTCCTGATCAAGGGCGCCTTTGCGGTGATTGAATGCGCTGCTGGTGTCGCTTTTGCTTTGGTCAGCACAAGCTCGATCAAAAACTTCGTCGATATGCTGACCCAAGAAGAGTTGATCGAGAACCCGAACGATTTCATCGCTACCCATTTGCTCGCTGCAGCGCAGAATTTCTCGGTTGAGACTAAGAATTTCTATGCCTTTTATCTATTTAGCCACGGCATTGTCAAACTGCTGCTCGTCATCGGTCTGCTCAGGAACAAACTCTGGGCGTATCCGGCGTCCCTGATCATATTGGGACTCT
>Ga0137415_10008684_pt1 | contig 10069 bp, 7 predicted proteins | sample CZODoug3_1_1_16f_FD_183082 | JGI IMG/M metagenome (GOLD analysis project Ga0137415, IMG submission 183082) | Vadose zone soil fungal communities from Angelo Coast Range Reserve, California, USA - CZODoug3_1_1_16fungal (Hybrid Assembly) | ecosystem: Environmental > Terrestrial > Soil > Vadose... | reverse complement strand
GGACTATTGGCTTCAGCCATCCATTTTTCGATCCTGCCCTTGTCGTTCTTCACTTCGACGGAAATCAGCACATGGGGATTGATAAACAGGTAGTCCGTTACCGCTCCCTTCACGGTCGTTAATTTTGTGTTGTCATACGGCGACGTACCGTGGTGTGCCGACACGGGCAGTGATACGAAGAGGAGACAAGAAAATACCGCTAAGATGGGCAATCGCCAAATTTTCATGCGAAATCTCCATAACAAATTGAGGACAGAGCCCGTCGGACTCCATCGAGTGTCAATCACGCCCGCAATCAAAACCTATCACTCCCTTATCTCATGTGTCAAAGCTGGTGTTATTGGCTTGTTCCTGCAACGGCTCGCAATATACGTGCTCCTGGCAAAGTTGTCGCAGGTCATCGCACGCCAAAAATCTTTCAACACAGAGTGCACAGAGGGCGCAGAGAGGAGAAGAGAAAAACTAGAGTATGTGCAACGACTCCTTTGGGAAATCCGACTTGGTTTTTCTCTGTGTCCTCTGTGCTCTCTGCGATCTCTGTGTTATCGCTTTTCGGTAGGTGTGCATCGCTTCCCGTTTCCACGGCGACCCCTAATCGAAAATCGCTGTTTTTCTTCCATATGGGAGGACGCGAAATCCGAGGTGCAGGTGCACCGCGCGCGCCAGGACGACTCTTTCCAGATCGCGGCCTTTGCGGATCAGATCATCGACCGAATCACGATGACTGATCCGAACGATGTCTTGCTCAATGATCGGACCGTCGTCCAATTGCTCCGTGACGTAGTGGCTCGTAGCCCCAATGAGCTTGACGCCCCGGTCGTACGCCTGGTGGTACGGACGCGATCCAACAAACGCCGGCAGAAACGAGTGGTGAATGTTGATGATCCGGTTGGGGTATCTGCTCGCGAACTCCGGGCCCAAGACTTGCATGTACCGAGCCAGCACAATCAGATCGGTCTGATTGGCTGCAAGCAACTCGAGTTCTTTTTGCTCCTGTTCCTGCTTATTTTCGGAGCGGATAGGAAAGACGTGGAACGGGATGCCAAATCGTTCCGGCACGGTTTGCAGGTCCGGGTGATTGCTGATCACCAGCGAAATGCTTCCCGGCAATTCTCCCGATACGTTCCGAAGCAGCAGATCGTACAAGCAATGGCTGTATTTTGAGGCAAAGATGGCGATGCGCTGTACGGCATCGGAAAAGTGAACTCGCCATTGCATCTTCAACCGTTCCGCGAGCGGTGCAAATCGCGCGGCGATTTCCGCGCGAGGGATCTGAAATCCGTCCAGTTCCCATTCCACGCGCATCAGGAACAATCCGGTCTCGGCATCAATATGATTGTCGGCGTGAACGATGTTGCCGTCGTTCTGGAAGAGAAATTCCGAGATCTGCGCCACCAAACCCTTCTGGTCCGGGCAACTGATCAGCAATATGGCAGTGGGTCGCGTCGTCACGGTCGGTCGGGTCGTTTGCGGGACGTAGCATACAACATTCCGGCGGGCTCCAAGTAGAGCCCGCGCCCGATTCCGGCGGACTCGACGCTTCACTTGAGGCGTTCAGCGTAAAAGTAGAGGCCGCACCCGATTCCGGCGGGTTCCAAGACGCCGACGCGCCACTCGCCCGCCAAGGCGGGACGGCGCGCATATCCCGCACCCTAAAATCTGCGGTCTTCCGCAGACTCTCGCGAGCAACTTTCCGGCCCAAGCCGTAATCTATCTGCGGAGGGAAACTCGGGCGCCAAGTGGGTAGCCCCCTGCGATTGCAGTGGAAAAGGATTGCGATGAGAGTGAAGCATCGTCTTTCACGAACATTTGCAAACTATCTCCTTTCATTTGCAGGAGGTAACGCCACGCTCCCTCGAGGTTTATCTTTTGGAGACAATCAGTACTACTGCTCTCCCGCGTGGCCGCAACTAAAACTCCGGCCCTGGGTTTCTCACAGTGATCGCAAGGACCATAGATTTCAGCCGCCAGCCCTCGCCCTATCTATGGCAGCAGCCTTGGTAGCGCACAAAAAATAGCTGAATTACTTTGGAGGAAAACGCACATGAATTCTCGGATTCTACGTCTGACCCTGGGTTTGATTCTAGCGGCTGTGCCCGCGTTCCTCTCGGGATGCGGCGCCGGCGCGTACGGTTCCGGCTCACAGGGAGGAGGCGGAGCACTATACGGCAGCGTCAACATGATGGTTAGCGATGGCTCCACGGAGGACTGGGCGACCATCGGCGTCAAGATCTTGTCGATTTCGCTGGTTCCGCAGGGCGGAGGCGCTCCTGTGAACGTATACACCGCACCGAGCCCCGTGCCGACAACCAACCTGGTTCAGTTGGACCAACTCGGTGAGATTCTCGGAAATGCTTCCGTGCCGGCTGGCACGTACACTGGTGCAATTCTCACCGTCAGCGGCAACCCCACGGATATCCTGCTGACGGCCGCCGCGAATCCCGAAGCTGGATTTGCGGGCACGCCGGGAGCGACGATTCCCCCAGCGCAAATTCAACTACAAGGAACGACCGGCAGCGCAGGCAGCGTGACCGTGCCTGTGAACGTAACCTTCGATTCCCCGCTGGTCGTGACCGCGAATCAAAGCAACGCGTTGGATCTGGAATTCGACCTTTCACATCCTGCTTTCCTAGTAGGCCATGTGCCTCCGGCGGGTGGAACAACGATTTGGGCGGTAAACTTCAAGGGTCCTGTGCGTCACCATCCATTGCCCGATATCACCCGTTTGGTGCTACGCCACACCTACGGGACGGTGGCCTCCATTGGCCCTAACAACGCCTCAATCACAATCATGAAAGACTTCCCCGTCGAGCCGCCGACAAATCCGGAAACCGCAATTGTTTCTACTCACTCTCTTTCCATCCTCGCGGACGCTGCCAATGGGACGATTTTCTATGATCTGGACGCGAAAACGAACGTAACGATCAAGGACTTCTCCACGCTGGCAACGACCCTGCCGAACAAATTTGTTCGAGTGGCAGCCCGATATCAATCCGATGGCTCACTGGTAGCCGTGCGCATTTGGGCCAGCAGCACGTTTAACAGCGTCTGGATCAGCCCGGAGGGACACGTGCTCCATGTGAATACCGGGACGAATGTGATTACCGTGGAGAATGAAGTTGGCGGCGCCGTTGCCCTCACGGTAGACGCGAACACGCAGTTCTTTTTCCGGACCCCATGGAATGCCGTTGCGGATACCACGCCGATCGGTACAGGACCCGCATTCTTGGCGGCGAAAAACCTGGTGCGGGGTTTCAAAGTGCACGCCAGCGTTGTGGATCCTCTGGCAAGCCCGCTGGTGGCCCAGACAGTTGATATTGAAATCGCGCGCTACGACGGCGTGATCTCGCTCTCTAATATCAACAACTTTACCTACACGCGCAAATTCTTTACCGCCAGCGATGACTATAGCGTTCTATTGCCATACATCTCTTCAGGCGCGGCGAATGGGAAAGACCCACTTACCGGGGCCGCAATCACCGGATTCAAATGGTGGAATTTCACATTCCCAACCCTCGTCAAAAGTGGAGCGAACGCCATCAGTAATTTTGAAACCGCAACGAATGGCGGCGTGAATTTCGGCAACAACATCACGTTTTCCGCATGGGGAGAGACCTTTGCGACATGGGGCGACCCAAACAATCTCACAGGTTGGGACGCGCCATGGACAGTCCTCGTTCCGACTCCGGTTCCGCTTGGAACCGCCGCGACCGGCTACATTAACGGCAGCCCGACCGGCAGCTTCACGATGACAGTGCCGGGTGGCACCAATGCCGTGCCCGTGGACCTGACCACCACGTCAGGGTCTGGCACGCTCGTCTACCAAGTGGATCGAACCGGCCTCATCGTGACAATTAGCCCCGTGGACATCACCACCACGGCCGGCCAAGCCACCGTTACGACGAACCTGATTGCGACCACGCCGGTGAAGGTGTTTGGAGTGCCGCAGGCGGATGGGAGCATTAAAGCCTACTTGTTGATCTACTTTACGGGAAGTATTAAACCGACCGCAGCCAATTAGACTGCAGGACGTGAACGTTGTCCGCTGGAAGCAAAACGATTGAGTAAGGCTCGGGGCGCTCGCCGCGGCGAGCGCCCCGTAGGTTTTCAATGCGGATTCAGTAAGGTCAAGAAATTAGCGCGGGGATCTCACGAGTAAGTGCTGGACCTGCTTTGAGAAGTGAGCTTGCCGCCTCGAATTTCGTTGCGGTGTACAGTGGTCTTGAGTAGCACAGGCTTCAGCCTGTGTGGTTTGATTTGCGGCCAAGCGGCAGTACACAGGCTGAACAGGCTGCGGAAAAAAGCGAAAAACTGTCATTCTGAGCGCCGAGTTTGCGCGAAGAATCTCTCTTGGTCTTTTGTTTTCAATTGGGAGGGATTCTTCGCTTCGCTCAGAATGACAACCAAAACACTATTTCCGCAACCTGTGAAGCCTGTGCTGCTAGATCGCGCCGGATTTGCGTTGCTGCCGCTCGCGGTAAAACCGGCCGGGAACTTCCGGAGAGTTCTTGTGAGAAATGGCCACTATGCTTTTGCATTTTGAGACGCTTCGATCCACTTTCCCTGCGCCTTCACAATCAATTCGATGACTTCGCGCACCGCGCCATCTCCCCCCGAATGTGACGTGACGTAGTGCGCCGCGCGCTTCACCTCGGGCGCGGCATTCGCCACTGCAACCGCGAAGCCTGCTCGCTGCAATAAAGGTAAGTCGGGGAGATCATCGCCAACGTAAGCAACTTCTCGATCGCTCGCTCCGGTTGTTCGCAAAATTTCTTCGTACGAGCCCAGCTTCGTCGCGCGCCCTTGATACACAAATTCAATTTCACATTCCCGGGCGCGCTGCGCGACGGCAGACGATTCCCTGCCCGTGATGAGTCCCGTCCGCAAACCCGCGGCCCGCGCCAGCTTCAATCCCGCGCCGTCATACGCGCTGAAGCCCTTGATCTCGCTGGCCGTGCCGTCTCTCCGCGAAAGCAGCCAGATGCGCCCGTCGGTGAGCACGCCATCGACGTCCATCAACAGAACGCGAATTTTTTTCGCGCGCGCTGTGACGCCGCGCGGCATCCTCAATGTCATGGGTTTTCGCTTCGTGGGAGCCAACATCCCTCCAGGGTCTTACTCGCCCACTTGCGCGACTGCCGCGGCTAGGCTGGCTGATGACTTCTCCAGAGCTACTTCGCGGGCACGATAGGCGCCCGCGCAGCGCGGCCAGGGGAAACTCCCTCGACGAGTTTGCCGTCTTTCACGACCAACGTCCCGTTCACGAAGACGAAATGTATTCCCTCTGAATACTGCAGCGGCTCTTCGTAGGTCGCTTTGTCGATAACTTTGTCGGGATCGAATACGGTAATATCCGCATCGGCTCCAATGCGAATCCGGCCTTTGTCGCGGAAGACCGGTGCATGTTTCTCCAGCCTTTGCGCGGGCATCAACGTCATCTTGCGCAGCGCATCCATCAGCGACAGTACTTTTTCCTGGCGCACATATTCCCCGAGGACACGCGCGTACGTGCCCGCCGTGCGCGGATGGCCTTTTCCCGCGATCAACATGCCATCGCTCGCAATGATGGTCAGCGGGTCGGTTATGGCGGCACGGACCATTTCCGCCGTCGTCGCAGGGAGAATCACAAGTCCCGTGGTCTTGCGATACCGCAGGAAGGAATCGCGCGTTAAGTGCTCGCCGGTTTCAGGCCAGAGTAGCGACGCGAAGTAGCTGTCCGGCGCGTCTTCTTTGTTATCGAACAACGCTGATTGGAGCGCGGTCATGCCGTGGTCGTAAGGGTACGCTTCGGCTGTCACGTCCAGCCCGCGGGCGCGCGCTCCGCGAATCATATCGAGTTCATGGACAACGTTAAGTCCGCCCGTGCTTTGGATGTGAACGACGTGGAGCGGCGCCCCTGTGGCGACCGCGTCCGAAAGTACTTCCTGGAACCCGGTAAGGTTTCCCTCTTCGGCCGGAGTACTTCCACGAATATGCACGTGGATGGAGGCTCCGTACCGCGCGGCAATCTGAAACACTTCGAGGATTTCCCAATTGGTGGCAGCGGCTGTGTAGGCAGGGCCGAGGCCCACCGCCAACGCGCCGCGATGCAACCCCTTCTCGATCCCTGCCTGGATCTGCTCTAACTCTGCGGCTGTGGCTGGACGGTGTGCGGCGTCACCGGCCGGCAACAAACCTCCGGGATCGTGCATCACCGCCATGCGAACTGGAATGTGACCAACGCTGGCGCCAAAATTGATCAGAGCATTCTTGGCGCGCGCGGCGTACCAGGAGTCCACATCGGCAACGCCCACTTCAAGTTCCAAGGATGTCGTCACCCCATCTGCTGCTTTGACCCTATCGTTTTCCGCATCCTGGCCGTGTTGGTGAAGGTCAATGAATCCCGGGGCGATGACCAAGCCCTTCGCATCAATTTTGGTCTTGCCAACGAGAGACCCTGTGGAGATGGCTCGAATCTTCCCGGCGAGTATCCCCACATTGCGAACAGCGTCGAGACCTGACTCCGGATCCATCACCCGCCCGTTTGTAATCACCGCGTCATAGTTGTCTTGGGCCTCGATTGGGACAGCAACTGCCATTGAACCAAGGAAGAAAATTGTGGCAACTATGCTCGCCCTACCATTGGGCGAAAGTTTCATCGGTGACCTCCCGGAACTACTCAGACCGTGCGTTACGATTTATTATTTGGTGGCCATGAACGCCGCAGCCAAAGCTGCGATCCGCAAAAACAGTCCACGAAACCGCTTTTTTGTCAAAACAGTTCCAGCGTCCACAAATCGTGCAGGTGCACAACCCCAAGTGGCCGCCGCCCGGCATCGACGACGACCAGTGAAGTAATTTTTCGTTCTTCCATCATTCGCAGCGCGGCGCCCGCCAGTTCACCGGGCGCAATGGTCCGTGGATTCCTGGTCACGCAATCGCCCACCATCAAGTCCAGCGTCGCCGCCCCGCGCTGCTGCATCAGGCGGCGAAGATCGCCATCGGTGAGGATTCCGGCCAGGCGCCCTTCGGTGTCCACGACCGTCGTCATGCCCAGACCCTTTTTGCTGATCTCGTAAATAACGTCCGGCATTTTCGCAGTGGCAGCGACGCGCGGCATGGCTTCGCCCGCATGCATCAGATTTTCCGCGCGCAAAAGTTTCTTGCCGAGACGTCCGCCCGGGTGAAGCGCGGCAAAATCACCGGGGCTGAATCCGCGGAGATCGAGGAGCGTGACCGCGAGCGCGTCCCCCATGGCCATCGTCGCGGTGGTCGAGGCCGTCGGCGCTAGATTGAGCGAGCAGGCTTCTTCCTTCACACTGACGTCGAGCGCAACGTCACTCGCTGCCGCGATCGTCGACTTCGGATGGCCTGTGAGAGTCACCATATGTAGCCCCAGGCGCTTGATCGTCTCAAGCAATCCGATGATTTCTTCGGTCTCCCCGCCGTAGCTCACCGCGAGCACGACATCATCGCGCATCAACATACCTAAATCGCCGTGGATGGCCTCCGCGGGATGCAGAAACGTGGCCGGCGTGCCGGTGCTCGAAAATGTCGCGGCAATTTTCCGGCCGATCAGCCCCGATTTGCCCATGCCGGTGACGACCACGCGCCCTTTGCACGCCAGCAATAGTTCCACGGCTTGCTCGAAGCTTGCGTCGAGCCGCAGCAGCAACTCTCCGAGCGCTTCGGCTTCAATCCGCAATACGCGCCTCGCGGTGTCGAGACTCACTGCACGCTCCAGCCGCGGACCAGCGCGGCAATTTGTGTGAGCTTCCCGAGCAAGGCGGGCAATTCGGCCAGCGGCAAAGCGTTGGTTCCATCCGAAAGGGCTTTCGCGGGGTTTTCATGAACTTCGAGAAAGATTCCGTCCACACCCACGGCGGTCCCCGCGCGGGCCAGCGGTTCGATGAATTCCGGCTGCCCTCCGCTCGACTTCCCTTCCCCGCCGGGCAGTTGCACGGAATGCGTCACGTCGAAAACAACCGGGCAGCCCGTCTTGCGCAGAATGGGAAATGAACGCATATCGACGACGAGATTTTGATAGCCAAACGAAGCGCCGCGCTCGCTCAGAATGATGCTGTCATTGCCCGTATTTGTGATTTTCTCGACGGCATTGGCCATTTCCCAGGGCGAAAGAAATTGTCCTTTTTTCAAGTTCACGACGCGGCCCGTTTTTCCCGCCGCGGCCAGCAGATCCGTCTGCCGCGAAAGAAACGCGGGAATCTGCAACACGTCGGCGACTTCGGCGGCAGCGGCCGCGTGAGATACTTCGTGAATATCCGTCAGAATGGGGAGCCCGAAGCGCTGCTTAATCTTTTGCAAAATGCGCAACCCCTCCGTTAGCCCCGGACCGCGAAAAGATTGCTCCGAGGAACGGTTTGCTTTGTCGTACGAAGCCTTGAACACGAGAGGCATCTTCGCGTGCGCGGCGATCTCCGCAAGCCGCTCGGCCATCATGATTGCGTGAGCTTCGCTTTCAATCACGCAAGGACCGGCAATCAAGACCAGCGGCTGGTGCCCGCCGATGCGGAAGGTTCCAATCGAGATTTCACGCGCTGGATGCATGGACTTTCTCTACGTATCGTCAAACGCGGTTCATAGCCTATGCGGGACAGCGAAGATTTGCAACGGGAGTGAAGGGCAGGCAGATGTCGGCGGTTATTGTTTGTCTTCGGCCAGGCGGCAATTGGCGACGCATTTCGCCGCCAGCATTTGGATTTCTGCTTTCTTGTGATTCGGCACGTTCGCACCCGCTTCTGGTACAACAATCAGCGACTGTGGACCATCGCCCAAATTGAAGGTGCACTCGAACTGCGAGGATTGAACGCCGCGTTGCTGGCAGGCATTTTTCTCGAGCGCTGATTCCAGCGTTTCCGGCTTCAGATGCAGCTGGCCCGCAATTTGGGACGGCACCATCGCCACCAGCATCGGCATGGGCGACTTGAGCTTTATGCTCACTTGTTCACCGTCGTGGTCCGGCGTAAATCCCCCGTATACCTTCAGAAACGACGTGAGGTCGTACTTCTCTTTGATCTGCTGAGTCCATCGAAACTCAGGCTGGACGCAGTTTTCTACGCAATCCCAGCGATAGTATTGGACGTGAACGTCGTTGGGAGAATCGAAGCGCCGCGTGAGGGAACCCTGCCCCGTCAGTACCGTGGCGATGCCCACGCCCACCGCGCGATCCACCTTGTCGTGGGGATCCAACACCGCGCCCAGTCCCGCAAATACCGCCGCATCGGGGTTGTTTCTCTCGTCTTGAATGATGAGTGTCATCGGCTCTGGCGGAACGAAACACACAAACCGCGTTTCCACAACGTGTTCTCGCAGGCACAGTTGCCGCAGGTTGGCGATGGCCTCGGGATGCTGCGGCGCTTCCTTCCATTCCTCCGCGCGCGTCAAGAATATCGTGATCGGCCTTTCGGCCTTGATATCCACCTGAATATTTCCGCCGTTTCCGAACGTGTGATAAGTCAGCCCCGTGTGATAATTCGCAGGGTCCAGCCGCACGCTTTCGTCGTTGGCGGGGAGCCAATTGAAAACCTTTGGTTGCTGGCCAAGACACGATCCGGAGAAGACGCCCGACGATAAGAATGCGAGCAGAATCGCCAATTTTGTGATTTTCATGGTATTTCCATTTCATCAGGCTTCACCTTTCGCCGCAATGCCCGGGCGGGGACGTGTTCACTGCGAGTACCCTGGCCATAGGGACAGGTGATCCGAGACCGCTTCTGGGACGTTGGCTGGCGCCGTAGTTCGAGGTCCCCGGAGGACATGGATCCTGGCAAAGTGCAAACGCGCTTCGTACCTTCGACGATTGTTCCCGGGTGACGGCGCATTCGGAAGTGATGTCGCCGCCCTTGCGGCGGGCTCCATTTGACTTCCGGATGGAGTTTTGTGATTTAATGGTCGGCATGGAACAGACTGAAATTAATCCGCGCCCGGTGGTTGGAGCGATCATCGTGGTGAGCGGCCTTGCTGTGTCATTCCTTCTGTGGCTGCTGTACGTCCATCATGCTTCGGCTGATTTCGCCGGGCGCTGGATGTTTTTGCCGGCCCTCAACGCGCTTCTGAACGGATTGTGCGC
>Ga0137415_10008683_pt1 | contig 10070 bp, 12 predicted proteins | sample CZODoug3_1_1_16f_FD_183082 | JGI IMG/M metagenome (GOLD analysis project Ga0137415, IMG submission 183082) | Vadose zone soil fungal communities from Angelo Coast Range Reserve, California, USA - CZODoug3_1_1_16fungal (Hybrid Assembly) | ecosystem: Environmental > Terrestrial > Soil > Vadose... | reverse complement strand
GCAGCGCTCGCGGCGTCGTTCCTGACGCTCGCGATCGTCCTCGGTGAGTTCACGATCGCGAACCTGTCGGCGTTCCACACGTTCCCGCTCTTCCTGCAGTACGTGAACGAGACGCAAGCCTACCCGGCGGCGGCGCTGACCCTGCTCGAGTCCGTGCAGCGGGCCACCGGCCTGTCCCTGCCGGCGGACGCGCTGCGGGAGGCGGCCCACCGGACCGACCTGGAGATCGCCAGGCAGGTCGAGGGGTCCGATGAGGTCTCCGAGGTCGTCCAGGCTCTCGAGCAGCAGTACGACGCCTTCGCCGCGGGCGGCATCGAGCATCGCAAGCGCCGCTGATTTCCGCAGGCCGCGCTTGCCCCACAACGGAAATTCCTGCTGAAGCATGATTGTCGTTTGATCCATGCTGGCGCGATTGCCGGGCACCTGCATGGTTTGCGCGCTGAGCATGGGATTGGCGAGGGCGTCTGCGCGATCAGCACGAGCTGACGCTGCGGTGGTATCGAGGGCCGCTGCGCGCAGGGTGGGGCTCAAGCGATGCGCCGCGTCCAGCACACTCTCGACTGTGGCTCCAATGGGCGTGTCTATCGCTTGGGCCTGTGCTTGCCACGGCACAAGACCGCTCGCCACCAGTGACAGAACGAGAAGCTGGAGGATGAAGCGGCGGCGCCATGCGCCACCGCTTTCCCTTAGGTTTGATGTGCCCATCGTCACGGCTTCAGCTCGACAGTAACTGTGCCGTGAATGGTGGCGTTTTCGCCCTGAACCTTGGCCGCGAAAGTCAATGCCCACTTATCGGGCTTGTTCCACACCGGCCCGTTCTGAATCTCAAACGGATAGACGCCCGGTGCGGTCACCGGCAATGCCTTGATGGGCGCGTTCATGCCAGCCATGCCGATCGGACCCATGTCGGCGCGGCTTTGAACGATGATGGCGCCGATGACGGGTTTCTTGTCCGCGGTATGGACGATCCGAACCGGCACAATGCTCTTGCCGGCATTGGATTGAATGGGCCCTGCCAGTTCAAAACGATAATCCAACGCCATGGCCATGGGCGCGGGTGCGCTCATTTTCATGCCTATGTTGTCAGCAGCAGAGGCATTGGACGATAAAGCGGCGGTAGCGGCGACGATAGCAGCGGAAAAAATGTGGCGCATAAAAAGCTCCATGATTGTGACCAGAATGGCCAGACGTGGTTGGAATGGGCAGTGCATGTTCCAGCGGCGCATTCGCGATGCGGCAGGAAACAAAAAGACCCGTGATTTGAGAGCGCGTTTCTAGTGCGAGGGTCACAATGCTTCCGATATGCGCCTACCGAAGCGCAGTGATCACGAGAGAATTGCGTCAGATCGCAGATCGGCGATCGTCAGCCCGCGCAGAGCGCAGGCATCACGAATCTCAGAGAACAGCGATGGGAGGTGGGATATCCGGGCGAGAACGGACACTTGCCAATTCGGCCTGCACGGGCCATGCCGACACAGCGGGCTTGCCGGCAAGCACTGGCGAATATCCAACTTGAGGAAGGTCGATTGCGCCGCCCGTCGCCGTGCAGAAGCCACCCATGTCTTTACAGGGCATCTGCTGCTTTTGCATGGGCGCAGTCATGTCCATACCGTGCTGGTCCTGAGACGGGCTTTCCTGCATGGCCATAGAGCCCATGGCCATGCCGCAATCGCCCATCCCTGTCGCCGCCATTGCCACAGGTGCACCGCTGACTATCAAAGCCAGTGCCAGCACCAAGACGGCAAGCCTGCGAGTGATCGGATTTTGGGCCATTGCGGAAAGCATATTGAGTGGCGCCTAGTATATCAAGGATGACCGAACCAGATGACGATTGAAGTGGATCGTCTTGGTACCGCCGACTACTTCGTACATTGCTAAGGGTCTGAAACTTCAAACGTCCAACGGATTGCCGAGCCGCCAGGGCATTTTGCCCCAGCGGCCCGACGATGCGCTTAGCCAGGGACACGCACGCTGCCCCAGCTGACGAAATCGTGGCCGGTCCTCTGCGCCACCACCTTCAGGGTGGTGCCTGCCTGCACTTCGCGGCCTTCATAGACATAACCGCCACGTCCATCGGAGGTCAGCGGAGTATAGTGATAGACAACCGACGGCACTGACTTGGCACCGCGGTATTCCACATGAACCGCGAAAAGATGAGCGTCCGTGACGGACTGCCCGGTCGCCGGGTCCACGAGCTGAACCGTCAGCGTATTGCCCGACGGCTGGCCCACTGCCTTGAACGAATAGTCAACCGATGCGAGGGCCGCGCCACCGGACAGGGATACCAGGACAGCCGCGGCAACGGCCATGCGGGTCAGCCCAATCTTCTTCATCATGCTTGTCATTTCATTCTCCTGTTGTTTCAGCCGACGCATCTTGCGGACGCGCAAGCCGAATTGTTGATGATAGGCCCGTGATAGGCCGCTCTATGAGAGCGCTATCCAACGCGCCTCTATAGATGAATACGTAAGGACGCGGTTCTGGGTTACGTTGCGGCCCTTGTGACAGCGCAAGACTCGGGTGGCGCGCCTGCTAGACAAAGTGACCGGATCGATATTGCGTCGTGACGAGCAAAATTCAAAGCAGAGGTGCGGATTCGCGCGAAGTGTTTCCGTGGTCGTAGAACGGCCGTCCAGTTCGACCGTTGACGGCAACCGAAATGATGGCTTAACCGCCAGAACACTGAGCCCTGGCGGTTAAACGGTGGCGTTAATCAGGAACGCGAACTATTCCCCAAATGAGCGAATCGTGGCCCGGCAGCTGCGCTGCCATCGGTATCAGGGCGCCCGCCTGAACATCCCGACCTTCATAGGTATAATCGCCATGTCCATCGGGGTTCAGTGGAACACGTTGATATACGACCGCCGGTGTCGCCTTGGCCGCGCGGTGCTCTGTGTGAAGCGCAAAAAGCCGGGCATCCGTGACGGGTTGTCCAGTCACAGTGTTCACGAAGTGAACTGTGAGCGTGTCACCTGACGGACTGCCCACCGCGCCGAAGTAATAGTCGCCCGATTGGCCCGGAATGGCGGCACAACCCGACAACGTAATCAGGATTGCCGCAACGAAGGCGATACGGACCACTCCCTTGCTTTTCATCATGTTTGTCATTGCATCTTCCTCATTCTTTGGCCGAAACATCCTGCGGATGCGTAAGCCGAATGGTTGTGATTCTCTAAACCGAAGTCGCCGTTCCCCATGCGGGCGATAGGATCACTCGCAATTCCGGAAAGGCGGGTTGGACCTATTCGCTTAAGCGAACAGCCCAGAATCAACCGCGACCGATGGGAGGAGGCAGAGCCGGCGGGAGCGAAACATCGCTTATATCGACTTGCGGCATCTTCACGACTTCTGCTGTATCACCTGCCGGCGCAACAAACGCGCCCGACGGCGGCAGTCCCGCCGCCAATCCACAGCAGGCCGCCGTAGCGCAATCATGCATGGCGCCTCTGCATGGCATGTCTTGCGCAGATTTATCCTTTACTGGAAGAGATCCAGTAGCGGCGGCTCCCATTTGCATAGGCCCGTCGCAATCCATCATGGCAGGCGACGCAAATGCCGAAAGGTCTGCACCAAAAAATAGGATCGCTGCTAACAACGCAGCTACAGTCGTCTTCCACAAATGCACACTAACGATCATACCACCGGGGCGATGAAATTCATTCGTCCAAAAACGTCTAAGCATGAGACGGCACCGGATCAAATCCGTGTTTATCAGTAACCTAATTCTGCGCCGGATTCGCCTCGCGTTAAAGCTTAAATTCGACAACTAGCAGTGGTGCGATGCGTCAATGCGCGAATGCTCCGCACCACTGCTTTGAATTTCGCTCGTCACGAAGCAATATCGATGATGTTATTTTTCTCGTGCGGGCGTGTCGGTGTTGGCGGGCGCCGGAGCAGTGTTCGTCTGCTGACCGTGGTTCATGCCCTTCATGCACATGAACATCATCGCCAGACATGGCAGAAGAAAGAGCAGCGGCGTCAGTTCGACGACAGTGAGCCAGTGCTGGCTCAACCCAACGGCGATGCCTATCACGGCCGCACCGGCAAGAATCAGACCGCGCCGGCGGGCAAACCAATTACCCGAGCTTTGACCGCCGCCGTGACAGGATGAACTGCGGGACGCTGGCGAAGTTACGATCGGAAGATTCTTTGTTTCCATGTCATTTCTCCTGGATGGGAAGCCAGCTCACGAGCATGAAGCTTCCGGGGGTTGGTGATTGCGTGGCGTATCAAGCGGAGATGGTGCGGCGGTCGGCAAAGAATAGGTATTTGACTAACGCGGCGCCCGCGAGGAGTAGAACGACAAGGCCAACAACGTGGGTCCCCGTCGCAAACCAACCGCCGCCTCCACAACTCATCATTGCGTGCATCGCGTCTGGTGTCATATTTTGCGTCATTGCTTCGTCCTTCATTGGTGAGCGAGCTGCGATATCGCGACAAGTGCGTAGATCGCATCAGTCCGCCCTCTATGAATGACTACGAGAGACAGCGGTGCTGGGTTACATCCAAAATGCAGTCGGGCATTGCCGCTCGACCCAGTTCGACTACCTGATGGGGGGTAAAGCAACCTGGAGGGGGTGGCGAGACATGCGACTGGGCATGTCAGAACGCCTTGCGCCGACGTTCTCTTCGATAATGGACGGCGGCGAAGCGGGAACCGCCCATAGGCTAATTACCACCGCAGGAGCCTCGGTCCGATCAATGCTCCGATGAGCGCGCAAAACGCCATCGCACTGCCATACCAGACTGTAACAAAGAACGGCGAGTCGTCCGGGCAGTGAAAGGCGTAAATCGCTGCCCCAACGGCTCCCGCAAGCAGGCCCGCCATGGCGCCGGCCCGCCGCAGGTCGGTCGGCGCGGTTTTGCGCAACACGAAAATGAGGGCGCCAAACGGAATGATCGCGAACAGCGGGATGCAGCTAATGCACATCCATGTTTGGGTTCCAATGAGAAAAACGGGCCGTGCCGTTGAGATCGCAAAATCAAGACCGATCGCGCCTCCGATGGCGAGTACCAACAGAACCGGAAGAAAATACGGACCAAGCTTCAGCCTCTCCCCACCGGGGTTGGCGAGCCGGACAAGTGCGACGCCGGCGGAAATCATCACGATTAACGCGAAGGCCAGCTTAAGCGCCACGGGAACGACATGCCCAGGTGCTGCCAGATCCGGACGTTGCCCGACCGTTGCCAGCATCAGGCAGAAGGCCCCAATCGCGCCCAGCAACAGCGCCAGGGCCAAAGTCTTCCACACTATGGCGATTTTGACGGGTTCAACATTGGTGCTGAGCACATCAATGAACTGGCGCGTTTTCACGATTTTTTCTCCTGACCCATCATGGCCGTCAATGCCTTAAGTCCCCGGTGTATCGAAACTTTGATTGCGGATTCCGACATTCCGGTTCGCGCAGCGGCCTCGGTCACCGTCAAACCATCGAGCTTCACATATCGGATCGCCTGTTGAGCCTTGCTCGGAAGCCGGCTCATAAGCTTATCCAGATCAAAAGCACTTTCCACTTCGACCTGATCGTCATGCGCCATCACCTCTTCGGCCTCTTCGAGGGGAACATTCGCCATGGACGATTTTGTCTTACGGAGGTAATCGATGAGCCTGTATCGCGCGATCGCATAGGCCCAAGGCGTAAGGAGCTGCGCGGGATTGTAATTCTGGCGGTTGGTATGAATCGCCAACAGTGTTTCCTGAACGAGGTCTTCCGCTTGCTCGCTATCTCCATGCACCAGACGTCTCTTGAAATAACCGCGCAGGTGTCCGCTCAACTGCTCAAGCAGCTTCCTATGAGCCGCCGCGTCACCGGCCTGGCTCGCCATCATTAGTGCTCGGAGTTCGGCTTCCTGTGCCCCCATATTCATCTAGTACGCAACCGTCGCAGCAATTGTTACAAGCACATCCACGCATGCGCGGGTAAAGGGATGTATTTTGATAGCCTCCAGGCGGTCTATGATACCGCGAGACCGGCTCATTTTCTCAATCATGGCAATGGCTTCCTTCATACGCTTTGTTGCGCGCTCGCGGGTCAGAGGCATCACATACACCCCCGCATTCATGGTGGTGAAATCTTCGACCGGACCCGCCAGCGACTCAGATCGCTGCTCCCGGGTCTTAACCCCCCAAGGTCAACTGCGACGGGTCGTTGGCATAATGATCAAATCTCATGGACCGCGCTGATTTGCGACGGCGCAAGAGTTATGGCCACCGAGAGTGAAGTTGGCGCGTACTCTTGCACTCACCCTCGTCTGCCGATCCTCTCAAATAAGACGACCGATCGACTTTGAAAAAGTACCGCATAAATACAATTACCTGCGGTGCTATATTCTTGACCACCGTATCAACCGCTCGTATCGTCTGCGCGATGCGAATGAAAATATTCACGCAACATCTAGTCGCAGCGGTTCTCGCAATTGCCGTCATGTCAGGTAGCGCGTCCGAAACTTTGGCGTTCGCTATTTCTCCAAGCTGCATGTGCGACCAAACAACAGTTGTATCGTCTCCGAATCATATGGACGTGGGAAGTTGTCCCATGGCCGCGTCTCAACACAGACCACCGTGCAATGGGACAGCGTCGGGCTGTTTGCATTGCATCGGGTGTGCGACACAAATCAGCCTGTTCGGCGCAACTGAATTTACGTCTTTCAAAATGCCTCGCGACTGGGTTGCTGCGGCGTCCATGCTCATACCGCCCGATTTAGTGACAAATCCAGCGCTCCCGCCCCCCATAGTGACTACCTAAAGCGTAGCACTCGCCACCTTTGCCGGGGCCAGTGACGCACTTGCGCGGATCATTGCCGCGTGATCGCACAATATCGTCGTGACGCGTCCAATCGACGCCAAGCGACGGCGATCTCGGCCGCTCCCGCGCGCACCCATAAAGCCATTTCAATTGCGCACACAGCGATTTGCGCGATGTGCGGTCATCGAACGCGGGTCATGCAAACATCGGTAAGAACTCAGCGACCACGAAGATCGTTGAAGTTTTTTGCAACACATCCAACGTTCACTCGCACGGAATTTGCGCGAGCTTTTGAGCATGACCCGCAATCTAAGACTGTGAACAGCCTGCTGTGCCACCATGTGAGAGCTGGACGGATCAAGTCGATTGGCCGGGGCGTGTTTGCGACGATCACCGCAGGAGTCTTGGTCGATTTCTTTATGATAGCCGCCAAGCTCCGCGAGGATGGGCTCTTTGCATATCGCTCTGCATTAGAACTGCATGAATTTTTTCAACCGACAGTTTCTGACGTTGTGCTCGTTAGCACCAAAAGACGAATGCGGCGGCGAACACCACTTGGGACTTATCAATTCGTGCATCCACCCAAAGCGCTTTCGACGACTGGTCAAAACGACATCGAGGTGGTTAAGCTCGTTCGTTCATGCATTGAGCTTCGTGTTACCAGCATCGAACGAACCGTTGTTGACGTTTTGAACCAGCCGAAACTATCAGGCGGTGTAGATGAGATGCTTCGTTCGCTTGACCGCGTCGAGACACTAGATGGCGAAATAGTCGTTGCCTATACGATGCTTCTGCAGAAGCCGGCGTTGGCGGCGGTGGTTGGCTGGTGGCTCGATCGTCACCGATTGAAGCTCGGCGTATCCAAGGATGTATTGCGGCCACTATGCTACGCCCTGCCGATTAACCCGGCATATATGCTCGGAGCCAAGCCTGGCGATTCCGTCATGATGACCCCTTGGCAGTTGCTGGTACCTAAGCGGATCGGCCAATTGGAATGGGCGCGAAGTTAACAGTTACCTTGAGCACATTGTGCATCAAGCATCGCTATGCAGATGGTCTGTCATCTGCACTTGATTGCTGTCTTCATGGCGACTGGGTTTTCCATTGCCAATTCTGCTCGCTAACTTCACTCATATATTGCGTTGTCATGCACTTTTTCCAAAGTACCGCGAGGCCCACTTTGTTCAACCCGATTCGTGCGATGCGATGCGGCAATAATCACATTCACCAGATATCGCGTCGCATATTGCGTTGTCGCGAACATTTTCAAAAACACCGCGATTTTCAATCCGCACAATTTGACAGCGGTGTGCATACACGTTGACCAGCCTGAAAGTTGCAAGGCAACAATTTTATCCGCTGTTGCACAAAGCGCACGCAAACTTCACGCGCATGCCCTTGTCTTTGAATCTCTCTATCGCAAATCTGCTCTCGGAAATAATTCCGTCGCGCTCATACGTAGCACGCCATTGCATCTCTGTGAGTGAGCAGATGAACAACAAGAGGGGTTTACATAGATGACCATTTCCAGATCACCGAATGGCTCGAAGAGCAAGGGTTTCCTTCTGCGGAAGGAAAACGCTCCGTTGTCGTCACTATCCAAATCTCTGCGAGCGTCCGCTTGCATGGCAGGTGTGGCCCTAGCGTTCACTGCGGGGACGGCCAAGGCAGATCCGGCACCTGCGCCTCCCCCTCCCGCACCAATGACAACCCCGGCGATGAGTGCATCCCTCAGCGCAAATCCCGCTCCCTTCAGCATTGACCTGCCAGACTGGCTCGGGTTCGCGGCCGGCAAAGTCTACGTGACCGGCGCCGTCACGGGCCTGGCTTTCAGTCAGGACAATGCTGCGCATGCAGCGCCCGGCGATGTGACTTCGCTGCTGGATATGAGCAGCGGGCAGGTTTTCCTGCAGAAAACCGACGGCTGGTTTCAGTTCTTCGTGCAAGTGGGGGAGTATTCGCTACCGGCCGTCGGCGCATCCTATATAAAAGCCAGTACCACGACCCCCGGAACATTTGGCGTCGTGCCGCAAGCCTTTATCAAAATTGCCCCGAGCGACACCTTCTCGATCGAAGCTGGTAAGCTTCCGACGCTGATCGGCGGCGAATACACATGGTCCTTCGAAAATATCAATATTGAGCGCGGTCTTCTTTGGAATCAGGAAAATGCGGTCAATCAGGGCGTGCAGGTCAACTACACCGCCGGCCCAATTGCCTTCTCGCTCACCGCGAACGACGGCATGTATTCCAATCGGCTGAACTGGCTCTGGGGATCGGCGATTTGGACCATCAACGGCGCCAACACGCTGGCCTTTATCGGCGGCGGCAATCTTGGCCATACCGGATACGGCAAGGCCGGTACCTCCGTCGCGTTAAACAATGAAGACATCTACAATGTGATTTACACATACTCGTCTGGGTCGTGGATGATTATGCCGTATGTCCAATATACCAGCGTTCCGAAAAATCTTGCTGCCGGCATCGGGAGCAGCGCTTCCACACTCGGCGGAGCGCTGATGGCAAGTTATGCCCTTAATGACTATTGGAAGCTTGCCGGCCGTGTCGAGTACATTGCCGATACAGGCAAAGCCGCGGGTTCGCCGAACCTGTTGTACGGCAAGGGCAGCAACGCCTGGTCGCTCACTTTTACCCCCACCTATCAGTGGAAACAATGGTTCATACGCCCGGAGGTTTCGTACGTCACTGCGGGTAGTGCAACACCCGGCTCCGAGTTCGGTCCTGTCGGTACGAGCACGGATCAAACGCGATTCATGCTTGAGACGGGCGTGCTATTCTAATTACAAGACGGTATCGGTGTTGATGTCGACTATCGCGCACAAGGCATTCAACGTTTCTCGCGCGCGCTCCTTGCCCGTGCGGTCTGGGCCTGGGCGTGCGCGAGACTCGATCCACATCGGCGTTGGCTGGGCTCTATTCCGCGGCCGGATGGGCGATAAGGCGCTACATTCGCATGAGGCACTGCATGTTTGCCTAGCCGATGAAAATGCTGTGATCGTGGATTTGGGCGAGAACACGATCAACGCGCCGGCCGTCGCGATCAGAAGCGGCGTCCGACACGCTCTGCTTGAGGAAGCAGGGTCTATCTTCGTACTGTTTCTAGAGCCCCATGGAGAACCAGCGCGCATATTGAGCCGAGTTTGTGGTGCCGATGGCGCCGTCAGGCTTGATGCGTCGGTAAGTTCTGCGATTAAAAGCTGTTTGAAGAACACGCTCACATGGAATGCCAATGGGCAATTCATTGTGAGCGAGCTTCGCTCGATCTTGGATACTCCGCTCGAAACTCGCGGTTACGACGCGCGTGTC
>Ga0137415_10008680_pt1 | contig 10072 bp, 9 predicted proteins | sample CZODoug3_1_1_16f_FD_183082 | JGI IMG/M metagenome (GOLD analysis project Ga0137415, IMG submission 183082) | Vadose zone soil fungal communities from Angelo Coast Range Reserve, California, USA - CZODoug3_1_1_16fungal (Hybrid Assembly) | ecosystem: Environmental > Terrestrial > Soil > Vadose... | reverse complement strand
CACCAGCCCGGTCATGCGTGTGGTCTGGGTCAGTGCGCCTGCCGCAGCCGTCCGGTCGATGGGGGCTGAGCCGATAACCTGTCGCGCATTGGGCGAGAGGAACAGGCCGTAACCCAGCGCCGCCAGCGCGATCCGCCAGATGAGATCCCAATGGCCGGGTGTGGGCGGCAGAAAGGCAAGACAGCTCATTCCTGCAATCGCGATTGTCATGCCGACGCTGCCGAGCCATCCGGCTGGCACACGGTCGGAGAGCATGCCGGAAGCAGGCGCCGCCACCATCATCACAATCGGCCATGCGCCGAGAACCAGGCCAGCCTCGGCCGGCGAATAGCCGTAGCCCCGCTGCAGTCGAAAGGGCAGCGTCAGCATGACCGTCATGGATCCGACGTTGGCGGCCAGCGATGCGACTGAGGCCAGCGCGATCGTCTTCTGACGCAGAAGATCGACGGGCAGAACCGGGAGTGCACGCCCGGTTTCGCGGCGAACGAAGACAACGCCGACCGCAACGGCCAGGATTACCAGGGCGGCGGACACGACGGGTGGGCATGCGTGAGCACTGCTTTCCAGGCCGACGACCACAAAGCCGAACATCGCCGCGCACATTATCGCCGCTATCACATCATAGGGCTGGCTCCGCCGTATCGGGTCGGGCAGGGCGTGTCGCCCGATCAGGGCGGAGAGCAGGCCCACCGGCACAGTCGCGGCGAACAGCCATGGCCAGGGCGCCACCGACAGAACAAGCCCGCCGAGAGTGGGCGCGATCGATGCGGATGTGGCGGCCACAATTGTGTTGAACCCGATGCCGCGGCCCAGCCGCGACAGCGGATAAATGGACCGGATCAACGCAGAGCTGACGCTCAGAGTTGCAGCGGCGCCCAGCGCCTGGAAGGTGCGGATCAGCAGCAGTTGCGGAAGGCTGCGGGCAACAAGGCAGCCCAGGGTTGCAACGACGAAGACAATCTGGCCGTACTGGTAAAGGTTGCGATGACCGATGCGGTCACCCAGCGCGGACAGCGGCAGCACCGTCATGATCAGCACGAGCTGGAAGATGGTGACCACGAGCACGGCGGCAGACGGCTCCACATGCAGGTCGCTCGCCAGCGTCGGCAGGGCAATATTCACGCTGCCATTGTCGATGCTGGACAGCATGGTCCCCAGTGAAACCGCGGCAATGGCCGCATAGCGGCGCGGTCGCGCCAGTCCGTCCGTCCTCCATGAATGGCCTGCCTGCAGATCCTCTGCGGCAAGCGCCACTTTCACTTCGACGAATAGCGGTCGTACGCGCGAATCCGCTCGATGTAGTCCTGCAGGCCGGACTTCAGCGTGTGTCCCGGCACGAACCCCAACGCCTTCAACCGCGTATTGTCCATCGCCGGATGAGGGTTGCCGGGCTCTGCCGGCGATACCCCGATCGCCGCTTCGGGAAGCAGCTCCCGCATCGCCCGGGTGAAGTCGCCCACGCAGCGCCGTTCGGAGCTGACGTTATAAAGGTGATACGGCAGCTGATCGGTGGTCAGTGCCAACCAGACCGCCTGTGCTGCGTCCTCCGCATAGGTCCAGTCAGCCATTGCGTCATCGCGGGGCATCTCGATAGCCCCGCCGCGCAGCGCTTCTTCCACCCTCGCCATGTAATGAATGTCGCGCGGCGGCTGCAGCAGACCCGAACTGTAAGAGCCGCGCCGCGCGCGCCCGAACCCGAAAGTCGAACCGAATCGCAGGCTGGCGACCTCCAGGCCCAATTCCTTCGTGTAGTACCGGCCCAGCGCCTCGCCCCAGACTTTTGAAAATCCGTAGGGCTCAGTTGGATCGACCAGCAGATCCTCGCGCAATACGGCGGCATCCTGCCGCCCATACGCGGCGACCGAACTGCCGAAGACGACACGCTTGACCCCCGCCAGGCGCGCCGCTTCGAACACATTCGCCGTACCCAGTGACTGCACACCGACATACGGAATCATCTTGCCGGGTGGGGGAGAGCCTAGAATGAATGCGAAGTGGACGATACGATCGATGCCGTGATTCTCGATCACCGAGCGGACCGCCTCCGGATCCGTCACATCGCCCTCAATCAGGCAAACGCGGTCAAGCACATCTTCGATCCGGCCGCGGTCGGCATATTTGTCGAAGACCACGATCCGGCTTTCACCGCCGTCCCGAAGGGCGTAGCGAGTAAAGTAGGAACCCAGAAAGCCGGTACCTCCGGTTACCAATACCGTCATGGAGCACGCCTGCGGTTGGTGATCGACGGGCCGGGCGGGGCAAAGCCCGGCCGGCCCGCGATGCAGGGTTCAGAGGTCGAGATTGTAGAGCTCGGCGGCGTTGCGTTCGAGGATGCGCTTGCGTGTTGGATAGTCGTAGCCGCCAATCGACTCGACCAGCTTCTCCTGCACGCCCGGATAGAGCGAAGTCGGGTGGGGGAAGTCGGTTTCGAACATCACGCGATCGAGGCCGATTTCCTCAAGCATGTGCTGGGGCGCGTAGTTTTCAAACCAGAACGAAACCCAGAAATTCTTCGCGAAATATTCCTTGGGCCGACGCTTCAGTTTCCGATCCTCGATCGTGCGGAACTCGACCATCTGGTGATCGAGCATTTCGAGACAGAAAGGCACCCAGCCGATACCGCTCTCGATCAGGCCGATCTTCAGATCCTCGTATTTGTCGAGGATGCCGGACACCATGAAGTTGCTCATGGTGGCGCAGACGCCGAGGGTATGCAGCATCGCGGTGATCGGCAGCTTCTGGTTGAAGCCGAGATTGTCCCAGACCGCCGAGGCGGTATCGAGCGAGGAATTGATGTGGAAGTTGATCGGCGTGCCGGTCGCGTTGCACAGGTCGAAGATTTCTTCCCAGAACGGGTTGACCTTGCCATCCTCGCCAAGATAACCCTCGGAGAGGCGCTCTGGCCGATCCGGCAAGGTGACGCCCTTGATCTTCAGATCGAGAATGCGGCGCATCTCCTTGTTCATGAGATCCTTGTCCCAATAGGGCAAGGTGGCCATGCAATGGATGCGGCCGCCGGATTCCGTTACCCGGTCGGCGCACGCATCGTTGAACATGCGGATGATGGTCATCGCGAGGTCTTCGTCGTCGAGGGCGACGAGTGAACCGGCCTGGGTCAAGCCGCCGTTCTGGAAGCAGATCTGTGCCCAGATGCCCATCTGGTCCATTTCTTCCAGGCGCGGTTTCACCAGGTAGGAGCCCGGATGGATCTGGTCGTAGGTAGTGAACGCCAGCTTGCCGAGCAACTTGTTGCGGTCCTTGGCGATGACATTGCCGCCGATCGAGCCGAAATCCCGGTCGCCGACAAACCAGCGGTCGGCCTCGCCGACGCGGACCACGCGCGGCAACCGGTCCTTCATGCTCGCGGGCGCGTTGCGGGTAAACAGATCGGGCGGCTCGGTGAAGTGAGTGTCGCAATCGACGATCTTGATGCCCTGGAACAGCGGGTCTGTGCCCTTGGCGTATTTGGAGTGATCGATTTGCCGAATGAACCCGCCGGAAGAGCGGCCTTCGTCAAGCCAGTAGCGCTTCGCGTCATCCGCACTGGCTTTTTCGAGTGACAGTGTCTTTGCATCAGTTGCCATAACAATCTCCTGTTGTTGCTTGCCCGAAATGAGGGCATTGCCCTTGCTGACTGCCGTTCCGCGTAATCTCTAGTCGGGCAGAAGCAAGGTCGCATTCTGGTAAAAAAACTGGTCACGCACGCCAGCGGAAGCGTCGCGCAGCGCTTCTGAAAATACGCGCTTCGAATCCTTGCCGCCCTCGACATGCGGATAATCAGTCGAGTAACAGTACACGCTGGCGAGGTTGGGATAACGGTCCAGGTACCGGGCCACGGGCTCGAATACGAATGGCGTTACGCGAACATTGCGCGCGATATATTCGGATGGACGCATCGGCAAGGTGGCGAAGCGCTCCCGAAACTGCGACTCGACCCACATGTCCAGACGTTCCGCCAGAGGGCCTATCCAGCTGGCGCTGAGTTCAATGATGCCAAAGCGCAAACCGGGATGACGTTCGAACACGCCGCCCAGGACCATGCCGGTCAGAAAGTTCTCGGCGCACCAGTGCATCGTCGAGGCGCGGAACGGCTCGATCACGAATTCCAGCGTCGATTTGCTGGACGGATTGAACGTATCCACATTGTTGTACCACGCGGACGATGCGAGAAAATCGAACTCGGTCCCCAGGTGGATGGTCACCGGCACATTGGCGTCCGCCGCCATCCGCCAAAATGGGTCGAGCGCGGCGTCTGCGGGCGAGGTTGCGCCTGGTGGGTTGTTCGCCGGAATCATCAGTGCCCGAACGCCTTGGGAGAGCAGCTGTTCCGTCTGGCGGATCATGCCCTCGACCGATTCGGTCAGAACCATCCCGACCGGACGGGCCCGGCCGCTGGTGCTTTTCGTGGTCCGCGCTGCCCAGCGATTGTGGGCCTCGATGCCTTCGAGACCGAGCTTGCGATGGTCGAATTGATCGGGCTCGAAACCGAAGAACTCGTGGGCATTGGTGTCCATGAACATCTTCAATGCCATCAGACCGAAGGTCGGATAGACGAGCTGGCGATCGATCCCCATTTCATCCAGGACCTCGGGCCGCCGCGTCAGATCGATGGCGGAAGGCGCATAAGGGCCTTTCAGCTTCCACACCGAGTCGTAGTCGATGGGTGTTACGTCGCCCACCCTGTCCGGCATTGACGTCTGGTTTCCATGCTGGGTCTGACGCTTGCGAATGCCGAAGGTCCTGGACGCTTCTACCAGCGCCGTTGGGCCGAAGATCTCGTCGCGCAACTCGCCTGGCACCATCTCATGGCTATCGACATCGAGCGTACGCGCGACGGTCAGACTGGCGGCATTTTGCGCGTTCATCGTAGTTCTCCATTCACGGCGATCACTTCAAGACGCGACCCACCGCAACAATACGTAACAGCTGTTCGTATAAAAATGCTCAAACGAGATACCTCCCACCGTTCACGCTGAGGGTCTGACCCGTCACATAGCCGGCGGCCTCAGAAACCAGGTAGGAGCAGGCGGCGGCGATGTCTTCCGGCTTGCCGGCACGCTTCATCGGCGAGGCGGCCACTGAACCTTCGAAGTTGCGTGCCGTGGCGCGCAGCATGGGCGTGTCGATGTAACCCGGCGGAATCGTGTTCACGGTGATGCCTTTATCGGCGTATTCCATTGCCAGGGATTTGGTCAATCCGGCGACACCGCTTTTGGAAGCCACGTAGTGAGTCATGCCGGCCACGCCCAGTTGCGTCGATGAGGAGGAGATGTTGACGATGCGGCCCCAGCCGGCGGCGAGCATGTCCGGAATCATTGCCTTGCAGCACAGGAACGGACCTTTGAGGTTGACCCGTATCATGCGATCCCAAAGCTCTTCGGTCATGTCGTGGAACGGGACGATGCCGGTGATTGCGGCGTTGTTAACCAAAATTGTTACTGGACCGAGTTCGCGGTGCGTACGTGCCAGCGCGTTTGCGATGCCGTCTGCTGCCGATGCATCGCCGGGGCAGGCGGTCGCATGCCCGTTCGCGTGCGCGATCATCGACACGGTTTCTTCCGCAGCCGCACCGTTGAGATCCCATACCGCCACCGCCGCGCCATCTTTTGCCAGCTGCATGCAGGTGGCCCGGCCGATGCCGCTGCCGCCGCCGGTGATCACCGCGACTCTGTCTTTAAGGGACATGCGAATCTCCGTAGTCAGCCCGCCACCGTTTGCGGGATTTCCAGCAGCTCGAACACGTTGCCGTCCGGGTCGCGTCCGTACGTCGCTTTAACGCCGCGCGGGAAGGTTCTGACCGGGCTGTGGAACTTCACATTGGCCGCCTTCAGGCGTTCGTAGGTGGCGTCGATGTCGGTCACCTCGATGCCGAAGTGGGTGATGCCGCGGTCGCTGACCGGATAGTCCGCGTCCTTGGGCGCCGGCCTGGGGTGCTCAAACTCGAACAGCTCCAGCATCATGCTGCCCTGTCTCACCACGCACATCCGCGCCTGCACGTCCGGGAGCGCCATGACTTCTTCCAGCAACGGGCCGTTGAGCGGAAAGGTGGCGGCCGCGATCTCCATGCCCAACAACTCCGTATAGAAGCGGATTGAGCGTTCGAGGCTCGTCACCGAGATGGCGACGTGATGCGCACCCTTGATCATGAGACTCTCCAATTCGGGAAGTTCAGCACCGATTCAAACCGCCGGACGGGTCGTCATGCCGCGTGCGGTGCGTGAGAGTTCCAGCAGCTGGGCGCCGTCCGCACCCGCTACGATGTCGGCGATGCGGCTGTTCGGCTGCATCGTCAGCACATCGTCTCTGACCAGCATCCGGCCCGCGATCTGTATCGATCCATCGAGAACCACGAACGCATGCCAATCGTCTCGGCTATGCGCTGCGAGGCACTGTTTGGGTGACAGCCGGGTGTCCTTGAGCACGCTCCGCTCCGGATCTGCGCGCTCGCCCAGGTCCCACTGCTGGCCACCCGTCAGGCGTGTCTTGGTGATGCCTTTTGTGCCTTCACACGGCAGAACCTGGCGCCCTTCATTGCGCTGGTTCAGCGGTGATCGCGGGAGGAAAACCTTGCCCGTCGTGCCTTCCAGCGTCGGGTGGTCCCGGTACTCCAGCGCGTAGCCGCCGGGCGCGAGGTGCGCCTGGGCGAAAATCTCGAACATGCGGCAACCATACGGACCGATCACCAGGGGGCCATATTCGAGCGAGGGTTCGGTAATAAACAAGTCACCCGGCTCCATCCACCAGTCGCCGATCAGGCAGCCGCCTTCAAGGACCAGCACGGCTGTCCAGCAGTCGTGCCAGTGCAAAGGCCAATACTGGTTGGCCGGCAGCCTGATGTCAGGCAACAACATCTGAAACGGAACCTTCTGATCTCCGAGCAGAAACGTCTCCGACCAAACCTGTCCACCAGGCGTATCGAAGTGCAACTCGCGATTGGGGCCATCCTTGCCGCCAGGATAGAAGCGCCGCCACTCCACACCGGGAGAGAGTTGTTCGGAATGAAATTTTTCGCTTGGAACGATTACTCGCCGCATTGATTCATGCTCCAGAAGTTTTGAGACGCCGTGGTATTGCCGCGTTCGGCGTGGTCGCTAACGAGGTCCGCAGGGCCGGTCTCCAGCCAGAACCACACGCTGCATCACCCGTTCGCCGTCGTAGTCGGGTACCGCATAGTGCTGCACGGCGCGGTTGTCCCACAGCGCGACGTCGTTGGGCTCCCAGCGCCAGCGCATCATGAAGTCGGGCGACTTCACATGCTCGAACAGGAGAGACAGCAGGTGCGAACTCTCGGCCTTGGTCAGCTCGACGATGCGCGTGGTCCAGCCCTCGTTGACGAACAGCGCCTTGCGTCCGGTCTCGGGGTGTACACGCACGACCGGATGCGCATACTCGATGCCGCCGTAGGTCTGCTCGTTGGCCTTTGCGCGTTGGACTGCAGAGGGCATACGCTGCAGCACGGGCACGATTGAGTGCACGGCCGTGAGCCCGTCGAGCAGGTGGCGCATGGGCTCCGACAAGCTTTCATAGGCGGCGTACATGCTCGCCCAACAGGTGTCGCCGCCGACGGCCGGCAGCTTCACGGCGCGCAAGGCGGTCAGCGATGGCGGTTCGGGGACGAAGGTAGTGTCCGAGTGCCAGATGGAGGTGGCGCGCTTTGTCCCGCTCATGTTCGCTTCGCCCACCGGTTCCCTGGGCTGCATCGCGTCCTGCAGGAAGGGCTCCGGAATCGGCGTGCCGAAGTACGTGACGAATGCGCTCAACTGCTCGGCGTTCAGTTCCTGGTTATGGAAGAAAATCACGCCATGATCGAGTAGCGCCTGACGAATGGAACGTACCGTATCCGGTGCGAGCGGCTGACGGAGATTGATACCTTCAATGACGACCCCGGTCGATGATGTTACCGGGCGAAGCTTCACGCTACTTGTTGCCTGCACGGGTGGCTCCTCTATATTTCTTGTGCTGCTTGTCATTGGCTTTGAAAAGGAGCGATTCATCGTGGCCCCGAAGCGTCGCCGCTTCTTCCCCGGTGCCAACTCCCGGTTTCAATTTTCAGTTCCAGAAATTTCGGGGTAAGAGAATGGTGAGATCTCAAGTGACGCGATGGGCGCTCCAGCCGACCGTCTGCTCGGCTACTTTTGCAGGCGGCCATTGGCGATAAAATAAAATGTACTTATCGCTATTTGGAAAGAAGTATCGATAAATCGATTATGATCGGAGCCGTGGGGTTGTCAAGCGAGGTTGGTGAAAGACGGGCTCAAATGAACGTTCGGGCAGACGCTTTGGAGAATGCGCATGGCGTTACTGTCCTAAGCTCCATCGGACCGGTCGGATAACGTGCGGCCTGCAGCAGCAGAATCGATCATCTGAGGAACCGAGTGGCGACGATATTAGAAAGCAGATTCCCGCGAGGCACGGCTCCGATTCATGCCTATGGCGCACTGGACGATGAGGCTGCCCCGGTCGTGCTGCTGTTCATGGATGGTTTCGGCCCGCGCCCGGCGCTTGAGAAGATCGCCGAAGGTCTGGCGGGCGAGGGGTATCGCGTGCTGATGCCCGACCTCTTTTACGATCATCGGCCTTACGTTCCGCTGGATCCGAAATCGATCTTTAGCGGAGGCGAGGACCGGCAGCGCCTCGCGAAGATGTTTGGCGCGCTCGATCAGTCGAAAATCGATGCGGACATCCTGGCTTTGCTCGCCTTCTGCACGGACCGGCTCGGCGCTGCGGCACCGATCGGTGCTACCGGCTACTGCCTGGGCGGGCGTTATGCGCTGACCGCAGCGACGCTCAGCGACCGGGTGGCGTTTGCCGCAGCGTTCCACGGCAGCAACCTCGCGCCGGAGGCTGGCGATGGCGCGCACACGCGCTTTTCCGGAAAGCGGGCGCGCATCTATGTCGGCGTCGCTGGCATCGATCCCAGTTTCGGCGCAGCCGAAGAAGGACGCCTCGCCGCGGCGCTGCGCGAGGCTGGCATCGACCACATCATCGAAACCTACGCCGGTGCCGCGCACGGCTTTGTCATGGAAGATCTGCCGGTGGCCAACGCGGCCGCGGCCGCCCGACACTGGCAGCGTCTGAGCACGAATCTTCGTGAGGTGTTTGCCGGCGCGGAGGGCCAAATTGTCGCGGCGGCTCCGGAGACGGACGGGTAGGCGGGGTGGGGTCTGGATGCGTGTTTCGGTACGGGTTTTGTCAGTAATATGGAACTGGGGCCGACTGGCGGTGGATGACCTGTGCACATGGAATTTCAGGATGCACGTTTGGCAATCGCGGATCTCGTTCATACCTATGCGCTCAACATTCGCCGAGGAAACGGCGGCGATTGCGTTCACCTGTTTACCGAGGATGCCGTCTTCGAAGTGAGAGAAGCCCCCTTCGGCAGCAATGATGCGGGCCGGACGAGGACCAGCCTGAAGGGCCGCGATGCGATTTTGAGCTATCTCATTCGGGCAGCCTCAGCGGATACACGCGTTTGCCCCCTGATTCACAATCTGCTCATTCAAGTCGATGGCCGCGAAGCGGCAAGCACCTGCGTGATGACTTCGCTGGTGTGGCCCAGCGGGCAGCAGATTGTCGGCGAATATCAGGATCGCTACCGCTATGAGACCGGCTGGCGTTTCTGTTCCCGTCAGTTCACCATGTTCGAGAAGCCTGCCGCGCAATGATGACGTCTCAAGACTCCGATCATTGGCAGCAGCCGCGCTTCTGGCGTCGCAGTGAAGCGCTGCAGGATTCCAATCTGCACGTCCGGACTGCTACGGCAAACGGGGGCAGGGAATGAGACCGGAGACGGCGATCGTCGGCGTCGGTGCGACGCCGTACTACTTCCGCGGCGAATCCGCTCCGCAGACGCTGTATGAGCTGATCGGAAAAGCGGTGATCGCCGCGGTCGATGATGCGGGGCTCAAGATTGCGGATGTCGACGGCCTCGCGTTTTACGCCAGCGGCTTCGAGCCCGGATTGGTCACCGAGCTGCTGGGCATCCCCGAACTCAACTTCGCCTGCACCGTGTCCGCCCAAGGCGGCGGTTCCGCCGGTGTGCTCGATCTCGCGGCGATGGCGATCGAAACCG
>Ga0137415_10008679_pt1 | contig 10072 bp, 14 predicted proteins | sample CZODoug3_1_1_16f_FD_183082 | JGI IMG/M metagenome (GOLD analysis project Ga0137415, IMG submission 183082) | Vadose zone soil fungal communities from Angelo Coast Range Reserve, California, USA - CZODoug3_1_1_16fungal (Hybrid Assembly) | ecosystem: Environmental > Terrestrial > Soil > Vadose... | reverse complement strand
TAGCCGCGAAACCAGTCGAACCGCTTCACCTCGGTGTAGGGCGACTCCTGGTCCGAAGCCCACCAGTCGAGGTTCTTCTCGTTCAGCGGGTAGTCCCGCTTCAGCACCGGGTAGGCCAGCTCCATCGCCCGGGTGCGCCCGCCGCGATGGGCGTACTGCCAGGGAGCCTTGGTCGTGTTGACGTAGTCCTTGATGTGCTCGACGTTCTTGCCCCGCTCGAGCAGCAGGACGCGGAGCCCTCTCTCCGTCAGCTCTTTAGCGGCCCAGCCGCCCGAGATCCCCGATCCCACCACGATGGCGTCGTAGCTCTGAGCCTGCACGGTTCCTCTCTCGCTGTGGGCTGCTGCGTGGATGAGGCTACCCGATTCTGGCGGCCGTGGGCCGTCTCGGCAAGGGCCACGCAGGATTGCGGAGGGTCGGGCGCGTCTCTATCATGGAGACCATGGCAGCCGCGACACGCAAGAACCAGGACAGGATCATCGCGAACGAAAAGCAGATCCTCCGCAATCAAGCCCGGATATTGCGCGACCTCGAGGCGATGCTGAAAAACCAAAAGAAGATCCTGGCGAATCAGAGTCGGATTCTCGCGAAATAGCTGCTCAGCCTCGGACTACCGGACGCCGATCACGAGGTCCACGGCGCCCGTGTAAGACCGCCACCGCCCGATCTCCTCACCCAGCGCCCGCTTTCCCGCCGCGGTCAAGCTGTAGTACCTCGCAATGCGATTGTTCTCGGTCGTACGCCAGTAGGAGGTCACCCAGCCGCGATTCTCGTAGCGATGCAGCGCGGGATACAGCGATCCCTGCCCGACCTGGAAAGCGTCCCGCGACATCGATCGAATACGGTTGGTGATTCCCCAGCCATGCAGCGGCGCCAGCGCGAGCGCCTTGAGAATGAGCAGATCGAGCGTGCCCTGCAGGACGTCCCTGGCCGGAGTCATACGTGCTCACTCCTGTCGAAGCGAAATGGAAGTATAGCAATCTTGCGGACAACCCACTAGACGGTATCTTCTCCCCCCTATGCAAACCCGGGGCTCGACCGTTCTGCCGTTCCTTGTCATCGGGCTGTGCGCGGCGTCGCTGCGGGCCCAGACCGTCGAGGACGGCTTGCTGATGTCGAGGGGCGCCCTGGGCACCGGCTTCCTGTACGCTCGCGAGGGCTGGTCCGAGTACTGGGAAGGCACCCTCAAGCGGGACAATGGCAACATCGGAACGGTCACCACACAGAGCGTCACGTGGGTGGCGAGCTACGGCGTCACGGACCGGCTCAGCGTGACGGCGATGCTGCCGTACGTGTGGACTCACGCCACCCAGGGCCCCCTCCACGGCATGAACGGCCTGCAAGACGTCACGCTGGCGGCCAAGTACCAGTTACTCTCAACCCCGCTGACGGACCGCGGCACGCTGCGCGCCCTGGTGGTTGGGGTCGCCGGCATCCCGGCCAGCAACTACGTACCCGACTTTCTTCCGTTGTCCATCGGCCTCGCGAGCCGGCGGTTCTCGGGACGGTTCACGCTGAATTTTCAGGCCCACCAGGGATGGTTCCTCACCGGTTCGACCGCCTACACGTGGCGCACCAAGGTGACGCTCGACCGGCCGGCCTACTACACGAATGGCCAGCTCTACCTGAGCAATGAAGTGGCCATGCCGAACGTGTTCGACTACACCGTGACCGCCGGCTATCAGCGCGGACGCTTGTGCATTCCGGTTTCACTGTCGCAACAACGCACGCTGGGCGGGGGCGACATCCGCCGCCAGGACATGCCGTTCGTCTCGAACCGCATGAATTTCGTGAAGCTGGACGGAGTCGTCATGTACACCCTGCCGGCGCCGAGGGAGCTGGGCATCCGGCTCGGCGTGAGCCGGGTCGTGAGCGGGCGTAATGTAGGTCAGGCGACCACGCTCCAGAGCGGCCTCTTCTACACCTTCCACCTCTAGTCGCGAGACACAGCCGGTGCGAGCCTCGCTTCGCCGATCGATTCTGACGTTAGCCATCTCGAGCGTGGCCGCACTCGCTGCCTCCGGCTGCGACGATACCATCACATCCTCGGAAGCGCTGCCTCCGCTTCAGCCGGCGAGCCTCGATGCCAACGCCGGCAGTTGGCGCATGATCATTCTGAGCGGCCCGACGCAATTCGCCGTCGCCGCTCCCGCGGCGGAGACGTCCGCTACGTATGCCGCCGAGCTGGCCGCCATCAGGTTGGCACAGGCGAGCCTCACGGCCACACAGCGCCAATCGATCGAGTATTGGAGCAGCGGAGGCGTGCTTCGCTGGAACCAGATCGTGCGGGAGCTGGTGGCGCGCTTCAGTCTGCCGCCGGCGCCGCGCCCCGATGGCACCTACCCGATCCCGGACCCCGAGAACCCGTTCGCCGATCCCCAGTTCCCGTTCGCCAACCCCCCGTACGCCGCACGGGCGTACAGCTACGTGGCCGTGGCCCAGTACGAGGCACTCAAGGCTGCGTGGCATTGGAAGTACCAGTACAACCGGCGCTCGCCCGCCCGGGTGGACAACGGCATCACGGCGTTGATGCCCGTGAGCGATCTGCCGGCCTACCCTTCCGAGGACGCGGTCCTGTCGGGCGTGACGGTCGAGATGCTGAAGGTCCTGTTTCCCGCGGCCGTGGCGGAGATCAGCCAGCGAGCCGCGGAGCAGCGCAACGCCGCCCTGTGGTCGGGCAAGGCGGCGGCGAGCGATATCGCCGCCGGGCTGGCGTTGGGCAAGGCGGTGGCGACGGTGCTGATCGCGCGCGCGGGCCCCGACGGCATGCGGAGCGCCGTGGGCAACCCCGGCCAATGGCAAGCCCTGGCCGACAGCGCGGTGGCGCGGGGCGAGATTCCCTGGATCAGCCAGGAGTCTCCACCGCGGCCGCCGATGCTGCCGAATTTCGGCCAGGTACAGGCGTGGCTCATGACACCGGCCGAAGTCGTGAGCGAGCGCCCGCCGGCTCCTCCATCCACTTCATCGGACCGGATGAAGCAGGAGCTCGCCGAGGTGCGCCAGACGGTCGAGCAGCTGACCCGCGACCAGCTGGCCGTCGCCTACAAATGGAATGACGGCGCTGGCACGTACACGCCGCCGGGCCATTGGAACGACATCGCCGCGGAATACATTCGCGACGCGCGGATGAGCGAGGTCCGCGCCGCTCGAGCCTTTGCCCTGCTCAACATGGCGATGCACGACGCCGCCGTGGGTTGCTGGGGCGTCAAGTACTTGTACTTCAATCCCCGGCCGGTGCAGCTCGATCCCAGCATCAAGACGGTGATCGGGCTACCGAACTTCCCGGCATACCCTTCGGGCCACTCCACCTTCTCGGCCGCCGCGGCGACGGTCTTATCGTATCTGTTTCCGCAGGCCGCTCCCGATTTCGCTGCGATGAAGGAGGAGGCGAGTATCTCCCGGCTGTACGGCGGCATTCACTATCGCAGCGACATCGAGCGCGGCAAGGAGCACGGGGCGCGAATTGGGCTGTACGCCGTGGGATTTGCCCAGCAGGACGGGGCGAACTAGTTTTCGCCGCTCATGGCAAGCACCGCTTTGACATCCCCGCAGTCCCAGCCGCGTCGGGCCGCTTCGTTCCTCGGGAGGCTCAATGGCCCGTGGCACAAGCGGGCCCTGCAGGCGTTCATGGTCGTCGTCCTCGCCCATTGGGCCGAGCATCTGGTGCAGGCGTATCAGGTGTACGTGCTGAAATGGCCGCTGCACCAGGCGCGGGGTGTACTGGGCCAGGCATTCCCCTGGCTCGTGCACTCCGAAGTGCTGCACTACGGGTATGCGTTGATCATGCTGGTCGGCATCTGGACGCTGCTGCCCGGGTTCGTGGGCCGGTCGCGCACCTGGTGGGTCGCGGCGCTCGTGATCCAGTTCTGGCATCACATCGAGCACGCGCTGCTGCAGGGTCAAGTCATCGCGGGCCGCACGCTGTTCGGGGCCGCCGCCCCCACCAGCATCGTGCAGCTGTGGATCCCGCGGGTCGAGCTGCACCTCTTCTACAACACGCTGGTCTTCATACCGATGATCGTGGCCATGTACTACCACGTGTTCCCGGGCGCGCCCGACGCCGCGAGGATGCGGTGCAGCTGCGCGTTCCATCCCCACGCAGCGACGACCTGACACCACTCGGCCTCACGCGCCTTCCACGAATCGCTTCAAGCCCGCTAGCATCATGCCCCAGTTTTTCTCCGAATGCTCGCGCGCCTGTTCGGTGAGATTGTTGTCCTGAGACAGTGAAACACGCGTTTCGGTACCCTGGGCGGACAGCTCGATGGTCACCGTGTGATAGCTGCCTGGCTCGTCAGGGAGGCCGGACAGCGGGCTGAAGTGCGTGTACTGAAGCGCGCGGGCCGGTTTGAGCTGCAGAATCACGCCTTTGTCCTCATACGACTTGCCTTCCCACACCCCTTTCCAGACGATCGCGCTGCCCTCCTTCCAGTCTGAGACCACGTTGGTACCAAACATGTACTGTTTAATGGCCGCGGGCGTGACAAGCGCGTCCCAGACTCTCGTGCTGGGGGCCTTGATCGAAATCGCGGCCTTGGCGATGAGGTGCTTGCTCATGGGGTATCCTTTCGCGTTCCCTCCGAAGGGCGTCGTCGTGTCGATTCTGGCCCCTCCCGAACGACGAATCAATAGACAGCCTTGGACGACCGCACGGGAGGGAGCTATGACTTGTGTCTGCGCACGTGGGCTGGGGCACCCGATGGACGACGCATCGGATGCTCGAGCGCACACGATCGCACCGAGAGTACCTCAGCTCCAGCCGACCATGTTCGTGGCCGCGATCCCCGAGCTCGCGGCCGAGCGGAGCCGGCGATTGAGCGAACCCTATCGAAACGACGCGGTGTAGTCGCGCGCGAAATCGCGAATCGTGCGCGGCGCGCGACCGAGCAGGCGCTGGACGGTCGGCGAGACCGTGGCCGTCGGTCCCCCGTCCCTCTGGTAGGCCGCGATCGCGAGCATCGCATCGATGGCCGAAGCGGCCACACCCCGGGCCGCCAGGCGAGCGCGGGCTTCCTCCATGGATATGGGCCGGTACGTAATCTTTCGGCCGGTCGCTTCCGACAGAGCAGCCGCGAGCTCGGCAAGGCCCACGGCCGTCCCGCCAGTGAGGACGTACTTCTTGCCCACGTGCGCCTCGGGATGAAGCAGCACCTCCGCTGCCACCGCCGCGATGTCCCGCGTGTCGATGAACGGCACGCGCCCGTCGCCGATCGGCGAGTAGATGAGGCCCTCCCCGCGCACCGACTCGGCAACGTCTACCAGCCAATTCTGCATGAAGGCGTGTGGGCGCAGGATGGTCCATTGCAGTCGCGTACTCAAGAGCGCCTGCTCGACCTGCCAATGCTCCCGCGCGATGGCCGACTTCGAGTGGTCGGATGCGCCCAGGGCCGAGAGCTTGACGATGTGCCCAACGCCCAGCCGCTCGGCCGCGCGAACCACCCCTATCTGGACCCGCGCGAAGTCCGGTTCGTTGCCGGTCAGGAGGAACAGCCGGGTCGTCCCGGCGACTGCGGCCTCGACCTGGCCGGCGTCGTCGAGGTCGGCCTGCACCCATGAGACGTGGGGCAGCGACCGCACCATGCTCGCGTTTCGGTGCACGGCGCGTGTGCTGACCCCCGCAGCCGACAGCAAGCGAAGCAGCTCACTGCCGATGGTGCCGGTACTTCCTGTAACCGTGATCAAGAGGATGCCTCGAGTAGGCGGGGGCAGGTCAGTCTGTCTTCCCGTCAACGTGTCCACAGGGGGTGATGGTTCCGAAGCAGGCGAGTCTTGGTGTCGATCTCGGAGCCCCTCGCTCGTCGTCTACGAGAGCCGGGGCCCTGCAGCTGCACCAGCAGCACTGGCCGGAGTGGGAAGGGGAGTGCGAGATTCGTGAGTTGTATTTCCTGGCCCCGTGACGGGGCGCGGCACGAAAGGAGCGAGCCATGAGCGGTGTACGAGTTCTGGTGGGTACGCGCAAGGGAGCGTTCATCCTGACGGCGGACGGCAAGCGCGAGCGCTGGGATGTCAGCGGCCCGCACTTCGCCGGCTGGGAGATCTATCATGTGAAGGGCTCGCTCGCCGACCCCAACCGGCTGTACGCGTCGCAGTCGAGCGGGTGGTTTGGACAGGTGATCCAGCGCTCGTGCGACGGCGGCAAGACGTGGGAGACGCCCGGCGGCGGCATCGGGAAGACGCCGGACGGCATGCCCACCGGCGAAAGCAACAAGTTCGTCTACGACGCGACGCCTGAGACGGGCAAGCCCCTCACAACCCATCAGTGGTACGACGGAACCCAGCACCCCTGGGAGTTCAAGCGCGTCTGGCACCTCGAGCCATCGCTCACGGATCCCGACACCGCCTACGCCGGGGTGGAGGACGCGGGGCTGTTCCGCACGACCGACGGCGGCAAGACGTGGCAGGAGCTCCCCGGCCTGCGCGGCCACGGCACCGGGCCCAAGTGGCAACCGGGCGCCGGCGGGATGTGCCTCCACACCATCCTGCTCGATCCGACCAACCCCCGGCGCATGTACGTCGCCATCTCGGCCGCGGGCGCCTTCCGGTCGGACGACGGCGGCACGTCATGGAAGCCGATCAACCGTGGCCTGCGCTCGCAATACATCCCCGACCCGAACGCCGAGGTGGGCCACTGCGTGCACCGCATCGCGCTGAACCGGTCGCGACCCAACGTGCTGTTCATGCAGAAGCACTGGGATGTCATGCGCTCGGACGACGCCGGTGACTCCTGGCACGAGGTCAGCGGCAATCTGCCGACCGACTTCGGCTTCGTGATCGACGTGCACGCCCACGAGCCGGACACCATCTATGTCGTCCCGATCAAGAGCGACTCAGAGCACTACGTGCCGGATGCGAAGCTGCGCGTATTTCGCAGCCGCACCGGCGGCAACGAGTGGGAAGCCCTGACCAAGGGCCTGCCGCAACGCGACTGCTACGTCAACGTGCTGCGCGACGCGATGGCCATCGACTCGCTCGACAAGTGCGGTGTGTACTTCGGCACCACGGGCGGACAGGTGTACCTGTCGCCCGATAGCGGAGACAACTGGACGCCGATCGTTCGAGATCTCCCGGCCGTGCTGTCGGTCGAGGTCCAGACCCTCAAGTGATCAGGGTCGCCCTCCCGCCGCATCTGCGGAACCTGGCGCACGTCAAGGAGGACGTACTGCTCGACGTGGCCGGCCCGGTCACGCGGGCGTCGGTGCTCGACGCGCTCGAGGCGCGCTATCCCGTGCTCCGCGGGACGATCCGCGACCACGTGACCGCCCAGCGCCGGCCGTTCTTGCGGTTCTTCGCCTGCCAACGGGATCTGACGCACGAGCCCCCGGACGCGCCGCTGCCCGACGCGGTCGCGTCCGGGGCGGAGCCTTTCCTCGTCATCGGAGCCATCGCCGGGGGGTAGTCGTCACCCCTGACTCTGTCGATCTCGCCACGCCTCGCTCGTCGTGTAGGTAGACAACCACGAGGAGAGAACAATGCGATTCATGATCCTGGTCAAAGCCAACAAGGACTCCGAAGCGGGAGTCCTACCGGACGAGAAGGCCCTCACCGAGATGGGCAAGTTCAACATGCAGCTCGAGAAAGCCGGCGTGCTGCTCGCGGCGGAGGGACTCCAGGCCAGCTCGAAAGGCGCACGCGTCAGATTTTCGGGAAGCAAGCGGACCGTGATCGACGGGCCCTTCGCCGAGACGAAGGAGCTGATCGCCGGATTCTGGATGTGGCAGGTGAAGTCGCTGGATGAGGCCATCGAGTGGCTGAAGCGGGCCCCCTTCGAGGACGGCTTCGAGGTCGAGATTCGCCAGGTGTTCGAGGCGGAGGATTTCGGTCCCGCGCTCGAGGCGGAGTTCAGGGAGCAAGAGGAGCGCCTGCGCGCGCGGGCGGCCAAGAAGCGCTAGTCGGCTCCGTCACTACGTCAACTAGAGGAAGACCTCAATGCAGAATAGGCTCTGGGTCGGACGCATCATGAGCGGATTGGCCGTGCTGTTCCTGCTCTTCGACAGCGTCATACACATGATGAAGATCGCTCCAGTTGTCGATGGATTCGCGCAGCTCGGGTATCCCGTGAGCCTCGCTTTCGGCCTCGGAGTGCTCGAGCTCATCTGCCTTGTCGTCTACGTGGTTCCGCGCACCTCCATTCTCGGTGCGATTCTCTGGACTGGCTATCTCGGTGGCGCAATCGCAGCCCAGGTGCGCATCGGCAGTCCACTCTTCTCCACCACGTTGTTCCCGGTCTATGTCGCCCTGCTGATCTGGGGAGGGCTTTACTTCCGCGAAGACCGGCTGCGAGCACTCATTCCTCTGCGAGCCTAGCGAGGGAGGGGGGGGACCATGCGATTCATGATCATTGTAAAGGCCACCAAGGAAACGGAAGCGGGCGTCATGCCGCACGAGCAGATGTTCGCCGAGATGGCCAAGTACCACGAGGAGCTGCAGAAGGCCGGCGTGCTGCTCGACGCCTCCGGACTGCAGGCCAGCGCGAAGGGCTGGCGCATCAGGTACTCCGGCCCGAAACGCACCCTGGTCGACGGTCCTTTCACGGAAGCCAAGGAGCTGATCGCCGGGTACACGATGATCCAGGTGAAGTCCAAAGAAGAAGCGATGGAGTGGGCCCGCCGCTTCCCCAATCCCGCCCTCGACGGCAAGGACGGTGAGATCGAGGTACGCCAGCTGTTCGAGCTGGACGACTTCGGGCCGAGCGAAGCGGTGGATCGCTTCCGCAAGTTGGATGTCGGATGAATCGGGTACGCTCGCGCGACGGCACCACGATCGCCTACGATCGCCTGGGCGCCGGGGATAATCCGCCGGTGATCCTCGTGGATGGCGCGTTCTGCAGCCGGGCGTTCGGCCCGATGCCCAAGCTGGCAGCGCTGCTGGCGCGGGACTTCACGGTGTTCCTGTACGACCGGCGCGGTCGCGGTGACAGCGGCGACACGACGCCATACGCCGTAGCGCGCGAGATCGAGGATCTCGACGCTCTGATCCGCGAGGCCGGCGGATCGGCGTTCGTCCATGCCGTCTCGTCCGGCGCGGCCCTTGCGCTCGAGGCGGCCGCGAGCGGGCTGAGCATTACGAAGCTCGCCCTGTACGAGGCACCGTTCATGGTCGGTACGCCCGCGCACCTGCCTCCCGCAGACCACCAGGCGCAACTCGTGCGGCTCATCGCCGAAGGGCGCCGTGGCGACGCGGTCGCGTACTACATGAGAGACATCATCGGCATGCCCGGCCTCATGGTGACGCTGTTTCGCATCTTCCCGATGTGGTCCAAACTCAAAGCGGTGGCGCCGTCGCTTCCCTACGACTCGGCCGTCATGGGCGACTTCTCGCTACCGACCCGGCGCGCCGCCTCGCTCAAGATGCCGACGCTTGTGATCAGCGGCGAGAAGAGCATGCCCGTGCTGCGCGAGGCGGCGCAGCGGCTCTCGGAAGTCATCCCCGGCGCGCGCCTCCGCACGCTCCCGGGTCAGACCCACAATGTGGCGGCGGCGGTGCTCGCCCCCATCCTGAAGGAGTTCTTCGCGCCATGAAGAAATTCGCCTCGGTGGCCGCCTACCTCAGGGCGGTCCCACCCGCCCCGCGGGCCGCGCTCCAAAAGCTGCGCAAGACGATCAAGGCCGCCGCCCCCAAGGCGACCGAGGTCATCAGCTACGGCATCCCGATGTTCAAGCACCACGGCATGCTCGTGGGTTACGCCGCGTTCCAGGAGCACTGCAGCCTGTTCATGAGCACCGCTCTCGCCAAGGCCTTCAAGCAGGCGCTCGCACCGTACCAAACGTCCAAGGGGACCATTCGCTTCACCGTCGACAAACCCCTCCCCGCGGCGCTGGTGCGGAAGCTCGTCAAGGCGCGCGTCGCGCAAAACGAAGCCAAGCGGTGATGACGTCCGATACCCACCGCGCGATCGAGGCGGTGTGGCGGATCGAATCGGCCAAGGTCATCGCCGGGCTGACGCGCATGGTGGGCGACGTGGGTCTGGCCGAGGACCTGGCGCAGGACGCGCTCGTCGCGGCGCTCGAGCGATGGCCCGAGTCGGGCGTCCCGGACAACCCGGGCGCCTGGCTCATGGCCACCGCGAAGCACC
>Ga0137415_10008677_pt1 | contig 10073 bp, 13 predicted proteins | sample CZODoug3_1_1_16f_FD_183082 | JGI IMG/M metagenome (GOLD analysis project Ga0137415, IMG submission 183082) | Vadose zone soil fungal communities from Angelo Coast Range Reserve, California, USA - CZODoug3_1_1_16fungal (Hybrid Assembly) | ecosystem: Environmental > Terrestrial > Soil > Vadose... | reverse complement strand
CGAACACGGAGAGCACCATGAATGTTCAGGTCCAGCCGCGTGCCACAACGGCGGAGCGACGTCTTCCCTTCGAATGCATCGCTCTGGTGCTACAAGGCGGCGGCGCACCCGGCGCCTATCAGGCTGGAGTCTACGAAGCGCTGGCCGAGGCCGGCATCCATCCCGACTGGGTCGCCGGTATCTCGATCGGTGCCATCAATTGCGCGCTGATTGCCGGGAATCCGCCGGAGAGGCGCGTCGACGGGCTGCGCGCGTTCTGGGAGGGCATCACCACCTCGTACAGCTGGTGCGATTGGGCGAACGTGCCGAAGGGCGATGCAGCGCGAGAGTGGCTGAACCAGTTGTATGCGGGCTTTGCATTGGTTGCCGGCGCGCCAGGATTCTTCGCGCCGCGATATCCGCCGCCCTGGCTGCGTCCCCCCGGCACCACAAGTGCCATAAGCCTCTACGACACAAGCCGACTTAGGGCCACGCTCGAACGACTTGTCGACTTCGATCGTCTCAATGCGGCCACCACCCGCCTGAGCGTCGGCTCAGTCAACGCGAGGAGCGGCAATTTCGTCTATTTCGATACCAAAACCCACACGATCGGTCCGGAGCACCTCATGGCGAGCGCCGCCCTGCCGCCCGGTTTTCCTGCCGTCGAGATCGAAGGTGAGCATTATTGGGATGGCGGCTTGGTCTCCAACACGCCACTCCAGTGGGTCGTCGATAGCCAGCCTCGTCTCGACACTCTGGCCTTTCAAGTCGATCTTTGGAGCGCGCGGGGCGAGCTACCGCGCAGCTTGGCGGAGGTATCGACGCGCCAAAAGGAAATTCAATACTCGAGCCGCACCCGCGCCAGCACTGACTCCTTCAAACGTATACAGCGGCTTCGCCGCGTCACCGCTGATTTGCTTGATAAGTTGCCGGAGGAGCTTCGACGCAGTCCGGAGGCCGCGCTGCTCCGGAATGTGGCTGATCGAAAGGTCTACAACATCGTCCATCTCATCTACCGCGCCAAGAGTTATGAGGGGCCTGCGAAGGATTACGAGTTCTCGCGTGGGAGCATGGAGGACCACTGGCGTGCCGGGTATTACGACGTAGTCCGTACCCTGCGCCATCCCGGAGTGGTTGAGCGGCCGACCAATCATGAAGGCGTCCTTACTTTCGACCTCGCCGCAGACGGACGTGAGTAAGGAGCTCTCTTCGGCGTCTCGCTAAAGTCACAGGCGGAGGGAAAAATGCGAAGGCAATCTGCGCAATTCGGTCTGGACGAAAACGGCCTGGCTCTTTTGCTCGGCGAACTCGATCACCGAATTCGAAATTTGTTGACGATGATCGAAGCAGCGGTCAAGCAAACGCACTCGACGAGCGTCGAAGATTACCGGGCCAAGCTTATGGCCCGGATTACCGGCCTTTACGGTTTTTGCGAGTTCACAAGCCATTACAGCCGTAGGCTTGGGCTTGCTCAGCTGCTTGAGCAGACCATGCGTCCCCACTGCGCAAATAGCGCTCAAGTCCTGGCGGCCGGGCCTGACGTCGAGCTTGAACCGTTCTTGGCACTCGCGCTGCACCTCGTCTTTCATAAGCTTGCCGCGAACGCGAACAAATACGGCGCACTGAGTTCGCCCCTCGGGGGCGTCAACATCGAATGGAAGATTCAGCACGTTCCGGGCGCCCCTCGCAAACTCGCCATCGTCTGGACCGAGCACGGCGGACCGGAGGTGAAGCATCCGCGACATTGCGGGTTCAGGTCACGGCTTATCAAGAAAGTACTTGACGGATATGGCGGAGTGCGGCTGGACCTCAACAGCACGGGTCTCGCTTGCTTCATACTGGTTGATCTGGATCGCCCTGACGAGCGAATAGCGGAGCCAGCCAGAACATCACGCAAGTGTGGCAGCAACCGCACTCACCACCCGATCGCTGACCATGCGAGCGAAATTCAATGACGCGTCGACTCGAAGACTATGCGCTGATAGGCGACTGAAAGGAGCGGACCATGAGCAACGTTCTTGTCATTCAATCGAGCATCTCGGGAGAGCAGTCGAGGTCGCAATGCCACTCGTTAGCCAGGTCGAGCTGTTTCGGAGGTAATCACAGATCGCCGATTTCGCGCACAGCATACGCGTTGGCCTTGGCAGCAGGCGTCGCCTTTCTGGTTGCAGCATTTGCGCCTGTCAGTCATGCCCAACGCGCCGTAGGCCCATTTGCAGGGCTCGCTGGAGCGTGGAACGGGAGCGGCAGAGTAGATATGCAGAGTGGCACCAGCGAACGTATCCGCTGCCATGCCCGGTACTCCGTGAGCCAAGCCGGTGAGGTGCTTTTGCAAGAGTTGCGCTGCGCCAGCGACAGCTACCGGATTGACGTAAACAGCACATCTCAGAGCGACGGAGGTTCCCTGTCCGGCACATGGACCGAACTGACGCGCAACGTGACCGGCACGCTGTCAGGACGCGCGAGCGGAGGCTCCATTCAGGCGCGGGTGACCGCACTGGGATTTTCAGCAGGCCTGACCGTGAACACCGCAGGTAACAGTCAGTCCGTAACCATCATCCCGGAAGGAAACGACGTCCGCAGCGTTGTGGTAACTATGAAGAGGGGTTGACGCGCCGGCTTGCCGATGAACCTGCGACGGCTGGGGAGCTGTCGGAGCTCAAACTCGAGGAAGACGCTTAGGGTTCGTAGTGGCAAAATGGGTGCGACCGATCCAGACCAAATGTCCGCTTAGGGTATTCACGTCTCGGGGGTTGTTCTTGCGCGAAAAAGAACTCCGCATTGCACTCGTCTGCTTCGGCGGCGTTTCGCTCGCGGTCTATATGCACGGCATCTGCAAGGAGATCCTGAAGCTCGTGCGTGCCTCAAGCGCCTTGCACCGGATCACCGACCGTTCTCGTCGAGCCAAGGCCGCGTTCTTCGACCAAGCCGACCCGAGTGACCCGGAATACGATACCGAGTCCGACTATTTTGAGCTCTTGCAGAAGATCGGCGACAAGATCGAGCTGCGCGTCATCGTCGACATCATCGCCGGCGCCTCGGCTGGCGGGATCAACGCCACTATGCTCGCGCGTGCGTTGAGCCATGATCTGCCAACCCTACGACTGCGTGATCTGTGGCTCGACAACGCCGATGTCACTGTCCTGCTCGCACCCGAAGCGCGCGCCGGAAGATGGAGCAAGTGGATTCTGAAGCCATTCATCTGGGGGGCGGCAGCGACCGGCCTGTTCGATGCGGTCCGGGACAGCGAGGTACGGAGGAAACTATCGCTCTTCCTACGCTCGCGCTGGTTCAAACCGCCGTTCTATGGGCTCGGAATGGCCGGGTTAATGTACGACGCGGCCACCGCTATGGGTGATGCGAAAACGCCTACCGCTTCGCTCCTGCCGACCGGGCAGGGCCTCGATTTGTTCGTGACCCTCACCGATTACTACGGCTACCAACAGCTTTTGCCGATTCACGATCCTCCCTTTGTCTATGAACTCGAACATCGCCATGTCCTGCATTTTATGTATCGCCGCCGGCCAGGCGGTGAGGTGGAAAGCGACTTCGATCTCGAAAACGTACCGGCGCTTGCGTTCGCCGCGCGTGCGACTTCCTCATTCCCCGGCGCGTTTCCGCCGGCGCAGCTTGTGGAGATGGATGAGTTGGTGGCGAGCCGCGGCGTAAAGTGGCTGCGCCGCAAGCAGTTCATCACGCGCAATTTCGAACGTTACCTCAGGGCGAATGTAGATCCCGCGACCGCTGCGTTCATTGACGGCGCCGTGCTCAACAACCGCCCGTTCCGGGAAGCAATTTCGGCGATCCACGGCCGTCCTGCCTATCGCGATGTCGACCGGAGGCTAGTCTATATTGATGCCAATCCGGCATCGGTGGCGTCCAGCACCCACAGCAAGCTGCCAGGTTTTTTCTCGACGCTGAAGGGAGCGCTTTCGGACCTGCCCTCCGCTCAGCCGATCGCGAACGAATTGGCGTGGGTGATCAACCTCAACGCCCAGGTCCGGGGGATCAAATCGATCATCGAAGGCGCCCGACCCCACGTCAACGAATTCGTTGGTAACATTATCGATAAGCCGCTTGACCGCCGGTTCACAGCCGATGAAATCCGCTGCTGGCGTGAGGAGGTTAATGCACGCGTCGCCCGTGAAGCAGGCTTTGCCCACGAGGGCTATGTGCGCTTGAAACTCGCGTCGGTGCAACAGTTCGTCGCCCGCATATTCGTGAAGATTGGGGGTAGACCTCTGAACTCGCCGCTCGCCCGCGCTATCGAGGAAGTTGTCAACGCCTGGGCGGTCCATCGCGGCATCGTCTACCAGAAGGCCGAGGGCGAGGTGCTGAAGCGTGAGAGCGCAGAGGTACCGCAGCTGCCACCCTGGGTCGAATTTTTTCTCACCTTCGATGTCGACTATCGAAAGCGCCGGTTACATTTCCTGATCGAGGGTCAAAATCGACTTTATCGGCTGCTCGACGAGGAGCGGTTTCCCGGGCTCGATCCGGTGGTCGTCGACCGGCTTAAGCGGGAGTTCTATCTCCGGCTCGATGTCCTGCGCCAACGCGAAGAAGCGAAGCCTTTAGCCACAGAATCCATTCACAGGTGGCAAAACTGTTCCCGACTGAACTCTCGGCAGCAGAGACAAGAGATATTGCATCCTATGCGCGCGAATTCCTCGCAAGTGATAATGTCCAGAACCTCGATCGACTCGTGGAGGCGTTAGGTGAGGAAATCAATCTCAATGCTAGCACGCACGATGTGGACGAACTCGTGGCCTCGCTCGATCCCGCCGAGTGGCATCCCGACGCACGTCGCGAGGTCTTGGTCAATTATCTCGGCTTTCCGTTCTGGGATGTGCTCACTTTCTCGGTCACGACGGGGCGCAACGCTGGCGAACTGCACGAGATTCTAGTCGACCGCATCAGTCCACAGGAGGTGCATACGCTCAAAGACTTCGAAGGCGTGAAAAGTTTGAAAGGAATCGGCTTCGACAATTTCGCTGGATTCTTTTCCCGGCGCTACCGCGAGAACGATTATCTGCTCGGCCGGCTGCATGCGCTCGACCGCCTCATCGAAATGGTCTGCGACGCGGCCGGAGCCGGCGCACAGTACGACGGAATCGACGGGCTCAGGCTGAAGCGGCGGGCGTTTGAACGGATCCTCAACGCCGAGGAACCTCACCTTATCCACAGCAAGGAGCTGATCGCCGAACTCAGGCGTTGCGTTTCAGACATCGGGGCGCGTTGACCGGGGACTATCGCCGATTGCTCGGCTCCCGAGCCCTCTTTGTGATCGTTCAAGCGGGCCAAAATAGTAAGCGAGTTTGCCATCGGGAATGATCTCGGTAGACGAGGATCGCTACTCGCCCCGCACAAATCGATGTTGTCTCGGATGCTGCGATGCACAGTCGACTTCCGCAACGGGTCACGGACGGCCATGCCGAGCACAGCGTCTACACGACCGGTTCACCTCAAAAGCCGCCTTTCGCGCCGACGTCAACACACCCTCCCTCGCTCGCGGGGGAAGGGCTATAACGCACGGGCGAACCGCGGCCGTCAGCGCCGCGCCCGTTGCCGAACACGGCCATAGTCAGGCGGCTTCCTTTTCGGATATCGGCGGGAAGAGCGTCGGTTCCTTCATTTGTCCTCCTGCTGGAGGATGTCGGTCAGCAAGCGCGTAGACGCGTGGTGGAATTGGTACTCCTCCATGTGTTTCCTGCGCTCTGTGTTGTTGTCGGCGGCATTCCGCGCACGCTCGATCGCCGCCTCAGCTCGGTCCGCGTGCCACTTGATCAGATCGTTGAGCGTCAGTTCCATTCACTCCCTCTTGGGGCTACGCGCCAATGCTCGCTCGATGTTGAAACCGAGCGCAAGCTGACCGAGTACGCCAACGCGACCGCCGCGCCGTCGGCGGCGCTTGGTCAATAGCGATATCCTCGAAACGAAACGTGGCTAGCAGGTGACCGACATGGCTGAGGCCGCGAACTTGTGGCATAAGTGGCCAGATTGCCCGAACACTTATCGGTACGCGCCGGCTGACGCCGTAGCAGGGCCGTAGAGCGGCGACGTGATATCATTTAAATCGGTCACCAGAGGGGGCGATCATGACACCACGCATCACGGCACCGTTGTTAGGCGCGGCGTTCGCGCTCATCGGTACGGCGGCGACGGCGGAGGACATAAGCAGCGCGAATTATATTTTGCCGGGTTGCCAAGATTTCTTGGGCCTGAAGCAGCCCGACACGGGCAGACAGGGCTTTTGTGCGGGAACGGTTGCCGGCATCAGCTTCGCTGGCAAGGAGCTTCACAGGCTGCGTCCAGCCTACCCCTCGGAGAGCGAAGCAGTAACGGGGCTCTACTGCCTCGACATCCCGGAAAAGGTGACACTCGTGCAGCTTGTCAGGAGCATCATTGCATATATCGAAGATCGGCCGGCGCGGATGCATGAGCCCTTCATCGCGCTCGCGCTCGAAGCACTCCTGACCGCGTGGCCGTGCAAATAGCGCGGGCGAGCCCGTAGAGCGGCGGGTGCTCCGGCTGGCGACGAACGCGCTCCAGTTACGTGCAGATGCTACCGCCTCTCTGTGGTCCTCTGCTCATCGGAGCGAGAATGACCGCGCGCCAGCCCATTGCGCCGACGGCCGCGTGATATCATTTATTCAACTGGCACTGGTTCCGTCTGATCATCTCAGGCCGCTCTCTCCATGAGAAACCTCCAGACCAAGACCGCCATCGCGGTAGCCGTCCTGGCGATCGTCGTGCTCGGCTTGGGGCTGCTGAGCCGGCCCTTCTTTTTCTTGGCGCGACCGGTTCATTTAGATGCCGCGCCAATGGACGTCTATCGCGTGGACGGCGACCGCCTGCTGGTGGTTGGCGCGGAGCAGCTCTTCCTGATTGACAAGGAAGAGCGGGTGGTGGTCCGGCCATCCTGGTTCGGGCACCGTTACGGTCCGCTGCTGGTGTGGCCCCGCTCGTCACTCCAGGGGGTGGTGCTGGGCGACGGCGTCAAAGGGGATGAGGCTGAGTCATTTTCCTTCGACCCTGTCGGCGTCACCATCCGGTACGTTGTGCGCAGCCACCCGCAATCGGTCTACGTGCCGTTCGAGTGACGGGAGCGGTCAGCAGCCGATCGGCATTTGTCCTCGAAGGCGTGATGACCCAAGGAAGGCATCGCCATGGCGGCTGAAGCCGTGGCGCGTCTCAATGACAAGAATGATCATCTCGACGGCCGTTTAGATGCAGATGCCACCGCCGCGGCGTGGCCCCCTGTCTAGCGGCGTGAGATTGGTGACAGCGCGCCGTCCGATCTTGCGGCGGCCTCGCTTTATGTTAGCGCGAATCTTGACGTCAGAAATGTCTACAGGCGACCAAACCCCCTGCGGCCGAAGCGGCCTCGGCGCGCGCTGGGAACGGCCTAGTTGTAAGGTCGAGCGCGCTAAGCAAGAATTGGCCTACATCGACCGGTCAAGGTGCTCTGCGTACTTGGTCGCCCCCGATGACAGCGGAGTCGAGTGTGGAGGAGGAACCCCATGATCACACGCCGCACCGTGCTTGCTGCCGGGCTTGGCGCCGCCGCCGTGGCGTCGAGCGTCCCGTCCGGAAATACCCAAACCCAAACCGCACAAAGGACCTTCGTCCTGGTGCACGGGGGCTGGCATGGCGGCTGGTGCTGGCGGCGCGTCGCCGATTTGCTGCGACGACAGGGCCATACGGTGTTCACGCCGACCCTGACCGGGCTTGGCGAACGCTCGCATCTGATGAGCCGGGACATCAATCTCGATACCCACATCACCGATGTGGTCAATCTCTTCAAATGGGAGGACCTCAACGACGCCGTGCTGGTCGGGCATTCCTACGCCGGCTGGGTGATATCCGGCGTCGTGGAGCAGATGCCGCCAGCCAATCCGGCTCACCGGTGCGCGCGACCGGGTGGCGAAAAAGACCTACATCCGTGCAGCATCACACCCAAATCCGATTTTCGATAAGTATCTCGGCATCTGTAAAGCCGACCGAACTTGGCGCACGTTCGAAATTCCCTGCGGTCATGACGTCATGGTGGATATGCCAGAACGGCTGGCGGAGGTGCTGGTGGAAGTGGCGTAAAGGCGAAGCGCGCCGACGCAGGAACGCGGCGAGCGGATCGGATCGCCCGTTCCGAGGCCGCGGGCAGTCGACAATGGTTTCGACCAGCGGCGCCCCGTAGGCGACGAGGGGTTGGCGGTGAAACTTGGTTGTGCCTATTCCCATACCGCAGCCATGTGGTTTCTCGACAACACCGTTTCGGAAATTTGAGAATAACCCCACGATAAAGCGGAAATCAGCATCATTGGCCACGGTGTCGCAACTTTGGCGCCACAGTTACTGACTTTATGTGCCAGTACCGACTCATTTGGGAGGGGCGAATGATGAGTAAGTACAGATTGATTACGCTTGGTTTTGCGGCGGTGATGCTCGCATCGGCGTCCGCCGTATCCGAAGCCGCCGATGCGCCGCGTGGTCCCGCTTACAGGCCGCCACCGCCGCCAATTCCTTTCTTCACCTGGACAGGGTTCTATGCCGGCGCTCATATAGGAGTGGGATGGTCCGACGGCGACGGTAGTGGCAACAGCAGCGGCTTTGTCGGCGGCGGTCAGGTCGGGTTCAATTACCAGATCAATCAGTGGGTATTGGGCCTCGAAGCAGACATCGCTGGGACGACCATCGGGGACAGCGTGAGTGTCGCCGTCCCAGGAGCCGTCGTGACAGGTAGCGGGAGCCTCGATTGGGTCTCCACGCTTGCTCCGAGGATCGGTTACGCCTTCGATCGCTGGCTCGTCTATGGCAAATTTGGCGGAGCCTGGGCTCACGGAAGCGGCAGCGTCTCCGTAAATGGCATCCAGGTCGTCTCGGTCGACCAGACCGTCAGCGGGTGGGTGCTTGGCGTCGGGACCGAATATGCCTTGCGGGACAACTGGACTGCGAAGATTGAGTACAACATGATGGACTTCGGCAGCGATGGTCCCTTCGCCGATAACAAATTCCACGTCTTCAAGGCCGGCCTGAACTATCGATTCGGCGGCCCCGGAGGGCTTTTCTAACAAAGTGTAGTGACGGATTGAATGCGACCTGCGATGAGCCCCGGCGTCTTGGCCGGGGTTTTTCGTTGGGCAAACATGTTGAATGTGCTGCGCGACAAACATGAAAGTCGCCGCCTAATCCATGCCCCATACCAAGCTCGCGCCCGCGAGCTATGCCTTGCTGCCGGCGTTGATCCGGACACCAGGATCGAGCGCCCCGGCCTGCGCTCGATGCCGGCATGGTGCGCCTATCGGGACGCAGCGCGGACCATTCTGGAAGGCGATACGGGATTGATCGTGGTCGATCCCCTTCTCTCAGTGGAAACGGCGAAGGCCGCGCTGGACCTGTACTATCAGCATCGTCCACGAAGACCAGTCGTCGCGGTCATCTACACCCATACACACGCCGACCACTGGGGCGGTGTCAAAGGTGTGACAACTGAAGCCGACGTTGCTTCGGGGGAGGTCGCCGTTCTCGCACCAGAGGGCTTTTTGGAACACGCGCTGAGTGAGAGCGTGATTGCCGGAAATGCACAGCGTCGTCGTGGGCTCTACCAGTTTGGGCCTTTGCTCCCCAAGGGCGAACGCGGCCAAGTGGACGGCGGCCTCGGCAAGACGGTCTCGCTAGGCAGTCTGTCGTTAATTCCACCAACCGACTTCATCCGCAAATCTGGCGAAAAGCGCATCATTGACGGCGTCGAGATCATCTTTGCGACGGCGCCCGAAACCGAAGCGCCAGCTTCAAGGTCCTGAACATGGCGGAGATCGCTACCCACAATTTCCACAATTTGCTGCCGTTACGTGGCACCGAAGTGAGGGATGCTCTCGCTTGGTCAAAACACCTCGGCGAAGCCGTGGAGACATTTGGTGATGTATCGGAGGCGGTGATCGCCCAACACCATTGGCCGGTATTCGGTAGAGACCGTGCCCGGAACTTTTTGATCAATCAGCGTGATCTGTACAAATACGAGCACGATCAGACCGTTCGGCTCATGAACCAGGGCTTTACAGCGCCTGAGATAGCCGAGCAATTGGAACTACCCGCAA
>Ga0137415_10008675_pt1 | contig 10077 bp, 8 predicted proteins | sample CZODoug3_1_1_16f_FD_183082 | JGI IMG/M metagenome (GOLD analysis project Ga0137415, IMG submission 183082) | Vadose zone soil fungal communities from Angelo Coast Range Reserve, California, USA - CZODoug3_1_1_16fungal (Hybrid Assembly) | ecosystem: Environmental > Terrestrial > Soil > Vadose... | reverse complement strand
ATTCAAAGACTCAAAGGCGCTTTGAGCGAGACGATCATCATCGGGGTCGAAACCACGATTCCCCTGCACCAGACCATACTTGAAGACAAGAGCTTTGTCCGCGGTGACTACCATACTCAGCTCCTCGACAACAAGATCTCCACCTGGAACTTCAAGCCACAACTGTCAAAGGAGGAGGTCGCAATGCTGCATTTGACAGCAAACTATCCCTTCTCGGGGCAGAGTAAGTCGCGACTAGAGAACAGTCAGACAAGATGGCGAAACACTCTTCCGACGGAACCATCACCGAGGCAACCCTTGTTTGTCGAAGGACTCTAAACAGACCCACCGCCTCACCGTCAGTGGGAAAACATGGCTCGTTACAGAGCTCGAGAAGCGGGGCCTGGCTCAAAAGGTCGAAATCAACGATGAAGAACTGAGTGTTCGTATCATCCGAGAGCCTACAGATGACCAACCTAATCTGGTTGCGAATATCAATGGCAAAGTTCTCATCGCGAGGAGAGAAGAAGACCGCGACGGAAGCGACTATCTGGTCCGGCTAAACGGAAGACTACTCAAGGTAAGCGTAGAGGGAAGAGAACAACCATCTCAAAATGCGGGAGTATCTGAAACCGTTCTCGGGCCTATTGTGATAACCGCACCTATGAGCGGGAGAATCGTGTCGCTGAAAGCATCACCTAACACATCTGTAAACAAAGGACAACCGCTAGCTATCCTAGAGGCGATGAAAATGGAAAACGAGATTGCCGCACCAAAGACTGGAACGGTGAAAGAGGTCTACGTTCAATCCGGCGCACTAGTGAAGGCGGGAGACAAGATATGCCTCCTCCAGTAACCTAGAATCAAGAGACTGAATATCGACCCTGGGAAATGCATTTCACCCAGCCAAAAACCACTTCTTCCGGATATCCTGTCATGGACCGCTGGAAGTACTACGATATCATCCATCAACGCCACTCCGTAATGAATCCCGTAGACGAGACTAAGCTGGAGCGCTTGTATGATCTGCTGGAACTTAAGCCGAATGCTTGGGTCATCGATGTCGGATGCGGGAAGGGAGAGATGTTAATCAGGCTAGTCGAGAAGTACGACATCAAAGGACTAGGAATCGACAAGTCTCCATATTGCATACAGGAAGCTGAGAAGCGTAAAGGTCAACGCATTCCGCATGCGAAACTGAAGTTCCTGGAAATGGACGGTGCCCAGTACAAGCCTGAGACTGGGGAATACTCAGACCTAGCTATGTGCATAGGGGCCACATGGATTTATGGTGGCTACAGGAATGCTGTCAGAGCTCTAGGCGGAATGACGAGGTCATCTGGATTCATGATGGTCGGCGAGCCGTTCTGGCGTAGGAATCCTCCCCAAGAATACCTTCACTCTGAGGGGATCCCGGCTGATTCTTTCAACACGCATCACGGAAATGCCACAATAGGAGAGTCGGAAGGATTGAGGCTTGTCTTCACACTTGTCAGCAGCGAGGAGGATTGGGACAGGTCAGAGGGGCTTCATTGGTCCGCCGCAGCTGAGTATGCCCTTGCTCATCCAGAGGACGCCGACCTCGAAGAACTGCTGGCACGTGGTTCGAAGGAGAGAGAGACTTATCTCAGATGGGGAAGAGAGGTCCTAGGCTGGGCAATCTACCTCTTTCGAAAGATGTGATAGAGAGTGGAAGAGAGACATGGAACCAAGGAAGCGATAACTAATTGGGAATATCTCGCTTCAGATCATCTCGCAATCGCATTCGTTAAAGTTAAACCGTTTCAACGTTAACGCGGTGAATCCTGGCGCGGGATCATCTTATTTTGCTCGGAGTTGTGGAAGCAACTGCGTGTAGAAGTCGAGGGATTCGGGGTTTGCGAGAGCATCGCGATTGGTTACAGGTCTGTTGTTTACAATGTTCGCGACCGCAACCTCAACTTTCTTCATGTTTAGAGTATAGGGAATATCGGGCACTTCCAAGATCAGAGCCGGAACATGCTTCGGCGAAGCCTCAGCCCGAATCACTCTCCTGATCTTCTCTTTCAGTTCCTCCGTAAGCTTATGGTTTGGGGATAGTTTGACGAAGAGGATGATTCTCTGATCTCCCGCCCAGTTCTGACCTACCGCAAGACTGTCGGCGACCTCAGACAGTTTCTCAACAACATTGTAGATTTCCGACGTGCCGACCCGGACGCCAGAGGACTTTATCACCGCGTCAGACCGTCCGTGGAACGTGTAGCCGCCGGTGTCGCCGTGAACCAGTACATAGTCGCCGTGCCTCCAGACGTTCTTTCCCTTGGCTCGGTAATATTCGAAATAGGCTTCCCGGTACTTCTTGTTGCTAGTATCGTCCCAGAAGTATAGTGGCATAGGTGGAGCCGGGGCCTCGCAGACCAGCTCACCCATCGCGTCGACAATAGGGTCGCCATTCTCGTCGTATATGTTGATTTTCATTCCAAGCCCGGGTCCCTGAAGCTCTCCTCCGTAAACAGGTAGGATGGGTACTCCACCGGCAAAGCAGCCGTTAATGTCTGTGCCTCCGGAGATAGAGTTCAGATGCAGATCCTGCTTGACTTCTTTGTAGACCCATTCGAAGCCTTCTGCGGAGAGGGGCGAACCGGTCTGGGAAATCTCTCTAAGCGATGACAAATCGTAGTCTTTGCCGGGTCTCACGCCCAAGCTTCTGAGATGGTTGATGTAGCTGGCGCTACATCCGAGGACTGAGATCTTCTCGTCTTGAACTAGCTTCCACATGGTGCCCCAGTTAGGAAAGAGCGGGTTCCCATCGTACAATACAACCGTGGCCCCCACCGCCAGGCAGCTCATCAGCCAGTTCCACATCATCCAGCTCGGCGAGGTGATGTAGGTGATACGATCGGTCTTGTTCAAGTCAGCATGGAGAATTATCTCCTTCAGCTGGTTCACGAGGACCCCTGCCGCTCCCTGAACCATACACTTAGGCTTCCCCGTTGTCCCCGAAGTGAACATCACATAGACAGGATGGTCGGACGGCAATTGTTCAAAACGGATTTCTCCCTTCTCCTTGGTGGATCCGAGATCGTCGAACGCAACAGCGTCGGAAATGCGCTCCCTACCGGGTTCGGCCCCTAGGTGGGAAACCATCACGACCTTCTCAAGTGAAGGAACTCCACTGACAACATTCTTGACGTTGGACAGAATGCTGAACTTCTTTCCCTTGTAGATGTACCCGTCAACAGCAAACAGGACCTTCGGTTTGATCTGGCCGAGACGATCCAATACAGCCCCGGAACCAAGTTCTGCGCCACAACACGCCCAGACTGCGCCAACACTCGTCGCGGCCAACATAGCGGTGGCCGCTTCCTCTATGTTGGACATGTAGCCTGCTACTCGGTCCCCGGGACGGACACCCATCTCTCGCAATGCATCCGACAAGCGACCGACCCGTCTGTATAATGCGGAATATGTCAACTGTGACGAACCACTCCCTTCCGATGCTGAGACGAGAGCGACTCTTTCATCTCTGTACCTGAGGAGGTTTTGGGCAAAGCTCAGTCGAGCCCCTGAAAACCAGTTGGCTCCCGGGAACTCGTTGAGATCGTCCACTACTTTCTCAAACCGGCGGGAAGATATGATCCCCACATAATCCCAGACTCCAGACCAGAAATCCGAGACTTTCTCAATCGACCATCTATACAGTTCAGAATAGGATCCGACCTTCAAGCCGTACTTGCCATTGACGAAGGCGATGAAGCGGGTGAGATTGGCCTTGTTCGCTCGTTCCTTGGATGGAACCCAGAGCGGCTCACGTCTTATGCTTGCACCAACCACCTCAGATAGACACTCCAACTAGCGCTTGAATGATTCTCGGGGCTTCTATTGAAAGGCTCCGAACTGGATAACTTATAGCCTTTCATCTCGATCGGCAGAAAGAATTCGGCTTGACAGTCCTTGACGTAAGACTCCTATCGGATGGTTATTTCACCCTCGACAAGAGCTTTCTTGTATTTGGGAAATACCAGGGAACCAAATACAAGGCGGCACTCAAACCGCTGTTGATAAGAACGGAGAAAGAGAAAATTCTCGTGGACACGGGAGTTGGAACGCTCCCGGCTAAATACGCAAAGTTCCACGAGGTTATCAGACGCAGAGAGGAAGAACTGCGTTACTCGTTGAAGAAAGCTGGATTAGAACCTAGCGACATTACGCTAGTCGTCAACACGCATTTGCACTTTGATCATTGTGGAAACAATCTTTTGTTCGACAAGGCGAAGTTCCTGGAACAGACGGAAGAAGTCCGCTACGCTTTCTTTCCGGACCGTTTCATGCGCGTCAGCTATCTACGAGAGTTCTTCGATATTGAAGCAGAGTTCTTGCCCTTGAGGGGCAAATATACCATTGAAGATGGAGTTGAAATTGTTCCGACACCCGGACACACGATTGGACACCAGTCGGTTATTGTGAAGTGGAAGGACAGGAATATCGTCTATGCCGGGGACGCCGCGCCGCTACCAGAGAATATTGAAAAACGAAACATAACGGGAATGATCTACAACACGGCCCAGGGTCTCGAATCTATTGACTTGCTCCGGCGGATCGAGGACCCGGTTTACATTTACTCCCATGACAATGAACAACTGAAAACCCCGGTTTGAAGACGCCGTAGCACGATTTGCTTGAGGGCGACCAGTGGTCGCTGCCTTAGTTGCCGCCTTTGGATCATAGAAGAGTTGATCCCTCTTATTGCAACTGCTCTATCCGATGCCACAAAACCCCCTAAACCGCAGGGCGCTCCGGGGACCTACGCACGTTACCTGAGAGTGAATCTCTTGAAGGTCCACATGCGACCCGCGTCAATATTATAACAGATTAAATATCCGTGGCGCAAACCCGCTAGGTATGGCAGACCTTAGACGGAGGGTAGAGCGTTTCATAGAGACCGATCATGTGATAAAGAGAGGTCTTCAACGAGGAATCATCAATTCGCGGGCACTCGCCAGATTCATTCAAGAAGAAGATGGTGAGGAGTCAACTCTAGACGCGATTCTGGGAATCATCCGCCGATATCCTCTAGGGGTCGAGGATGCAGGGGAATTTCCCCGAGTCTTCAAAGGTTGCGAACTCGCATTGCGAGGCAAGGTGGGAGATCTGGCCGTCGAAAACGGCCCAGACATCATGAAACGAATAGCCGAGTTTGCCAGCACAATCAGAACCACTAGAGGCGAGAACTTGAGAGTCATGGTGGGACTGCAATCCATCAGAATCATCGCGAACCAGAAGGCACTGGAGACATTCCGTCAAACCCTTCGACCTAAAGAGATAGTCAGCTACTCCACCGATCTCACCGAAATCTCACTTCTCATGCCGCCGGAAGCAACTAGGACCAAAGGAGTCATCGCAAAGATTACCGCTGAATTGGCCTTGAATGACGTCAACCTGGTTGGCATCATGTGCTGTGCGCCTGAAGACATCCTGCTTGTAGCTGAGAAAGATTCCCCCAGGGCTCTCGAAACTCTACAGCGGATGCTGAAGGAGAGATCTATCGATAACAAACGGAACGGTGAAGCATCAACTGTCATTCTCACTGCAAAGAACCCAGCTTCAAGACTGAGAACCGGTCTGCAACCTGTCACTTCATGACCATAGAAAGCGATCCAAGACTACTCAGCATCCTTGTTAGCAGACCCTGCCCCGAATGCCCAAATTTTGCTATTTCTAGCTGTTCTGAGACATGAGACGTTGGAATTGTTCCAGTTCCGCCGGTTAACCTATTAGGCTTGAGGCGAGTTATTGTTTAACCATGAATAAACAAGTATCACTTCTCAGCCTGACGATAATCGCTCTGTTCTTCCCGGCCGTAATCGTATCCATCCTTCCTGTCTCGGCATCCAGTGCTTTTGACTTCTCCCTCTCAAACTCCGGAGGCTTCACTGCAGTTCAAGGAGGGTACGGTTCGACAACGATCAACATCAATCTCGTCAGCGGCTCTTCTCAAACGATCTACCTATCATGCAGCGGTCTCCCACAAGACTCCGTGTGCACTTTCAACCCCGCCTACGGAGCCCCATCCGTTCCCACGACCGCTAGCATCAACGCGCTCAGCTCGACCCCCGTGGGCTCCTACACAGTCACAGTCACCGGTACAGGGGGAGGAGTATCTCACACCACACAGTTTACGTTCACAGTAATTCCCCCATCACAAAGCCTCGGAGGAACCACGACCTCAATCAATAAGGGAGCTATCGTAGCATTGTACGCAGGACTCGTAACCGCCGTGGTGGGCGGGATCGCCGCTACGACAGTCTACCTCAAACGAACAAAGAGTCGCGAAGCAAACTACTAGACCAACCGCAACAACTCTAGCTGAGAAAAAGATGGAACGAGGGTCGAACGGCGGCCGTAGGCTATGGAGGAGAATGATCTCACGAAAGGGAGTACTACTCCTCTTGACAGTCGCAAGTCCTTTCTTGCTCCTGCAAGTTCTGCCCGCGATCATAGCGGGAACTCAGTGCGGGAACTCGGTCGCCGTCCACACCCCTCTCCGTATCGCTCTCGTAAACACCCTTAGCCAAAACCAAGACGACTCATTCGTCAAAGCTATTGGTGCCCTAGCGAGTAACGCAGGCTACGGTTTTGATTACTATCCCTTTGGACAGGGCTCGGTGGACTTTTTCAAACATCTCCCCCAGAAGGGCTACTCGATTATTCTACTCAGAACAGATTCCGACGCTGTCACCGGCGCTGTCGCCACGTCAGACCGGTACAGTCAGTACCAATACCCCGGGGAGCAATTATCCGATAGCGTGGCAAGAATAAAGGTCAACGGGACCTTCTACGAATACTTCGGCCTGACGCCTAAATTCATCCAGAACATGTGCGGTAGGTTCTCGGAGACGACAATCCTCGCGATGGGCTGTTTTACCATGTCTTCAACCGACATGGCCCAAGCGTTTGTGGAAAAAGGCGCCGGAGCCTTCGTGGGATGGGACAAAGGCGTCTTGGCAGCATACACCGACACGGTGTTTGCTTCACTCCTAGGATTACTCCTTCAAGGAAATCCAATTTCGTATTCTGTCAACCACGTTATGCAAACCTTTGGTCCCGACCCGTCTTACCAGGCTCGCCTGCACTACTACCCAACTTAGCCTCTCGGCTGAAATTGCTCCAAACGTGCAATTCACCAGAATCTACTAGGTTTACCAACTCACCAATCTTCGCAGGTTCTCGTGAATCGCAGCCGATTTCGATAGGCTGAATAATCTCGTACCCCTAGACTCACGTCTATGCCCGAGGAGAAAATGGAAAAGAAAGAAGAGAAGAAAAGCAAGAAGCTCTGGGAGGTCGATCCGACAATTTTCCGGCCTGGGAAACCTGCAGGGTACATCGAGAAAGCAGTTTCACTGCTCCGCGCCTTCGGAAAATATGTCTCCTTTGCTCTTTTGCTATTCTACGGCCCAATTCTCGTCATCCTGGGTATTGCTTTTGGTGGCTTAGTATTTTGGGGAGCTCTCGCCGGCTCTATGGCACTTATCGGCCTCATACTGAAGAAGCTGGGATACGCCAAGAATTTCGCCGCTTGGAACCCTAGAATTGGCAGGCAGCTCCTAGCATTATTCCTTGGCTTCCTCTTTGCCGTTGGCTTGTTTCTTGGACTCTTCACGTTTCAAGCTTGGCTAATCCCAATAGCATTGGGTCTCGCAGCTCTAGGAGTTTTGCTCTCGCTAAGAAAGCGATCATAGGTTTCGCCCGTAATGTCACGATGATCCTTCACCTACGAACTTTACTAGGGGTCACCGATGGATGATTGAGAGTCTTCCTGTCTTCATCGGACTTTATTAGTAAAACTCCTACTATGAGAATAGGATGCTCTGGTTGGGCATCAATGTGATAGCAATGAGGAATACAGCTCTCGCGGCGTTAACGATTCTTATCCTACTGCCATCCATCACACTTTACCAAGCAGATGCTCAAGGTCTCATCACGCGTCATCAACCTGATGCGTCCCCGCTAAAGGCTGCAAAGATCGTTTCCTCCGGAGTCCTGTTGCCCGTGTCCAGAGTTGAACTGAGATCGCTGCCGGCCAGCTCAGAACATTCACCGAGGCAGACATTGAGACATATCCTCAGCCCTCGAACCGGCACTCCTATCGATCCAAGTGGAGTTGCCGCACCAGCTGTCTTGGGAATTCAGAGCTCGTCCTCTGTTGCTTTGCTTTCAGGCTTCGATGGGCTGAATCAGATTCAGAGTTGTCCCTGCGTTCCTCCGGATGTACAGGTCGCTGCAGGCGCGGATCGTATAGTTGAGATGGTTAATCTCGAGGGTGAGGTTTTCACAAAGCAGGGAATCTCCAACAAGACCTTTAGTCTGTCAACATTCTTCAAAACAGGTACAGACAGCATTTCAGACCCAAAGGTGCTCTTTAATGCTCCCGGTGGGCGATGGTTCACTTCCCTTGTCGATATCACCACCAACAACGTGATGCTGGGCGTCTCGTCCACGGGCGATCCGACAGGGATTTGGGTCCTCTACGCCCTTGCCGCTGGGGGTAATCTTCCAGACCAGCCGATAATAGGGATTAGCGATGACAAAGTAGCGCTGGCGGCTAACGACTTCCACGGCACAACATTTGTCGGCTCCCAGTTTTGGATCCTCAACAAGAACCAGCTACTGATCGGATCCAGCGTGAACTTCTTCACGTCCGGGGCTAACAGTGGCGTATTCTCTGTCCACCCCGCCCAGTCCCTCAACTCCACGACCACACAGTACATGGTGAGCAACATCGTCAGCAGGCGAGGCCTTTCCACCACCTCAGTACGCCTCTTTGCAATCGCGGGGGTCCCTGGGGTTACCACGGTAACTGCGGTCACGACGGACCTCGCGGTATCGAACATTGGCACTTTGTCAGGCGGCGGACTCCCCGGCGGTATTCAACCGGGAACATCTGTCACGGTCGACACCGCCGACTTCCGAGTCCAAGACGCCGTCTGGTACAAAGGGGCGGTTTGGGTCGCATTTGACGATGCATGTACGCCCACTGGTGACACCCAACTTCGTTCGTGCATACGTCTAACGAAGATAACGACGATCACTCCTCCGGTAGTGAGCCAGGACTTCGACTTTGGTACCAATCATCAGTACAATTTCTACCCAGCCCTACGTGTAGACAAGAAAGGGAACCTATTGGTCCTCTTCGGGTTCTCAAACTCAACCACTTTCCCGAGTTTGGCAGTCACTGGCCAGCTGGCCACGGATCCTGCCAATACTCTGGTCTTTCCACGCACGCTCAAAGTCGGAACTGCTGCGGATACGAGCACCCGATACGGAGACTATTTTGGTGCTGCACTCGACCCCGCTGATCCGACCGTTGCGTGGGTCGCGGGAGAATACCACGACAATTCGACGGGATCTTGCCAGACTTTTGGGTCGTGCTGGTCTACGTTCATCGGTAGCATATCGACGGTGGGGTTCACGGTCTCAGCCACCCCTAACTCGATACGACTGTCCTCTGTTTCGAGTAGGACTTCCAACGTAACCTTCACAAGTCTCAATGGCTTTACCGGTCCAGTCTCAATCACAGCTACGAGTCCTACAGGTGTTACCGCGTCGCCAGCAACGGCACTCAGGAACCTCACATCTGGAGGCAATGCTTCGATCATTCTGACATTCTCAGTCGGTGGCTCGCTAGCATCCGGTAACTATGCCGTCACAGTAACTGGCACCAACGGAACCCTCTCCAGGACGACCAGTCTCTCATTAACAGTATTTCCAGACTTCAACATATCTTCGAGCTGTCCTTGCGGCATCACGGTTCTGCCAGGAAGCCAATTTCGAGAGAACTTGACCTTAAGTGGCCTGAACGCTTTCTCGGGGTTGGTAGGGCTAGTCGCCTCCGTCTCCCTCGCTGTCAACGGAAGTCCAATGGTTTCACCAACCCAATCTAATCAGTCGCTAGCCCCCGGAGGCAGCACCATAGCCACCTTGATCATCACGGGGGGCAATTCTGGAGGCATCTTCACCATAACGATCACCGCCACATGTATCTCCGGGACCTGCACTTCATCAGCACAGCAACACTCGATCTCCCTCCTTGTCATGGCGAGCGCAGCCTCCTTTGGA
>Ga0137415_10008674_pt1 | contig 10077 bp, 13 predicted proteins | sample CZODoug3_1_1_16f_FD_183082 | JGI IMG/M metagenome (GOLD analysis project Ga0137415, IMG submission 183082) | Vadose zone soil fungal communities from Angelo Coast Range Reserve, California, USA - CZODoug3_1_1_16fungal (Hybrid Assembly) | ecosystem: Environmental > Terrestrial > Soil > Vadose... | reverse complement strand
ACATTCGTGCCGAAGACTAAAGAATTCACAACTTTGCTGCGTTCCGAATCGGAGGGTATCAGTACGAAGCTACGGAGGCCGGCCGATGCCGCGTGGGCTGCCACCGCGTTGGCCAGGTTGCCAGTCGAAGCACAAGCTACAGTTTGGATACCAAGCTCTTTTGCCCGGCTTAGTGCTACAGAAACGACTCGATCCTTGAATGAGAGCGTCGGGTAATTTACCGCGTCGTTCTTTAAATACAGCTCCCTGACACCGAGCCGTTCCGCGAGCCGGCGTGCACGAATCAAAGGCGTAAATCCGGTATGTTGGCCAACCGTTGCCTCTCCTTCGATCGGAAGCAATTCGCGGTAACGCCACATCGACCGGGGGCGAGCACTGATCTTATCACGAGAGATCCGTTCACCGATCGCCTCGTAATTGTAGGCGGCTTCTAATGGGCCAAAGTCGAATTCGCATACGTGGATCGCATCCTTTGCATATTTGCGACCACATTCGCGACATTCCAGGTGCGAGAAAAACGGTGACTGATCCATAAAATAGAGTAGTTGCTACTTCCCACCAAGAGTTGCGAGTCGACTACTTTAACGCGCTCTCTCCATCTTTATCCGGCTTATCCGGACCTGGAATTGGCACCTGGTCGTCCGGCTTTCGCCGGACCGGTTGCCGTGGCATCGTCGGGCCAGTCCCTCCGCCACTCTTGATGGAATTGCCTGATACTAAGGGAGATTTCCTGTCCGTCAACCCAGAGTTGAATAGATTTTCTCAAAAGGGAAACCTAGATCAGCTCTTGAATCTTTCCCTCAATTGGCGCAGCCTTGTCCTTCCCCTCAGGGCCAGAACCGGGCTCTTAGCGGAAATCAGGCGATTTGAAAATGAATAACTCGGAAGAAACACCGGAGAAGTTTTCCCAGAGAGATTTAAAAATCGGACTTGCTGGTCTGGCAATGGCAACGGCTCTGATTGGCTTATTTCTGTTGCTGATGACTTTCCTGTCTCATTGGGCGGACAGTTCATTTGCGAACAGTTTGCCGCGTTAAAGTCGCAATTGGGGCAGTTCTCACGCGTCAAGCCCTTCAGAGTGCACTAGCCAACTCTCACTGCTCATGCCAAGTTAATAGTTCCACGAAGATGTCGGCCAAGCTCCGTGTTTATCCGCCACTCGGTGAACCATTCGATAAGAAGATTGCTAACACCGCTACGATCGGTCGCACCGGCGACAATACGGTACCTTTACCGGGAAATCATGTTTCTCGCCAACATGCCATCGTCCGCTGCCATAATGCTTACCAGTACCAAATTATGGATCTGGGAAGTCGAAACGGCACATTTGTGAACGATCAGAGGGTCATCATGCCGGTGACTTTAGAGTCCGGTTCCCGAATTCGCATCGCCGATTACGAACTGGTGTTTGATCAGGATTCGAGTGAGGAAGAAGGAGAGCACGTTGACGCAACGCTGGCGGCTTTAAGCAGTGACGGAAGTCACGCGGTCCTCTCGGTTGCCATTTTGGTTTGCGATATCCGAGGATTTACGCCGATGGCCGAAAAACTAGGCGAACAAAAGATTGCTCACCTGCTCGGTAATTGGTTTCGGGATACCGGGAACATCGTGCAGTCGGCCGGTGGCATCATCGATAAATACATTGGAGACGCACTCTTGGCTTATTGGCCGGCTCGCGATCAGGAAGGAACCGAATCCGCAATTTGTTTGGATTCTGCTCTATCGATACTCCAGTTGGCAACCAGCCGAACTTGGGGCGAGGCAGACCAGCCATTTCGTGTTGGGATCGCTCTTCATTTTGGTCGCGTGACCAGCAGCAATATTGGGCAAGTTGCTGTACGCGACGCCACGATCATTGGTGACGCGGTGAACACCGCTTTTCGTTTGGAAGGCGTGATGAAATTACTCAACCAAAATCTAGTCATGTCCCAGGACTTTGCTACCGTCCTTCCTGAAGGACGAAATCTGACCGACTTCGGCGAATTCCAGCTAAAAGGGAAAAGTCAACTCGTTCGCGTTTACGGCCTGGAAGGGTTGGGCTGAACAACGAACGTCAACGAACACCGCATTTGACAGTATACAATAACATAATATGTAAGTGTTGTATGCTTGCGGATCGTACCGTTCAGTTCGCCGATGAAGTCCTTGATCTCATCGATGATTTTGTTCCGGGAGTCAAAACCAGGATAATCGCCGAACAACTTGTTCGGAGCGCTACCTCCACGGCGGCCAACTATCGAGCGGCTCAACGTGCCCGCTCCAGGGCCGAGTTCTCCTCTAAGATGTCTATCGTGCTTGAAGAAGCCGACGAATCCAAATTTTGGCTCGAACGCATCGAAGCGTTTGTCTCGCCAGCTCGAACGTGTCCGTGAGGCCATAGCCTCTGCCGACGAGATTATTGCCATGACCTTTTCTTCGCGCCGGACCGCTCAAACAGGAGCCACCTCGTACCACCGCGTCAAGCGGTAACGCTAGCGAAACAACGCATCGCGGCCAGCTGCCTACACTCTCGTTCGCTGACGTTCGCTGCTAATCCCGTTCCTTACGCGCCAGTACAAAATACGAGGCAAAAAACCCTGCGACGGTCCACAGGATTAGCGAAAGGTATCCGACGAAAATCGGGCGCGGGTTCAATAACTGGTCGCCGGTGCCCAAGCGCTTCCCCTCGGCCGCCCGATGCCATTGGTTCATATTTGTGTAGGACACATAATAATTCTCGTCCTTAATCAGATCGCCATCGATCTGCCGAAATAGCAATGAACTGGCGTCCCCGATCCTTTGGGCTGCAAAACTGGGCATAGTCTGGCTAACGAGTAGCACTGGCGGGCTCATGTCTACGGTTCGAACCGAATATCCGGAAAACAAGATCTGCGGGATCAGAATAAGAGGTACTAACATTACAGCTTGCAAGGCCGAACGCGCGATCGCGGAAATAGTCAGGCCGATACCTGTCGCCGCATACCCAAGCAAGAAAAGTCCGACCAGCTGCCAACCGATTGCCGGCGGCCAAACGCGTCCCGCGATAATGATGCAGGCATACAGAATTAGACTTTGCAGATTGGTCAGTGTGCCCATCCAAAGAAATTTGCTAAGTAGATAGCTCCATCGGCTCAGGCCGACCAGCCGTTCTCGGCGATAAATTGGAACCTCTTTCACAATCTCCTGGGCCGAATTGCTGCACCCGAACCAGAGCGTGGCGATGTAGGCGAAGAACTGAGCTAATGGTGGATTGGAACTTACCCAACAGACCAAAACCCCGATAATCAACGGCTGACCGATCACAATCAGGAGGTTCTTCAGGTCAGACCGAAAAATGGTGAATTGCCGCTGTAACAAGATCGGCAAGGCGAATGCTTGCTTGCCCTTCGCAGCGGGGATTCTCTTTTCGGCAGGTTCCAAATTCTCTGGCAGCGGCGGCGGCGGAACACTGCGCAGAAGTTTCGGATCAATCGTTTGCAATGCGTCATACAACCCGCTGAGTCGTGTCACACCGAAGCGGGCGCGCGCGCTCTCCGGTGGTCCCTGGAAGATGACTCGGCCGGCGCTGATGACCGCGATCTGGTCCATCAGATAAACGTTTTCCATAACGTGCGTGGTGCAGATCACAGTGCAGCCCGTATCCGCAAGCCGGCGAAGCAATTCCATCAGTTTGAACTCCGCAAATGGATCCAACCCGGAAGTTGGTTCATCCAAAAAGATGAGCGGAGGGCGCCGGAGCAGCTCTACTCCCACGCTTACTCTTTTGCGTTGGCCGCCTGATAGGAGCGCGATCCGCAGATTCTCACGTTCTGTCAGTCCGAGATTAGTCATCATCTGTTTTACCAGCGTCTCGATTTCGCGCTGCGGCGTGCGAGCTGGGAGGCGTAATCGCCCGCTGAACGTCAATGCCTCTTTTACCGTTAATTCTCCGTGAACGATGTCATCCTGGGGAACATAACCGAAGAGTTGTCTCAGCTGATTGAGATTAGAATAAAAGTCGGCGTCGTCGACCAGTACTCGTCCAGTGTCCGCCGGTCGCAGCCCGCTCAGCGCATTGAGCAACGTCGATTTCCCGGAACCGCTTGGTCCGAGGATCCCGACGAATTGGCCCGGCTCAACGACCAAAGAGGCATCCTGCAGAATCAAGCTGGAACCGGCCTTGCGGCTAAGGCTCACCGCGATCATTTTGCCGGCCGACACTCTCTGGATCCTTTGGAGTTCGTTTCCGGTGAAAGCGAAATAGAACGGGCCTAGCTGTAGTTGGTCACCGATGACCAGTTCATGCTCGTCAAAACGGCGTCCGTTCACAAACGAGCCGGCGCGGCTGTGAAGATCTACTACGCGGAATCCATTCGATCCCTCTTCAATCTCGGCGTGGCGACGGGATACGATCGGATCATTCAGCTGTACATCCACGTCCGGACTGCGCCCGAAAACCAATCTATCCGATAGCGGTACGCTTTGAACTATGCGTTTACGGAAAATGATGGTTCCAGGAATCCCGAGCGGCTCGTTTGCGTTTGGATCGGGTCCAACTCTTTGTCCAAAGCCCAAGGTGACTGGGCCCAGAACAATTTGATCTCCGAGTTTGAGAGGAGTCTTCTCGGAGATTCGCACGCTATTCACGATCGTGCCGCGCTGGCTGCCCAGGTCCTCAACCGCCCATGAACTGGCTTCGAGTGTAAGTTGGCAATGGCGACGCGATATCTCTGGATGGTTCAAAATGATATCGGCTTCCGCCGCCCGCCCGATTACGATGATCGGTTTTCGAAGTGGTTCGCGCCGGGAAGGGAGGCCGGAAAGGATGGTTACGTCGGTGTCCAGAGTCCCCTAGGTAAGCGAACCAGGAGGAAAAATTCAACTTTGAACCGAGAAACGCCTCGCAAGTCCGAAAAAACTGGCCGGCAAAAGATATGGAAACAGTATTGATCACGGGAGCAAACCGAGGGATTGGACTCGCGCTGGCTGAAGCGCTATTGCGAGAGGGTTACGCAGTAATAGCCGGCTGCCGGCATCCCGAGGCGGCGACGCACTTGAAACAATTGGCCGCTTCTCGATCTGGGTTGGTTGACGTCCTTTTGCTGGATGTGAATTCCGATGAGCTTGTCTCGGCCGCTGTCGAGATGGTCCGAAAAGCGAGGAATCGACTAGACGTTATCGTGAATAATGCGGGCCTAATGCCGGAGGAAGGCAACGAATCGATCGACAATTTGCCGTTGGCGCATTTTCGATCTGCATTTGAGACCAACGTGGTCGGCTGTGCCCGGGTCATCCGCGCTTTTCTCCCCTTGCTCCGTGAAAGCCATCGACCTCGTATCCTCAATGTCTCTTCCGGGTTGGGCTCGATCTCGGCCAGGGATGACGCGAGCTATTATGCTTACGCCGTGTCCAAGGCAGCCTTGAATATGCTAACGCGTTCAATCGCTTTGGAACTCATTGCTGAAGGCATCACCACTGTGGCAATTTCGCCGGGTTGGGTCCGAACTGAAATGGGCGGCTCCGATGCGACTCTCTCGCCAGAGGAATCCGCGCGTTCCTTGGTTCAGGCGATCCAAACAGTTGATCCGGAATTGAGTGGGCAGTTCCTCGACCGGAACGGCCAACCCGGCGTCTATGTTTGGTAAGAGCCGTCAGAGAACTACGGCAACGCAAAGCATACTACCGTTGCTGCATTCCTGCCCTGGCGGGGTTTGTAAGTCTGCGATCCATAGCCCCTGACGGAACAGTACCCCTCGACCAAAACGGGTGCCGAGGCAAACAGAAACGAACAGTAGGGTACGAGCTCTCGTTCGTCCCTCCGTTTCTTGACACTTGATTTTCCCGAGCATCGGCCGTTAATGAGCCAACTTCGTTTTTTCGATGCCGCGTTTGGTGGCTGCAATCTTCCGATAATGGTCCGTTTTCTGTTAATCGTCGCAATGACCTGCGCTGTCGGCGCGGCCGGTCTAGGTTTTTTCAATCGAGAGAAGATGACAAAACTTACCGCCGATGTCATCGCGGAGAAAGACCGGTCCAATAAGCTGCAAGCTTTGGCCGACGACCTGCAACAAAAGCTACTGCAAGCAGAAGAAGACCTTCAACAAAAGCTGCGGCAAGCAGAAGAAAAAATTGCGGATGAGGACCACGTGGCTCAACAGGAGCGAGACAATTGCAATTCGGAGATTAGTGCCGCCAAAACCAAGGTCGATCAACTCACTGAGCAGCTGAACCAGCGAGAGAACGAAATAAAAGGACTCACTACGGCGTTGGCCGATTCGAACCACAACCTCGACCAGAAAAAGCGCGCTGAGGATGACCGCCAACTGCTGGCCAACCGTTTGATCAACGTTGAGGATGAACTGAATCAGTTGCGGATCACAGCCGCTGAAAAAGATAGGAATAAAATTCCGCCGGTCTTGCACGGTACCATCCTTTCCATGAACCGCGATGCCCAAGCGTTGACCGTTAGCCTTGGCAGCGACATCGGAATAACGGCCAAATCTCACCTCAAAGTCGAGAAGAACGGCGAAACTATTAGCGAGCTGAGAGTCGTCTCGGTTGATAAGAACAGCTGTACCGCAGAGTTTTTATCTAATGGACCCGAGAATTTTGCGCGTGTATCAGTAGGCGATCCGGTTGTTTTTACGAAGCGATGAAAGGCTATCTGTTTATGTTGTTTGCACTCCCGCTGTTGTCGGGCTGCCAATCCGATGACCAAGCCAGTACTGATCATTCCAGGCAAAAACCGCAATTCGGCCAGGAGCAGAGCACAATCCCCTGGAATAAACCCGAGCAGTGGGAAAACGGCGGAGCGCTTGGCTCAATGCCTGGGATCGGTGGCCCTGGTTCCGCCGGACCTGGCTATTAGCAGCCCTTGCGATTCCTGGTTTTTCGAGGAGGGGCGTTAGGCGATATTCTGTTAACGCTTCCGGTTTTGCGAACCTTGCGGGATAAAGACACTTCGGCGTTTGTCGAATTGGTTGCTCCGTTTCCCGCCGCTTTGCTCGCGCAATACGGAGGTGCGCACTCGGTATGCGACCTGAGCTCAACGGCATTCCTGTCCCTATTTGCCGAGGAAGCTAGCTTGGACGGGGCACTACGCGAGAGACTACGGAAGGCGGATTGCGTCATCAGCTATCTGTCTGATCCCAAGCGAACGCTAAGGGCAAAGATCGAGAGTTGTGGGTGCCGATTTATTTCAGGACCATTTCGGCTTGATGAACAACGATTGCCAGCACCGGTCCAACTCGCTCAACCATTAGGAGAGCTTGGCCTTGTCGTGGTCGATCCGGCACCGCGCCTTTTTCTCAAGCGTCAATTCCTTTCCGGGACGCGAGCATTTTTTCATGTCGGCAGCGGCTCTTCGGCAAAAAATTGGCCGGCACCTTGTTGGAGTACGTTAGCGGCTAAATTGGAGCAACAGTTCGACGAATTGTTGCTTGTATCGGGCGAAGCGGACGAAGTGTCGACCGCTGAATTTCTTCGAACCTATCGAGGCTCGAAGCTGAAAGTCCGATCAAATCTATCAATTTTGGATCTGGCGCAGGAATTGGCCACCGCAGATCTCTTCATTGGGCACGACACCGGCGTGACTCATCTTGCTGCTGCGCTCTCCGTACCGACAATCGCCCTCTTTGGGCCAACGGATCCGATGATCTGGAGCCCTCTGGGAGAGAATGTCACCATGGTCGCAAGCAAAGATGGTTTGATGGCTAGCATAGCGGTGGAGCGGGTCTGGGATGTTGTCGAAAGGGTGCTTGGTCAGCCGAAGAGATAGACTTGAGCGTTCACCATAATGGTAGGGCAGTAACTGAGCTGGTCTGCGCAAGTAAAAAATTTAGAGTTTGGAGATTTTTTTGCTAAGCGGGGAACGTCGATTTTCCAGGGCCTTAAGGTAGTGGCTTTCGTCATAAAGGGTGCCGTTCTGCCAAAGGCGGAAGATGATGCGGATCCATTTAAAGGCCAAGGCGCGCACAGCGGCATTGTGAGATTTACCTCGAGCAAGGAGTTGCTGATAACAAGCCTTGGCCCAGGTGGAGTGCGGGATGGAATGAGCAGCAAATTCGTGGAAAGTCTGGCAGAGGAACTTGCTGCGACACCAGCGCCGAGCGATGGTCTTGGCTTGACCGCTGCGATCCAACACCGGGGCGGTCCCGCTCTTTTTCTGCATTTCGCTGGAGTGACTCAGCGCAGCACGATTGGAGCCAAAGGCGGCCAGCAGTCGGGGAGCCAATCGGGGACCGGCCCCAGGTAAGCTCTCGAAGATCAGGTGGTCTGGATGTTTGGCGAAGAGCGCCTGGATGGCTTTATCAAAAGCCGCCACCGAAGCCTGTAAAGTCAGTAGTTGGTTGACCAAACGCTGCAGGCTCAAAACCGAGGGCCGGATGAGGGCGAGATCTTCGGTCACGGCTTGAGCGCGGGCGATCTTTTCCAGACGCTCGGTGATCAAGCTTTGGCTGCGACTGTGATGCTGATAATAGAAAGAACGCAGCGTCTGGGGTTTGGCTTTTTTTAACTGCTCGAGCGTGGGCCAGCGTTTTAAAAAATGCAGCGTGAGGCTGCAGCGCAACTCCTCGTGCAGATCGAGGGGCAGTGGATAGTAGACTTTGAGCAGGCTGCAGAGTTCGTTTGCGCAAGCCACGGCCGCATCAACGGCTTTGCGTCGCTGCTGACAAAGTAAATCCAGCTCGCGCAGCTCTGGCTCGGGAGCCATATAAGGGCGGAGCCGATCGAGATGGTGATAGAGGAGTTCTTCGATCAGTTGACTGTCGAGCGGATCATCCTTGGCGCCGCTGGTGAAAAGAGCCTCTCGAAATTTACTCACCGTCAAAGGGTTGAGTGGATAGAGATCGATCCAATCGGTGTGGGCCCGGAGCATGGCAAAGAGCGCTCCTCGATTTTGCTCAAAGCCAACAGCCACCCGGCCCTCCGGGCCAGCCAGTGCTTTGAGTTGAGCCAGCCAGGCCTCGACCGAAGCCGGATCGGCTCCAATCTCGAACTGTTGGCGTTGGCCATCAGCCCAACAGCGCTGACAGAGAGTGTGTTTTTGATCGGCCCAATCGAGCCCCACACTCAAGACGTATTTTCGATTCTGGACAGCAATTGGTCTGACTGTGTTCATAACGCTTTTTTTTTGGCCACAGCGAAGAAGCCGCTTTGCTTTGAACGTCCGAAATCCGTATAGTCGAGTCGTTGTTAATTGGTGCTCGACATCAACCAGAGTATTCGTCTTGACGAATCAAAGCGCGACCGGCTGGCTCGAAATTCTGCCCTAGAGATCTCGTAGATCCGAAAACCTAATTCGTAGCCAGCCGGCGCGTTCTTCTCCGCCGGGCAGCTCATTTATAAACGGCCCTTGGCAAAGAAAAATCCTTTTCACAACGCGGGGCGGAGTTATTCACAAGCTTCAGCTCCGGCTTGGAATAATCGGGCCTCCGACTGAAGCCTGCTGAATAACTCCGGACTACCTATACGAAAACCTGATACGGTCTCCGCCGCCGCTGCAGCGTCGCGGACCTCACAGAATTATAGCTATGGCGGACAAGTAAGCCCGATCGGCTTGAGCCACTTGTGGTCATACCCAAATAGAACCAAATAGATGCTTCTGCCCAATTCTGCGAAATACGTGGCGGACGCGGCTCAAACCCGGCGCGATCTCACAATCGGACAAGCAGCGCTGCACCCCGCCGAGGTTTTCGCCCAACCGATCAGGCGTTCTATCGGCGCCGCATTCCGGGACACAATTGTCTTTTTTGTCAGGTTCACTCGTATCCGAAAACTGCGCCAATTTCGCCACTTCCCTTTGGCCCCGAACTTGCTCTAAGGCGATACGCCTTCCGTATGACTTTATTCCGCATCTCCGCATGGACAGTTCTCGCATTGTCGATGGTAGCTCCGAGTCTTCGCGCAGCTGATGCAACTCGCGAGCGGGTAATTGCTGTGGTTAAAAGATTCGCTCACTCGTGGGAGACCGGCGATCTAGTGGCCTTTACTTCAACGTTGGATGGACACCTTCTCTGGGCCCACCCCGGAGGTAAGCTCGACAGAAAAGGGGCGATCGCTTTTTTCAAAAGATGGCGGAGTGAGTGGTCAAATACACGAATCTATCCGACCACTTTT
>Ga0137415_10008671_pt1 | contig 10078 bp, 9 predicted proteins | sample CZODoug3_1_1_16f_FD_183082 | JGI IMG/M metagenome (GOLD analysis project Ga0137415, IMG submission 183082) | Vadose zone soil fungal communities from Angelo Coast Range Reserve, California, USA - CZODoug3_1_1_16fungal (Hybrid Assembly) | ecosystem: Environmental > Terrestrial > Soil > Vadose... | reverse complement strand
CGCTGCTTGGCGGCGGCGGTGTCGATGGTGCAATCCATCGCGCCGCTGGACCTGAGCTTCTCGTCGAATGCCGCGCGCTCGGCGGTTGCGAAACCGGCGACGCCAAAATCACCAGCGGTTATCGGTTGCCGGCGCGGCATGTGATTCATGCCGTCGGCCCGGTCTGGCACGGCGGGAGCCAAGGCGAGGACGAGGCTTTGGCGTCATGTTATCGCCGCGCCATCGAGCTCGGCCAGGCCCATGGCCTCGCTTCGATAGCCTTTCCCGCGATCTCCACCGGCGTCTATCGTTTCCCCGCCGACCGCGCCGCGGGAATCGCGGTCTCGTCGACGGCAGATGCGCTTGTCGCGGCGCCCGTGGTTACCCGCATCATCTTCTGCTGCTTCTCCGACGACAGCGCCCGGCTGCATGCGCAGGCGATGGCGCAATTGGGCAGCCCTTGTGTTGATTGAGCCGCCCGCTACACTCCGCGGGGGATTTCGGGGAGGGGACAATGAATTCAGGCGTTGTGTTGCGCGCGCTGACGTGTGGAGCGCTGCTGACGCTGGCGGCAGCGCCGTCGGCGATCGCGGAAGGTACCTTCGATAATCCCGCGGGCGCGCATTTCAACCCGCAAAAGCTTGATACGATTGGTGAGTTCTTCCGCAACGAAGTTACGACCGGCAAAATCTCGGGCGCTATCCTGCTCATCCAGCAGCACGGCAAGCCGGTCTATCACGAATCCTTCGGCGTTCAGGACGTTGTTTCCAAGGCGCCGATCACTGACCAAACGATCTTTCGTCTGTTCTCGATGACCAAAGCCATCACCAGCGTGGTCGCGGTGCAGTTGATCGATGAGGGCAAGCTCGCGCTCGAGGATCCCGTCGCGAAGTACATTCCCTCCTTCGCGAATGTGAAGGTTGGCGTCGAGAAGAAAGCCGACGACGGTACAAGGACGCTCGAATTGGTGCCCCCGATCCGGCCGCCGACCATTCTCGACCTGATGCGTCACACGTCTGGAATCACCTACGGCTTTTATGGCGATAGCCTGGTCCGCAAAACCTATGCGGCTGCAAACCTCTACGCGGGCGATTTCGACCTCGCCGAGTTCGCCGAGCGGATCGCGAAGCTGCCGCTGCACGATCAGCCGGGGTCGCTCTGGCAGTACGGCCATTCCACCGACGTTCTGGCACGGATCATGGAACTTGTGTCCGGGAAATCCCTGATCGAGGTCGAGAGGGAGAAGCTGCTCGATCCGCTCGGCATGAGGGACACCCGCTTCTTTGTCACGGACCCGGAGAAGCAGAAGCTGATCGCCCAGCCGGTGCCGAACGACAGCGATTTTCGGGTCGGCCGCGAGAACAGGCCCGATATTCCCAAGAAGTGGGAATCCGCCAGCGGCGGTATGGTTTCGACTATGTCAGACTTCGCGCGCTTTGCGCAGATGCTGCTTGATGGGGGCAAGTTCGAAGGCAAGACCTATCTGAGCCCTAAAGCCTTCGAACTGATGACGACAGATCACGTAGGCCCGGGCTCCGGCGTCGGGCGAGACTATTTCTATTTCCCCGGCGATGGCTTCGGCTTCGGGCTCGGTCTCGCGGTTCGTACCGATCCGGGGAATGCAAAGCCGCCGCCGGCAGGCTCGCTGGGAGAACTGAAATGGGACGGCGCGAGCGGCTGCTACTTCGTGATCGACCGCAAGCAGGACATGTTTTTCGTGTTGCTGGAGCAGACGCCGACGGAGCGTCAGCGCATCCAGCGGACGGCGAAGAAGCTGATCTATGAAGCGATGGAGAACTGACGGCTTTGCGCGCCGGTGCAGCGTCGCGGCGGCATTTGCGCTTCTGGTTCTGGCGGTTGCGGTCGGACGGCCGGGCGCGGGTAACGCAGGATCACCGCCATCGGTGCCGGCAGGCTTTTCGCGCGCCAAGCTGCAGCGCGTCGGCGACTATATCCGTAACGAGATTGCGACCGGCAAGATCCCCGGCGCCGTCGTTCTGATTCAGCGGCACGGTCATCCCGTCTATTTCGAAAGTTTCGGCTTGCGCGACGTCGAAAGCAGGCTGCCGATGACCGCCGACACGATCTTTCGCCTGTATTCGATGTCGAAGCCGATCACCAGCGTTGCGGCGATGATGTTGGTGGAGGACGGCAAGCTCGGGCTTGATGATGCCGTTTCAAGGTATCTTCCGGCATTCGCGGACGTGAAGGTCGGCGTCCAAAAGCCTGATGAAAACGGCAAGCCAGCGCTTGCGCTGGAGCCGGTCAACCGGCCGATCACCATCGAAGACCTGCTGCGTCATACATCGGGCCTCACCTACGGCTTCTACGGCGATAGCGAGGTACGAAGGCTCTATGCCGAGGCTGATCTCTTCAATCGAGACACCGACAATGCGGAATTCGTCGAGCGGATCGCGAGATTGCCGCTCGCCGAGCAACCGGGAACGCTATGGGATTACGGCCACTCGACCGATGTGCTCGGTCGCGTCATTGAGATTGTATCTGGAAAATCGCTGTTCCGGTTTGAGAAGGAACGCCTGCTCGATCCCTTAGGAATGACCGAGACGGCGTTCTACGTCGCCGACCAAGCGAAGCGGCCGCGCATCGCTGAGCCGATGCCGGATGATCGCTCAATCAGCGCGGTCACGAGCCTTAGGGATCCGATGATGGCCCGCCGCTGGGAATCCGGCGGCGCCGGCATGGTCGGCACCATCTGCGACTATGCGCGCTTTGCGCAGATGCTGCTGAACGGCGGCACGTTCGAGGGCAGACGCTATCTGAAGCCTGAGACGATCGCCTTGATGACATCGGATCATATCGGGCCGGAGACGAAGATCGCCCGCGATTACTTGTATTTTCCGGGTGCGACCAGCGGCTTCGGCCTTGGCTTTGCCGTGCGCACGTCCACGCCGCCGAATACATGGTGGCCATTGGGTGAATATCGCTGGGACGGGGTCGCCGGTACGTTCTTTTTTATCGATCCGAAGGACGGTATGTTCGTGATCTTCATGGTGCAGACCCCGTCGCAGCGCGGACGGATTCAACTGGAGCTGAAGACGCTGATTTATCAGGCGCTCGGGAACTGATCGCCTCGCGTCCCCTTAGGCGCCCCGCGCGATCTCGCGTATCAGGCCGACGGTCTCCTCGATCATCGCGGCGCTGACATCTAAATGCGTGCATGCCCTGATCCGGCCGTCCATCATGGCGAGCAGCACGCCGCGCTGACGCAAGGCTGCGACCATTTTCTCGCCGGTCATGCCGGCACCATCCGGTTTAAAGAAAACCAGGTTGGTTTCCGGTTGCTGTACTTCCATGCCGGCAAGCTGCGAAAGGCCCCGCGCCAGCGTGCGGGCGTTGGCGTGATCGTCCGCAAGTCGGTCGACGTGATGATCGAGCGCGAAAACGCAGGCGGCGGCGCAAATGCCGGCCTGGCGCATCGAGCCGCCAAGGCGTTGCTTCCAGCGCCAGACCTCGTCGATGAAATCGCGCGAGCCGGCGATCACGGCGCCGACCGGCGCGCCGAGCCCTTTCGAGAAATCGATCCAGGCCGAATCCCAACCCGCGGTCATATCGCGCGCGGCAATGCTTGAGGCGACGCAGGCGTTCATGAGGCGCGCACCGTCCATGTGGGTGGCGAAGCCGCCGGATTTGGCGATGTTCACGACTTCATCGAGATCGGCTTTCTGCCAGAGCGTGCCGCCGCCGATATTGGCGGTCTGTTCGACGCTGACGACGGTCTGCGGCGGCTGGTAACGCGAGCGCGGGTGAAGGGCTGCGCGAAAAGTATCGGGCGTAAATTTTCCGTCGGCGCCCTTTAGCGGCGTGATCTGGAATCCGCCGAGTGCGGCGTGGGCGCCGCCTTCACGGGCGATGATATGGGCGGTTTCGTGGGCGAGAATTTCGTCGCCGGGCCGGCAATGCACCAGTGTCGCGGCAACGTTGCACATGGTGCCCGACGGCAGGAACACCGCGGCCTGCTTGCCGAGCAGATCGGCCACCCGCTCGCACAGCACATTCACGGTCGGATCGTCGCCGATCTGCTCGTCGCCGACTTCGGCCCGCGCGATCGCCTCGCGCATGGCCGGCGTCGGGCGGGTCTGGGTATCCGACAACAGGTTGATGCGGATCGGCGGCGCTTTCGGGTCGCGTGGAGGAGGGGTATAGGTCATGATCAGGTCTCTTGGTTGAACGGTTTGGCGATCTTAGCGGAGAAAACCGACGCGTCATCCCGGCGTGAGCGCAAATGCGCTCATCGCTGGAGGTGCGAGCTCTTCGCGAGCCTCGAGGGATGAGCCACATCATCGCCGTCGCCCTTCGAGGCGCGCAAGTGCGCGCACCTCAGGGTGACGGCTTCTAACCGAAACAAAAGGCCCCGGCAAAACCGGGGCCTTGATCTCACGAAAACGCCAATTCAAAAAATCAGCGCGAATAGAATTCGACGATCAGATGCGGCTCCATCTGCACCGCGAACGGCACGTCGGACAAAGCCGGGATGCGGGCGAACTTCGCCGTCATCTTGGCGTGATCGACCTCGAGGAAGTCGGGCACGTCACGCTCCGACAGCTGGCCGGCTTCCAGAACGACGGTGAGCTGTTTTGAGGATTCCTTGACCTCGACCACGTCGCCGACCTTCAGCTTGAAGCTCGAGATGTTGACACGGCGGCCGTTCACCTTGACGTGGCCGTGGTTGATGAACTGGCGCGCGGCAAACATGGTGGCCACGAACTTGGCGCGATACACCACGGTGTCGAGACGGCGCTCGAGCAGGCCGATCAGGTTCTCGCCGGTATCGCCCTTCATCCGGCCGGCCTCGACATAAATGCCGTGAAACTGGCGCTCGCTGATGTTGGCGTAGTAGCCTTTAAGCTTCTGTTTGGCACGCAACTGCACGCCGAAGTCGGAGAGTTTTCCTTTGCGGCGCTGGCCGTGCTGGCCGGGGCCATATTCCCGGCGGTTCACTGGGCTCTTCGGTCGGCCCCAGATATTCTGGCCCATCCGGCGATCGATCTTGTATTTCGCCTCACTGCGCTTAGTCATCGCGTCCTCTTGATAAGTTTGAGTTTTGAGGAAACGCGCCCTCCTGTGCGCCGGGAATTCCCGGAGCCGACAGGCCCAACCCTTAAAGCAGAAGAGAAAGACCACGGGTCGCGAAACGCAACGCGGGCCGAAACCGGCCCGCGAGCAGGCGGGTTCTAGGGAGAAACGGCCGTTCTGTCAATGAAGGGCGGTATTTACGGGCGTCGAAAACTGTCATTCCGTGGCGTCGCGGCAGCGACGAACCCGGAATCTCGAGATTCCGGGCCTGCGCCTGGCGGCGCATCCCGGAATGACGGCGGAGGGTCGGATATCACGTCGCGACCGCGCGGACCGGCTTTGGCTCCGCCTGCTGCCTGGCCCCACGCAATTCAGCGGCGATTTCGGTGTTCAGCACCTGTTCCAGCCGGGTCAGGGCCTTTGCGATCAGGGCGGCGTCGGTAATGCGGTGATCCCAGCGGATCACGACATCGATGCTCTGGTTGGGTTCGACCACCCCATAACTGAGGATAAACGGGCCTGGACTGAGCGCATGCAGCTCGCCGGCGCCATAGGCGGCAACCGAAGTCACTCCAAAACTTCCGCACCAGTTGGCGCGCTGGCGTCCGAAATTGAGTCCGACCAGCCACATGAAGCGGCGAAGCGGCAACGGCAGCCTTGTTACCCGCAGCATCTTGCGAAATGACGGCACCTCGCTGATCGGGGCCTCCTTGGCATGACGGATCTGCGCATCGACTTCGATCAGCGATACCGTGTCTGCTGCAGGGACTTTTTGCGGCAGAACGCAATCCTGACCGTCTTCAACCCGCGCGATCGCCACCATCGCAATGCTGCGTGGTAGTTCATAAAAGCTCGGCCATGGCCATCTGGCATAAAGCGTGCGCAGGACCGGTTCGTCTCTTGCCACCAGCGAGAACGCCTTGACGAAAATCGCCGCCCAGCCGGGCGGCTGCGCGGCGAGCGCGCGGGCTTCCAGCAGTGGACGGACGTTGAGGGGCCGTCGCAGCGAAACAAAGGGTATTTTGATCGACGCATGCATGAGGTCGGCGACGAGACGGCGCGGCATTGAGATTTTTCGAACCGTTCCGCGCATCGTTCCACTCAAGTTCCTGCAACAACCGGCGAGTCGGATCGCCCCGTCCGGCTCCTGATCTAGCACGAACCAACCAACCTGACTGCAGATGGTTCTGCCTTTATGGCGCGGGCGAGGCGAACGGCCGGGTCTCGGCCGCTGCACAAATCCTGAGCACTTTCAGGGTGTTGCCACCGTGAAAGGAAGCATCACGCACGGCGCCTGCCGGGATGCAACCGGGATCCGCGCCGTTGGTTGCGGGTCGGAAGATGCGGACCGGGCCCGCCGCCGATCAGGAGAACGGCTTCGCGGGCTTGACATGATCGCGACCGGACAAAATGGTCCTGACGTTCGGTCCCGGGTCGATCGTGCGTCGCTCGACGGTGACGCTGGATAGGGCGATCGAAGGCCGCTTAGGTCAGGCCTGCGCCTAAATCGAAGCCTGAAATTGCGAGGCAGAGCGAAGCGACCAAGCCTAAACAGCAAAATAGAGCGATCGTCCTGAGCGGATGGATTTCAGTATTCGTTTCCGGAATCGCATGGATAAGAACAGTCGAAATGGCATTCACGGCAAGCTCCATATTTCAAATTGGCGCTCGCATTGGTAAGGGGTGTCGGTTTCAGAAATGGTTTCACAGGCACGGAAAACGGTTTCAAGAACACGCGCGAATTGTTTTTTGGTTAGCCGCCCGTGAAACAATTGCCGATGTCGTGCCCGCTGCCGGTGCCATTATACAGCGATGGGAGGAAGAAAGAGGGTCCCCCCATGCTTGCCTCTCCGGGTACCGCTCGCGTCAGCGTATGATGCCTTCAAAGCTCGCCGCGATGCCGCGGGCAAATAGCGACCAGTCGAAGCCGAGCGCCAGCGCCAGATAACCCCGTTCGATCATCTGGTTGGCCTGTTGCGGCGTGCGCGCCACGCCGCCGATCGGAACGCCGCTCTTGAGGATGCCGGCCTCGGCGCGCGCCATCAGCGCCAGCACTTCGGGGTCGTCGACGCGGCCGCGCTTGTCGATACTGGTCGCAAGGTCGCCGGGTCCGATCACCGCGACGTCGATGCCGGGCACGGCCATGATGTCGTCGATGCGGTTGACCGCCTCGACGTGCTCGATGGTGATCATGCAGATCATGTCATCGTCGGCGGTCGCCATATAGTCGGGCATCGAAACGCCCCAGCGAAACGGAGCATGGAACGGTCCCCAGAGCCGGTCGCCGCGCGGCGGATAGCGCACGCTGCGCACGGCTTTCTCGGCGTCCTCGCGGCTGCAGATCATCGGAAAATTGATGCCAAGTGCGCCGATATCCATCGGCGCTTTCGCAAGCCAGGGCTCGTTGGCGGCAATCCGCGCCAGCGGCACGCAAGGCGTGCCTGAGGTGGCGACGATCATGCCGTGCGCGGAGCCAAGGTCGATCGGACCGTGCTCGAGGTCGACGATGATCCAGTCGAATCCTGAATGGGCCATGATCTGGACGGTCTGAATGCTGGGAATGGTCGCAATCGCGCCGAAGGTGGGACGCCCCTCATGCCATAGCCTGCGAAGACGGTTGAGGGGTCCAGGTGTCGCGGAAATCAAATCCGAAACTCCGTTCGGGGTGGTTCGGGAAGCGCGTCGCCCGAAAAACTAACAGCGCGGCAGCATCTCGAAAAGATCAATATCGATTCAGGCAGGAACACGGCCGCCGAAAAACGGCATCAACGCCGGGATCAGCGTGTGCGGCCGCCTGGAGGTGAAAATCATTTGTGCACCCGTGTGATCGGCTCCGCCGCCGGGCGCCTTCAGCACATCCGCCACCCGCCGGGCGATCGCGGGCGCGGGATCGACCCAGTCCACCGGCCACGGCGCGAGCTTGACCAGCCGGTCCATCAGCAGCGGGTAGTGGGTGCAGGCCAGCACGACGGTGTCGGTGCGGGTCGGATCGGTTGCGCTGTCCCCGACAAAACACGGCGCGATTTCGGCAAATATCTCGGAGTCGCTTATTTCGCCGCCGCTCAGCGCGGATTCGGCCAGCGAGGCCAGATCCGCCGAGCCCACCAGCGTCACGTCGCAGTCTTGCGCGAAATCGCGGATCAGCGCCCTGGTGTATTCGCGCTTGACGGTGCCCTTGGTGCCGAGCACCGACACGCGCTTTGTTGTGGAGTTCGCGCAGGCCGGCTTGATCGCCGGCACCGTTCCGACAAAGGGGACCTTGTAGGCATCACGGAGATGCGACATCACCAGGGTCGAGATCGTGTTGCAGGCGATCACGATCAGATCGGGGGCGTGCGTGGCGATCAATTCGCCGATCATCGGCACCACCCGCGCGATGATCTGGTCCTCGCCATGATGGCCGTAGGGAAAGAACGCGTCGTCCGCGACATAAATGTAATGCGCATCAGGCCGTGCCTTGACCACCTCACGCAATACCGTGAGGCCGCCAAGGCCGGAATCGAACACGAGAATCGTCGGAGATGATGCCACGCCGCGATCCTAGCCGATCCGGGGTTACCGTTCAGTTGTTTTTGGCAGCACCTGTGCAATAGCGCCGGGTGGCCGGGCTGCGGCCACAAACGACATAGCGAACCCGGTTCGTTAGAATCGCTCCAAATTAGAACAACTCCTTTTGCGCGGCCTGCGGGCAGCGGATGGACACCATCGTCTGGGACTCGGGCTGGATCCTGTCGGACACGAGTTTTGTCGGCTGCGCCCTGCACACCCTGATCGGCTACACCGACCAGCTCACCGCGATGCAGCTCACGGTCTATCTCGCGATCCTGCTCGTGGCCTTCGTGCTGATGCGGCTCTATGGTTCGCCTTCCGCGAAGGCGTCCGAGCCGGTTCGAACCTGACGCTTGCGCAAGTGGTCAGACCGGCTGCAACGGCCGGTGCGGTTCTGTCGGCATTTCGACGCGGATCGCGTCGCCCGGCCGAACGTCGCCCTCGGCGACCACGATGCTCATGATCCCGGTCTTGCGAATGAGATTGCCGTCGGCATCCCTGTCCAGTGTCGCGGCTGTCAGGCCTTGCCGGAACTTGTCGAGCTGGATGCAGGGATCGCGCAGGCCGGTGATTTCCACAACCGCGCTGGAGCCAAGATGCAGCCGTGTCGCGGCCGGCAAAGACAGCAGATCGATGCCGGACGTGGTGATGTTCTCGCCAAGCTCGCCGGGCCGGATGACAAAACCCCTGCCGCGCAACTCGCAAAACAGTTCGGCATGGATCAAATGGACCTGGCGCAGATTGGGCAGCGCCGGGGCTTTGCGGACGTCCGAACGGTGCTTGACCGTGGCGCCCATATGGCCGTCGCCATCGACCCCCAATCCCGTCAGCAGGCGAATGCAAAGGCCGGGCGTCTTGCTGAAGTGATGGCCGGAGCGAAGGCTGACCGCGACGACGCTGCTCATGACCTGCTCCTGCTAGGGCATGATCCCGAAAAGTGGAAACCGGTTTTCGGAATAGATCATGCCCAAACAAAAAGATAAGCGACGGGTCTGATTCAGCAAAGCCGGATCAGACTCTAGCTTTCACCGAACACGCGCTTGAAGATCGTATCGACGTGCTTGAAGTGATAGCCGAGGTCGAACTGTTCTTCGATCTCGGCATCGCCGAGATACTTCTTCACCTCGGCGTCCTTTTTCAGCAGCGTCAGAAAATCGCCTTCGCCGCGCCACACCGGCATCGCGTTGCGCTGCACGAGTTTGTAGGCGTCCTCGCGGCTACAGCCTTTTTGGGTCAGCGCGATCAGGAGCCGTTGCGAATGCACGAGGCCGCCGAGACGATCCAGGTTCTTCTGCATGTTCGCAGGGTAAATCAGCAGCTTCTCCACCATGCCCGCGAGGCGGTTAAGGGCGAAATCCAGCGTCACCGTGGCGTCGGGCGCGATCATCCGCTCGGCCGATGAATGCGAGATATCGCGCTCATGCCACAACACGACGTTCTCCATGGCCGGCGTCACATAGGCGCGCACCATGCGGGAGAGGCCGGTGAGATTCTCCGACAGCACCGGGTTGCGCTT
>Ga0137415_10008670_pt1 | contig 10079 bp, 6 predicted proteins | sample CZODoug3_1_1_16f_FD_183082 | JGI IMG/M metagenome (GOLD analysis project Ga0137415, IMG submission 183082) | Vadose zone soil fungal communities from Angelo Coast Range Reserve, California, USA - CZODoug3_1_1_16fungal (Hybrid Assembly) | ecosystem: Environmental > Terrestrial > Soil > Vadose... | reverse complement strand
AACGAACAAACATTCGTGGAAGATGTGACCGAACATGGTTGCCGTTTCGGCGCGCGGACACGACTTCAATGCGGCGACATTGTTACGGTCAAGCCTCTTGAACCAGGAATGAAGATCTTGAAGCACGAGCACCCCCAGTTGTTTGAGGTTGTATGGGCTGCCTATCACAGCAAAGGCTGCACTGTAGGCACCCGAAAGGTGCAGAGTGAAAAGTTTGCAACCGCCGAATTTCCGCCGCCCAATTGCCCTCCTAGGTCCTCCGCGAAATAGCCTGCCAGAAACCGCTTGCGTCGCGCGAGCCCGGACCCGGGTCAGCGCGACGCTTCCTTCCTCAATTTGGCAATGGCCAGGCGACCCAATGGGCTGCTTAGTGCCTGCAGGTCAAAAAGTCACGTAAATGGCAGTCGAGCGCTTTCCTCGTTGTGAAACTATTTTTTGAGGAAGCACAAAGATTGAGCGAATCGTGAATCCGACGGCGCCAACCAATCTTCCGGGGGACTTCCGAAATAGCTTACGCACAAACTCGTTGCATAGCGTTAGGTCCACGCGTGGGATCAGCGCGATGCTCCCTCCGTCAGCCCGGTAAACCAATCTCGCTCTACTGCGCGTCCGCTCTGCCTTGTGAAAGAGCGCCATTGTCGGCGGTGATCCTCGGCAGAGTTACGGTGTTGTCCATCCGGACCGTAATCATTGTCTGCGACGGGAGATCCACTTCGTTTCCTTTTCGGGACAGGATATAGACGGTGCTCCCAATCAGACCTACGCCGAATCCACGTGCCACGTGACTGAAAACGGCGCCGGCCAATGTCCCTCCGGCAGTTCCAATGGTTTCGGCGAGGACGTCACCCTTGATGTCGTGCTTGGCTTGGATCACTTGGCCCTCATCGATCTTGACGTCCTTCCGGGTCTTCCCCGATTCGTCTCCCGAGGATGGACTTTGCAAGCTCAAGACGCTCATTTTCGCCGGGAATACCCGGCTGTCGACTTCGAGATCGCGAAAGATGAGGACCAATGCAGCCTGGCCATGAAACATGGAGAAGCGCCGGGGACCAATGACGGCGCCGACTGAGCCCTTTACACGTGCTCCCGCCGGCAAAATTATCTGGCTGCCGAGGTATACGGGCTGGGCAACTTCCGCGACAAATGGATCACCGTTCTTCGCAACGGCGGTGGTTAAACTTGTGAGCAAACGCAGGTGCACCTGGGTGCCCTGCAGAAGTTCGTGGGACTGCGCGCGCGCTGGGATCGCGGCAGCAGCAAGCAACAAAACTACAGCACCAAAAGATACGGCCATTCGTTTCATGGGATCCTCCATCCTGCCGAGCCGGCCGACGATTCGACCGCGCACGGGTTAGGCCTCGTGACGTGAGGCGTTGCGCTGGCGCTGCACGCCCGGCGGCGCTCTGCGGGAGCACGCCGGACCGGATGCGGAGGTTGCATCCGGGCAAATCATACGCCGTGGGGCTGTCTCATCGAAACTAAGTGAGGGATTGTGTATCGAATCTGTCACCTTCTGCTGGAATGCCGTCTCACTCACGCATCCCCTGCGCTCGGTGTGGGTTGAAGGCGGATGGCGCCGCTGCAATTCTTGTATTGCATTCCCATAGGGCTTGTGGCACCCTCTCTATGGTTATCCAATAGGAGAAATATGAGCGAGAAACCGGATGTGTGGCAAGGAACGCTTTCCGTCATGGTGCTGAAGACCCTGGAAACACTGGGGCCGCTCCACGGATACGGGATTGCCCGGCGAATCGAGCAGACCAGCGGCGATTTGTTGTCTGTGAATTACGGAACTTTATATCCATCGCTTTTGAAGCTGGAGCAAGAGGGGTACATCGCCTCCGAATGGGGCGTCTCGGATAAAAACCGCAAAGCTAAATACTACAGACTCACGCGGGCGGGACGGAAACAACTCCAGAGAGAAACCCGGGATTGGGAGCAGGCAACCACGATCCTCGCGCGCTTCTTGTCACCGGGAGAGAAGTCTTCATGAGACTAGTGCGCACTTGGTGTTTGCGCTTCGCCGGCCTGTTCCGCAAGGAGCAGGGCGACCGCGAGTTGACCGAAGAGCTCGAAAGCCATCTCCAGATGCACATCGAGGATAACCTTCGTTCGGGCATGAACCCTCCAGAGGCGCGGAGGCAAGCACTCATCAAGCTCGGCGGCATTGAGCAGGCCAAGGAGAATTATCGTGACCGTCGTGGCATCCCTTGGTTCGAGACTCTGCTTCAAGACATTCGGTTTGGTCTGCGCATGCTGCGGAAGAATCCCTGGTTCACCGCCGTTGCCGTGCTCACGCTTGCGCTTGGAATCGGAGCAACCACCATCGGGTTCAGCGTAATCTACGCCGTGCTGATAAACCCGTACCCATACGCCGGTGCGGATCGGATCGTGCACCTGCACGTCTTTGACAAGACTTCATTCCTATATGACCTGTCTCTCTCTGGCGAACAATTCAGGGAGTTTCAACAAGCCAACGCGCTGGATGGTGCCATTGCGATGGACAGATGGCATATGTCCAGAACTGGTATAGACTTACCCGAGTCCGTCACCGCCGGAAAACTATCTCCGAATGCCTTCCATTTTTTTGGAGTGCCTGCGCTGCTAGGCCGCGAGTTCTCACCCGAGGATGCACAGGATCCTTCGGATCCGCAGAAAGTCGTTGTTCTGAGCTATGGCTACTGGAAGGCACACTACGGAAGCCAATCAAATATTCTCGGGCAAAGCCTACATCTGGATCATGAGAATTACGAGATCATCGGCGTCACGCCCAAGCGGTTTGCGTGGTGGGATTGTGACGTATATCTGCCGTTGAAGCTCTCGCAAGACCCGAAAAGGGTGGCAATGATTTTTGCCCGAATTAAGCCGGGGATCAGCTACCCGGTTGCTGAGCAGGAGCTTCAGGGATTAGTGGAGACCTTGGCGAGGCAGACGCCGGACAATTTTCCGCCTGATTTCAAGATTCATCTTCTACCTCTAAATGACATTGCTGTGGGCAAATTCTCAGGCACCCTTGTCGCGCTCTTTCTGGCCGTTAGCCTCTTGCTGGTGATCGGCTGCGCCAATGTCTCGATTCTTCTATTGGCGCGAGGCACTGTCCGGAACCGCGAACTCGCCATACGCTTTGCCATGGGCGCCAGCCGTGGCCGCATTGTGCGTCAACTCCTTGTAGAATCGACCACACTCTCGCTTGCTGGAAGCCTCTTCGGCGTTTTTCTTGCCTATCATGGCCTTGATTTCGTTTCTCAGCATCTCCCTCAGGGGACCTTTCCACGTGAAGCCTCCTTCCAATTGAGCATTCCAGTTCTTTTCTTCAGCACGGCACTTGCTGTGCTGACAGGCATTCTCTTTGGACTCTGGCCGGCCCTGCAATCCTCTGATCCACAACTGAGCCAGATCATGCAATCCAGTTCTCTGAAACTGACAGGGAGCACTGGATCAAGTCGAAGCCACACCGTCTTGATCGCCAGTCAGGTGGCTCTTACAGTGGTCCTACTCACAGCAGCAGGCGCTAGCGTTAAAACTTTATACTCCCTGGTTCACACGAAGCTGGGCTACGACCCGCGTAACGTAGTTAGCATGTACGTGCCTTTAAGCGATGACGGCAGCCACAGCATGTGGCAAGACCGCGTGAACTACTACGACCAAATCCGGCAGAAGATTTCCAGTACGCCGGGTGTGGTTTCGGTAGCCATCGCTACGACCTTTTTGCCTCCCGTATCGACAAACAACAAGAGCAGCGTGGAGATCCAGGGAAGCACGCTCCAGGAGCGGCAGGTCATCACGCTGCATGAGATCAGCCCCGAATACTTCTCTGCCCTGCACATCCAACTGCTACAAGGCAGTCTGTGGACGGAATCAGAAACACTTCACGCCGCCCACGTAGCGATTATCGACGGATCAATGGCGAGGCGCTATTGGCCCGATAGCAATCCTGTAGGCCAGAGGATTCATCTCGATGCTTTGAAGCCCAGGGTCACGTGGATGCTTGCAGCTCCGGGGAACGACGGATGGGTTCAGGTTGTGGGAGTTGTTGCGGATACCCCGAATAACGGGCTCAGGGACCCAGTCTCGCCGACGGTATATGTGCCATATACGCTCGTCGTTCCTGATGGATTCCTGCTAGTCATAAGGACGCAAGGTAATCCACTGAGCGTCGTTCACGCCGTGCGCGAGCAGATTCACACAGTCGACGCGGGCCAAGTCGTGAACGAGGTACGGACAGCGGAACAATTGCTTGATTCCGAGGGATGGGGCCGTGAGAGATTCACCGCTTCGCTTTTCATTGCTTTCGGTTTCCTAGGATTAGCTCTGGCGGCCGCGGGACTCTACAGCGTCGTCTCGTACGTGGTCTCACAGAAAGCACACGAAATAGGCATTCGGATGGCTCTTGGGGCAAGAGGTAGCGATATCGTGCGCATGGTTATGAAATCCTCCCTGGCGACAGTCGCTGCCGGGTTATGTGTCGGACTGTTGACGAGTATTGCGTTGAGCAAATTACTCGCACATTGGACCGAGGACAGTGTGCGTGATCCCATGCTTCTGATCGCAATCGCTTTGATCGTGCTCTCGGCTACGAGCTTCGCCTCGTTACTTCCTGCGTGGAGGGCGATGCGCGTCGATCCTGCGATTGCATTGCGTCATGAATGATGCTCTTGAAATCACGGGGGAGAAACCCTCATGAGAGGACTACGCGCCTGGTGTTTGCGTTTCGCCGGGTTGTTCCTCAAGGAGCAGCGAGACTGCGAGTTGGCGGAAGAACTGGAAAGCCATCTGCAGATGCACATCGAGGACAATCTTCGCTGTGGCATGAACCCAGCGGGGGCGCGGAGGCAGGCGCTCCTCAATCTCGGCGGCATTGAGCAGGCCAAAGAGAGATACCGAGACCAGCGCGGCATCCCCGCACTGGAAACTGTGCTGCAGGACCTCCGCTTCAGCGTCCGCATGCTGCGAAAGAATCCAGGCTTTACGACCGTCGCTGTGATCACGCTGGCGCTGGGCATCGGAGCCAATACTGCAGTCTTCTCTGTGGTCAATGCCGTGCTGTTCGAGTCTTTGGCATACAAGGACCCTGAGAGGCTTGCGTCCGTTTGGTCCACGATGATTTCCAAGGGTGTGCCCACTTCTGGTTCATCGGCCCCCGATTTCCGAGAGTGGCGCGACCGAAACACAGTCTTCGTCAGCATGGCGGCGACTGAATATAAAGATTTCGATCTATCGGCTCCTGGGCAGGAGCCTTCGCGCATGCAGGGAGCTATCGTCACACAAAATCTGTTTTCGGTATTGGGAGTAAACCCGCTCCTCGGACGCAGCTTCCTGCCCGATGAGGAGCAGTGGGGCCGCCATCAGGTAGTCCTACTCAGCTACGGACTTTGGCAAGCAGAATTTGGCGGAGAGAAGAGCGTTTTGGGTCGAGCAATCCGTCTGGATGGCCAGGATTACACGATCGTCGGAGTAATGCCGCGCGGAATGCCATTCTTCAATGATCTGCCACCTGTGGATCTTTGGGCGCCGCTGGCGTATGCGCCCGGGGACTTGATGAACACGCGCGGCAATCACTATCTGCAAATTGTCGCGCGTTTGAAGCCCGGTATATCCGTCGGACAGGCCCAAGCTGAAACTTCCCGGATTGCAAAGCAGTTGGAAAACGAATTTCCGATCAACAAGGGAATCGGTGCAAAGGTGGTGCCACTGCGTGAGCAACTCGTCGGAAATGTTCGCCCAGCTCTGTTAATCCTCCTGGGCGCAGTAGCGTTTGTGCTTCTCATCGCGTGCGTCAATGTCGCCAATCTGATCCTGGCCAGGGCCACCGCGCGAGAACAGGAATTTGCAGTTCGGTCAGCTTTGGGCGCGGACCGAAAACGCCTGGCCGGACAACTGTTGCTGGAGAGTGTTCCCATCGCCCTCGCAGGCGGAATTGGCGGCATCTTGTTCGCCAGCTGGGCCATGAAGTTTTTCGAATCGCTCCTACCGAACAACCTTCCTCGCTTTAATCAGATCCGCATCAACGCCGCGGTGCTTGCCTTCACGGCAGCGATTTCGTTGCTGACAACGATCTTCTTCGCATTGGTGCCGGCCATCCGTTCGTCAAAGACGGATATTCAGAAAAGCTTGCGCGAAGGAGGCAGGAGTGGAAGTGATGGCCGAGGCCACCGGCGCTTGCGCAGCTTCCTAGTGATCTCCGAGATGGCCTTCGCCGTAGTGCTCCTCGTGGGGGCGGGACTTCTGGTCAGAACGTTCGGTGCCCTGCGCCAAGTTGATCCCGGCTTTTCCGCAGATCACGTTCTCACGGCCCGGCTTCCGCTCTCGCCTTCCGAGTTTCCGTTGGGGCGCGAGGTCCAAGCGATTCAGTTTTTTCAAGATCTTATCGCGCGCGTTGATGCCCTTCCGGGCGTGAAAGGCAGCGGCGTAACAAGTTACCTGCCATTGGATCCCGGTGGCGCCTGGGGCAAGAATGTTGTTATCCAAGGCCGAGCACCGGCAACATCAATAGACGAAGTTCCAGTTGTACGATTTCAGTTGAGCAGCCCTGGCTACATGCCCACCATGGAAGCGCGATTGCACGAGGGTCGCTTTTTCGGCGCGCAAGACAACCCGCAGGGACCAGGCGTAGCAATCATCAACGAAACATTCGCTCGAGAGTTCTTCCCCAACGAAAACCCCGTCGGCAAGTCGCTCCGGATGATCCCGCCACTCAATCTTTTGCCACCGGGAATCCGCGAAAAAGCCGCACAGACACCGCTGCGAACAATTGTCGGCGTAGTCGCTGATATGAAGGACGGCGCCATCAGTCAACCGGCTCTTCCTACAGTTTATGCGCCCCTTTTTCAAGGTACAGAAGAAGGTTGGTCTGCCGCCATCATGCCAATGACGTTAACGGTGAGGACCATAGGTGACCCTCTTGCTCTGATGGCCACCATTCGCGACCAGATCCACGCACTCCTCCCGGACCAACCCGTCGCCGCGGTAGCCACGATGGACCAGTTACACGAACGTTCTCTTTCCGGAGCGCGTTTCACCATGCTCTTGCTCACTATTTTTGCATGTTTGGCACTCGTGCTTTCGGCGGTCGGAATTTACGGCGTAATGGCCTATGCCGTCACGCAGCAGACACGCGAAATCGGCATTCGTATGGCCTTGGGTGCCCGGCCAAAGGACGTTCTAGCCCTAATCGTGAAGCATGGAGCAAAGCTCGCACTCGCTGGCGTGGCCATTGGAATCACCGCCGGGTTGGGTCTGACGCGGCTGATGGCCAGCTTGCTCTATGGGGTCGGGCCGACAGACCTAGTTACGTTCGGCAGCGTCGCCACTGGGCTCATACTCGTGGCACTGGCGGCATGTTACATCCCGGCGCGGCGAGCGATGCACATCGACCCAATGGTGGCATTGCGCCATGAATGAAGTTCTTGAAATCACGGGGGAGAAACCCTCATGAGAGGACTACGCGCCTGGTGTTTGCGCTTCGCCGCGCTATTCCGCAAGGAGCGGCGCGACTGCGAGTTGGCGGAAGAACTGGAAAGCCATCTCCAGATGCACATCGAGGACAATCTTCGTTCCGGCATGAACCCAGCAGAGGCGCGGAGGCAAGCGCTCCTCAAGCTCGGCGGAATTGAGCAGGCCAAGGAGAAATACCGAGACCAACGCGGCATCGCAGCACTAGAAACTGTACTGCAGGACGTTCGCTTCGGCCTGCGTATGCTCCGCAGGAATCCCGGCTTTACCGCTGTAGCTGTCCTCACTCTTGTGCTCGGTATCGGCGCCAATACCGCGATTTTCAGTGTGGTCAACGCTATTTTGCTGCGTCCTCTGCCGTTTCCTGATCCTGGACACCTCATGATGATCTGGCATACGCCGCCGCAAAAGAGCTTTCCGGGCGTCGCGAGGTTCGTGGTTTCTCCGGCGAATTATCTCGACTGGCGCGACCAGAATCATGTATTCGACCAGATAGCAGCCATCGGATTCCGCAGCCTCACCCTGACAGGCATGGGGCAGCCAGAGTCGGTTACAGGGGCGGCCGTGTCGGCCGATTTTTTCTCCGTGCTGCGCGTTCGGCCGAGCGCGGGCCGCGGCTTTGTCGCCGACGACGATCAACCGGGACGTGACAATGTCGTAATGGTGAGCCATGAATTCTGGCAAAGCCACTTTGGCTCTGACGAGAATATCCTCGGAAAAACGATCAAACTGGACGAGCAAAGCTACGTAGTTATCGGAGTGATGCCTCCGAAGTTCGAGTTCCCATCTCGGGTACAGCTCTGGATGCCGCTCGCTTGGACTGACAAGGAACGCGGGGTACGTGGGATTCACGATTACTTGGTGATTGCACGTTTGAAATCAGGGGTAGATAAGGAAAAAGCGCAGGCCGAGATGGACGCGATCTCGGACAACTTGGCGCACCAATATCCAACCGACGACGCGGGATGGGGCGCTGCCGTCGTGCCGCTCCACGAGTCTTTGGTCGGGTCGATGCGGTCCGCGCTTCTGATCTTGCTGGGCGCGGTTGTGTTTGTACTGCTGATCGCCTGCACGAACGTTGCGAATTTGACGCTGGCTAAAGCGCTCGGACGGCGAAAGGAAATCGCAATCCGAACCGCGCTGGGTGCGAGCCGCGGACGGGTGATGCGACAGGTGCTCACGGAAACAGTATTGGTTTCGGTGACCGGTGGTGGGCTCGCGCTTCTGCTCGCGCACTTTGTAAGCGATGCGATTGCGGCGTTCATTGGACCCCGGCTGCAGCTCTCGGTGGAGATTGGCTTGGACGGGTGGGTGCTCGGGTTCACGCTGGCGATTTCGATCCTGACCGGAATCATCGCAGGGTTGGCGCCGTCATGGCATTTGACCAAAACAAATTTGAATGCTTCGTTGAAGCAAGGCTTGGGCAAAACGGATTCAGACTCCGGCGGCGATAGGGCGCGAAGTGTGTTTGTGATCGCCGAAGTCGCGCTGTCCCTGTTGCTGTTGGCCGGAGCGGGGCTGACGATTCGGACCCTTTACATTCTGCAAAGCGTCAACCCGGGCATCGATCCGCACAACGTTCTGGCCGTGCCGCTGGCAATCTCAGATGCGAAGTACCCCAGCGCAGATCAGCAAACGAACTTCTTCAATAACGTGCTAGAGCGCGTCCGCGCGCTGCCCGGCGTCGAGTCCGCGGGTGCAGTCGACAGCCTGCCTTTCCAGGGGGGCTCGACGCAGCCCGTCATTGCGGAAGGCCAGCCGGTAGTCCCAATGGCAGACCAGCCTGAAGTAGCCGTTCGCTTGATAAGTCCTGGATACCTCCTCGCGATGCGAATCCCGCTCCAGCAGGGCCGTGATCTTACGGAGGCAGATAAAGCCAACTCGCAGCCGGTTATTTTAGTCAGCGATGCATTTGCCAAGCGTTTTTGGCCACACGATAACCCGATTGGCAAACATGTGGCGCTTACGTTCGTGTCTGGGCCCAGCCGCGAGGTTGTCGGCGTTGTTGGCGACGTAAAGCTAGACGGATTGGACGTCACCCGACCGGTCGAGACAATCTACGACGCGATGAGCCAGAACACGCGGACGCAGATGGTTCTGGCTGTTCGCACCGGCTCTGCTCCCACTAGCCTGACTTCTGCAGTGGCCGATGCCGTTCACAATGTCGATCCCGATGAGCCTCTCGTTGGCGTGGTCACCATGGAGAGCATTGTGGGCCAATCGCTCGGACAGCAACGGTTGAACGTCGTATTGCTCGCGGCATTCGCGGGCTTGGCATTGCTGCTCGGCGCGATTGGAATCTATGGTGTGCAGTCGTACGCAGTCAGGCAGCGCGTGCGCGAAATCGGCATACGCATCGCTCTAGGCGCGCAGCGTAGCGACGTTTTTCGCCTCGTCCTCGGACAGGGCCTGAAGCTTGCGCTGATCGGAATCTGCATTGGCTTGGCGGCATCTTTTGGGCTGACGCGTTTGATGGCCAGCCAGCTTTATGGCCTAAGTGCGACCGATCCGTTGACGCTTGCAGGAGTAGCGATTGTGCTGGCGGTCGTGGCGCTGCTGGCCTGCTACATCCCAGCGCGGCGCGCTTCGAGCGTGAATCCCATGGTTGCGTTGCGTCATGAATGACG
>Ga0137415_10008669_pt1 | contig 10080 bp, 13 predicted proteins | sample CZODoug3_1_1_16f_FD_183082 | JGI IMG/M metagenome (GOLD analysis project Ga0137415, IMG submission 183082) | Vadose zone soil fungal communities from Angelo Coast Range Reserve, California, USA - CZODoug3_1_1_16fungal (Hybrid Assembly) | ecosystem: Environmental > Terrestrial > Soil > Vadose... | reverse complement strand
GCATCCCCACCGATACGCGTACAACCATGGGAGCGTTGATCTCGCGCGAGCAGCTCGACAAGGCGCTGGGTTACATCTCGGGTGCGCTCGAAGAGGGCGCTCGGGTGGCTTGCGGCGGCCGTTGTCCCGAGGATCCTGCGCTCCAAAACGGGTTCTTTCTGGAGCCCACCGTACTTGCGCAGGTGACGCCCTCGATGCGCGTTGCTCGGGAGGAGATCTTCGGCCCCGTGTTGTCGGTCATCCGATGGTCGGACGAGGCGGAGATGTTCGCGGCGGTGAACGACGTTGCGTATGGACTGACCGCGTCGATCTGGACATCGGATTTGAAAACGGCCCATCTCGCCGCTTCCCGGGTGGAAGCGGGATACGTGTGGATCAACGGGTCCGCGACCCATTTCATCGGGGCTCCCTTCGGGGGATACAAGCATTCCGGGATTGGCAGGGAAGAGAGCAAAGAAGAATTGCTCGAGTTCACGCAGATCAAGAACGTCAACGTAACGCTGTTCTGACTATCGGACGGCGCGCCGGGCCCGCGCCTCGTCCGCCCATAGGTCCCAGGGGCGTGCCGTCTGCGATGCATTCGCTTCGGTTGCCGCATGCGCTTCTTCATCGGTCAGAAACTCGATTTCGCCGCCCAGCGCCAGCGCCTGACTCTGAATGCGCGCATTGACCTCGAGATAGAACGCGCGAAACACGGCCTCGCGCAAATCCCGACCAACCGCCACCGATCCGTGTCCGCGCAACAAGACGACGTTGGCATCGCCCAGTGCTCGCGCAAGATGGCGACCTTTTTCGGCATCGCGGATCAAAAGATCCGTTTCGCGCCCGAAGTGCTCGCGTATCTCGAAGCGCGCCACGCGACTCAGAAACGACGACATGTGATAGACCGGGCGCAGCCCCACCGATGATACGGAAAAGGGGATGACCGACGGCGAATGGCTATGCACGATGGCCATGACGTCCTCGCGGCTGCGATACATCTCGGCGTGAATGAAGCGCTCGACGTACGCTGCGCGCCCGTTCGCACCGATGGGCGCGCCGCCGTCGTCGTGTTCGACGATGTCTTCTCGACCAACCCTCGACGGAGCCATGGAGCGCGACAAGAAGAATCGGTCAGGACGTTCGGGATGCCGCACGCTCACGTGCCCGAATGCATCGACCACCCCTTGGTCCGCGAGGATGTGATTGGCGATCACCAGTTGCTCGATCGTGTCATCCAGGCTCGTTGTCATGGGTCTCTCCCGGACTGGTATACTTCGTACCCACCCCCTGGCCTAGCGAGCATGACGACGATGAAGCCCACGTTCTTTGCCGACCCCGCTGCGTTCCGCGCATGGCTCGAGAAGCATCATGCGAGCAAGACGGAGCTGCTCGTCGGACTTTACAAGAGAGGAGCGGGAAAGCCGAGCATCACGTGGCCGCAGTCGGTGGACGAGGCGCTCTGCTTCGGGTGGATCGATGGTGTGCGCCGCAGCTTGGGTGAAGAGGCGTACACCATTCGCTTCACACCGCGGAGGCCGACCAGCGTGTGGAGCACGGTCAACGTCGCGCGGGTCGCCGAGCTCACCGCGCTTGGCCGGATGCAGCCCGCGGGGATGCGCGCATTCGCCGCGCGAACGCCGGAGAAGACGGGCGTCTACTCGTTCGAGCAGCGCGCGCCACTGGCGCTCACGGCGGCGCAAGAAAAGACCCTGCGTTCGAATCGCAAGGCCTCCGCCTTTTTCGATGCGCAACCCCCGTGGTACCGGCGGGCAGCGATCCATTGGGTCGTCAGTGCCAAAAAGGACGAAACGCGCCAACGCCGTCTGGCGCAGCTCATTGCTGATAGCGCGACGGGGCGAACGGTGCCGCCGCTCACTCGGCCGAACGCGGCGAAGGCGACCAAGAAGACGAGTACGACGCGCGCGGGTGAGTAAGTCGGCGAAGATCGGGCGCGGGCCCTCAGTCGCCGTCGTTTTCGGCGAGCCGGATCGCGAAGTCGATCATGTCGTGAACGGCGTCGAATCCGAGATGGTCGTTCACCGCGCTCGGTGGCAGGCGAAACAATCGCTCCGCGGCGTTCCGTAAATAATGCGAATAGGCATCCTGCCGCGACGTCGCGGCGAGAAACCCGTTCGACACGCCGTAGCAAGCGCCGTACACGCACCAGCGCACCGCTTCTTCGCTGATCGGCCAGGTCTCGCGGCCGTTCGCGCTCGTGGCCTGCGCGCACTGCGTCCACGCGTGCTCGGTGGCGATGGCTGACTTCGTTTCGTACAGCCTTTCACTCGTTTTCATTCGTCGGGCCTCAGCCTTCTAGCAAAAGGGGGCCGACGAAGTCACTTTTGCTGCTTCCCCGGGGGGGAAATCCCTGACGTGTGCGTCTGCTTACGCGTGTGACGCGCGCAGTTCCGAGGTGCCATCGACGGCCATCGCCGGACGCTCTTTTGCGCGCAGCACCTCGGGCATCTCGTTCGCGCTCGCATTGCCGCCGGTGCACACCACCGCGATGCGCTGCCCCGCGAAGAGCTCCGGACGCGACATCACCGCCGCCACCGCCGCCGCGCCCGCTCCTTCCGCGAGCGTGTGTGCGTGGGTGAGCATCAACCATTGCGCGCAGCGAATGTCCGCGTCGCTCACCAGCATGAAGTCGGCGAGCTTCGCGCGAATCAACTCCTGCGGCAGCGCGAAACCGCACCCGGTGGCCAGCCCGTCGGCGATGGTTCGATTCGACTCCTTCACGCACTTGCCCTGCCGCCACGACGCGTGCGCCGCCGGCGACGCCTCCGATTGCACCGCGATGATCCGACACGCAGGCGCCATCGATGCAGCCACGAGACACGCAGCCCCCGCCCCCGTACCGCTTCCCACCGGCACCAACACCGCATCCAGATCGGGCAGCGCCTCGAAAATCTCCAGGTAGCACGTGCCGACGCCCGCGATGAGCTCGGGCTCGTCCGCCTTCACCAGGCGCATGCCCTTCTCGCTCGCAATGCGCGCAGCCGCCTGTGCGGATTCATCGATGGCCGCGCCCTCCAGCACGACCTCGGCGCCGAGCGCTCGCACCGCGCGAACCTTCTCCGCATTCGGCCGCTCCGGCATCACGATGGTGCATGGCGCGCCGAAAAGCCGCGCGGCGTAGGCGATCGACTGCGCATGATTGCCGGTGGAATAACCGACGATCCCGCGGCGGCGCTCCTGCTCCGGCATCGACGACAAAAGCGTGAGCCCCCCACGGACCTTGAACGCGCCCGTGGGCTGCACGTTTTCGTGTTTCACGTAGACCGTCGCCCCGAGCGCAGCGTCGAGCACGGGATAAGACCACATCGGCGTCGGCGACAGGTGATCGGTCAAGAGGCGTCGCGCCCGCAGCACGTCGGTGAAAGTGGGGATGCGCATGGTCTCAAAGTGGCAGGATGCCGCGCATGCGTCCAATGCCAATCCGGCGCGCGACTCATAGACGCCATCTATGCTTTGACGCGAGGCGCTGTCGACCCAAAGTGCAAATGTCGGGTTGCTTGCGCAAAGTAGAGATGTCGGATCCGTGAAGAATACAAATAATTCGTAGTAGTAGAGACGTTCCGTCTCACGCGGAGCCACGGCGTCGCGAAGGCCAGTGCCTCCATCTCGAGACAGACAATCGCGCAACACACGACGAACACGGGGACCGCCCCGACGGTGAGCCATTCGATCACGAGAGCCTCCTCATCGCGATGGTCGGTGCCACCGCTCTGCTTGGAGACGCCTTCCGCCGCTGCCCCGCGACAGGTGCCGCGGTCGAAATCGAAGTTGTCTCGCTAAGCTTTCGGCCTTCGCGTGCGCGGCTTGATCGCCGGCGCCTCGGCGACGAACGCCAAACCGCGATGAACCCATCTCGTGAGCGCATCATCCGTCCGCAGCCCTTCGGGCGCGACGTAGACCATTCCTTTCAGCGGGCGGCCGGTGAAGTCCATCGGCCGCGCATGCGGCTCCGCGAGCGCGTCGTCGTACTGGGTCGGGCCGACACGCACCATGAAATCGCTCGTCGTAAGGCCGCAGCACATCGCGCCGTTCACCATGAAGCACAGCCCGCCGAACATCTTCTTCTCGACGACGTTGTCGCGCACGGCGAGGACCTTGCGCACCCTCATGGCGAGCTTCTCGTCGTAGCTCATGACCGTCCCTTCTCGCGGAGGCGCGCGATGCGCTCTCGAATCTGTCGCGCCTCATGCTCGTTGCGCGCATGCGACCTCGCTTGTTCGAGCGATGCGATCGCCTCCTCGTCGCGTCCAAGCTCCTCGAAGAGCGCGCCGCGGACGAGGTGCGCGTAGGGGTAACCCGCGATGCTGTCGTCGAGCAGCGCGAGCCCCTCGCGCGCGCCATGCGCACGCGCGACCGCGAAGGCGCGATTCACGCGCACGGCCGGTGTCGATTGCAGACGTTCGAGGAGCGCGTAAAGCTCGGCGATCTCCTGCCAATCCGTGGAGGCTGCCGTCTTTGCGCGACAGTGTATCGCGGAGATCGCCGCTTCGAGCTGCAACGGACCGGGCACGCCGGCGTGGAGCGCGGCTTCGAGGAGTGCCGTTCCTTCGGCGATCGCCTCGGGATCCCAAAGCGATCGATCTTGCTCCGGCAGCGGCACCGGCGCGCCGGTCGCATCGAGACGCGCTGCGCGCCGCGCCTCGTGCAAGACCATCAGCGCGAGGAGCCCCGTAACTTCGGGCTCCGAAGGATAAGTCTCCCGTAGCGATCGCCCGAGGCCGACCGCAAGCCGACAGAGCTCGCCGCGGATCGGCGCCTCGTCGAACGTCGACCAGTACCCCTCGTTGAAGAGGAGGCGAATGACCGCGATCACGGCATCCACACGATCGCGTGCGTTCTCGGCGCGCGGCGCTTCGTAGTCGCCTCGCTCGCGAAGCCGCCGGCGAGCGCGCGTGAGGCGCTGGTCCATCGAGCGAGGGGCGACGACGAACGCTTGTGCAATCTCGAGGCTCGATAGCCCGAGAACGGTCGCGAGCGCCAGCGCCGCACTCTCGCCCGTGTCCAGCGACGGATGGCAACACGCGAAGAGAAGGCGCAGCAGGTCGTCCTTCCACCCGCGTGCGATCTCCGGCGCAGCGATCGCCCCCTGCACCCACGGGCTCATTTTGGCGAGCGCCGCAAGCGCATCGGCGTGCCGCTCCTCCCGCTTGCCGCGTCGAAGTCGATCGCGATGGCAGTTTGCCGCCACCGACACGAGCCACGCTTCAGGGGAATCAGGCGCGCCCGTTCGCGGCCAGCTCTCGAGCGCGCGCTCGATCGCGTCCTGCACTGCGTCCTCGGCGTCCGCGAGGCCGCACGTGAACGCGATCGTCTTGGCGAGGACACGTGGATAGAGCGCGCGAAGGTCGCCGGCGACGTTCACGGCTTCCACCGCCACGTGACGGGACGCACCTCGATCGCATGCTCGTCGTCGGCGCAGATCGACTTCGCACGCGCGAGCGCCTCCTCTTCGTTCGCGCAATCGAGCAAGTAGAACCCGACGAGCCATTCTTTCGTTTCGACGAATGGCCCATCGGTGATCTCGTGCGCGCCTGCGACGCGCTTCACCGTGCGCGCGTCGCGAGACTCGGAAAGGCGGGCCACCGCGTGCAACTCGCCGCGCTCCGACGCCTCCGTCTGGAGCGCGCGATGACCGTGAAGCGTCGCCTGCTCATCCAGCCCCGAGGGCTTCGGGCCCGCCGCGCTCGCACGATAGATGAGGAGGATGTACGTCATCGCGTTCTATGCCTTCTGCCAGAGGGCCACCGTCGCGCCGCCGGGATCGCGAACGATAGAGTAGATGCCTGCCGGTCCGCGCGTTGGGTCTTCGAGCAGCTCGGCGCCGAGCTTGACGGCCCGGTTCGTCGCCGCCGCCACATCGTCCACTTGCACGTAGGGGACCCAGCCGCTCACCTTCCCCTTCTTGGGCATCACGGCCGCGAACGGCGCGCCTTCACGCGTGAGCATGGACATTCCGGGCGGCCCGGCGGCCGACTTCCAGCCGAGCAGCTTCTCGTAGAACGCGACGGACTCGGACGGTTTCTCGCTGCTGTTGTGGAACCAGGCGAACTCGTTGGACATGGCGGTTTCTCCTTCGAGCGCGGCGGATCTCGCCGGCTTCTGGGAAGGAGACGCCCAACGGGCGTGGGCCGCGACAGGTCGGTTGACATTTTTCTCGCCGAGGCCGGGTTCACCCCCGTCGCGAATCACGAGGCACCTTCCGCGTGCTTCACGAGCGACGCGAAGACCCCGTCGAGCGTCGTGCGGAGCTTGCGCTCCATCGCGAGTCGATCGAGGAGCCAGCCGATCGAGCCAAATTTTACCCGATACTCGAGCTCCTGCGTGATGCGCGTCGCGCTCCCACGCGGCTCCAGCTTGGTCACCCAGCGCATGTAGTGGATGGGCCAATCGCTCTCGGCGACCTCGAGCCCGAGCGCGCGGCCGTCCTCCCAGTGCGTGACGCGCTCGACGAGATCGAAAAGAAATGAGCGAGACATTCCGAACGTCCATCGAGATCGCTGCCGATCCGGACCGCGTCTTCGATCACTTCGTGCAGCCGGAGCTGCTCGTGCGGTGGATGGGCGACCGTGCGCGGCTCGAAGCGCGTCGTGACGGCGTGTTCGCCCTCGACATCAACGGCGTGATCATTCGCGGGCACTTCGTGCGTGTCGAGCGCCCGCACCTGATCGAGATCGCGTGGGGTGAGGCGGGTAACGACGCGATGCCACCTGGCTCGACGAGACTCATCGTGCGCCTCACCGCGCAGGCCGGGGGAACGCTCGTCGAGCTCGAGCACCATGGACTGACGGCCGACGAAACGACAAAGCACGCGCGCGGGTGGCCTCACTTCCTCGGGCGGCTCGGCGTTCTGGCGCAAGGAGACGATCCGGGTGTCGATCCTTGGACAACCGCGCCGCCGAACCCGTGAGTGCGTCGAACAACGTTTCATCGGAGAGTTCGAACCTTCGTGATCTGCTGCGCGAACACGCTCGGCTCCGTCGTGGGAAGCTCACACGTCTGCTTCTCGCAAACGTAGGCCGTCGCTTTGCCTCCCTTCGGGAGCTTTGCGGCGATGGTCGGCACGAGCTCGGATTGGGTCTCTTGATCTTTGCCGACAACAGCAACGGCGAGCACGCGATTGGGCAGGTAGGTCCGCCGGAGCACCGCGAGAAAAGGTTCCGCGTCGCTTCGCGCATTGGGGGCCACGATCACGATTTCTTTTGGTGAGCCATCACGAAAATCGAGAGCCAGGAGCATTTCCGAGAGCGCTGAAGGACTGTTCGTCAGTGTCGTACGAAATGCCGCGAGCGTGCGGTCCGCACGTTCGGCGTATCGCTGCGAGAAGGTGAGCTCGTAGAGGCGAAGCAAGTTGAGGGCGGAAACAGAGTTCCCCGATGGCTCCGCGCCGTCGTAGCCCGGTTTCTCACGCGCTAGAAGCTTTGGCTGGTCGTCGCTGGTGAGAAAGAAACCGCCATTGGGTCCGTCCGCGTAATGCTTCGCAAGCACCTCGTCGAGGTGCATCCCTTCGCGCAGCCATTGCGGTTCGCCGGTGAGCTCGAACAGATCCAAGAGCGCGGCGATCGTGAAGGCATAGTCGTCGAGATACCCGTCGTTTTTCGCCTCCCCGTCTTTGAAGCTGCGCAGGAGCCGGCCATCTCGGCGCAGCCTATCGAGCACGAAATGCGCCGCGCGGGCCGCCTTGGCCGCGTAGCCCGGATCCCCCAGGACGAGCGCCGCACGCGCGTACGCCGAGATCATGAGCCCGTTCCACGCGCTGAGGATCTTCTCGTCGCGCGCAGGCGGCGAGCGCTTGGCGCGCGCCGCGTACAGGAGCTCGCGCGATTCGTCGATGATCGCTCGCACTTTGTCCGTAGACAAGTGCAGCGTACCGGCGGCTTCCGGCAGCAGCGCCGGCGCGTTGAGAATGTTGCGCCCTTCGAAATTCCCGTGCGCTGTCACTCCGTAATAGGCGGTGACCACCCGCGCTCGTTCGGTGCCGACGACCTCGCGGACTTCGTCGGGTGTCCAGGTGAAAAATCGACCCTCCTCGCGATGGCCGCCTGGAGCGGGGCTGTCGGCATCGGTGGCGGAGTAGAACGCGCCGTCAGGCGACGTCATGTCGCGGTCGACGTAGCGCAAGATCTCGCGCGCGACGCGCATGAAGTCCTGGCGACCCGTCGCCTGATACGCCTCGAGGTAGTCCATCACGAGCAGGGCGTTGTCGTAGAGCATCTTTTCGAAATGCGGCACCAGCCAGTGCGCATCCGTCGAATACCGATGAAAGCCGCCGCCGACCTGATCGTAGATTCCACCGCGCGCCATCTTTTCGAGCGTGATCACCGCCATTCGAAGCGATTGTGGGTTGCCGCTCCTGCGGTGATGCCGCAAGAGGAATCGAATGGGCAGGCTGCTCGGGAACTTCGTGCCCTCGCCCACGCCACCCCACGTGGCATCGAAACGCTCGGTGTAGCCGCGCGCTGCTGCATCGAGGATCGCCTCGCTCGGCACATCGCTCGTGCCGCCCGTGGGGAGCAGGCCGCGCTGGATGTCCTCTGCGAGCTCGTTGGACGAGCTTACGACCCGATCGCGCGAGCCGTCGTATTCGGATTTGAGCCGTTTAAGGAGCGTGAAAAATCCGAAGCGCGCACCCCGATCGCCATCGCGCGCAGGGAAATACGTGCCGCCGAAAAAGGGTTTTCGGTCCGTGGTCAGCCAGGTGGTCATCGGCCATCCTCCGCTGCCCGTGAGCGCCTGCACGGCGGCCATGTAGATCGCGTCCACGTCGGGCCGCTCTTCGCGGTCGACCTTGATCGCGATGTAGTTCTCATTCAAATAGCGGGCGATCTCTTCGTCCTCGAACGACTCCTCCTCCATGACGTGGCACCAGTGGCAGGTTGAATAGCCGATGGAGAGAAGCACGGGGCGGCCTAGCTTTTTTGCGGTCTCGAAGGCTTCGTCGCCCCACGGATACCAGTTCACCGGGTTGTGCGCGTGCTGGAGCAGATATGGGCTCGATTCGAGAAAGAGGCGATTCGTGTACTTCGGTGTCCCGTCTTCACGCAGATGCCGGGTCCGAGGTTTGTAATCGGGTGCGCGCGCATGCCACTTCGCATCGAGCTTCGCGGCAGTTGCTGAATCGAGCCGGGGCGCTCCCGGCAGAGCCCAGCGTGCGCCTTCAGGCTCACCGCCTGCCGACGTGGCTTCGGGTGCGCGCGTCGAGGTCCGCTTGCATGCGGGAACGAGCGCGAACGTAAGTGCGGCAAGGGTGAGGAGAGTACGCGGTTTCATGGTCGAGGGTCACACTTTCATGGAGACGCCAACGTCGCAAGCTTGCCCATGGCCTACCTCCGGAGATGATGGTCCGTTGATTCGCCGGCATCGGCGTCGTCCACGTACGTGCTCGTTTCGGCAAATGGTGAAGAGCCAGACGCGAGCCCGAGCTGCCGATCCCGACAGAGCCAAACCGCGAAACGGTAGAGCGCCGCGGCATGCGCGCGCACTACCGTTTCGAATGTGGACTGCTGCGCAGAAAACATGCGCCGGAGCTCCCTCCTCGTTCAATGCCATCAAGGAGACCCCCCGAAGGCGCTAAACCTTACAGCGCCCGGTCGAAAGAAATTCGGAGGGTATGGAGCCAGCGCCACCGTCCCTCCTCCGGTTTCCTGAGGATCATGGAACGTCGTTACGCGGCGTGCAAGGAAAGCAATCGATCTGCGACTTCCCCAAGCGTCGCGCCTTGGACATCGGGTGGATCCATGACCGACGGATAGTGGGCACCTCGTCGGGCTACGAACCCGGTCGTGAGTCCCGCCCGACGTGCGCCGGCGATGTCCCACGGGTGAGCTGCAATGAGGGCCACCTGCGAAGGCTGGACGCCGGTCACGCGTGCGGCGTGCAGGTAGACGTCGCGGTGCGGCTTCCAATGGCGAACATCATCGACAGAGAGCTTGCGCTCGACGAAGCCATCGAGCCCTACATTGCGGAACAACGTTGCCGCGTTCTCGGCGGAGCCGTTCGTAAGCGTCACGATACGAATCCCCGACGCGTGCAGCCGCTCGAATGCGGCTCGTGAATCCGGATGCAACGGCAAGGTCGCGAACG
>Ga0137415_10008664_pt1 | contig 10082 bp, 10 predicted proteins | sample CZODoug3_1_1_16f_FD_183082 | JGI IMG/M metagenome (GOLD analysis project Ga0137415, IMG submission 183082) | Vadose zone soil fungal communities from Angelo Coast Range Reserve, California, USA - CZODoug3_1_1_16fungal (Hybrid Assembly) | ecosystem: Environmental > Terrestrial > Soil > Vadose... | reverse complement strand
GACCTGAGCGGCAGCAACGGGTCGCGAGGGCAGAAATCGGTCCGGTGTCGAGGCGGCGATGCCTGGTCGGCTTCGAGGTGACGAGCGGTCAGCGAGATCGTCGAGGACCGGTATCCACCGCATCGCGACCAGTGGCAAAATCATTGCGACACTTGCTGCGATCGTCACTGTCGGCCAGGAGCGGGCAAGTTCTCTTGCCTCCGGAAGCAGTCCTGGCGCATTAACGTTCAATTCGTTTTCGGCTACGCACTGGCAAGTGATTTTATGAGTCGATAGAGAAACTCCTGGCCGTCGTATAGTGCTTTCACGCGGACGTGTTCGTTCAGTCCGTGGATTCCATTTCCGTCCAAGTCGCGAAAAATGCCGGAGACGCCGTAGGTCCAGATACCGACGTTGTTCAGAAAGCGTCCATCTGTGGCCGGGGCAAGCATCGTAGGCAAGACGGCAATTCCCGGCCACATGTCGGCGCTGATTTTTTCGATCGGCTCCATGATGGCAGGCGAAAGCGGAGGCGCCGGGCTAAGGACCGGCTGACCGTCCGCAGTGATGGCAATCTTGTCGTCGGCGATCACGCGTACGAGGGTCTCTCGCGCTTCGTCCACGGAATCGCCTGGAAGCACGCGGCAGTTCACCACGGCGCGCGCGCGTTGCGGCAAGGCATTGGTGGCGTGTCCAGCATCGACCATGGTCGCCACGCATGTCGTGCGGATCAAGGAATTGTAGACAGGCAGATTCCCGATGCGCTCGAGCGCGCTCTGGTCCGGGGGAACGCGCAGAATGGCTTGCATGTCAGCGGCCAACTGGCCTGATTCAATACGCGCCAAGCGCTCGAAGTAGGCGCGCGTGACCTCGTTCAGTTTGAAAGGAAAGTCGAACTTTCCGAGCCGCGACAGGCCGTCAGCCAAGTGATAGATAGCGTTGTCCTTCGAAGGGCGGGCGCTGTGGCCCCCAGGATTGGTGACCTCCAGTCGGAATGTCTGGAACACCTTCTCGCCGGCCTGGATGCCGTGGTAGAGATACTGCCCATTCTTGCCGATCAGGCCGAATCCGCCTTCATTCAAAGCCATCTCAGCGTCGATGAGATCGCGGTGGTGCGCCAGAAGGTACTGGACGCCGTTGAGACGGGACGGAATTATCTCCTCGTCGGCCGTAAGCGCCAGGATAATGTCTCGATCGGGCATGAAGCCCTCACGTCGCAAGCGAATAAGGTCGCTGACGAAGGATGCCGCCATGGCTTTATCGTCAATCGCTCCTCGGGCAAAAAACTGGCCATTCTCTTCGACGAGTTTGAACGGATCGCGCGACCAGTCCTCGCGTTTGGCCTCAACGACGTCAAGGTGTGCAAGCAGCAGCAGGGGCTTTTTCAACCCGGTTCCGCTGAATCGGGCGACGAGATTCCCCTTTCGCGGGGCGTCTGGTGGCACGATGATTCGAAGTTCGGCATCCCTGAAGCCACCAGCCTTTAGCCTTTCCGCCATTGCGCGTGCGGCCAGAGTCGTGTCCCCAACCGAGTCGGTTGTGTTGATTTCTATTAGTTCTTGGTAAATCTCGCGAAATAGCTTGGAGTCGGCGGCCGATTCTCCGCCTTGCGCCGAGATCTGTGGCGCCAGCCATCCTGCCAGTGCAATCGCCAGCGTCCAGTGCGTTATGGTCCTATGCATCGTTCACCTTTTTTGCCGTGTGTCACCGAACCGCACTTCTCTACACAATACCCTGCCCTGGGATAGCGACGACTCTGATTTGGGGCGCAGACTTTCACGGTAACAATTTCGACAAGTCGGAGCAATGACCGCTTTTCTAAGGCAAGAGGTCCCCTCAGGGTCGCGTGCGCGAAAGGAGTGTCGTTAACGGCGCGGCCGCAGGTGGTCTGCTGGCCGATGGAAAGCCGTCGTCGAGGCGACGAATGTCAGCAGTGCGCTCCGAAGCGACCAGTGGCAGAATAATCGCGACGCATGCCGAAAACGGCGTTCGCGGCCATCACGGGACGATGGGCTATGTCGGGTTTCGGGCATTGGAAAACATCGCTCGGACGAAAAAATTCGCATCCCCAAAGGCTTACCAAGCTCGGTGTCTCTGAAATTTCTTACTGCGTCCTGGCGCCGTTTGACCGATCGAGCGTGCGATTTCTAGAGGCGGAAGCGCAGCGCCTCGACGAGCAGGGAGAAGGCCGGTGAGTTTTGGCGACGGCTCGGGTAATACAGGTGGCAGCCGGGAAACGGAGGGCACCACTCCTCAAGCACCCGCCGCAGACGCCCCCGGGCTTCGTGGGGCTGCACTAGGTCCTCTGGGACATAGGCTAGCCCGAGTCCGTCCAATGCCGCATTGAGCATCTGGAATGTGCCGTTGAAGATGAGCTGGCCGTCGACGCGCACGTTCAACTGGCGGCTACCGCGTTGAAACTCCCACGCGTATAGCCCTCCGTAGGTCGGCAGGCGCAGATTGATGCAGTTGTGGTCTGTCAGGTCCTGCGGCTTCCGGGGCGGCGGCCGCTTCGCAAAATAGGAAGGCGTGCCCACAACAGCCATGCGCATGTCCGGGCCGATGCGGACCGCGATCATGCCCTTGGACACCTGCTCGCCGTTTCGAACGCCAGCGTCATAGCGTTGGGACACGATATCCGTCAGGCCATAGTCGACTGTGACCTCGACCTTGATGTCCGGGTACCTCGGCATGAATTTCGCCAGCCTCGGACAGAGGATGGTGTCGGCCGCATAGTCGGTTGCCGTTATCCGGATCGTCCCGGCGGGCTTATCCCGAAGCTCGCTCAGGGCTTGCAACTCGGACTCGATCTCGTCGAATCGGTGGCCGACGTTCGTTAGCACGCGTTCGCCGGCCTCCGTCGGCGAGACGCTTCGCGTGGTCCTCGTCAGCAGGCGCAGCCCGAGTCGCTCCTCAAGGCCCCGAACGGTGTGGCTGAGCGCCGATTGCGAAACCCCCAGCTTTGCAGCGGCCTTGGTGAAGCTGCGCTCCCGAGCGACGGCGAGGAATGCAAGCAGATCGTTGAAGTTCTCGCGCGGCATTCATGATCCCCATTCATAGGTGCATTCGCATTTTGCCATCTAGTCCGATGGCCGGACCGTCAGTACATTGCGTTCAGATCGCCCACCACCTCCAGAAACCAACGTGAACCCATTGGCCGGGATGTTTGTATCGCTTTCGTTATTAGTCTGCGCAGTCGCCCAGGCAGACGAGACGCCAGTGTCCACAATTTCCATTACGCGCAACAGCAGCCAGGTGTCTCGCAAGGGCCCCGAGCAGTTCTTCGCCGGGTCCGTGCGCATCGATCCGCTTTTTGAGCGAAACGACCCGTCACATATTTCTGCCGCGTACGTGACGTTTGAGCCCGGTTCGCGCTCCGCGTGGCATACCCACCCACTCGGTCAGGCGCTGATCGTGACTGCTGGCAAGGGGTGGGTACAACGTTGGGGGGACAAAGCCCAGGAAATCGGGCCGGGAGACGTGGTGTGGATTCCTCCGGGTCAGAAACATTGGCACGGCGCATCACCGACCACGGGAATGACGCACCTGGCGATCCAGGAGGCTGTTGACGGCAAGAACGTGGAATGGATGGAAAAGGTAAGCGACGAACAATACGTTGGAGCAGTTCGGGAGACGACGATGGTCGAGCGCAAATCGGGCCAACTTCCGGCAACTTCGATCGGTGACGACGTGCGTACGGTCGCCCCGGCCTTGGAGAAGTATCTGCAAGGCCCGGTTGCGGAAGTGTGGAAGCGCCCGGCACTTTCCGCGCGGGACCGCAGCCTCGTCACGGTGGCTGCGCTGATCGCACGCAACCAGGCCGTCGAGCTCCCGAGGTATATGAACCTGGCGCTCGATAACGGCGTCAAGCCGAGCGAGATTTCCGAGATCATCACTCACCTTGCCTTCTACTCCGGGTTGCCTAACGCCATGTCCGCAGTGGCGACCGCAAAGGATGTCTTCGGTAGGCGCGGAATCGGACCTGATCAGCTGCCCCCGGCTTCCCCGCCGCTTCTTCCCCTCGACGAGGCCGCCGAAGCGCAACGCGCTGCAAGTGTCCAGGAGCAGTTTGGCGCCGTAGCCCCTGGGATCGTTCAGTACACGACCGACGTCCTGTTCCGCGAGCTGTGGCTGCGTCCGGGATTGGCGCCGCGAGACCGGAGCCTCGTGACCGTCAGCGCCCTGATCGCCTCGGGTCAGGTGGCCCAGGTTGCGTACCACCTGAACCGAGCGATGGACAACGGTCTGACCCGGGCGGAGGCGGCGGAGGTCATTACGCACCTCGCCTTCTACGCCGGCTGGCCCAGCGCCTTCTCGGCGCTTCCTGTCGCCAAGGACGTCTTCGAAAAGCGAGCGCAATAGCAGAGAGGAGGAATTCTCGAATGGAGATCAAGCGAGCCGGTTCACAGCCCTCCGTCAAGGGACCGGCGGAATACTTCACGGGCGCCGTTCGCGTCGATCCGCTGTTTCAGACGCCCGATCCCGGCCGCGTCACTGGAGGTCTCGTGACGTTCGAGCCGGGCGCGCGAAGCAATTGGCACACACATCCGCGCGGGCAGACGCTGATCGTGATTTCCGGCGTCGGCTGGACACAGTGCTGGGGCGAGCCCAAGCAGGAGATCCGGCCAGGCGATGTCATCTGGTGCCCATCGGGCCACGAGCACTGGCACGGGGCAACCGCTACAACCGCGATGTCGCACATTGCGATCCAGGAACACAACGGCGACGGCAAGGTCGTGGAATGGCTGGAGCGGGTCAGCGACGATCAATACCTCGGATAAGTCCGGACTCTTAGTGAAGGGAGAGAAATTCCTGATGAACATTTCATTTGAGAACAAGGTTGCGCTCGTTACGGGTGCCGCCTCGGGCATGGGTCTGGCGACAGCCAAGGCCTTCGCGCAAGCGGGAGCGGCCGTCGCCCTGGCAGACCTCAACGGAGCCGGGGCTCGCATCGCTGCGGAAGCTTTGGTTGCCGCCGGCCATAGAGCAATCGGCATTCGTTGCGACGTCTCTGACCTCGGCGAGGTTGCGGCGATGGTCAAGGAGACGGTTTCGACCTTTGGGCGCCTGGACGCCGCGTTCAACAATGCTGGCGTGCAAAGCCCCGTCGCGGAGACCGCTGACGCCAACCCAGCCGACTACGACTTCGTCATGGGCGTAAATCTGCGTGGTGTCTGGAACTGCATGAAATACGAACTGCTGCAGATGCGCGAACAAGGCGGTGGTGCCATCGTCAACAACTCGTCGCTTGGCGGTCTCGTCGGCATCGCCGAACGGGGCATCTATCACGCCTCCAAGCACGGCGTCGTCGGGCTGACCAAGAGCGCCGGGCTCGAATATGCCGCGAGGGGAATCCGCATCAACGCCGTGTGCCCCGGCATCATCGAAACGCCGATGGTCGCGGGCATGCTGACCACCCAAGCGGAAGCCATGAAGGAGATGATGAAAGATGTGCCGATTGGGCGGCTCGGTCGTCCCGAAGAGATCGCCGATGTGGTTCTCTGGCTGTGCAGTCCTGCGTCCAGCTTCGTGATCGGCCACGCCCTGCCTGTGGACGGCGGTTACACGGTTCGCTGAGCGACGATGCAGACGCGCAAACTCGGAAGCGGCGGGCTTGAGATCTCCGCGCTCGGCCTAGGCTGCATGGGAATGAACCATCACCGCGGCCCGGCAGCAGACAAGGGTGAAATGATCGCGCTCATCCGTACGGCCGTCGAGCGCGGCGTCACCTTCTTCGACACCGCGGAGGTCTACGGGCCCTTCACCAATGAAGAGTTGGTCGGTGAGGCGTTGGCACCGTACAAGAACCATGTCGTCATCGCCACCAAGTTCGGCTTCGACCTCGGTCCCAGCGGATCGGGCGGACTCAATAGCCACCCGGAACACATCCGGCAAGTGGCCGAGGATTCGCTGAAACGCCTGCGGGTCGAAACGATCGAGCTCTTCTACCAGCACCGGGTCGATCCCAGCGTGCCGATTGAGGACGTGGCTGGCGCTGTGAAGGACCTGATCTCGCAGGGCAAAGTGAAGCACTTCGGCCTTAGCGAGGCCGGCGCCTCGACGATCCGCCGCGCAAACGTGGTGCAGCCGGTCGCGGCTGTCCAAAGCGAATATTCCCTTTGGTGGCGCGAGCCCGAAGAGGAGGTATTGCCGATCTGCGAGGAGCTTGGGATCGGGTTTGTTCCCTACAGTCCGCTCGGCAGGGGCTTTCTCACCGGCACGATCGACGAGATGACGACGTTCGGGAGCAACGACAACCGCAGCACATTGCCGCGGTTCACGACCGAGGCCCGAAAGGCGAACCAGCCAGTGATCGGCCTGCTTGAGGAGATCGGGCGCGAGAAGGGAGCGACGCCTGCCCAGATCGCGCTCGCCTGGCTGCTCGCGCAAAAGCCGTGGATCGTTCCGATCCCTGGCACCACCAGGCGCCACCGCCTCGAAGAGAACATCAGCGCGGCCGCCATTGAGCTCACGATCGGTGATCTCGAGAACATCGAGCAGGCCTTTTCGAGAATCTCCGTGCAGGGGGATCGCTACCCCCAGGTCGAGAGAGAACTTACAGGGCGCTGAAGACGGTCAAATAGCGTCGAATGCGCAGCAAAGGGCGGTACGTTGCGCCGCATTGATAGTGACAGGCTGGAGGCAAGCCATGCGAGGAGCCGTTCTGTACGGTCCGGGCGATGTCCGATTCGAGGAGCGCGCTGCTCCCGTGATCATCAAGCCCACGGACGCCATCATCAGGATATCGGCGACCTGCGTCTGCGGGTCGGACCTTTGGCCCTATCGCGGCCTCCAGGAGATTGCGGAGCCGACCCCGATGGGGCACGAGTACTGTGGCATCGTCGAAGAGGTCGGCAGCGCCGTCAGGTCGGTCAGGCCAGGTCAGTTCGCCATCGGGTCGTTTTTCGCCTCCGACAATACCTGTCCCAACTGCCGGGCTGGCTACCAGTCGGGCTGCCAGCATGCCGAGTTCGTCGGCACCGCGCAGGCCCCGGTGCTGCGTGTACCTCTGGCGGATGGAACGCTGGTGGCCACGCCCGGCCTTCCGTCCGACGACCTGGTCCCGAGCATGCTGGCGCTCTCGGACGTCATGGGCACCGGGTGGTTCGCCGCCGACGCGGCCCACGTCAAGCCGGGCGACACGGTTGCGGTAGTCGGCGATGGCGCGGTCGGCCTCCTTGGAGTGCTCTCCGCGAAGCTGATGGGGGCCGAGCGGATTATCGCGATGAGCCGCCACGAGAAGCGGCAGACGATCGCCCGCGAGTTCGGTGCAACCGACATCGTGACCGAACGGGGAGACGACGGAGCGACTCGGATCAGGGAGATGACCGACGACATCGGCGCCGACGCGGTGCTGGAATGCGTTGGCACCCAGGAGTCGATGATGCAGGCGATCCGTTCCATCCGTAAGGGCGGTTACGTGGGCTACGTCGGCGTCCCGCACGGCGTCGCGCTCGACGGCGAGCAATTGTTCTTTGCGCACGTACACCTGCACGGTGGGCCCGCCCCCGTTCGCCGATTCCTGCCCAAGCTGATCGAACTCGTGTGGGACAGAAAGATCAACCCCGGCAGGGTCTTCGACCTCACGCTGCCCCTGGATCAGGTGGCAGAGGGCTACCGGGCGATGGACGAGCGCCGCGCGATCAAGGCCCTGCTGCGCCCGTGAGGCGCCTTGCCTTCAAGAAGGACTTGCAATGGAAACTTGGTCGAGAGACGAACTGCGCAAGATCGCCGAGGCCGACGACCTGCACATTTCGCCGTTCCGCGAGGATGGGGTTACCTACGGCACCCCGACGTGGATCTGGTCCGTCGTGATCGACGGTGCACTCTACGTGCGTGCGTACAACGGGAAGAACTCCCGGTGGTACAAAGCCGCCGCGCTGCAGAAGGCAGGGCGGATCACCGTTGCCGGCATCTCGAAGGAGGTCACCTTCGAGGCCATCGACGGGTCGATCAATGACCGCATCGATGACGCATACCGCGCGAAGTACCACGAAAGCCCGTACCTGAAGCCGATGATCGGCGCGCGCGCCCGCTCTGCCACGATCAAAGTCGCGCCGCGTGGCATCAGTACCTGAGTCCATCGCAATCACGGCCGGCGGAAGGAACCATGCTGGATAGAGCCTTGCGCGTCCAGTGCATTGAGGCCGCCAACCAATGTCGGGTTTGCGGCAGCGAGTTCTCTTCGTCGTACTTCCGCTAGGGGTCGCTATGTGAAGCTTCACATAGCGACCCCTGTACTAACCCGCTGACGCGGGATTGAAGAGCGGCGACCTCGGCTGCGTTTCTGCGGCTTCCCCGTCGACGCGCGCAAAGCTCCTTTGCGAAACGATATCGGTGCTGTTCGCAGCGCCGATTGTTCCTTTCGCAGCAGGAGGTTTGCCATGACGCCACTCCGCGAGCGCATGTTGCACGACATGGAGATCCGCAATTTTTCCCGCAATACCGAGCTTTCGTACCTGCAGCAGGTTTCCAGCTTTGCCAAGTACTTCCAGCGTTCACCCGAAGCACTCGGACCGGATGAGGTTCGCGAACCTCCGCGGTGTCGATCTGCCGGACAAGTTCGGACAGCGGCGTCGACGCCTTGTGCGTGAGGTCACGAAATACCAAGCGGATACCGTGGTCGGCTTGCTTGGGTATACGAGCCAGCTTTTCCCAGCGACGCACGGACTGATCCTCGACGCCAAGCAGCTCGGCGAGCTGCGTCTGCGTCAGCTCAAGAAATTTTCGAATAAAACGGACTTCAGGGCCGGAGAGAGAAGGCTCTTCTTCGACCAGCACGTGCGCGATAGCCATGTGTAGACCTTCGACATCCTCAATTGAAACGCCTCGTCCATAAGTCGTTTCGATCTGACGATAACCGTTTACCAAGTAAACGTTGGGGAGGCCGCATTCGCGATAGTGGTACATGGTTTCTATTCGACTGCAATAACAGTCACGAGATCACATCCGGTGGATCGTCGGGCAACTCCACGACGACGCTCAGCCATTCTCCATCGATGATCGATTCCACGTCGTAGCGCCATTCATCGGTGAGAGAGTCTGGCGGAACATAGGGTCCTTTGGTGACTTCTCCACCACGTAGGCAGCGCTGCATGTCCAAGAAATCGATCTGGCGCTCACGCATTCTGGTCAGGGCATGCGGTACGGGCACAATCTGCTCAGACCGTGCCGCACGCTCCCGAATGACTGGCTGAGCTTCAGAGCGCTTCACGGCGCGCTGACCCTTGGACCGTTAAATATTAACGGTTCTCGTTCCGGGACGCAACGACCGCGCGGCGCGCCGGCGTGATGCTGCGCAATCGAGGGCGTAGACGTTCCATGCTGCGAAATGCTGCTTGTAGCGCTTTCCGGCCGCAGCCGCGTAGCGGTCGCTGCAACAATTGCCGCCGGCTCGATATGTAGTGCGTTGGCGATCGCGATGACTCTCGCGAGAGTTGGTTGCCGTATCCCACGCACCAACATACTCGGGTGGGAGCGATCAATATTTGCCAATTCCGCAAGCTTTTCCGGAGAAATGCCTGCATTCGTGCGCTTCGGTCTCAGTACGGCGCCAAATGCCTTGGCAACTCGCCGCTGATCGAGTTCACTCCTGCGGCGCTCGGCAAAATCAGTCCGGCTTTACTCTGGAAAATGAGACCAGGTCGGTTACACAACTGCGCGCACAATCTTGAGCACCCGGTCACTACACGCCAGCGCTTGGCCAAGGAGATGTCGGCGAAGATGACTCGGCAGTACATCCCAGGCTGTTCCCTGGAACTCGCATAACTCGAACACCTGAGAGCGTCCTTGAGACGGTCGTCGATCACGTCGAATCCGGGAGTCAGGTTTCGACCCCTATGCGTAGTGCTCAACTATGCGTAGGAAGGGAGCCGACCCCTTTGTTTTCAGGCTTTGGAGTCGGCTCAAACTGAGCATAGTTATAGCTGTTGCAGGAAGGTGAGCAGCTCATCCGGCGGGCGGTAGCGGCGCAAACGCGTCGCGGGTTCCTCGAGTCGAGCCAGCGCTGTTTCCTTCATGGCGAGATCAGCTTCGACGTAGCGATGAGTGGTGTTCGGGCTTTCGTGCCCAAGCCACAGTGCGATGATGTTGAAGGCGACCCC
>Ga0137415_10008660_pt1 | contig 10084 bp, 7 predicted proteins | sample CZODoug3_1_1_16f_FD_183082 | JGI IMG/M metagenome (GOLD analysis project Ga0137415, IMG submission 183082) | Vadose zone soil fungal communities from Angelo Coast Range Reserve, California, USA - CZODoug3_1_1_16fungal (Hybrid Assembly) | ecosystem: Environmental > Terrestrial > Soil > Vadose... | reverse complement strand
CGCAACGATTGGCGAGCGAAACCATGCGGAGGGCGTTTTCGAGGCCTTGCTTGGCGGTGGTGTTTCCGGGGACGACGGTGATGGCGCGGACGTCCAGCTCCGGCGAGTGGAGCGCCAGCATGAGGGCCATGGCGTCATCGGTGCCGGGATCAGTGTCAAAAATGATTTTCTTGCCGGAGGCGGCGGCAGGCAAAACAAGAATCACGGAGAGAAAAAGCAGGAGGAAGACGAATCCGGAGTTGCAGGCTGCAGCGGACAAACACCCTACAGACGTGCGACTTCGAGCGGAGCGAGGATGAGAAAACGACCGAGCTTCCTTGGCCGATTCCCTATCGGCCACACCGCTCCACGAACAGCATGCTGCTCTTCGCTCCAGAAACAAACCCCCAGACAGAATTGGGCGTAGGCTAGCGTTCACGTTACAGAAGTGTCAAGACAAAAGTAGGGTTGAAAATTGTGGTGCGGCAGAAAACTTTTTCACATGACTGGGAGAAGTGCGGGATTGGGAAATTGTAGCGCCTGGCGTGCGGTCAGCAGTTCCGCGAGAGAGAGATGCTACTATTTTCTATGATGCTCCAGAATGAAACACGGTCACGGATCCGCGAATACATTTTGGGCTGGGACCGCACGTCAAAGTGGACACGCTGGAAATAACTTGGCCGAGTGGTTCGTGCGAAGTCATCAAGAATGTTCCAGCGAATCAGTACGTAACGATTGAAGAAGGAAAGGGACTCAATCCCTACAAGTTTCCGGCCATTCGAAAGCGAAGATAACTCCGTTGGATGTCAGCTATAATCACGCCCCGTGAAAAGCATTCTCGATTCGATTCGAGTAATAGAGATGACAGAAGCATTGGCCGGACCGTACTGCGCAATGCTGTTGGGGGATTTCGGCGCCGACGTCATCAAAGTGGAGCGGCCGGGAATCGGCGACCAGTCGCGAGGCTGGGGCCCGCCGTTCGTGGGGAGCGAATCCGCGTACTATCTGGCGGCGAATCGCAACAAACGTTCGATCACGCTGAATTACGATAATCCTAGCGGAGCAGGAGCGCTGCAGAAACTTCTCGCGACCGCGGACGTTTTCATCACCAATCAGCCTTCCCTTGCTTCGCTGAAGAAACGCAGCATCGACTACGAATCTCTCAGCGCAAAACATCCGCGTCTCATCTACTGCAGTATCACCGGCTACGGTTTCACCGGCCCCAGGGCGGGCCGTCCCGGGTATGACATTCTGGCGCAGGCAGAATCCGGGATGATGAGCTTCACCGGCGAACCCCGCGGCGGCCCGATGCGCTATCCCATCGCGATCGCGGACATGACCTGCGGGATGTACTCCACGATGGGGATTCTTGCGGCGCTTTTTGCGCGCGAGAAGACGGGACGAGGAGAGTTCCTGGACATGGCGCTTTTCGATTCGCAATTAACGTGGCTCGCCAACGTGGGGAGCAGCTACTTGAACACCGGCGTGTCACCAACGCGCTGGGGCAATGCTCATCCAAACATCGTGCCGTATGAGGTGTATCGCGGTAGCGACGATAGATATTTTGTCGTCGGAATAGGCACGGAAGCACTGTGGAAGAGATTCGTTCATGCGCTGGAAATCCAGGATGCCATCGGTCGAGATGAACGATTTCAGACGAATGCGCTGCGAATCAAGAACCGTGAAATCCTGGTTCCGCTGCTCCAGAACCTCTTTCAGCAAACCCCGGCACGAACGTGGCTGGAAAAGTTCGCAGAGGCGGATATTCCGGCCGCCCCGATCAATACGGTTTCTGAGTCGGTGAATGACGCACAGACGGGAGCGCGCGGATTAATTGTTCAGATTGAGCACCCGGCGATAGGCACCGCGAAGAGCATCGCAAATCCCGTACGATTTTCGAATACGCCGGTGAGTTACCGATGGCCGCCGCCATTGCTCGGCGAGCACACGGACAAAATTCTAGAGAGTCTGGGCTACACGGCCGAAGAAGTGAAGTCCATGGCGGGTGGCTCGGCAAGCTGAAGTCACCGCCGAAGCCTGCGTACAACTTTCTGAAATTCAGGTTGCTATGATCCGGCGTACAGCTGGAAGGGCGCCCAGTAGAAGGGTTTGGCAAAAACGTTTCCGGAATGGAGCAGGGTGAGCTTGGCGTTTCTGAGGGCGGTTGCGGGGTCTCTCCCCTGGTTCAATTCCTTGTAGAGCCCATCCATCAGTTCTGGGGTGGCCGGGGCGTCGGCCACTTCCCATAACGCTCCGATGACGTTGTGGGCTCCGGCACGCAAGAAAGCCCACGAAAGGCCGACAAGTCCTTCTCCCGAATACGCGCGCGATCCGGATCCGTAGCAGGCGGAGATGGTCACCAGTTCCGCGCGCAAGGGCCGCGTGACAATGTCTCTCGCATACAATTTGTACGAGTCGCCTTCCGGGCTGAGGATAACCGCGGATTCTAAGGGCCGTGCGCGGCTGGCCGTACCGTGCGTCACGAAATGCACGTAGGAAAAACGTTCCGGATTGCTGCTCAGGTACGCGCTGGGCGTCGCTCGCGCCCCCTCCAATACCGCCCGGCGGGGCTCCGGGAAGTACTGCTCAATTTTCTTCATTTCGTCCGGCGCTTGGGACAAAGGCGGAAAAGCAGTGTTTGCTTGTTTCGTATCTCCCACAAGCAATAGGTTTTTTTCGTTGACCGCGGGCCGGTTGGCGGAAGACGCGAGAAGCGTGAGCGAGTTCGCCGTGGTCAGTGTAATGTCTTCAATCCAATAGTGGGGCTTTGGCTCCGGCGCGATCAGCGTCTCGAAGTTCAATCCGTAGAGGCTCCCATCCGGCAGCAGAATGATCCGCGAGTTTGCAGGGATCAACTTTTGAGCTGGCGCAATGAGCATTGCATAGAGCTTCTCGCCGGTCCGCCTCTCTTCCGTCGCGAGAACATCACGGGAATTAACAATCGCTCCGCGGTAAGCCTTAACCAGCTGATCGATTTCCGAAGCTGGAGGCAGCGCGAAATGAAGGGTCTTTGTGGGAGTGATCACCCAGAGATAGGAATGCTCCTCCCCTAGCCAGTAAAACAGCAGCGTCCCGTGCAGCCGCTGGGCCAATTGCTGGGGCTGCACGGTTGGTATCGTCCGGGAAGTTGCCTTAGCGGCCAAGGACAAACCTTCGCCCAGTATCCGCGCCCGGCTCAGCTCCGCTTGACGCAAGGCATCGGCGGACCTGCCATGCCGAACCAGGAACTCGATGTACTCGCCGTAAACTGCGATCCCGCTGGAAAGAAAGCTCAATCGCAGCTCATCGTGGTCAATGGAATGCCGGGCCTTTTCAATCGTATCGATCGCCTGCAGGTAGAGTCGTTCAGCTTCCTTCGGCTTTCCCTCGCCGTCTCGAACCCCCGCAAGCCCGGCCTCGGCTTGCCAGCGCAGCGGTGCATCCGAACTGGGTCCGGAAAGGACGCGGTGAAAGAACTGATCCGCATCGCCGAATCGCTTTTCGGCAGCTGCAATATGGCCAGCCAAAATCAGCGAATCGGGAACGCCAAACGTGTCTCCACCAGAATCTTCTATTTTCTGTGCTTTTTCGTTATACCGCTTCGCGTCCTCGAGCCGATGAGTCCGCAACATGACTTCCGCAAGCGTGTTCAGGCACTCAGTAGTTGCTTGCGCGTTTTTCAGTGCATATGCTCGATCGAGCGTGTTTCGGGCCAGATCCTCCGCGGATTTGTAATCGTGTCGTGCGATGTAGGAGTTTGCGACGCCCGTAAACCAGTACGCTGAATATCCCGGAAGACCGCTCTTTGCTGAGGTCTCTGCACCCTGTCTGTAAAACTCAAGCGCATTGTCAAAATCTCCCAATTCAAAATAGCTCCAGCCTAGGTTTCCCAAAGCCGTCGCCACCAACCCCGGCATGCCCAGGGAACGAGAAAGCTGAAGTGCGGCCTGGCCACGATCGACTGCCTCGTCGAAGTGCGCTTGGCTCATCGCAACCCAGGCAAGACCTACCAAGGCCCCTGCCTCTTGGTAAGTTCTGCGATATTCTCGCGCAAGAGCGAGAGCTCGGCTGTATGCCGCTTCGGCGTCAGTATACCTTTTCCTACTAACGTCGAGCGCCGCTCGGGCATTCAGTACCTCGCATAAGAGTTGTGGATGGTTTCGGGAAGCGAGGTCTTGAGCACTAACCAGCCTCTCTGCGGACCTATCGAAGTCTTGGGCAACTCGATACGCCATCCCTTGAACCATACTCCTGCGCACCGCGATATCCGTCGAGGAAAGCGTGGACGGCAAGTTCTCTTGAAGAATCGTCAGCGCCTCCTGGGACGCGGACTGATAGACGAGGACGCGTGCCTTCAGGATACGGAAACGCCATAGCCACTCCGGGTTTGCACGATACTGGAGAAGGGCCCGATCGGCATCCGAGGCTGCGGCATTCAAGTCGCCGTGTTCGAAACTCAGCTCGATCTGGTCATGGAACGCCTGGGGGCTGAGCGCGACCCGACACCCCCAAGCAAGCGCAGCGATTGCCATTAACAGCAGAACAAGACAATCGGCAGCTAGGTCCGGCTTTAGTGTGTGGGCGGCGGCTGACCGTTGGTGCGAGTTTCGGCGGCGGTGATGTCCGCGACGTGAGGAGAGCCGAGTTCGAGGCGAAGCATGGTCAAGGTCCGGGTCCCCGGCTCGGCAAAGATTTCGGCCAAAAAGATTTTTCCAAAATCGGGTACTTCGATGAGGTGGCGCTTCGGGTCGACTCCATTCAACTTCGTCTCGATTTTCTCCACTAGCGAGCAAATGGCCACCTGGCTGTCTTCGTCGAATGCCACCATTTTCCCGGATTTCTTATCAGTTGCAATGCCTTTCCTCAGATCGTCGAACGTTTTGCATTTGACGAGCAAGTCGTGGCGGAGAGTGACTTTGACGTCCTCTCCCTTGATGCGCAGCCCTTCAAAGCGGCTGTCCTCGGCAATGATATGACCCTCGCAGTCCTTTGGATTGTGGACCGAGGTGAGGCGACAGACAATGAGATCTGCGGTTATAACTCCCAGGATGTTCAAGCCGTGAATGGTTGTTGTCGCATGAGTAGCAAATGTATCGTCACGGCGGCGCTTACCTGAGATGTGTGTATGAGCGGACTTGAAGGACACAAAATCCTGAAAGCGGAAATTTTCAACATGGATTGAGGCATGGCCGCCGATCGTCGGCAAGGACGCCGAAGCCTGCGCAGGGATGGAGCACCAAGCAGGATGGCGAAACTCCCCGCTGAAAGCCTGACCTTCTGCGTGAAAGTGAAAGGGAATGCGGTGCAGCGTAGCCATAGGGGACACCTCGGGGGCTAGGATGAGGCCCAATCCTTATCCAAATTAGGGACGAAATTCAACCATAAAGGGCAGTCGGCCCGCATCATTCTGCGAATTGATCTTGCCGGTGGCCCCCGGGTCGCCGTAAAGGGCTAGAACGTACTTGCCGGGATGGAGCGTCCCCGCAGGAACCGAAAGATGCGCTTCCTGGTTGGCGTTCGCGCCCGCAATCCTCGCCTGCAAGACCAAATGACCCTGCGCGTCTTCGAGTTGGCAGATGTAGCTATCGAAGCTCCGCGTCGGCACAAAGTCAAAATTCAAGAGAAAGGCATCGCCTGGACCAATGGAAAGCGTGCGGCCCTCTTCGCCGGCCGTGTTGACGCCACGCAGAGAATGCGAACTGAATAGAATCTGCGACGCCCCGCTGGCGGCCGCCTCTTTGGCTTTCGGAATCATGACAAAACTCTGATAGCCGATGACGAACAGTAGGGCTAGAAAGGCGGGCACCGCAATAACCGGACGGAACCAACTCAACCGTCCGGCCTGGGCCAAAGCCGCTTTCTTCTCCGCCAGCTTCTCGGGTTCGGCACGCAGGACTTCCCGGCTGACATCCACAAAAGCCGCCACAGCCTTTAGATCGACCGCACATTCCGGGCAATCAAAGAAATGCTCTTCATATTCATCGCGCAGGTTCTGAGGAAACTCTCCCAGGACGTATTTTTCTGCAGCTTGTAGTCGCACTGCTTCGTTATGATCCATTCGTGTCATCCGGTAGATAGTGCGGGAAATAGGAATATCGTTTCACTGGATTCCTTAGCTTGTAACTCGGCGAGCTATCGCCATCTGGTCCTTCTGGTATAAAGCCTTAAACTTGTCCTTGGCCCGGTGCAGCAAGACCCTCAAGTAGTCGCGATTCACTCCGAATTCCCGGCAAACGGCGTCTTTCTCCTTATCTTCCAAGAAGATAGCACGCAGCAGGTTGCGGTCCTTTGAGGGCATTTCGTTGAGGATCTCGCGCACGCGCTCCGCGGCCTGCTTGGTGACGAGCATGCCCTCCAGATCCAATACTTTGTCCGGGATGTCCATATGCACCTCCTCCAACTGCTGATTTTTTGCAGAAGATCGGTAGTATTCCAGTAAGACGTTGTTACAAATGGAGTTAACGAACGCCCCAAAGCGCTCAGGTTGCCGGATCCCTCCGTCGCGTCTCAAAGCTGCGACGACCCGTATGAAGGTTTCCTGCCGTAGGTCCTCCACCCGGTCCGACGCTAGCGACCGAGACCTTAACTTGATCCTCAGAAGTTGTTCAAAATAGGCAACAAAGTGGTGTTCCGTCGGGACATCCCCATCCCGCAGACGTTCCACGTAACCTTTATCAAATGAAAAGAATTCCAAGAGAACCCCTCGAATCTTGGACGAGGAGTATAGCTTCGCACTTCTTCCCGGGCAATCTATCAAAGATTCTGCGTGAGTGCCGAAACGGAACGAGCCCGCGCTGCACTATCCTCCAGGACGCCCGTTGATTCGGGATTCCTTGATCCGTGGGGAACCTACCCCGGTCCCCACGTGCCCCAGTGGGCGCATTCAGGCCTGCCCTGAACGGGCCGGGATGCGCCTCCCCTCTTTTTAGGGTGGGCCAATACCATGGAGGACTTGTGCCAAGTACCGTAAGACACTCAAATTCCGCGAACAAAGTTGCGTTTCCATTCCCAACAGTTTCAGTGACGGAATCCTATCCGCCGGCGGCCTCCAGCATGATTAATTTCCACGCAACCGCCGTAAGTATTGAATTTGTAGCTAAGCCGCAGGAAGCGCATCGCGCGAAGTCGGCAATTCCATCGGCGCTCGCCGGCGCGTTTAAGGAAGTCGCAGGTTTTGCCGGATGCCTCGTGATGGCTTCCGATCAGGAAGCGCGACTCCTCACTGTCGTCACGCTCTGGTCGGGAAATGAACGCCAGAAGCTTTGCAACGAAAATCTGCGCTGGGCGCGTGCGCTTTTGGCGCCCTATCTAGACCGGTGTCTGCGCGTGCAAATTCTTAACGCGCATTTGCCGATGCTGGCTGCAGTTTTGCCTGATGATTCTTCCGTTGAGGATTGCCTCTCCGCAGAAGAGGAAACCAGCTGCGTCGCCTAGAGCATCTAACTTTATGTGAGAAATCTGACAGTTAACAAGAACAGATGTCGGGTTTGAGCGCTGGACGTGGGGGGCGATGGACGCAATGCTTCATGAACGAAACTGTGACAAACGGTCTTGCGGCCGCGCATCGATTGTCTCACTGAACCAGGAGGATTTCTGCCTGGAGCATTTCCTTTTCGCTTGCTATGAGAAGCTCGAGCACCTGGACCCCCGGGGCCGTAGCTTCGGTTCTCAGCCCGTCGACCTGGCTTCCATGCGCGCTTTCATCGAAGAGTGTTCCCGCAAGGCGCTCGACATCAGTCTCCACTCGAAGACCCTCAGCAATCTCGAACGCGGCCGCCTACTGGACATCTTGCTCTGGGCGGGCGAGCTCTTCCTTCTGCTGCGCGCACCGAGGCTTAGGTTCTCCGAATCTCCGGTTTCTACTGAGGGCCAGGTTCTGTCGCCGGCAATTTCTTCTTAGCATTCCAATCGCTTCAATCACTGTCGCTGGATCGGATCGCGCCGCGAGCCCTCACAAGTATCCGATTTGCCCATTCCGCCCAGGGCGCTCTTTCGAATTCCGCAAGATAGGAGTACGCCACAGGCACAACGAGCAGGGTCAGCAGCAAGCATAGGGTCTGCCCGCCGATGATGGTCACCGCAATCGACGCGCGCTGCTCCGAACCTGCGCCAATCCCGATCGCCACAGGAATCAACCCTGCGATGATGGAAAGCGTTGTCATCAAGATGGGCCGCAGCCGCACGCGATTCGCTTCCAGGATCGCGTCTCCCACTGGCATCCCCTCAGCGCGTAACCGGTTCGTGTAGTCCACTTGCAGAATTCCATTTTTCTTCACGATGCCCAGCAGCAGAAACATTCCCAGCGCGCTCCAGAGGCTCAAAGCGCGTCCTGTAATCCACAACGAAAACAGCGCGAACGGCACGCTCAGAGGCAGGGTCAGCATGATGATGAAGGGATACGTGAAACTCTCAAACTGAGCGGCAAGCACCATGTACATGAAAATAGAAGCGAGCAGCATCGCCAGCACGAGATTCCAGGTCGTCTCTTCCAGCACTTTGACTTGTCCTGAAAAACGGTAGGAATAGCCGGGCGGAAGCCCCACTTCTCGAATCGATTGCACGGTGTGCGCCGCGGCAAGGTCCAGCGGATAGCCAGTGGCGACGTTGGCGAACACGCTCACTTGAAACTCCCGGTTATAACGCCAGAGAGTCGCCGGCCCGACGCCGCGTCCAATCGTGGCTACATTTTCGAGCCGTACCTGTCCCAGCTTTGTGGAAGGCACCATCATTCGCGCCAGCACATCCGGATTGTCTCTCTGCTCCGGCAAAAGCTGCATCGTCACCGGATATTGTTCCGAGCCTTCCTTGAACCGCGTAATCTCATCCTCGCCGGAGTAAAACAGCCTCACGGCATCGCTGACGTCCGCCATGCGCACTCCAATGTCCGCCGCGCGCTGCCGGTCCAATTTCACCTGCAACTCAGGTGTGTTGAGATTCAGGTTGGGATTAACGTCCACCAACTCCGGATACTTCATCATCCGAGTGGCGATCTGCTTGCTCGTCTCCGCCAGTTGGGAGAGTTCGGGCCCGCGGATCACCGCAGCGATCGGAAAATAGATTTCGCCACCGAGTACGGATGGCAACCGCACGTTGTATGTCAGGTTGCGATTAACGCTTAGAATTCCCCGCACGGCCGTCGCCATCTGGGTATGGCTGCGTTTTCGCTCTCCGCGGGGGACCAGCACAATGAATAAATGCGCGTGATTCGTCGGGCCATGCGTAAAGGCTTGCACCAGAGCGACTTCTGGCAATGCCGTTACACGTTCAGCCACATCCCGCGCGAGTTGCGTCGTCTTTTCCAGGGAGGTGCCTTCGGGAAGTGTAAAAGAGCTATTCAGTTCTGACTGGTCATCGGCGGGAATCCAGTCCCGTCCAACCAAACGATAAAAACCAAACGTGGAAAGAAAAGTGACCAGGCAGATCACCAGGATCGTGCGCCGGTGTGCGAGCGACCACCGCAACATTCTCATGTAAGAGACTTCCACCCCGTGAAGCACACCGCCGGCATGCGCCTTTTTGTCGCTTTCGCTCAATCGCAGCAGGCGAGAACTCATCATTGGCGTCAGCGTGAACGCCACCAGTAGCGACACCAAGATGGCCATCGCCATCGTCCACCCGAACGAATTTACATACTTCCGCGCAAAGCCCGTCATGAACGCGATAGGCAGAAAAATAATCACCAGCGAAAGCGTCGTGGCCATCACCGCCAGCCCGATCTCTTTGGTCGCTTCGATCGAAGCAAGGACGCGGTCTCTTCCCTTTTCTTCCATGAACCGGAAGATGTTCTCCAGCACAATGATGGCGTCGTCGATCACGATGCCGACGGCCAGCGTCAGCGCCAGCAGCGTTATGTTGTTCAGCGAAAAATCCATTCCGCGCATCAGCGTGAACGTGGAGATGATGGAGGCGGGAATGGCCACCGCGGCGATCAGCACGGCGCGCCAGTTTCGAATGAACAGCCAAACGATCAGGCTGGCGAGAATGCTTCCCAGAATCAGATGCTCGATCAGCGAATGGACAGACGCCCGGATGAAATCTGAAATGTCGTGAACCACCTGCAACTGCACGCCGGGAGGCAATTGCGCGCGCAATTCCTCGACCTTGTTTTTGACTTCATCCGCCACGC
>Ga0137415_10008659_pt1 | contig 10085 bp, 9 predicted proteins | sample CZODoug3_1_1_16f_FD_183082 | JGI IMG/M metagenome (GOLD analysis project Ga0137415, IMG submission 183082) | Vadose zone soil fungal communities from Angelo Coast Range Reserve, California, USA - CZODoug3_1_1_16fungal (Hybrid Assembly) | ecosystem: Environmental > Terrestrial > Soil > Vadose... | reverse complement strand
GATGGCGGGGCCGGCATAAAATATTCCCGGCACAGGATACCAGCCTGGGTAGGCGACGATAGGCGCCCCGTACACGAGCCAAGGATCATAGGCAGGCACGTAGACCACCTCTGGGTTGGCTGGTTCGATGACGATGGTGCTGCCTTGAGTCGTTACCTTCTCCTGTTCGTTGCTATTCAGCTTGCCAGCCTTGCGAGCCTGCTGGCGCATCGTCTGGACGGCCTCGGTCACATCCTGCTGCTGGTTGGCATAGGCGTCGCCGAGCGAAGAAGTCCAGGAGAGGTTCTTGTCCATGTTTTCAAGAACCGAAGGAAATTGCGTGAGGGCCTTTACGCTGGGGTCCCAGGGCTGTTTGTCGACCTCTTTGGCCAACTGATCACCTTTGAGGTTGGAATGACTTTGCATCCAGCGCTCCGCCTCGACAATCTCGGTCGGATAGGTGGAAGTCGCGAGAACTTGCGCAACGAGCGCGTCTGGATACAAGGCAATCGGCGCAACGAGCTGCTGCAACTCTTGAGGGGACTGTTGCGCGGGCGGAGTCGCTGACTGTCCGTTGGACTGGCCCGTGGCGCCGAAAGCGCCGGCTTGCGCAGTGAATTGTACAAGCAAACAGCAGAGAAGCACGATTAAAACCTGTTTGGACAACTTTATGTTCATGGCAAATACTCCGGTGCAAAATTAGGACCATCTCGTTAGCGCTAAATCGCGCTCAAAAAACTTCGTAAGCGATCGTCAACAGCAATAAGGAGCCTTACTGGCCGCGCAGCCTGCCCGGCGGGATCTCATTGCGGCGAGCCAAGTCTTCCAGGTCGTCGAAGTCCGCCTGTACTTCCACCACGCGCTGCTGAAGGATTTCAATGCCGTCTTCTAGAGTTATGGCTATGTCGCCTTCAGCGAGATTTACGCCGCCCCTTGTATTCTTGAGACTTCGGGCATCTTCAATCGCCTGCAGATATTCATGGAGCTGAGCCTGTCTGAATTCAAGTTCATCGCGCAGATTCGCTGCCTGCCCGGCATACCATTCGGGGTCCTGGGTTTCCACGTACGGTCCGGGCTCAGATTCTGGCGCTGGCGTTTCTTCGTATGGTGCAGGCGCAGATTCCGGTTCTTGCGTTTCTTCGTCAATTTGACCGACGATGGAAATCAGGCCAGGAACGTCGCGGAGTTTTTCCAGGTCGTCATTGGTCCAAACCACTGGGGTCTGGCTGTCCGTTCCTGCGTGCGGCCTATTGGCCGCACGCAAAGGAATGGCCGCGGAAACGAGTGCCAGACAAACACAGGTGCACAAGTGGCGAATCATGTTGGACGCCTTTACTTCTTCGAAGAGCCTGGAGGGAAGTGCTTGAACATTTTGTCCACGCCCTTATCCAGGTTCTTGATGTTCTTGTCGGAGTTGTTGGAGAGCGTGTCGCTGGACGTGCCTCTCCAGAGCAGTTGCTTGGTCTTGGCATCGAACAGATCCACGACCAATGTACCTACCTTATAAGTTTCTGTAGTGGTTGTTGCCTCTCCAAAACCTCCGCCGCCAAAGCGCCTCCAACCCCAGCCTCCTCCAAACCCGTCATAGAAGGTATTCAAGGTCTGCTGATTCTGGGTGATTTCCATGGCGACGACTGAAACATCGCCACCAGAATCCACCTGGGTCCAGCCTTTTGCTGCCAAGGCAGCATTGACGGCAGTTTTGATTCGATCAACGTCCAGGGCATCTTTCGTCTTAACTTGTGCCCACGAGTAGGTCTTGTATTGCCCGAAGTTCGCGGCGCGATCGTAATCGGTCTTCACCTGCTGTGCCGACGCCGTGCGTGCGAACAAAAACAGCATTCCCATCAAAACGAACACGAGTCTTTGCAGTTTCATAGTTGCTCTCCTCTTGAGATTTCGATACCCGCGGGCCCCTAGCTTCCTTGTTGTCCCTGGTGGTGTGCCGGCACATGTTCCTGAGCAGTCGTGGCTGTTTGATTGATTCTCTTTTCGTACCGGGACTCGACGACCTTGCTACCGCTTGGGTTGCCTTCGTCAAACACCATCGCAAGGAAGTAGCGATTCCCGTATTTGTTGAAGATCAATTCGCTCTTGGCCGGTGAGGTGTTGGCCTCTGCCTCCTGGACTTGGAAGAGAGCGGAAGTAAAGCCATCCGCGCTGCTGATTTCCATGACCGTCAGATCGGAGTCGTCGAGCACGTGGATGATGTACTTGCCCGGCGGAAGTTTGGCGTTCCCTGCATGGAACTGGAACGGGATGTCGACATGAAGGTCCCCAACGAGCTGCGCGTGCGCTCTGCCCGGATAAATCACCAGTGCAAGAATCAAGGCGATAAGCAACGACAGCAGTTGGCGACCTCTTGTCGGCATAGAACTCGCGTGAACCTTATTGATCGTTTTCAAAAACATTTGACTCTCCTCGTTTGTGTCGCCATGAAGAGCTTGGGTGCTCGAGCGACACAACCAGAAGAGGCAATACGGCTGCCAAACATGTTGAGTTCGTAAGTGGCTGAAAATAGAGGCCAACGACAAGCGAATGGGAAGCCAGGGATGCCACGTCGCTGAACACCATGTCACGATGCCGACAGGCTGAGCGAGGTTGCCTGTTTGATTGCGCATCGAACGGCTTCGCGAGGATGATGTCCTTAGTTCTCACACGGAACGTCCCAAGAAACAGATTTGCCAGTCAGAATGACGGGCCAGCCACCCTGAGTTCGAGGACGCAGCCTCGATCGATACACAAAGTCCTAAGCAATTTGCGAAAAGGAATGCACGTGTTGTTCCGCCCGGTGACTGGCTGAGACCTGAAGTATGGCTATGGAAGCGAGGAGCATAATAGAAGCAATCGCGCTAATCTGGAATTCGGACAGAAACTTGCCGTTTCCAAGTTCCAGCATAGTGTCAATTCAATGGGATATTCATCGCCACGTCATGGCGGCGCCGCTCCGCCGGAAGGAGTCCTTTGTTGGAACGTGAGATGCCAAGCTTTTGCATGCGGAAGTAAAGCGTAGACCGCTTGATTCCCAAGCGTGCCGCTGCCCCATTGGCACCGGCGACAACCCAGCGGGTATGTTCGAGAGTCTTGCGAATGTGCTCTCGCTCCGCGTCCTTCAGAGTAATGGCCCTGCGGGTTTCCGCTTCAGCGGCACACTTCAAGCCAGCGAGGGGGGCGCGCAGGACGTTCCCCGACGTGAGGATTACGCTGCGCTCGATGAAATTCTGCAGCTCGCGAATATTGCCGGGCCAGGAGTGACTTACAAGAGCCTGCATTACTTCGGCTGAGACGCCGTCGATCTGCTTGCTCATTTGGTCCGCAAATGTCTTCACGAAGTGCATCACCAGGAGCGGAATGTCCTCAAGACGATCGCGCAGCGGAGGGACGCGCATCGGAAACACGTTGAGGCGGTAATAGAGATCGCTGCGAAACCGTTCCTTGAAAACTAAAGCAGCTAGATCGCGATTGGTGGCCGCAACCAAGCGTACGTTGACGCGAATGGTTTGCGTGCCGCCTAGCCTCTCGAACTCTCCCTCCTGAAGAACGCGCAGTAGCTTGGGTTGCAGTTCGAGGGGGATATCTCCGATCTCATCCAGAAAGAGAGTGCCGCCGTCGGCCGCCTCGAAACGACCCAGTTTGCGGGACACCGCACCGGTAAAGGCTCCTCTCTCGTGGCCGAAGAGCTCACTCTCCAGTAATCCGAGAGGAATTGCCGCGCAATTGAGTTTCACGAAAGGGTGGTTTCCGCGAGTGCCGTGTTCATGAATGGCGCGCGCAATGAGTTCCTTCCCTGTCCCGGTTTCGCCTTCGATGAGAGCTGTGGAGTTGGTGGGCGCAACCGTCCGAACGAGATCCAACAACTCTCCGAGAGCTCGGCTTGTTCCGACGATGCCCGCAAATCCGTCGTTCACACCTCTGCTCATCTCCCCCTGCCGACCTTTGTATGCGACATTGGCCAACAATCTCGAGGAATTGGAATCGTCCGCCGCACCCGTGAATACGTCGGCTTCATATTCGCGCTCGGTACCGCAGACCTCGGCATCAATTTGATCTTGCGTAAGAACTGCATTATCCCAAGCCATATTCTTTTCTCCCGCTACTCTTTGGGACTCCAGTTCAGATTTTTCCGTGAAACGTGCTCACCCATTATCACTGAGTGCAAGTTTGCTTCCACAGTAAGCCCGTGATGCAGATACCCGAACGTTTCTTGACGTTGCTGGGCGACGTCTCCAGGCGCCTCATTTTCATAGACTTATCGAAAGCAGCCAGAGACCTGCCGAGCCTGAGACTCTGGGGTTCTGCGAGATGCGGGTAATCAACACATGTGAAGTGGCGTGGCAATGACGCGCGTCGAAATACTGACAAAAGATTGCCAGTGAAATCGCAAGCCTGCCCGAGGAATTCTTTCCAAATAAACGGAGTTGCGTTGTTTTCAAAACGAGTTTTGTCGTCAAAGGATTGGCATTAGCCATGCAGTGGAAGAGGTCGCGACTCGCTCAATTGGAGCTGGACGCCAGGAGACACCAAATGAGGGCCGCCGCGAGACAGCAATTGGATCAGACAATCCGCAGCAACGACACACGTGACTTCCACGGTTTCCTGCAGACGAAGATCGTCGGGCAAGAAGAAGGAGTACAGGCGCTGGTGGACCTATATCAAGTCTTTAGCGCTGGATTGAACTCGCCGGGACGGCCAGTCGGCAACCTGTTGTTCTTGGGGCCTACCGGATCCGGTAAAACGCATATCGTCGAAGCGGCCGCGGAGATTCTCTTCGGGGATCCCCGCGCAGTAATTAAGGTGGATTGCGCAGAATTTCAACATTCCCACGAAATTGCCAAGCTGATCGGGTCACCCCCGGGCTATTTGGGGCATCGTGAGACACATCCTCTGATCACCCAGGAAGCTCTGGCACAGAGCCACACGGATAAATTGAAACTATCGTTCCTACTGTTCGACGAGATTGAAAAAGCTTCCGATGCCCTATGGCAGCTTCTTCTGGGAATGCTGGACAAGGCGACTTTGACTCTGGGCGACAACCGCCGCGTAGATTTGTCCCAGACGGTTATTTTTCTGACGTCCAACCTGGGTGGGGGCGAAATCACGGAACTCATGAGCGGTGGGATGGGCTTCGTTCAGCCAAAAGATAAGCCGGTTACAGGAATGGACCTGAAGGTGGAGCGTACAGCCGTAGAAGCCGCACGGCGCAAATTTTCACCCGAATTCATGAACCGCCTGGATAAGGTGGTCGTTTTTCACCCCTTGCAGAGGAATCATTTGCAAGAAGTTCTGGAGATTGAGCTGGGTCAAGTCCAGCAGCGAGTGCTGGAAACCGCTAAAGGGCAGTTTCTCCTTCGCGTAACAGGTGCGTGCAGAGAATTCTTACTTCAAGAAGGTACGGACCAGCGCTATGGTGCTCGGCATCTCAAGCGTGCCATTGAGCGCCATATTGTCTATCCACTTGCCAATCTGCTTGCCACGGATCAAGTACATTTCGGCGACTTGGTCTGCATCGACTGGGATCGCAGCGAGGGCCGCCTGACTTTCATTCGCGAAGGCGAGGATCTGGCGATGCCAGCTCGGCGCGTCGAACCGGCAGCACCGGAGAAAACACGTCACCGCGTGGGACACCCACTCAGAACGGCTTCCGCTTTTTAGCAGGCTTCAATTTAGTTTCAAGGAAGATGATGCGCACTGACGATCTGAAAAAAGAATAAGCAGCTACCGAGAGCTCATGCCTGCCTGGCGATTCAGGCTGTGATTGTCTTGGCCTCTCATCCAAAAATTTTAGTGAACAACGGAGGACTGGGGTGAGTTCGTCGCATGAAGTGGGAATAGGACTGGGGACGGATGGTTTAGGCGTCCCCTAGAAAGGACAGTATGTATGCGCAAAGACCTACTTATGCTGATCGCGTTTGCCCTCACCGTGGCCTACCCGCCGTTTGCATGGGCCCAATCCATGTCCTCGACATCGGCCTCGAAATCATCCCGAATCGATCTGAAGGGGCTGACCAAGAAGGCAGACTCGGGAAGCAGAGAATCGCAATTCCAACTCGGGCTCGCTTACCAGTATGGAAGGGGAGTCGATGAGAACATTTATGAAGCGATCCGGTGGTATCGCATGGCGGCAAACAACGGTGATCTCTCAGCACAAAACAACCTCGGATTTCTGTACCAGAATGGCCCTAAGGGAGTCAAGGATCTCGTGGAAGCGTCCAAGTGGTACATGCGCGCCGCCATGTATGGGTGTGCCCCAGCTCAATTGAATCTCGGGCTTCTTTATCTCCGGGGTTGGGGAGTGAGGAAAAGCACCGAGGATGGCCTGCACTGGATCCAACGTGCCGCAGATTCGGAATATCCTTCGGCGTTGGCGGCCCTTGGCTATTTATATGGCATGGGCGAAGACGTGCCTCAGGACCTAAACAAAGCGCTCAAGCTGACCCTTAAAGCCGTCAAGAAGCACAATCCTGAAGCACAAACAACTCTTGCGATCTTCTACACCCGGGGGCTGGGTGTTTCCGCAGATGCGGTGGAGGCCGTGAAGTGGTTTAGAAAGGCGGCGGCGGCAGGTAATCTCGATGCCCAGTACGGACTGGCAGTCATGTATGAGACGGGCCAAGGTGTGAAGAAAGACCCAGAAGAAGCTCTAAGGCAATACCGGCTTGCCGGGGAACACGGATCGAGACAGGCACAGGCAGCTCTCGGTGAAATCTACGAACTCGGTGAGAGCGTCAAAGCTGATTACGAAGAAGCCGCCACATGGTATCGCCGGGCGATCGACCAAGGGGACACTCGTTCCGCAACGCGATTGGGAACAATGTTACTTCGCGGCAAGGGAGCCGGCCGGGACGTGGAGGGAGCGATCAAAATGTGGGCTTTGGCTGCCGACCAGGGAGACGCATACGCGCAATTCAATCTTGCGCAAATGTATTTGACAGGTACGGGCGTCAACCGTGACCCGGTCAAAGCATATTCCTTGCTTGCCCTTGCCGGAAAGACGTTGGATGTAAGCAAGCAATTGAGAGAGCTTTCTTCCCAGATCAGTTCAGAGGAAATGGCAACAGTTCAATGACAGGGTGTCCAAAGTTGAGGGAACTTTGATGTATTTGCGAGTGAGCCTTGTAGCTTCGCTGGCGATCCTATTGTTCATGCTGGCGCTGCGCGCGATCTGTTCCAAATTGAAGACCTGCATGACATGAAGGATCGATTCTACTGGGATGTACGCGACAACAGAATTGACGAATGAGCGCGAGGTCGGGCCAACAAAACGTCGCTCGAGCGACCGAAGGCCAACAGGAGCCGGCCGGGCGTGAGACTGTGGCGTTTCGCGCGGTGCCGAAGAACAAGAATCTTTGTCATCACGCAGAGGTACGGTAGTTGAACTAACTTGCGGTCCCGGCAAGCTACGACATTCCCGGCAGCCATTCAGAACCCTGGGGTTCGTCGCCGAGCACATCCACACTGTGTTGTCGCGAAGTTCGCGTGATCCCAAGCTTCTGCATCTTCGCAATTAAGGTGGTACGCTTGAGGCCCAGCTTGGCGGCTGCGCCGTTGGCGCCGCCGATCACCCATCCTACGGCCTCCAGCGTGTGCAGGATCAGATTGCGTTCGGAGTTCCGAAGAGTAGTTGGCTCCGCAGAAAGCGCGACTCCCGGAGTATCAGCCAAAGGCAAAGGGTTGGGAAGCACTCCATTGTCCGAAAGGATCACCGCACGTTCGATCAGGTTTTGTAGCTCGCGGATATTCCCCGGCCACTGGTACGAACAGAGTGCAGACATCGTTTCCGGAGGAATCTGTTCGATTTGCTTACCGATCCGACGACCAAGAATCTCGACAAAATATGCCACCAGGGCCGGAATATCTTCGCGGCGCGCGCGCAATGGGGGCAGCAGGACGGGGAAAACGTTGAGACGATAGTAGAGGTCGCTGCGAAATTCACCGCGCCTCACCATGTCCGCCAAATCTCGGTTGGTCGCGGCCACGAGCCGAACGTCCACGTGGTGAGTTCGGGTGCTGCCCAAGCGCTCAAACTCCTGCTCTTGGAGTACGCGCAGCATTTTGGGCTGCAGTGCCGAGGGAATATCGCCCACCTCGTCCAGGAAGAGCGTGCCTTTGTCCGCCAATTCGAAACGACCGACCTTTTGAGCGATAGCGCCGGTAAAAGCTCCCTTCTCATGGCCAAAAAGCTCGCTTTCCAACAGATCGAAAGGGATGGCAGCGCAATTCAGCTTAATGAACGGGCGGCCGCACCGCGAGCTGATATTGTGAATCGCGCGCGCAATCAGCTCCTTGCCAGTCCCGGTTTCTCCCTGGATGAGAACAGTGGAACCTGTAGGCGCGACGCATTCGACTTGTTCGAGCACCGATTCCAGAGCAGGACTATTGCCTATGACCTGCTCGAATCTGCGCTGAATCCGGTCCTGGTCACCGGACCCGAGTCTTGCGAAAGCTCCCACAGAAGACCTCCTGGCGCATCCGGATACACGCTTCCGTTACGGGGCTCAGCTCTCCAGAGCCGCTCGAACACTCCCGAGCAGGGCTTCGTCGTCGAAGGGTTTTGCAAGAAACTCTACCGCGCCTGCTCTCAACGCCTGCATCCGCATTTTTGCGTCGCCATGTGCCGTGATGAAAATAATCGGAATCCTGCAATGTTCAGCGTTCAGGGTGGCCTGCAATTCGAGACCGGACATTCCCGGCATGCGGATATCCGCGATCAGACATGCAGTCTGGTGCTGTTGGCCGGACTTCAGGAATTCCTCCGCCGACGCAAACGCTTGTGCCGGCAAGCCCACCGCTTTCAGCAGGCCCTGTAGTGCGCTGCGAATCGAATCATCATCATCGACGATCGCCACTTGTTTGGACTTCGACTGTGTATCCATATTAGAAATTTAGCAGCGTCATCAGGAGCGGCGCAATTATACTTTGGTATAGGGCTCGAACACCGCCCTGATCAGAATGGCGGCTACAATCCTTGGAGGCGGTGCTTGAGAAAGCGGCATTTAAAATAGGAGGGCCGCCAATCGGCAAAGTGTCTTGCGCAACGCCAGCATTAGGCTACTTCTTGCCGGGCGGAAGCTCAAGCTTCGCCGCCATTCTAACCAATTCCGCAAGTGATTCAGCATGCATCTTCCGCATCGCGTGGCCGCGATGGATCTTCACGGTAATCTCGCTGGTCCCCAGCTCAGAAGCTATTTGCTTATTAAGCATGCCCGTAACCACCAGGCCCATGACCTCGCGCTCCCGCGCGGTCAGCGCCTCATAGTGCGTTCGTAACTCGGCAAGCTCAGTCTGCTGTTGGCGAGTCACCCGGTCGCGATCCAAAGCCTGGTGGATCGCATCCAGCAGGTCCTGGTCCCGGAAGGGCTTGGTCAGGAACTCCACCGCACCGGATTTCATGGCCTTCACCGTCATCGGAATATCTCCATGCCCGGTGATGAAGATGATCGGAATCCGCACGCCCACTTCCGTCAACTCGCGCTGAAAATCCAGACCGTTGATTCCCGGAAGTCTCACGTCGAGAACAAGGCAACTAGGACCGTCAGGCCGTTTGCTGCGCAAGAAGTCCTGCGCCGACTCGAAGGTCTCGGCACGCAAGCCAACCGACTTCAGCATGCCTTGAATGGCCGCACGCACCAACTCGTCGTCATCAACCACGAACACCGTGGGCGCGGCTGCGGGCGTCATTCACTTACCTCGACTTTGGCGGGCAGGCTGAGGTAAAAGCTTGCGCCGCGCGGAGTGTTGTCCCGAGCCCACAAGCGGCCGCCGTGCGATTCAATGATGGAGCGGCTGATGGACAATCCCATGCCGGTCCCGTGAAGCTTGGTGGTAAAGAATGCATCAAAGATCCGGTCTGCCTGCTTCGGAGGCAGACCCACCCCAGTATCGCTGACCGAGATCAAAAGGTGAGTGTCCTCTTCTTGCTGGGACGTGATCGTAAGTTCGCCTCCGTTCATTTCCTTCATGGCTTCGATGCTATTGAGCATAAGGTTCATGAAAACCTGCTGCAATTGCACACGATCTCCCGTCGCCTGGGGAAGATCTGCCGCCAAATCCGCCTCGACTGATATGGAATGGCGCGTTAGTTCGCTCCGCAAGAGGACGATCATCTC
>Ga0137415_10008658_pt1 | contig 10085 bp, 9 predicted proteins | sample CZODoug3_1_1_16f_FD_183082 | JGI IMG/M metagenome (GOLD analysis project Ga0137415, IMG submission 183082) | Vadose zone soil fungal communities from Angelo Coast Range Reserve, California, USA - CZODoug3_1_1_16fungal (Hybrid Assembly) | ecosystem: Environmental > Terrestrial > Soil > Vadose... | reverse complement strand
AGACCAGCTTCCGCAGCAGCGCGGCAGAGTTCCTTTGATTTCGCGAACTCAATACCGTTAGTCGCGGCCTGGACCGACTCATAACCGACTTTACGGGCATACGCGACAGCGTCGAGGAAATAAGGCGAAAGCGTCGGCTCACCACCTGAAAACTGGACCGACATCTGGCGGCGCGGCTTGATGGTGATCGCGTTGTCCAGCATGGTCTTGATCTCGTCCCACGTCAGTTCGTGGACGAAGCCCACCTGGTTGGCGTCCATGAAACAGGGGTCACACATCATGTTGCAGCGGTTGGTCAGATCGATGGTCAGCACCGATCCGCGGCCATGCGTGACAGTCGAGGTGCCGTGGTTGTGCAGCTTTTCGTCGTTGTGCGCCTTAATGTCGCGGCCAGGGAAGACCTCTTCGAGGTGGCGGAAGAACTCGGTGTCGATCGACATCACATCTTCAAAGTGGCCGTGTTTGGGGCAATCCTTCACCATCAAGATCTTGCCGTCGCGCTCGATGATTTGTGCCTTGATCTCGCCTACCTTCTCATTCAGAAGGATCTCGTGCGGCAGCTTGCCGTCGAGAATCTGCTGGCGAATCTCCGGTACACACTTGGGGCAGAGGGAGTCGGTTGTACGCGGCCAGCCGAGAGGCGGCTTTTCCTTCTGGTAGGACTTGAGCAGCGGCTTATCGGACCACTTGGGGGTGAATGAGGGGTTGGGGCGGATGCTGTTCAGCTTTTCAAAAACGGTCCATGCACCCTGCGCGGCAATGGTGACTGCCCGTTCAGCATATTTCACAGCTTTCGACATTCTTTTGATCTCCTGGCGCTCGCCCTGCCTTAGTAACGAAGGTGTGATTTCTCCGCCTGGCAGGTAAGCAAAGCTTAAACGCTTGCTCATCCTCAAACAAAGTACAGATGTAGGTAACCTGTTGCTCTGCTAGGACTTTACCAGCTTCCAGCATAGGCTTCGATCAACAACAGTGAAACCGGATATAACTGAACGGTAAAATTTGGCGGTCAGGTGGGAAATGAGGTGGGTGAACGGGATGGGGCTCATCAGTAGAAATCCCAATTGGGGAGAATGACCGAACCGGTACCCGCACACACCGCCATCCTCGTGTAAACTCACATGAGTAGACCCTACTGTCGTCGGGACGTGGCTCAGCCTGGTAGAGCACTCGCTTGGGGTGCGAGGGGTCGGCAGTTCAAATCTGCCCGTCCCGACCATTGCATGGAGCAGCCGCAGCCCTTCGGGCCGCCTCGCAACATGTTCAGTGCTCCCGCTGGTCGCAAATAGACATTTCCTGCAATTTGGAGTACTCGGTTCGGGATTCTGGACTCAGGTCAAACCTCTAATTCTTGAAAAGTTCGAAAATCCAAAGCCGACCAATTACGACAGTCTTCCTGCTTAAGCTCCCATATACATTACGTGCACGTACGTGCCCAGCCTTACGTTGTAGGCCAGGTACCAGCCGGGATGATCGGGATCGTCGTAGATCACGATATCGTCCGAGTCCCATAGCCAGTTGTCGCAATAGCCGTAGTCCCCTGCGAAGACGCTGAAGTAGAAGCCGCCAAACCAGAATCGCTCCCGGTTGCCGCCAGCCAGCCTCCAGCGATGATCCGGGCCGAAGCCGCCTGAAAAGCGTCCATGCTCCCAGGGATGGTCGAGATGGAAGCGGGCATCGTTCGGCCCCATGTTATGCCCGACCCAGTTGTTATTGGTATGTACGTGAGGCGCGTCGGGGTGTCCGGGGTGATCGTTATAGGTACGGATCGGCGGAACCTGGCGTGCCAGCGAATTATGGACAGGAGCCGGACCACGGGAGGGAATGAACCCTCCTCCCATGCCGTGAACGGCACCACCACCACCCGGTCTTGGCCCACCAGGTCTCTGCGCAGCCACAAATAATGGAAGCACCAACAGCGTCGTCAAAAGCCCTACTGGCTTCTTCATCACTACCTCCTGTGCATATCTACAGCACGCAACTATACACCGAGGGAACGCCGTCAAAACATGAGATCGGACACTTTGTCTGTTCTTGCATCCCCTACCCCCTCTTAGATGAAGTGACTTGTTTTCAGTGGTTTATCAAAATCAGACGTAGGGCTTAGGTCTTTATTTGATTGAAAACAAGTTATTTAGACCTAAGGTCTACGTGAGATCAAAATCGGATTTCTTTGATACCACGTAGACCTTAGGTGGTTATTTGATTAAAAATGCGTCACTTAGAACGTAGGGTGCAGCTTCCCGTAGTTTGCCGTAAAGTTTTTCTTCTCTAATTTTATTCTATCGGTTTCGGGAAAATGAAATGCCAACTTTTTCCTCAGATAACTCTCATGGAATGAGCTGTTTGGGGCGCGGCATAAAGAAATATGCTTGACAAGCGTGTGGGGCTGAGGATCTCAGCTGAATTTCAGACCATTAGCTTGTCTAGCGTGATGGGCAACTCTCGCACTCGCGTGCCGGTTGCGTGATAGACGGCATTAGCGATGGAGGCGGCTAATCCGGTCAATCCGATTTCGCCTATGCCGCGGGCTCCGAACTCGTTCAGGTGCAGGTCAGGATAATCGAGAAACGTGATATCCATCGCCGGAGCATCGGCATTCACGGCCATTACGTAGTCCGCCAAGTTGTTCGTGACCGGACGCCCTGAGCGATGATCGTAGACGGTGTGTTCAAACAGCGCCATGCCGACGCCCATCACGATAGCTCCGGCAATCTGATTCCTGGCGGCTTTAGGATTCACGATCTTCCCGCCATCGAGCACGCTGACGCATCGTGCGACGCGCAGCCGCGCAATCTCCGGGTCCCAGCGCACCTCGACAAAATGCGCTCCAAAGGAACGGAAGGTATACTTCTCGCCCTCGGGTCCCAGTTTGGAATCCAGGGACTCGCCAGCTACTCCAGCCAATTGTTTCGGCTTCAGTACATCGGCAAAATCCACCTTCTTGCCACTTGTCTTCTCAGCAAGCTGACCGTTGGAGGCTTCGATATTCTTTACATCCTTACCATCGAAGACCCCATCCTTGCCGACCGCTGTTTTCTTCAGCCGCTCGAGCGCCTGCCGTGTCGCCTCGGCAATTGCCGGCATCACGGATGCTGTTACCCATGAACCACCGGAGATGGGCCCCGAAGGCAGCGATGTATCACCCAGCTTGACGTCTACCTTATCGAGAGGCACTCCGGTAAGCTCGCCCACCACCTGCGCGATGACCGTGTAAGTTCCGGTGCCTATATCCTGTGTCGCGCAGGAGGCGCGCACGGTGCCGTCGGCTCTGATCTCTACGCGCGCGCTGCACGTGGCACGATCTGCCGGCCAACTGCATGCGCCTACACCGTAACCAATCACCTCATGCTCGTTGCGCATCGCGCCTACCTGAGCCACGCGTTTCGACCAGCCAAACTTCTCCGCGCCTACCTTCAAACATTCAGCCAGATGATTGCTCGACCAGGGCCGGTTCTTCTCTTCATCGATTTCAGCAAGGTTCTTCAACCGCAGCTCGACCGGATCAGTTTTCAGGTTCCAGGCCAGCTCGTCCATTGCTGATTCGAGCGCAAACAGGCCGGGAGCAGAACCAGGAGCGCGCATATACATCGGCGTGCCCAGATTCACACGTGCGACTGCGTGGGTGACGCCCATGTTCTTCGAGCTATAGAGAGCTTTTGTCGTTGTGCCGCAATCTTCGAGAAACGTATCGGTAAACGAGGTGTGACAGACCGAATCGTGCTGGACGATGGTGAGCTTGCCATCCTTCGTTGCACCCAACTTCAGATGCTGCTGGGTTCCCGGCCGGTGCCCTACCGTGGTGAACATCATGGCGCGCGTTACATAGAGTTTTACCGGATGCTTCAATTCCTTCGCTGCGGCCGATGCCAGTACAGTGTGCGGCCAGAGGAAGAGCTTCCCTCCGAAGCCTGCGCCTATGTATGGAGCCAGCACCGTTACCCGGTCTACGGGAATGCCCAGCATCTGCGCCAATGCGTTCCGCTCAAAGACCACTCCCTGGGTCGAGCTGTACACCGTCAGCCGGTCGCCCTCCCACCAGGCAACGGTTCCGTGCAACTCGATTGGATTGTGCGTCTCTACCGGCGTCTCGTAGGTAGCCTCATGCTTCACCTCTGCCTGCGCGAACGCCTCATCCGGATTGCCGCGTTTGAACTGGTCCTGCGGCTCCGTTTTCGGATGGTCCTTCCATTCCACGGCAGGAGTCTCTTCCGCATACTCGATCTTCACCAGCCGAGCCGCATCCCTTGCCTGCTCAAATGTATTGGCCACTACGAGCGCTACAAACTGTCCGGCATAGTAGATTCGGTCGTCTTCGAATGGAGGACGGCTTTCGCTGACTGTGGTCTGGGAATCCCAATCGTTAGTCGAGCGGTAGAGTCTGGGAAATTTGCCCGGATGGTAGACGGCCACCACACCCGGAGCAGACTCGGCCTGACTGGCATCGATCTTCACAATGCGGCCATTGGCAATCGTGCTCATTACCCCATAACCGTGGAGCATCCCATCGAGAACATGATCGACAGCATAATCGGCATGTCCTGAGACCTTTTTCCAGCCATCAATACGGGTAGTTTCTCTGCCAATTACGCCGGTCGCCATGGTCTGTTCTCCAGTGTGTACTCAGACTGTACTCAAAAGACGATCTCTTGACTACGACAAGTTCATGCACCGCTCGCAGAGAGACAGGCTATATGTCCATACGTAATTCTGTGTGCTGATTGGGACTAGCTTAAGACGCATCCGCCGAACATGTACTCAACCATACCTTGCAGCTCATGGAATGCCGGATAGAGAGGCTTATACTCTTGATTCGCCATGCTTTCTTTGACGGCGAGCCTGACGGAGGTACAACGCAAGCAACAGGCTCCCATATGTACGTTCCTGACACTCGCGACAACGGACTGGATATTGCAATACAGCTAATCGTTCCAGGTCTTTGAATCTAAATCTGGAAAGCCGGAATTCCGAGCCACCGCAGGTGAGGCAAACCATATCGTACTCCTGATGGAGATACGTACTCTGCATGAAAACTATCACATTTCATGCACATTTCACCCAATCCTGCGCTAATGTAATGAAGCGTAAATTTTCTGCCCAACTTTCGTGTGGGGGAGCTTGTATGGTGTGGGATGTCTCGTTCACTTGCGACATTTGCGGAAAGAAAAAAGGCGATGCTAACCACTGGTGGATGGTCGTGCTTGGGGATGTGCCTTGTTTTGAAGAAGGCCAACCCAGCATGCGTTTCACGCTGCTGCCCTGGAACGCCGCCGAAAGCCGGAACTCCGATTTTTACCACCTTTGCGGGCAAGGCTGCGCGATGAAAGCCATGGAACGCTTTATGACAACCGGAGCCATCGTGTCCGATCTGTCTGCCTCAGTCGCCCGATAGCAGCCTACTCAAAAAGCTTCAGCCCTGGCTTGTCTACTTTGCGCGGCCTTCTATCCGGTCCCGTCTGCGCTGGCCCCGAAGACAAAATTCCGAGCAGCTCCCGTAGCTCCTGACGTAATCGCTTCAAACGCGCCTCCGTTGCGCCATGCCCCGCTCCATCCTGCTTTAGAGGTAATTCGGATTGCGGGCTTTTTTTGCGAACTTCGCGCGTTTCCTGTGAAAAGACCTGCCGCGCGCCTGCAATCGTATATCCCTGCTCATGGAGAAGACGCTTGATGCGCAATGCCAATTCCACATCGCGCTTGCGATAGAGCCGCTGACCTGTTCCGCTTTTATTGGGCTTGAGCTGAGGAAACTCCGTCTCCCAGAAACGGAGAACATAGGCCTCCACGCCGCAGAGCTTTGCCACTTCGCCAATGCGAAAATAAAGTTTGTCGGGGATGCTGGATACTTCTATCCCTTTTCGCTGCGACGCATGTTTAGACATTGAGCAAAACTGCGGAGCGCCTATTGAATCTCAGGCACATCCTCACCTTTCGCAGTATAGGCCAGTGGTTCCTATTTGTAACAATGTCTTTACCGCATTCCATTGATCACTTAAAGCAAAAGTACAGATACTGTGATGTGGTGAGAGCATTCCGGTGCAGCCGTTCTTCGACGGAACGGCTGCGCTGAGATTTATTTGCTACATTACACCATCTGTACTTTTGCTTTGGAGGCAAAAAATGAGGCTTCGCTCCCTCGCGAAGCCCCTCAATCTCAACTCACTCCTGTGTGTCTGGCGCGGTACATCTGCCTCCGCGAACTTTCTCCCTAAAGAAGTTCGTATTGCGCCTGCTTCTACTACAAGTTGAGTCAAGATTTCATATGCCATCCATATGTTGTGCATGGAAAACACATATGTCAAGAAGAAAAGATGGAAATGCCGTCTCAGGGCAGGCCTAGTCATTGCTGCCCAAGCTGGAACCATGCCATGACACAATGCGTATGTTGCATAGGAGAGTTCGCATGAATGTTCGGCCAATTCTGTGGATCGTAGCCATTGGAGCGCTGCTGAGTGCTACTGGCTGCCGTCTTCAGGTAGATAAATCAAAAGACGGTGGAGATAAAAACGTGAAGATCGATACACCACTCGGCGGCCTTCATGTTCGTGCTGGAGATACGGCTGCGTCTGACGTAGGTTTGCCTGCTTATCCTGGCGCGCAGATTTCTCCCGACAAAGGCGGCGACAAATCCGCTGACGTGCATATTGGGTTTGGGAAATGGCAGCTTCGTGTGAAGGCCGTCACATATCAGACGCCTGATGCACAGGAGAAAGTGCTCGCGTTTTATCAGAAAGCGCTTGGCCGCTATGGCGACGTGCTGCAATGCAAGGGGAACAGTTCCATCGGCACCCCTATACATACTCGCGAAGGCCTCACCTGCAATGAAGATCACGGTGGCGCCAATGTACATGTCTCTGATTCAAAATCCGGCGAGCTCAGTTTGAAGGCAGGCTCCAAACATCATCAACACATCGTCTCCTTCAAGGACAACAGCAGTTCTGGAACACGCTTCTCCCTCGTCGAATTGCAGTTGCCGACAGATACCGATGAGAAATCCGATGAAGCCAACTAGGGTGTGTCATTGCGTTCGCCGCTCCGGTGCGATAGGGTCAAACATATGGACCCTATCTGCCACCGGTGCAGCGCATCTCTAGTCTCATCCGAGATTTTTTGCCCGCACTGTGGCGCTCCTCAATTGAAAGTGGAGCCTGACGATGAGACCGAGTCGCCACATGCGCCTACAAAACAGAGATCGCAGTCCCATGGTCATCCCAGCATTCTCTGGCAGAAAGCGATTCGAGCGGCTCTCATCCTCGCACTGCCTGTGGGCCTACTGTCTTCGCTCTTGAATTTCAGCTCGTTATGGGTATTGGCCGGAGGATTTGCAACCGTCGCACTGTATCGCCGCCACACTGCAAGCGAGCCGGATACTCGCATGGGATGGCGCATTGGCGGAGTTGTCGGCTTGCTTGCTGCTTTTCTATCGACGGCATTTGACGGCCTGACTATGTTGTTTCAGCGTCACGTTCTGCACAATGGCGGTCCAGTCGATCAGCGGATTCATGAAATAGCCCAGCAGATGGTAAATCAACTTGTTCAGCAGAATCCGCAGGCGGCCGCACAATTGCCATGGTTCGTCCATTTCTGGGTTTCTCCCGATGGCGCCGCAGCGATCGTCCTCATGGCATCCGCCTCCACTGCTTTCGGCATGATTCTCTTCTCCGCTGCCGGCGGTGCGCTCGGCGGACGTTTTCTCACTTCGCGCAATCCGGCCCATCGCAGTTCGTAACACCCCCTACACCCTGCACTCCGCTCTTGATATCATCCCGAAGAGTCCTTATGTCAGAAAAACAGTCGTCAGCCACGCCACATCTGCGTCAAAAAGGGCGGCTCATGTCCGCCTCGGAAATTGAACGAACACTAGTCCGCCTCGCGCACGAGATCATTGAAAAAAATAATGGCAGCGAAAATCTCGGGCTTGTCGGCATCAAGCGGCGCGGCATACCCATTGCCGAACGGCTTGGCGCGCTGATCAGCGGCATCGAGAAGACACCCATCGATACCGGCGTGCTGGACATTGCCTTCTATCGCGACGATCTCTCTACCCACGGCACACGCCCTGTTGTGACTCCCGGCGCAATAGGCTTCGACGTGACGGATCGCAACATTATTCTGATCGACGATGTGCTTTATACAGGCCGTACCATTCGCGCCGCACTCGATGCTCTCTTCGCCCATGGACGCCCAAAGCGAGTGCAGCTATTGGTACTGATCGATCGCGGACATCGTGAACTGCCGATTGAAGCCAGCTTTGTCGGACGCACAGTGCAGACCAGCGATAACGAAATTATTGAAGTGAAACTTCGCGAAGTAGACAATGACGAGCAGGTTCTGCTGGTCGAACGCGTGTAATATGCTGCAAATAGATTCACAAAGTCTGTCGATATTAGTATTCGAATGCCAAGATCAAAGCCTCACGAACGCACTGCAGTACTGAAACATCCGTCTCCTATTCACAAAGGCTCTCTTCTTTCCATCAGTGACCTCAATCTGGAGGATGTGCGATCGATTCTTTCACTCGCCGATGTGCTTGAGAAAGAAGAACCGCTCAAGCGAGCAAAACGCCTGCCGAAGCGGCGCGTCTCGTTATTGTTCTATGAATCGAGCACGCGGACGCGTACTTCTTTCGAGCTTGCAGCCAAGGCACTCGGGGCGGATACCTCGCTCGTCAGCGCGCAATCGTCGAGTATTGAGAAAGGTGAGTCGCTCAAGGACACCGGCATCACGCTGCGCGCGCTGGGAGCGGAGTGCATCATCCTGCGCAGTCCGTATTCCGGTGCGCCGCATGCATTGGCTAACTTTACCGGCCTGCCGGTGTTGAATGCGGGCGACGGCATGCACGAGCATCCTTCGCAGGCTCTGCTCGATCTGCGGACCATGCTCCAGTTTCTTAAGATTCAGGCAAGCAAGGTCAATGACCGGACACTCAAGGACGTCACCGTTACGATTTGCGGCGATATCTTTCATAGCCGCGTAGCCCGCTCGAATGCTCTTCTGCTGCCGAAGCTCGGCGCTCGCGTGTTGCTCAGCGGACCACCAGCATTGTTGCCTGAATCGGCTGCCGAACTCGCGCCCGGCATCGCCATCGAACGCGACTTCGATAGAGCGCTCCAGAAATCGCAGATCGTCATGATGCTCCGCATTCAGGCTGAACGCCTCGCCGGACTCAGCCTCGATCTCGAAACATACAAATCCCAATATCAGGCCAACGCTGAGCGCATCGCGCAGTACGCGCCGAAAGCGCTCATCATGCATCCTGGCCCTATTATTCGTGGCCTCGAAATCACTGCTGAAGTAGCCGACGGACCACAATCCGCTATCGAGCAACAAGTAAAAAATGGAGTGGCGATTCGCATGGCGCTGCTGGTACGCGCGTTGAAAGGAGCACGGGCATGAAATCCATTCTTATCCGCGATGGACGCCTCATCGACCCGTCGGCAAAGATCGATGCCAAGCGCGACATCTTGCTCAAAGACGGCAAAGTGGCAGCCATCGAAGCGCCCGGCAAGCTGAAGGCCGCAGGAACAGAGATCATCGATGCAAAAGATTTGGTCGTAGCTCCCGGCCTCGTCGATATTCACGTTCACTTACGTGAACCAGGACAAGGATACAAAGAGACCATCGCATCGGGCACTGCGGCAGCGGCAGCGGGCGGATTCTCTTCCGTCTGCGCTATGCCGAACACCATTCCGGTGAACGACTCGGTAGAGATTACCGACTGGATGCTGGCTCCTGAGCGTGGCGCCGCCATCCGCGTCTTTCCCATCTCGGCAGCGACTGTTGGCTCTATGGGAGAGAAGCTCACCGACTATGCAGCAATGAAAGCCGCAGGAGCCGTAGCCGTCACCGATGATGGCAAGCCTATCCTTGGCGATGAGATTATGCACCAGGCGCTGATTGCCGCTACGCGCGTTGGACTGCCTGTGATTCAGCACGCTGAAGATACACGCCTCACTGGAGGCTGCTCCATGAACGCGGGAGCACTGGCCTTCAAGCTTGGATTGCGTGGCATGACGGTAGAAGCAGAATCTGGACTGGTTGAACGCGATATCCGCCTGCTGGCAAAAGTGAAGAACGGCCATCTGCAT
>Ga0137415_10008656_pt1 | contig 10087 bp, 8 predicted proteins | sample CZODoug3_1_1_16f_FD_183082 | JGI IMG/M metagenome (GOLD analysis project Ga0137415, IMG submission 183082) | Vadose zone soil fungal communities from Angelo Coast Range Reserve, California, USA - CZODoug3_1_1_16fungal (Hybrid Assembly) | ecosystem: Environmental > Terrestrial > Soil > Vadose... | reverse complement strand
GCCGCCGATACCGCCTGCTACGTCGCCAAGAAGCAGGGCAGCGGACGGGTGGTGGTGTACTCGGCGCGCGATGAGGCCCTCGCCCGCCACACCGGGGAGATCCAGTGGCTGCAGCGCCTGCAGGGCGCGCTCAAGGAGAACCGCTTCCACCTGTACCAGCAGGTGATCGTTCCGGCGCACGGCGCGAACGGCGGACCGGCGCTGGAGGTGCTGCTGCGGCTGCAGGACGAGGCCGGTCACGAGCTGGCGCCCGCGGAGTTCATGCGGGCCGCCGAACGCTACCGGCTGATGGGGCTGGTGGACCGCTGGGTGGTGCAGACGACGTTCGCGGCCCTCGGGCGCGGGGCGATCCCGGTGCCGGCCAACCGCAGCGTCGCCATCAACGTGTCCGGTCAGACGCTCGGGGACGCACAGTTTCTCGAGTTCGTGGTCGAGTGCTTCGATAGCAGCGGGGTCGCGCCCGCGCAGGTGTGCTTCGAGATCAACGAGAACGCGGTGATCGCCAACCTCGATCACGCGCGCCGCTTCGTCGGGGTGCTGCACGGCATGGGCTGTCAGTTCGCGCTCGATGACTTCGGCTCGGGTGTCGGCTCGTTCTCGAATCTGAAGAATCTGCCCCTCGATTACCTCAAGATCGACGGCACCTTCATGCGCAACCTGGCGCGCGACGCCGTCAATCAGGCGATGGTGGCGGCGATGATCAAGCTCGCGCGCACGCTCAACTTCAAGGTCATCGCCGAGCAGGTGGAGGACGCGGCCGCGGTCGACGTGGCGCGCCGCATGGGCGTCGATTACCTGCAGGGGTATGCGATCGGACGGCCGCAGCCGCTGTTGCTGGCGGCCTGAACGCACGCGCCAGGCGCGGGCGGCGGATGCCCCCGCTCGATGTCTACTTGGCGGGCTCGAACTTCAACGCCACGCCGTTCATGCAGTAGCGCTCACCGGTAGGCTCGGGTCCGTCGGGGAACACGTGACCCAGGTGACCGCCGCAGCGCGAGCAGTGAACCTCCGTGCGGCGGGTGAACAGGCTCCGGTCCTCGCGCGTGCCTACGGTCCCCGGCAGCGGCTGAAAGAAGCTCGGCCAGCCCGTGCCGCTGTCGAACTTGCTGTACGAATCAAACAGCGGCTGGCCGCAGCCCGCGCAGCGGAAGGCGCCGGCGCGTGCTTCGTGATTGAGGGGACTGGTCCCGGCGCGCTCGGTGCCATGCTTGCGCAGCACCTGGTACGCCTCGGGCGTGAGCTCACGGCGCCAGTCGGCGTCACACTTCTGCAGCGGAAACTGTTCGTCCGGGGGCATGGTCCCTCGCCCTTACAGCAGCGGCACCAGCAGCAGCGCCACGATGTTGATGATCTTGATCAGCGGATTGATGGCAGGACCTGCGGTGTCCTTGTACGGATCGCCCACCGTGTCGCCGGTGACGGCCGCCTTGTGCGCCTCCGACCCCTTGCCGCCGAAGTTGCCCTCTTCGATGTATTTCTTGGCGTTGTCCCAGGCGCCGCCGCCGGTGGTCATGGAGATGGCGACGAACAGCCCGGTGACGATGGTGCCGATCAGCAGGCCGCCGAGCGCGCGGATGCCCGCACCGCTGCCCATGAGGGTGTTCATCACCAGCACCAGTACGATGGGCACCAGGATCGGCAGCAGCGACGGCACGATCATCTCGCGGATCGCGGCGCGCGTGAGCAGGTCCACCGCGCGCGAGTAGTCGGGTTTGGCCGTGCCCGCCATGATTCCCTGGATCTCGCGGAACTGGCGCCGCACCTCGTTCACCACCGCGCCGGCGGCGCGTCCCACCGCCTCCATGGCCATGGCGCCGAACAGGTAGGGCACCAGGCCGCCGATGAACAGGCCGATGATCACCGCCGGATCGGACAGCGAGAAGATCGCGAGCTTGCCGGCCGCCTCGAGGTTATGCGTGTAGTCGGCGAACAGCACCAGCGCGGCGAGCCCGGCCGAGCCGATGGCATAGCCCTTGGTGACCGCCTTGGTGGTGTTGCCCACCGCATCGAGCGGGTCGGTGATGTCGCGTACCTGGCGGGGGAGCCCGGCCATCTCGGCGATGCCGCCGGCGTTGTCGGTGATCGGACCATAGGCATCGAGCGCGACGATCATGCCCGTCATCGACAGCATCGAGGTCGCGGCGATCGCGATACCGTACAGGCCATCGAGCGTGAAGGCGCCCCAGATCGCGAGGCACACGGCGATGACCGGCAGTGCGGTGGCCTTCATCGACACGCCAAGGCCTGCGATGATGTTGGTGGCATGGCCGGTTTGCGAGGCGGCCGCCACCTTGCGCACCGGAGCGTACTCGGTGGCGGTGTAGTACTCGGTGATCATCATCATCGCGGCGGTGAGCGCCAGGCCGATGAGCGCGCAGCCGTACAGGGCCGCCAGGTTGCCGGGCATGATCTGGCGTGTAATGAAGTAAAACGCCACGGCGGAGACCACCCCGGAGACGGTCACGCCCTTGTAGAGCGCGTTCATGATCTTGCCGCCGGCGCGCGCGGAAACGAAGAACGTGCCGAGGATCGAGCCGACGATCGAGGCGGCCCCGAGCGCGAGCGGATAGATGACGGCGGCGAACGCGACGTCCGCACCCCGATCGGCAAACAACAGTCCGCCGAGCAGCATGGTCGCGACCAGCGTGACGGCATAGGTCTCGAACAGATCGGCAGCCATGCCGGCGCAGTCCCCGACGTTGTCACCGACGTTGTCGGCGATCACCGCGGGGTTGCGCGGGTCGTCCTCGGGGATCCCCGCTTCCACCTTGCCCACCAGGTCCGCGCCGACGTCCGCCCCCTTGGTGAAGATGCCACCGCCGAGGCGCGCGAAGATCGAGATGAGCGAGCCGCCGAATGCCAGGCCGACGAGGGCGTGCAGCGCGCCGTCGGCGCCGACGGCGGGGAACTGCCGCAGCAGCAGGTAGTAGCCGGCAACCCCGATCAACCCCAGGCCCACCACCAGCATGCCGGTGATCGCGCCGCCACGGAACGCCACGGTGAGCGCGGCGTTCAGGCCCTCGGTGGCGGCCTGTGCGGTGCGCACGTTGGCGCGCACCGAGATGTTCATGCCGATGTAGCCGGTCAGACCCGACAGCAGCGCGCCCACCGCAAAACCGCCCGCCGTCGGCCAGCCGAGCGGCGAGAAGCCCACACCCAAGAACAGCACCACGCCCACCACCAGGATGGTGCTGTACTGGCGGTTGAGGTACGCATTGGCGCCGGTCTGTATCGCGGCGGCGATCTCCTGCATGCGGGCGTTGCCCGCCGGCAGTTGCAGAATCAACCTCATCGAGAACACGCCATAGAGAACGGCGAGTACGCCGGCCGCGATCGCGACCCACAGCCACAGGGCGGCATCCATCGAGAGACCTCCCCCAAAAAAGGCCGCGCACTATAGCATGGCGGCGTTAACGCTCAGCGCCGGCAGCGGCTGCGTCCGCGCCGCAGCAAGCGGGGTCAGACCTTGAAGTCGCCCGTCAGCTTGCGGCGCACCGCTACGCCCGCGATGCGCGCGTAGTCGGGCAGCCCGTTCTTGTAGGGTGGATAGGCTTCGCCGGCGATCAGCGGCTCGAGGTAACGGCGGCAGGCCTCGGTGATGCCGAAGCCGTCCGCGCGGATGTACCCGGGCGGCAGCTTCTTCTCCTTGTTGGCGACCTCCGCGAGCGGCACCTGCCCGATCACCCACCGGTAGGGCTTCGAGGACTTGCGCACGATCGAGGGCATCACCGCGTTCACGCCCCGGGCGGCCAGCTCCACCGCCGCCTTGCCGACCGCATACGCCTGCTCCACGTCGACCCGGGAGGCGATGTGGCGCGCGGAGCGCTGCAGATAATCCGCCACCGCCCAGTGATACTTGTAGCCATGCGCCTCGCGCACCATGTTGGCCACCACCGGGGCGACCCCGCCCAGCTGGGTGTGTCCGAAGGCGTCGCGGGTGCCGGCGTCGGCGAGGAACCTGCCGTCCGCATACGCGGCTCCCTCGGAGACCACGATCACGCAGTAGCCGTAGTCGCCGACGCACTGTCGCACGCGCTCGAGAAATTTCTGCTGCTCGAACGGCACTTCCGGAAACAGGATGATGTTGGGTGCTTCGGCGGCGCCGCGACCGGCGAGCCCGGCGGCCGCGGCGATCCAGCCGGCGTGACGACCCATCACCTCGAACACGAACACCCGGGTGGAGGTGCGCGCCATGGAGGCGACATCCAGCGCCGCCTCGCGCGTGGACACCGCGACGTACTTGGCGACCGAGCCGAAGCCCGGACAGCAGTCGGTGGCCGGGAGATCGTTGTCCACGGTCTTCGGTATGCCCACACAGGTGATGGGATAGCCGAGCGCCGCGCCGATCTGCGACACCTTGAGCGCGGTGTCCATGGAGTCGTTGCCGCCGTTGTAGAAGAAGTAGCCGATGTCGTGGGCGCGGAACACCTCGATCAGGCGCTCATACTCGGTGCGGTTCTGCTCGATTCCCTTCAACTTGAAGCGCGCCGAGCCGAACGCGCCGGCCGGGGTGTGCTTCAGGGCGCGGATGGTCGCGGCGCTCTCGCGGCCCACATCGATGAGATCCTCGGTGAGCGCGCCGATGATGCCGTGACGCCCGGCGTACACCTTACGGATGTGTCTGGAGCGCATCGCCGTCTCGATCACCCCGCACGCGGAAGCGTTGATGACGGCCGAAACGCCGCCTGACTGGGCATATAAGGCATTCCTGCGGACGATCTTTTTCATGGCCGTGAGCACTGCCGGCAAGGGTGGCGAGGAGGGTGGCGGGCAAGAATAACGCACGCGCCGCGAGAAGCGCAGGTGCCGGTAGCGCCGGTGCGCGTTTGACCTCCCGGGAGGCCGCCGGTAACGTGGCGCACCCTCGTAGCTGCCACGGCAGCGTTGTCGCGACTGAACAAACATGCGCATCGTTCTGTTGGGCGCGCCCGGCTCCGGCAAGGGCACCCAGGCCCAGCGTCTGGTGGAGCGGGCCGGTATTCCGCAGATCTCGACCGGAGATCTGCTGCGGGCCGCCGTAGCCCGAGGGAGCGAGCTCGGCCGCCAGGCCCGGGAGGCCATGGAGGGTGGCCGGCTCGTCGATGACGCCCTGGTGCTGGGCATGATCCGCGAGCGCCTGGGCGAGCCCGATACCCGTCGCGGCTTCATTCTCGATGGTTTCCCACGCAACCTCGCCCAGGCTCACGCGCTCGAGCGGCTGCTCGAAGCGTTGGGCCAGCCGCTCGATGCGGTGGTGCAACTCGAGGTCGACTACCGCGAGCTGGTGCGACGCATCTCCGGCAGGCGCACCTGCGCGGACTGCGGGCGGGTGTTCAATATGCTCACTTCCCCGCCGGCGGCCGGCGAGTTGTGTCCCAAGACCGCGGCCCCGCATCGGCTCACGCAGCGCCCGGACGACAACGAAGCGACGGTGGCCGAGCGGCTGCGCGTGTACGACGAGAAGACCCGGCCGCTGATCGATTTCTACCGCGCGCGCGGCCTGCTGCGCGTGATCGATGCCGAAGGGCACGTGGATGAGGTGACGCGGCGTCTGGCACGGGCGCTCGGTGCGCCGCTGCGTGCGCCGCGCCGCACGAGGGGCGCGAGCAGCGCCAAGGCGGCGGCGAGCAAGCGGGCCTCGGCTGGCGCCGCACGCGCTCGCTCCGGCGGAACGGCGCGCCGCAAGCGCTCGAGTCCGCGCTCCCGCAGCAAGCCCGCCGCGAAGACGGCGCGGGTGGCGCGCGGGAAATCGCGGCGCCCGGGTAGCGCCGGGCGCGGTCGACTCAAGGGAAAACGCCGCTGAGCGGGCCACCGCGGGCCCGCTCGGCAGCATCCTCTAGAGCGCGGCGAGCAGCCGCTCCCCGACAGTCGCGCGGCGCCAGCCGCGCAGCACCGCCCCGTCGCGGCGTCCGTCGGCCAGCTGCTCGAGGTCGCGCCGCGTAGCCAACACCTCCGGCACCAGGTTCAGCTCCGCGGCCACCGCCTGGCTGACGGCGCCGAGCCTCTTCACCAGCGCGGCCTTCGCCGGATCGGGACGCGCCCGGCCTGAAATGGGGGGCGCGGGGTCCGGAACCTCGGCGGCGCGCACCTGGGCGAGCAGCTCCTCGCCGCGGCGCTTGACCACCCCCGGCGGCATCTCCGCAATCTGCGCCAGCTCCTGCACCGTGCGCGGCACCTGCACCACGATCTCGCGCAGCAGGGTGTCATCGAGAATCCAGCCGCGCGGGCGGTTGTGCTCCACGGCACAGCGTTCGCGCCACGCGGCCAGAGCGCGCGCCAGCCGCGCGCGCGCCGCGTCCAGGTCGCGCAGCCCCTTGATACGCAGCCACGCGTTGTCGGGCTCGATCGTGAGTGCGCCCGGGTCCTCGAGCGCGGCGAGCTCTTCGGCGAGCCACTCGAGGCGCCCGAGCCGCCCGAGCTGCTCCTGCAGTTGTTCGGCCAGCGGTAGCAGGTAGCGTACGTCATCGAGCGCGTATTCGATCTGCGCGGCAGATAGCGGCCGGCGCGACCAGTCGGTGCGCGTGTGGGCCTTGGCGAGCTCCTGTCCCAGGAGTCTGCGCACAGCTTCCGCGTAGCCGATCTGGGCGGGCAGGCCGGCGAGAGCGGCGGCGATCTGGGTGTCGAACACCGGGCGCACGAGGCCCGTGAGCGGCAGCAGCACCTCGAGGTCCTGGCGCGAGGCATGCATCACCTTGAGGACGGCGGAGGAGGCCAACACGTCCGCCAGCGGCTTCAGATCCGGGAGCGCGAGCGGATCGACGCACGCGGCGTCGTCAGGCGCCGACAGTTGCATCAGGCACAGCTGCGCGCGATAGGTGCGCTCGCGCAGGAATTCGGTGTCGAGGCCGATGCGCGCGCTCGCGGCGAGACGCGCGGCGAGCTTGGTGAGTTCCGGCGCTGTGGTGACGATGGGCCGCAAACGGACTCGGATAATGATCTGTACAATCGGGCGTGCTCATTATGCGAGGCCCGCGCCGGCACCGGAAGTCATGACGGAGCTCATTCAGCTCTTTGCGCAGATCGCATTGCTGCGCCGGGGCCCTCAGGACCTGCCGGCCTCGACGCGGCTGCTCGCGCTGACGGTGAGCGCTTATCTGGGCGTGAATCTCGTGGTGAGCAGCGTGCTGCCGCCGGTCAAGAGCTGGCCCGCGCAAGTGCTGGTCGACACGCTGTTCACCCTCGCCTGGTATGTCGCGCTGCTGAAGCTCGTGGGGCGCTCCGAGCGCATCCTGCAGACCGCGACGGCGGTATTCGGACTGCAGGGGCTGCTGTCGCCGCTGCTGATCGCTTCCGATTGGCTCATGCTGCACTTCGGCGCGGATGCGTTGTGGCAGGTGCCGGTCGCGTGCGCGGGGCTGCTGCTGATCATCTGGCTGGTCGCCGCCAGCAGCCAGATCGTGAAGGCGGCGCTCGAGTGGTCGAGCCCCGCGAGCGTCGTGCTGGTGATTCTGCAGATCTTCATCGGGCGGCTGGTGGTGTTCGCACTGTTTCCCCCCGTCAAGGTCTGAAGGCAGCCCCGATGCACGTTCATATCCTCGGCATCTGCGGCACGTTCATGGGCGGCGTCGCCGCCCTGGCCCGCGCCGCGGGCTTTCGCGTCAGCGGCTCGGATCGCAATGTCTACCCGCCCATGAGTACGCAGCTCGAGGCGCTCGGCATCGCGGTGACCGAAGGCTTCGAGGCCGCGCAACTCACGCCGGCGCCGGACGTGGTGCTGGTCGGCAACGTCATGACGCGCGGCCAGCCGGTGGTCGAAGCGTTGCTCGACAGCGGCCTGAGGTATGCGTCGGGGCCCGAGTGGCTGGCGCGCGAGGTGCTCAAAGGGCGCTGGGTGCTCGCGGTCGCCGGCACCCACGGCAAGACCACGACCGCATCCCTCCTGGCGTGGATCCTCGAGCACGCCGGCCGCAAGCCCGGGTTTCTCATCGGTGGCGTGCCGGCGAACTTCGGCGTGAGCGCGCGCCTGGGTGCCGCACCGTGCTTCGTCATCGAGGCGGATGAGTACGACACGGCGTTCTTCGACAAGCGCGCAAAGTTCGTGCACTACAGTCCGCGCACGCTGATTCTCAACAACCTCGAGTATGACCACGCCGACATCTACCCGGACGTCGGCGCCATCCAGCGGCAGTTCCACCACCTGGTGCGCATCGTGCCGGGGGGTGGGCGCATCGTGTGGAACGCCGCCGACGCGTTGCTGCAGGAGACGCTGCAGATGGGCTGCTGGACGCCGCTCGAGGGCTTTGCGCGCGAGCCGCGCACCGATGCGCTGTGGAGCGCGCGTGCGGTGCAGGGCGTGCAGGACTTCTCGCGCTTCGAGATCCTGGAGGGCGGGCAGCCGCGCGGCACCCTCGAGTGGTCGCTGATCGGCGCGCACAACGTGGAGAACGCGCTCGCGGCGATCGCCGCCGCGCGCCATGTGGGTGTGGAGGTGCCGCAGGCACTCGATGCGCTGCAGGCATTCCAGGGCATCGCGCGCCGCCTGCAGCTGTACGGCGAGGTCAACAGCATCCGCGTCTACGATGATTTTGCGCACCACCCCACGGCGATCACGACCACCATCGATGGCCTGCGCCGCCGCGTCGGAGCCGAGCGCATCATCGCGGTGCTCGAGCCGCGCTCCCACACCATGCGCGTGGGCGTGCATCGGCTCACGCTCGCCCCGGCGCTCGCCGCCGCGGACCAGGTGTGGCTGTACACCGCGCCGGATCTGGGCTGGGACACCAGCGGGGTGCTCGCCGCGCTCGGCGCCCGCGCCCACGCCAGCGGCGACATCGACACGCTGGCGCGCGATCTGGCGCGCGCGGCGCGGCCCGGAGACCATGTGCTCGTCATGAGCAACGGTGGCTTCGGCGGTCTACACGGCAAGCTGCTCGCGGAACTCGAACGCGCCACCGCCAGCACCGGGCCGGCGCGCAGGCGTTAGCCCATGCCCCCGGCCGGCCTGGCGCTGTTTCCTCTCGATACCGTGTTGTTTCCGGGCGGGCCGCTGCCGCTGCGCATCTTCGAGGCGCGCTACCTGGACATGGTGCGCCGCTGCCTGAAGGAACACAGTGCCTTCGGTGTGGTGCTGATCCTGGCGGGCGCGGAAGCGGGTGCGGTTTCAGAGGTGGCCGACACCGGCACCAGCGCGCGGCTGGTGGATTTCGACACCCTGCCCGACGGCCTGCTCGGCATCACCTGCGTGGGCGAGCGGCGCTTCCGGGTGCGGCGGCGCTGGCAGCAGAGCGATGGTTTGAATCTGGCCGAGGTCGATTACCTGCCCGAGGACGCGCCGAGCGCGCTGCCCGAAGCGCTGGCACACCTGGGCGAGCTGTTGCGCGAGGTGCTGCCCAGGCTCGGCGGCGGGTACGCGCATGTCGACAGCCACTACGAGGACGCCGGCTGGGTCGGCAACCGCTGGGCGGAGATCCTGCCGCTCACCGCCGCGGAGAAACTCGAGCTGCTGCAGCTCGATGATCCCCTGGCGCGCCTCGCGCAGGTGGCGGCATGGTCAGAGCGGCAACCCCCGGCTGCGGGCGTATAGCGCGAGGTATTTGCGCCGCACGTAATTCGCCTCGATCAGGGCAAACGCCAGTCCGCGCCAGCCATCCAGAAAGCCCAGTCGCAGCAGGTAGCCACGCACGAAGCGCCATTGCGGATTCACCACCACCGGGGTCAGCCCGCAGCGCCGGCCGCGCTCGTACATCGCCTGCGCCATCAGCTCGGCGTAGCGCTGCATGCGGTTCTGATGGTCGGCGAGACTGCGGTAGGAGTAGTGCTCGAGACAGCCGCGCAGCCTGGCCGTGCGGCCCTGCACGCGCGTATTCTCGTGAATCTCGTCGCCGCTCCAGCCACCGCGCCGCCGGTCGAATAGGCGTACCAGGCGATCCGGGTAGGCGTTGCCGTGGCGCAGGAAGCGGCCGAAATAGTCGGTGATACGCGGCATCGACCAGCCGGCGGCTGCCGCGAAGCCCTGCGCCCTGAGGGCGAGAATCTCCGCGCGCAGCTGCGCGCTCACGCGCTCGTCGGCGTCGAGGCACAACACCCAGTCGTGGCGTGCCGCATCGACGGCGAACTGCTTCTGCGAGCGGTAACCCGGCCAGTCGCGCTCGATGATCCGCGCCCCCAG
>Ga0137415_10008655_pt1 | contig 10087 bp, 6 predicted proteins | sample CZODoug3_1_1_16f_FD_183082 | JGI IMG/M metagenome (GOLD analysis project Ga0137415, IMG submission 183082) | Vadose zone soil fungal communities from Angelo Coast Range Reserve, California, USA - CZODoug3_1_1_16fungal (Hybrid Assembly) | ecosystem: Environmental > Terrestrial > Soil > Vadose... | reverse complement strand
ATCGATCCGCGACTGCCCACAGTGATCGAGACCGACGAGAAGCGCCTGCAGCAGATTCTGAAGAACCTGCTGTCGAACGCCTTCAAGTTCACCGCCAAGGGCACTGTAGAGCTGCGAATCGTGCCCGCCGAGAGCGGCTGGTCGCGGGGCCGCGCGCAGCTTGACGACGCCGCACAGGTGATTGCCTTCGTGGTCGCGGACAGCGGCGTCGGTATCGCCACGAACAAGCAGAAGGTCATCTTTGAGGCTTTCCAGCAGGCGGACGGTACTACCAGCCGTCGTTACGGTGGCACCGGTCTCGGGCTGTCGATCAGCCGGGAGCTGACGGGGCTGCTCGGTGGCGAGATCACGGTCGAGAGCGTTCCAGGCGCGGGCAGCACTTTCGTGCTCCATCTCCCCCTGCTGAAGGAACCGGCCGTGGACCGGGCACCACCCGCGGCCATGGGCGCGGAAACGACGGCGCTTCCGGTGCCGGGCCCGCAGCAGACCCCGCCGCCGCCGCGCGCCGAGACGGCGGCCAGGCGCGTGCCTCGGACCCACGACGACCGCGACAGTATCGTTCCCGGCGACCGCGTCGTGCTGATTGTGGAGAGCGATACCCGGTTCGCAGCCACACTGCTCGACATCGCGCAGGAACACGGCTTCAAGGGAGTCATCGCTTCCGATGGCGGTGCCGCTTTGGCACTGGCTCAGGCGCTCAGGCCGGATGCGATCACGCTGGCTCTGAGACTCCCGGACGTGGATGGCTGGGTGGTCCTGGAGCGGCTGAAGCACAGCGCGCAAACCAGGCACATTCCCGTGAGCGTGGTGTCGCTGCTAGATCAGACACGCGAGAGCCTGCACCTGGGCGCCGTGGCGGTAGTGAGCAGGGAGTCGGCTTCCGAGGCGCTGCAGGAGGCTCTGCTCAAGATGCGCAACCTCATCGAGCGCGACGCCAAGGCGCTGCTGGTGGCCGACGGCGATGAGGCGCGCCGCTCGGACGTCGAGGAGTCCCTGCGTTGTGCGGGGGTGCAGATTACTTCGGCCAGCCTGGGAACACGGGTGCTCGAGGCGCTGCGCGCCGCGCCCTTCGACTGCGTGCTCCTCGGTCCGGCCCTGAGCGACATGAGCGCGATCGAGCTGCTGAGGAGAATCGTCGAGTCCGAAACAGTTACCGAGATGCGGTTCGTGATCTACGGGACTGAAAGCCTCGGCGGCTCAGAACAGCAGGACTTGCGCAAACTGGCAGAGGTGCTGGTCATGAAGAAAGGGCCGACGCGCACGGCCATGCTGGAGCAGACCATGCTGTTCCTGCGCTATGCCCTGCGCAGCCCGCAACCCACGGGCCGCGCGCTGACCGGGCCACGGGAGGCAGCGCCGGCGCTGGCGAGCAGAAAAATCCTGCTGGTCGACGACGACGTGCGCAACGTGTTCGCGTTGACCTGCGCTCTGGAGCAATGCGGGATGACAGTCCTCAACGCGGAGGGCGGGAAGGAAGGTCTCGAGATCCTGAGGAGCGTCCCGGACATTGATATGGTGCTGATGGACATCATGATGCCCGAGCTCGACGGCTACGACACGATCCGAATCATCCGCGGGTACGAGCAGTTCAAGAACCTGCCCATCATCGCTGTGACCGCGAAAGCGATGAAAGGGGATGGCAGGAAATGCCTCGACGCCGGCGCGTCGGACTACATCGCAAAGCCGGTGAACGTCGAACAGCTGACATCATTGTTGCGCGTGTGGCTGAACCAGTAGTCGATGAGCACCCTGACCGACACACCTTGCGCAAATATTCTCGTCGTCGATGACGAGCCGCACAGCCTCAAGGCGCTGCAGGCGCTGTTATGTGGGCCGGACCGCAACGTCGTGGCCGCGGCCTCGGGCAGGGAGGCCTTGCGCTGGATCCTGCGAGCCGCCTTCGCGCTCATCCTGCTGGATGTGCGCATGCCCGAGATGGACGGGTTCGAAACCGCCGCCCTGATCCGCAAACTCAAGCGCTCCCGGCACACTCCCATCGTGTTCCTGACTGCGGCGGGCGAGCAAACGGAGTGGGTGCTGCGGGGCTATGAGGTCGGTGGCGTCGACTACATCTTCAAGCCCGTGGACCCCGAGGTGTTGAAGTCCAAGGTGGCGGTTTTCATTGACCTCAACAAGAGGAGCGCCGACCTCGCAACGGAGCTGCTTCTGCATCGGAGTGCGCAACGCGACTTACTCAGGGCGAAAGACGACCTCGAGATCAAGATCCGGGAGCGCACGGCCAACCTGATCCTGGCCCACGACCGGCTGCGCAGCGAAATGCAGATGCGTGAGCGCGCCGACGCGGAGTTGCTCGTGGCCAAGCAGGCAGCCGAGGAGGCCAATCGGGCGAAGTCCGAGTTCCTGGCCAACATGAGCCACGAGATTCGCACGCCGATGAACGCGATCATCGGCCTGACGCAGGTTGCGCTGCAGACGGAGGTCACCGCGGAGCAGCGCGAATGCCTGGAACTGGTTCGCGCCTCGGGCGAGTCGTTGCTCGCCATCGTCAATGACGTTCTCGACATCTCCAAGATCGAAGCCGGGCACCTGACGGTGGAGACGATTCCATTTTCGCTCAGGGAATGCATCGACGATGCCATGAAGACTCTGGTCATCGAGGCAAACGCCAAGCGGCTCGATTTCTCATGGGAGGTTGCGCCGGAGACCCCGGACGCGCTGCTCGGGGATCCCCTGAGGCTGCGACAGATCGTGCTGAATCTGGTAGGTAACGCCATCAAGTTCACGCAACAGGGCAGCGTCATCGTGCGCGTCCGGCCGGAATCCTCCGCGGATGCAGATCTATGCTGCCATTTCTCGGTGCGAGACACCGGAGTCGGGATTCCGCTGGAGAAGCAGGCTGCCGTCTTCTCGCCTTTCCAGCAGGTCGAGGCCTCGACAACGCGGCACTATGGCGGCACGGGGCTGGGACTCACCATCTCGGCCCGTCTGGTGGAGAGGATGCGGGGCCGGATCTGGCTCGAGAGCACGCCGGGCAAGGGGAGTACCTTTCATTTCACAGTGCGCTTCGGCTTGGCGGATCGCACGGCTGAGGCGCCCATCCGTCCCGGCACGCCGCCCGTGGCGAGCCGCACCCAGCAACGCCGTGACGGGCCGAAACTGGCCGTGCTGGTGGTGGAAGACAATTCAGTGAACCGCAGACTTGCCCAGATCGTGCTGGCGCGACACGGACACACGATCACGGCCGTCGACAGCGGGGCCGCTGCCCTGGAAGCACTGCAACACGGTCGCTTCGATCTGATCCTGATGGATGTGCAGATGCCCGGGATGGACGGGATCGACACCACCCGGGCGATTCGCCAGTCTGAGCGGCGCCGCGGGCGACGCGTGCCGATCATCGCGCTGACCGCCCATGCCATGGCCGGGGACCGCGAGCGCTGCCTGGGCGCGGGAATGGACGGCTATCTGGTCAAGCCGATCCACGCGACAGCTCTGCTCGATGCGGTCGAGCGACTCAGCCTCGAGCCTGAGCAAGCTGGCGGCTCTGCCGACGCGGAGTCGGCCGGGGCTCATGGGGCGGCCCTGCTCGAGCAGGTCGGCGGCGACCCGCGGCTGCTCGCGGAGATAGCCGAATTGTTCGCGCGCGAGTCCGCCCGACACATGACCGGCCTGCGGGAAGCGGTTCAGACCGGTGATCCTGAAGCGTTCGGCCGCGCGGTGCACACGCTGCGCGGGATGCTGCGCGGTGTTCGCGCGACGGCAGCCGAGCAATTAGCGGCGAGTCTGCAATCACTCGATCCACAGCAGCAGAAGGAGCAGGTACGTGCGACCTGCGAGCTCCTGGAACAGGCGGTGAGCTCGTTCAGGGCGCGACTCGTCAGCCTGGCCGGGGCAGCGCAGTCCCATGGATCGGACGCGGAGCCGATGGCGGCCCGCGAACGCAGCGCGAGCGGTCACGTATCCTGAACCGAATCCGCCCGAGGGACCGCATGGTTCATAAGAACCATCCGCGAATGTGATTTCCATCGCATCGGGTCTGGTACTCATCGAGTTTGGTATTCATGTGGTCGTGCGCCCATGGTGTACCGGATTGCAACCGAACGCGACTACCTAAGGGCAGAGCTTTTCAACCGGGAAACCGCCGAGGAAGCCCGGGAGTTCTTTGACGCGGTCGCCGACTCTGCCACGCGGCATCACCGCTCCCGCATCCTCATCTCGGTGCATTCCTCCAATCCGATGTTCACGGTGGAGCGGTCCGGATTTCTCACGCGCTTCACCAACGTCGGCGTTGATCCTTCACACAAGATCGCCCTGATCGCGGACGACCGGGAGCTAAATCACTCGCATGAGTATTTGGTGCTGCTGGGCCAACTGCACGGAATCAACGCGCGCCACTTTCGCGACGAGCGCTCGGCACTGGAATGGTTCAGGGGCGCGCAATGAGACGCGCAACTCCTTACGCGCATGGCCAACATCCTGGTCTTTGACGCCAACCCGGTCAGCCGCCGTTTGGTCACCGCGCTGCTGCGCAACCACGGCAACTGCGTCCGGGACGTCGGCGACGCCGATGAGGCTCTGAGGCTCGTGCGGCTGGAGCGCCCCGACCTGATGATCATCGACATCGCTACGCCCGACACCGACGGATGCAAATTCGTGGTGCGGATGCGCTGCGACCCGAGCCTGCCGCAGCCGCGCGTGTTGATGCGCGCGGTCGCAAGCGTTGAAGCCGAAGCGCGCGCGCTGACACAGGCCTTTGGCGCCTCATTCGTGATCAAGCCGACGAATCCTGAGTTGCTGCTCGCGACCGTCAGGGCCACTCTTGGCGAACCGGCGCCGCAGGAGCGGGTTGCGGCGGCGGACCACGAGCCGCTCGAGATGCTGGTGCAGCCGATCGCCAGGCTGCTGCGGCGCGTGGCGGAGCGCAGCGCGCAACTCGAAGTGGCTCGGACGGCGCTTGATCTCGAGATCAAGAAGCGAATCTGGGCGGAGCACGACCTGCTGCACGCCAACCGACGGCTGCACGATCAGGTCATGCGAGACTCAGTGACCGGCCTGTACAACCGCGGCTTCCTGGAGGAGTCTCTGGCCCGCGAGAAAGTGCGCGCCAAGCGCCACGGCCATACCCTCGCCGTCATGATGATCGATGTCGATCATTTCAGGGAATTCAACGACACGCTTGGACAGACCGCGGGTGATGCGATCCTGCGGTCCGTCGGTCAGTGCGTGGTGTCGCTGTCGCGCGCCGAAGACCTCGTCGCCCGCTACGACGGCGACGAATTCGCCCTGATGATGGCGAACGCCTCGCGGCGGATCGCGTGGCAGCGCGCCGATCTGATTCGCCAGCGAGCGCGCAGCCTGGAGATCGGGCACAACGAGGAGGATCGACTCGGACCGCTCACTCTCTCGATGGGAGTTGCAATTTTTCCCGAGGACGGCGCCAGCACCCAGGCGGTTCTGCAGGCCGCCGACCGGGCGTTGATCAGCTTCAAGCAAGCCGGGCGCAATGCCGTCGAGATGGCAGAGGCGAGCAGCTCGGAGACCCGGCCGCGGGACCAGTGACCTCGAGAGGCGGCAGCACGCTCGTGGGGTAAGAGGACTAAACTGTGAAGCGTTCGAGTCTTCGAATCAGGGTGTGGCATGCGAATTCTACAGCGGTCCGCAGGGTTCGTGCTGATGCTGGCCTCGAGCCTTGCGCCGGCGCAGTCGCCGTCGTTTTCGCTCGTGAGTCCAGATTTCGGCCCGAACCTGCCGATGGCCGCAAGTCACACACTCAATGGGTACGGCTGCACAGGTCAGAACCGGTCTCCCGCCCTGGAATGGCGGGGTGCACCGAAAGGGACGAAGAGTTTTGCGATCACCATGTTCGACATGGACGAACACGGGAGCCCCTCGGGATGGTGGCATTGGGTGGTCTACAACGTTCCAGGAACGACGTCGCGACTACCAGAGAATGCTGGAGCGATCAATAGTAGCGAACTACCGACGGGCGCGGTCCAAGGCCGAACTGACCTCGGGCAGGATGCTTACCACGGACCTTGCCCTGGTAAGGGTGAACCACCGCATCGATACCTAATTACGGTCTACGCGCTCAGTGTCGAGAAGCTTGCGGTTCCAGCGGAAGCCAGTGGAGCCATGGTGACGTGGACCGTCCACGACTACACGCTGGCGAAAGCCACCCTGACGGCCCGCTGGGGCCGCTGACTCATGCTTATGCGCGCCGCCGCTCTTGTAGGCGAGCGTCGTGGCCACCAAGATTGCCGGCCTCGGGAAAGGTCACCGCCAGCGCACAGGTCACGGCAACGGCCGCATCGATTGCGTTGCCGCCACGTTTGAGCACGTCGACCCCCGCTTCGCTGGCGAGTCGATGAGCGGAAACCACCATAGCGTGCTCGGCTCCGACCGGCGCCGGTGCCGCGGCACGGCCGCTCGTGGCGAGAAGCGCCAGCGATAGCACTATCGCAAGGGCCGCCCTCACCATGTGCATCCATCCTTCCTCAAACAGTCTGAAGTGCAGACGATGGCACAAGAGAAGAAAGGGGCGGGAAAGCCGAATCTTTCCCGCCCCCAGTGCACCCATTGCGGGATGTCTTAGAACTGCACCCTCACGCTCGCGAACCAGAACCCGCCGTTGATTCCAAACGGACCGCCGCTGCGCGGATTGACCTGGCCGTCTGCCAGGCCGTTGGTCAGGGTGTAGATCGGGTTGGTCGCAGTGGCCGCGATCTTGTCCGGATAGGTATTGAACAGATTGCTTGCACCGACCGTCAGCGTGTAGCGATCCATGAAGGTGTAGCTGGCAGCGAGATCGGTGGTGAACTTCGCCCCGAATTCCTGCCCCGCGAGCGTCTGGCCACCCGACACGACGGTCGCATAGTCGACCGCGTCGACCCACGAACCGTAGTAGTTCTCGCGCAAGCTCACCGCGAAATTGCCGCTCGCCCAGTTCGCCGAGAAAGTTGCGCGATGGTTCGGGGCAAGGCGTGACACATCAATGATCTGAGCGTTGCTGATCACCGCCGGGTCAAACTTTGTGACATCGCTCTTGTTGTAGTTATAGGCGAGCGTCAGGCTGAGTTTGCCGTGAGCGAAATCCGTTCGGTAGGTACCAACCAGGTCGACACCCTTGGTCGAGGTGTTGAAAGCGTTATTGAAGTACTGGACAGCGCCGCCGACACCGACCGAGGCCAGTTCTGGCAAAGCGGCGATATCCGCAGCGGTCACAAAGAAGTTCTGCGAAACGAAGATGCGGTCACGCACATTGATCTGGTACCAGTCGATTGTCGCCGTAAAAGCGCTCGACGGATTGAACACGATGCCAGCGCCAAAGTTCGTCGACCGCTCGGGTTTGAGTGGTCTTGCACCGTAGAACTGCGCCACCGCGCTGGTCACCGGGAAGGTGCCGGTCTGTATCGAAACGCCGTTGATGAAATTGGTGGTCAGGATCTGAGTATTGTTTTGACCCGGCGAAGGGGCATGGAAGCCGCTGCCAACCGTCGCGCGCAGCGCGATCGCGTCACTGGCATGCCAGATCGCGTTGAACTTGCCGACCGTGGCGTTGCCGAAGCTGGAATAGTGCTCGTAGCGTCCGGCCACGCCCATGCTGAGTTGCTTGACGACATCGCCTTCGAGGCCGACATAGATGCCGCGGCTGTTCTGGGTGTGGGTGCCCGCATAGGTTGGGCTGGTACCGCCGTATCCGCTCGCGGCCGGAGACTCTGCGTCGGTGAATGTGCCGGTGGCCGCATAGACGCCGGGAGAGGTCTGTAGGTAAAGCGGGTTGGGACTGGCGTAGGGACCGGCGCCGTAGGATTGGAAATCCCCCGCTGTCGCGGTGAAGGATTCGCGGCGGAATTCCCCGCCGCCCGACAGCGTGAGCGGGCTCGCCAACCCCGCATCGATGTTATAGGTGAGGTCCAGGTTGACGTCGGTTTCCTTCTGGATCAGCTTGCCAAATTCGAAACTGGTCTGCGATGCACTCCCGAACGAGGGGCTGATCGAGTGTTTCATCGACAGATCAAGCGTGTCGTCGCTCAGCGATGCAGAAAGATCGTAGCCTAGCCCGCTTGCGGTCTTACCCTTGTAACCCATCGTTCCATACTCTTGATCGTTCTTTCCTACGAATCGCGGCGTAAATCCGGCCGGGTAGATCGAGCTCAGAAAGAAGGTGTTGGTATCCTGGACGTATCCGCCGGCAGGACAGGTCGCGTTGCCACTCGGACATTGGGTCAGGTAATAGGGGTGCTGGAAGAAAGACCGACCACCGATATCGTGAACCATGCCCGTAGTGTCGGTAAAAGGCCGGGTTCCGAGTAGCGACGAGCGGAAGTTGAAGCTCTCGTCCGTGTTGAAGTGCGCGAAGTTGGCGAACAGGTAGATCTTGCTCGCGTCGGTCACGTCGAAGGCGGAATTGAGCAGCGCCTTGTAGCCGTGGGTTGGAGACGAACCCCAGATCTGCGCCGGCAACGGGTAGTTCGGCAACTGGCTGGCAAGGGCTGGGTTTTCCTGGGCGAACGCGACTGCGACCGGACGCGTGACGCCGCGGCTGGTCTGGAGGTCGTCGTCATATTCGACCGACAGGTTGACGAAGCCGGCGCCGCCCAACTTGAAGCCGCCATTGGCGGCAATCAGGTAGCTCTTACCGTCGGAGTGGTCCTGGTACCGGCCATAACGGGCCTGCACATCGAATCCTGTATCTTCGCGAAGGCCATAGTTGAGCACACCGGCAATCGCGTCCGAACCGTATTGCGCGGTCGCACCGTCGCGCAACACCTCCAGGCTCTTGATTGCGATTGCCGGGATCGTAGAGAGGTCCGATCCTTGGGAACCAAACGACAGGCCGGTGTCGCCACCGTTATAGACCTGGACCAGCGCCGAACGATTGAAGCGCTTGCCGTTGAGCATCACCAGGATTTCGTCCCCCGGAAGGCCGCGCAGCGAGGGCGCGCGAACAAGGCTCGAGGCATCGGAGATGGTATTCTGGCCGACGAAGAACGACGGAACGACGTTCTTGACCTGATCGAGCATGTTAGCGGCGGGCTGCGCCCTGAGCTCGGCGCTGGTGATGACATCGATCGGCGATGCGGAATCGGTCGCCGTACGGTCGGTACGGCGCGTGCCGGTGATGATGACTTCTTCGGTCGGGGCAGCGGTGGCGCCCGGTGCGCCGGCGGGTTGCTGTTGGGCCACGGCGATACCGGTAGCGGCCGCAAGCGTCGATGCGGCCAGAATGATCGGCAAGAACTTCATTCGCGTACTCCCCTGACGGTGATGGCGTCTTGTTTGTGACAGGCGGATGGAAGCTGTGTGACGTGCTCCATCCCTGTCGCCCCGTATGCCCGGCTTCCGAAGGCGCCTGGTTCCCACGAGCCCCCTCGGATACTGTATGGTATTCTTACAACATTACCACGCCGAAGTCTCACTGGATATTCCGACGCGCGACCGATGGACTCCGCATGCCTCGGAGTTGTTAGGCCCGGCGACGGTCGCAAAGGCCCGCATCGGAGGATTTCCCCGTTTACAGGACGGGTCCGGAAGCGTGGCTTTTATGCAACGATCTTCCGGTGGGCGGGTCGTCGACCGCCTCCCGTCACTCCTTATCAATGAATCCGCGCCGCACCCACCGCAACCGCCCGGCGGCGCCAAGCAAGGCCGTCGCGTGATCTGAAGGCGAGCAGTGCGATATGGGTGCGACAACGTGGATGATCCTGTGCGCCACGGGCTTAGTTGGCAGTGCCTGGGGCTGCTGGCCGCAGTTCTCGCATTTCCCCCTGCAACCCATGCGCAGACCAAGGAGCGACCCATGATCGCCGGCCATGCGGCTCACTTCGACGCCGCTGGTCATCTGCTGCCATGGATCTCGTGGACCACCGCGCTTGAGCGCGAGATGCTCTTCTACCAACAGTGCCCGAGCGACCATGGCTACCCCCGTTTTGTTACCGAGACCTTTCTGGAGGGTGACTGGTCGCTGGTGCCCGATCGCCACGATACGATCCCGGCGACGCAGAATGGCATGGGCATCCTCTCGTATTTGAAACTCTACGCACTGCGCGACAGACGCGATGCCATCTACCTCGACACGGCGCGCGCGATGGGTGACTACCTGGTGCGGGAGGCACTCACACCCGCGTTG
>Ga0137415_10008654_pt1 | contig 10088 bp, 6 predicted proteins | sample CZODoug3_1_1_16f_FD_183082 | JGI IMG/M metagenome (GOLD analysis project Ga0137415, IMG submission 183082) | Vadose zone soil fungal communities from Angelo Coast Range Reserve, California, USA - CZODoug3_1_1_16fungal (Hybrid Assembly) | ecosystem: Environmental > Terrestrial > Soil > Vadose... | reverse complement strand
CTGGAGGGCAAGTCGGAGCGTAGGCACCGTTCGGTGCCTTGGAAAATGGTACGGGCGGCCGGACTTGAACCGGCACAGGCCTTGCGGCCCAACGGATTTTCATACCACCTCGGCTTTCGTCGCCGCCAATGGGCGTTCGTGGTCTGGACTATCCCTTCACCATTGCGTCGCCGCGTTAGGTGCTGCCCGTCTAGGGTGTTTAGTCCCGGCATTTGATGGATTGGATTGAGTCTGAATCGTTTTGGCCCATTTGTCCAGATTTTGCAGATGTATTCGTATGGCGTGAGACCCTTGAGCGTCTTCAGACGTCTTCCGTAATTGTAGGTGTTGATGAAGTCGGTGAGATGGCCATAGATTGATCTTGTCCCGCCCCTGTATAAATTTCGACGTATGCCGGCATCTCACGCGAACGCGGTGGCCATGCGTTCGATGAACCATGCGCTGGCGCAGGCGCCGATGGCGTAGGGTGGCACCCATTTGCCCCACCGCGCAATATAATCGGGCAGCCTGCGTGCCAGCCACACCAGCGGCAGCACCGCTGCGATGAAGGCAAGCTGTCCAATCTCCACGCCCAGATTGAACAGGAACAGCGATATGGCCACTTCGCCTTGAGGCAGGCCCACTTCGGCAAGGGCGCTGGCGAAAGCGGCGCCGTGCAGGAGCCCGAAGCTGAAAGCGATCAGCCAGGGCAGGCGGAGGGTGAGGCCGCCATGTCCCTGGTAAGAATGGACGAGTTCCACCGCCACAAACACAATGCTGAGCGCTACGAGCGCCTCCACCATAGGTGGGTAGAGATGGATAAGGCCCAGAGCCGAGGCGGCCAGGGTCATGCTGTGGGCAACGGTGAAGGCCGTCACGGTCTTGGCCATCTGCCATGGCGATCCCACCAGGAGCAAAAGCCCCAGCACGAACATGAGGTGGTCTGGTCCGGTAAGGATGTGTGTGATGCCCAGCTTCAGATAGGCCGGCAATGGTTGTCCCTGGCCATTCAAGTGGATCGTCAGTTTTGGCTGATGCGCGTCGATCTGCTCCTGAAGCGGGTTGCCGTAAACGGGTTTGATGCTCACCAGGGCATCGGTAATGGTGCGGTCCAATCCTTCCACCTCCAGCGTCTGCCCATCCAAAGCTGCGGCCGGCGAAGAAACAATCCAGGTCTTGATGAGATAGCGCGGTGTCGCCGATATCGTCACCGGATCGCGATCAAGCCAACCGCTGGAAAGATGGGGAACCAGATGGACCGCCATTTCACCCATGACAGGCTGCTTCCACAGGATGGTGTAGCCGTGGGCGGACGTCTCGGTGATTTCCAGATAGGCCGGGCGTACTTCATGGGCGCATGCGACGCCACCACTTGCCGCGAGCAGCAGGAATATCATGAGGCCTAGGCGCATCATCATGGCCGGACATCCATGATTACACGGTATTTCGCACGCACGCGTGCGAAGGCTTCCGCGTTGGCTCTGGCTTGCGCGGCGGTCTTCCAATCCCCGCGCACAGCCCCTTCAATCTCTGCGAGGTTGGGAGTGCGGGCCGGCTCGCGTGACGAAACGCGGACAAGGTGCCAGCCGAAACCCGACCTGAACGGTCCAACCCAGCGGCCAATGGGCGCCAGGAAAACCGCGCTTGCGAGCGGGCTGTCGCCGAACACCCGTGCCACCGCGGTCCGACCCAGGGCGGCATAATCATAACCTTCGAAAAAGCGATCACCGGCCTCCGGCGCCCTCGGCCTTTGTCCGAGCTTTGCCAATGCCACCCTGGCGCGGGCCTGAGCGCTCTCGTCGCCGCCATTGTCCGGCGAGAAATATACATGGGTGAAGGATACCCGTTCCGGAATGATGTAGTCCTGCGCGTGCTGGCGGTAATACGCCGCTATATCCGTCCTGGTCGGCTCGTTAACCGTGACCAAATCCTGAAGCAGAAACTCGGCCTTCTGGATGATGCGACGGCGGACGATCTCGTCGTCGCGGTCCAATCCCATGGACAGTCCTTCCTGAAAGAGGATTTCCCCGTGGATGTCGGCATCCACAAGGGTGTGAAGCTGGCCGGGGGACGGCATGGCGCCATACTGCGCTTGATATTTGCGCGCGATGCCGTCGATACGGGCCTGATTGACCTCGATACGCAAGCGGTCCGCGTTGTGCGGCCACAATTGTCCGGCGGCGAAGATTGCGCAGCCCAGAACAAGAAAATGGAAAACCGGCTCGCGCAAAACAGGATGCATTTGGCCCCCGGTGTTAGGGTGTGTACCAGATGGGCGATGACCAGCCGCGCTCCTGGATGGTGGCGGGCAGGTTGGCCGGCACGGGCATGCCGGCCCTGACCGCGAGGAGCGTGGACCAGCGCGGCGTCGGAATTTCCAGCACGCGCAGATAATAGACCGCAGGCACCTTGGGATCGAATTGCGGGTCCTGCCACATGGCGTGCAATTCCGTCGCGCCGATGGTGTTCGCGTAAGCGGCGGTATTCACGTCAACGGTATTGCCCACCGGCGCAATCTTGCCCGTCTTCGGATCGGGCTTGCGCCCTTTCGTCCAGGCGACGTCGAAGACGGCCTCCTTGTAGCTGTCGCCATTGAGCCAGACCTTGACGATCTGTGCCCGGTCCAGATTGCCACTGGTGGGATCTTTTACCGCCCACACCAAGAACCGCGGCGCCTTGGCGCCCTTCGGCTTAGCGGGCAGATCGCCGCCCATGGGCACGCCAAGACCATAGGCATCGCGCAGCCAGTCCTTGCGGTTGATCGTATCGCGCGCATAGGTCCAGCCGCCGAACAGGCGGAAATGTAAGCGCGTGCCGGTGGTGGCGAAAGTCTCCTTGCGGCGCAAGACGTCATAGATGGATTCACGTGTATTCTGCTCGGCCCACACGCCGGTGAGACCGCCGGACCCCGCCAACCCGCCGAAACTGATGCCTTCGCCGTTGAAATTCGCCCTCAGCACGTCGGCCGACGGTGGATTTACGTCCGGATCAATACCGCGGATGATCCCGTCAAAGGCATTTTCGTCGGATGTACTCAGTCCATTATGGATATCGGTGCCGCCCTCAAGGCCGAATTTGTACGGGTTGGCGCCAATCCTGTTAGCCAGCACCAGTCCACGGCCATAAGCTTCACGCGCATAGCTGCCGTGGATGTTGCGCTGATCCGTAGGTATGCGGCCCTGATAGGCCATGAAGTCGAGAATCTCGAAATTGGAGAATTCATCATTGGGTGACAATGTCGGATGCGTGTCCGACTGGCCTTTGGTCTGGGTTATTTCCAGCAATGGCTCATTCATCGCGCGGCGTTGGGCATACGCCTGGTCGATGGGCCTGCCACGGCTGTCGTTCCAGTCGAACATCAAGCCGTTACTGGCGTTGGCGTTATGGGGGATAGCCAACGCCTCCACGCCCCGGGCGCGGTTGGTCTCGAGGTAGGTCCACAAATCCTCCGCCTTTTCGGAGTCCATGGCCGTGAACGGAAACGGTGCGCTGTTGCCGCGAAAGATCACGTTACGGTGCAAGTTGGCATTGTCCGGCGCGCTGGACCATTCATAAGCGATGAAGGTCGTGAAGCTGCCCGGTCTGTAGTTGCCGTTGGCGGCGTCTATTTCCGTTTGCCAGGCGGACTGTTCCGCGGCCTCTGCGCCAGGGATGTGCACTTTGCCGGATTTGATGGCGGCGACCGCAGCCCGCAGCTTCTGCCTATCGGACCCATGAAGCTGCCTTCCCAGATCGGATTGCGACAATGGATTATTCAGATCATCGAGCTGATTCAGGACGCCCATCATTTCGGAATGATCGGTGACGGCCATGAAATCCAGCGGCCAGTGGCGCCGAAGCGTTTGGCCCATGACGGCCACTGGCTCGCCACGCGCAAAACGATAGGCCTCGTCCGGCGTAACCCGCGCTCCCACTCCGAGATAGGCGTCGAGCGACAAACCGGTATGCAGATGCAGATCGCCGAAATAGGCGTTGCGAAGCGGGTTGCCGGTTGTTTGTGCTGCGTTTGCGGCAGATGCGTGAGCAAAGGCAATGCCGATAGCGATCATCGCCATTTGGCGAAATGCCAATCGACCTCGATTCACGATGTGTCCTCCCGCGGGATGCTGCATAATTCCAAACATGAAGTCTTTGCTTCTGTCGGCAGAATGCATGCCGGGACAATTGGGGGCAAGGTGATTATCGCGCCCACGCTTCTGGACAGGTGCATGTGTTCTGAATGCGGTGGCCCATTCATGCCAGGCAGTGGCGACCCACAATGGCAGGGAAGACGCAGCGCAAAATTATTGCAGATTCGCTATGTCCCAATTTGTGTAATTATTGTCCCAAACAGTCTATCGATCGGGTCAATCCTGTCTCAGCATGTTTTTTAAAAATGCGACCGTGCGTTCGATCCCATGGGATTGATTTCCACCCGGCCCTGAGACCGACTATGGTTCATTGTCGTGCATCTAGTCTTTAACGGACCGCTATTGCCGTGAGAAAAATCGCAACTACGGGCATCATCGGAGTCATGATTTGTGCGATGGTTGCGCCGGCAACGTCGCAGCCGATGACAAGCGTTAAGGCCAACCCTTTTCGCGATGTCTATTTCGGCGATCTGCATCTGCATACAAGTTATTCCTTTGACGCCTATCTTCTTGGTGCAGGGATCGGTCCCGACGATGCATATCGCTTTGCCAGTGGCGGGGTGGTTGACTATATGGGCCAGCCGGTCCGCCGGCGCGAACCCCTGGATTTCATGGCGGTCACGGACCATGCTGAAAATATCGGCGTATTTGACGAACTCGAAAATCCCAAAAGCGTTGTTTCGCAAAGCGACGCTGGCAAGTTGTTGAAATCGGATCTGGCGCCATTCACGGCGCAGGACGGCAGCCGTCGCGCGGCCGAGGGCTGGCCGCCTCCGCTCCGCAAGAAAATCGAAGACTACATGATCGGCGCGAAGAACCAGGCGCCGCCAACGCTGCAGACGGAGTCGATTTCGGCATGGAATCGCGAAATCAACGCGGCAAATCGGTTTAACGAACCGGGCAAATTCACGACCCTTATTGCGTATGAGTGGACCTCCATGCCTGGCGGCTCCAATCTGCACCGCAATATCATTTTCAAAGGCAATTCAGCACCACCGCCCTTCACCGCTTTCGATTCCAAGAAGCCTGAGGATTTGTGGCACTGGCTCGACACGATCCGCAAAGAAGGCTTTGAAGCGCTTGCGATCCCGCACAATTCGAACTTTTCCAACGGCCTGATGTATGACTGGGTCGACAGCAATGGGCGGGCCATAGATGAAGCTTACGCGGAAGAGCGGCAGGCGAACGAACCGTTGACGGAAATCTCCCAGATCAAGGGTTCATCCGAAACGCAGCCCTTGCTTTCACCCGATGATGAATTCGCCAATTTCGAGATTGTCGACCCGGTAAGCCTTGGCATCACGGCAAAAGAGAAGCTTCCCGGTTCTTATGTACGGGATGCGTTGGGCCGCGGGCTGGTCATTCAACAGCGAGTCGGCGTCAATCCGTTCAAATTTGGCTTTGCCGGCGGTTCAGACCTGCATAGCGGGCTCAGCGTGAGCGATCAGTCAGACTATTCCGGCAATGCCGCCATGGCCAATATGGGTGGAGGCCGGCCGAGCAGGGATGTTGCCGCCGGGGTCCTGCAAGCGACCAGCGTGGCCAGGCGTATCGGACTGGAATCAACTTCCGGTAGGCTCACGGGCGTCTGGGCGGAGAGCAATACGCGGGAATCCATTTACAACGCGCTTCGCCGAAAAGAGACCTTTGCCACCAGCGGCACGAAGCTCAAATTCCGCGTCTTTGGCGGCTGGCAATTCAATTCGCGAATCCTGCAAAAGAAAGATTGGGTCGCAGCTGCTTACGCCACTGGCGTTCCGATGGGCGGCGACTTGCCGTCGAAGCTCCCATCATCGGGACGGGCGCCGGGCTTTGTGATTTGGGCTGCGAAGGACCCCAGTGGCGCCAATCTGGACCGCGTCCAAATGGTCAAGGTCTGGGTGCAGGATGGCGTGCAGCACGAGAAAATCTTCGATGTCGCCTGGGCGGGCCATCGCAAACCGGATCGAAATACGGGCAAGCTTTCCCCGATAGGCAACTCTGTGGATTTGAAGACCGGACGGTTCCAGAACAACATCGGCACCGCGGAATTGAAGACGGTATGGACCGACCCGGAATTCGACCCTCGTCGATCGTCGGCCTATTACTTGCGCGTGCTTGAAATTTCCACGCCGCGCTGGTCGACGCTTCTGGCCGTCGAAAACAGGTTGCCGTTGCCGACCGACGTACCGGCGGTGATTCAACAGCGCGGCTGGTCGTCACCGATCTGGTACAGTGGGGCCAACACCCGATTAGAAAGATGATCCGGGAACAGTAAACCGTTGTTCTAGATTTTCGTGACAAGGGATCGTGCTATGCCGTGAACATCGGTGCAGCCCGCAAGCTGCATTGATCGCACGAATTCCGAACGTAGAAGCTGCAAGGCTCTCGTGACGCCGGCTTCACCTCCGGCCCCCAGGCCGTAGAGATAGGGACGCCCCACCGAGCAGGCTTTGGCGCCCAGCGCCATTGCTTTCAGAACATGCACGCCGCGGCGCACGCCGCCGTCCAGTATGATTTCCACCCGATCGCCGACTGCCTCGACGATTTGGGGCAGCACCTCGATCGGTGATACGGCCCCGTCCAGCTGCCGGCCGCCATGGTTGGAAACGATTACCGCTGTGGCACCCAGGTCGGCCGCATGGACGGCATCGTCGGGCGACAATATGCCCTTGATCGCAAATGGGCCGCCCCAGAGCTTTATGATTTCTCCGACGTCTTTCCATGTGACGGAAGGGTCCAGCTGCGTCGCGACAAACCGGGTCTGCTCGGCCATCCGGGAGCTCTTCGCGCTTTTCGCAAAGTTCGGCATGGACAGCGGCCCTTTGGCTGCGAGGCCCATCAGCCAGTGCGGACTCATCGCGATGCTCAGCATGCTCGCCGGGGTCAGCCGCATCGGCGCCCCCATGCCGGATCGCAACTCGCGTTCGCGGTTTCCGCGAACCGCAGTATCGACGGTCAGGCACAGGGCGGTGTATCCTGCCGCCCTGCATCGTGCGATCAAGTCGCGCGTGATGCCGCGGTCGCGAAAGATGTAGAGCTGAAACATTTTGGGCCCGGCACTGGCGGCCGCGACATCTTCCAGCGAATAAGAGGACATGGTCGAAAGGCTGTACAGTGTGCCCGAGCGTGCCGCCGCCCGGGCCACGGCGAGTTCACCCTCGGAATGATAAAAGCGCGAGGCGCCGGTTGGAGAACAAAATACGGGCCATTCGAGCCTGGCACCCAGGACGGTCGTCGCCGTAGAGACGTTTCTGACGTCTACCAGGCAGCGCGGCGAAAGCTTTACCTCGTCGAAAGCGCGCGTGTTGCGCCTCAGGGTGTATTCCTCCTCTGAACCGCCATCCAGATACTCAAAAATGGGCGAGGGGAGCCTGCGCTTGGCGAGCAACCTGACGTCGGGAACGCTCACGCAGCGGCGCAACTGGCGTGCTAAAAACATAGTAATACCTCTTTGGAAGAACGGCATATGCGCAGCGACGGACAGAATGCTTCGCGCGGAGCTGTCAGAAAAACAGGGACAAAAGGGGTTCCGCACCAACTCATTTTGGGGTGTTCCTGCGGGACGCATCCAGATGCGTCCGGTATCCATCTCTCAGCGCGGTGATATCGGCGCTGGCAATGATGAAGCGGTGACCGCCGGCCAAAAGGCGCTCCGTGGTGAAGGAAGCATGCGGTTTGCTGCCCAGCAGCACACCGCTCTGCCGGGCCGCAGCTTCGATCTTTTCGAATGCCGCGACATAGGCGGCATCAGAAAAACCGCATTCGAGATCTGCTGACAGACCGTTCGGCCCGATAATCACGCCGTCAAGCTCGGATGTCGCGGCGATTGCTTCGGCCTGGTCCACCGCTTGCGCGCTTTCGATCATGGCCAGCAAGACCGGACGGGGACTGGCGGACAGGCCATAGCGGGTTGCCCGTGCAGATCCCGTGGCGGAGCGCGTACCGTTTGGCCCGGTCTGTGATGCCGCGACGAGCTGGCCGGCCTGCTTGGCCGAGTTGATGCCCGGCATGAGAATGAATTGCGCCCCATGGTCGAGATATCGCCCGACCGATTCAAAATCGTCAGCCTTTACGCGCACACCCGCAATCGCGCCCGCGCCTGCGGCAACTTGCAGGCACGCCAGCTGCGCGGCTTCGTCCACGATCCCATGCTCGCAATCCACAATGACGAAATCGAAGCCGCTCCACACGGCCAGTTCGCTGATCACAGTGGATGGGATGGTTTGGACAATGCCGAAGGCGACACCGTCCCCCCGCTTTAATTGCTGCATTTGCATCAGCGGTGATGATCGGGTTGCCGATCCCGGATTCGCGTCAGACTGATAGCCACTGTTTCTTCCCGCTCTATTCTTTCTGTAAACGCTGCGGTATCGCCAGCTTTTGTGTTAGACCGATTGGGACGTAATGTGCACCATTTGGGACAATCCAGTTTCTTCCGTGGGCGCTGTAGATGGAGATCGCGCAAATTGTTTTGAAATATGTCGTTGGAATGGCGCGCTATGCTCATGCATTGTGGGGCCAGGGACGTCACGGCCACGCGCGTTAATTCCACACGCAAATGGCGGGCGCGACGATGTCCCAATACGGGAACATTGTGTCCCAATCTGTCTATCAAAGGATTTTCAACTGATCATGATCATGGCGCTTGAGAAAAAAATCGTGCTCACAGCACGCAGGCAGGCCTGGGGAGGCAAACGATGTCGAAGAGAAATATCAAATCCGCTATTGGTGGTGTTAAGGCGCATGCATTGGGCGGCAGCGCGATGCTTGCAATCCTGCTGGGCGCCCAGGACGTGCTGGCGCAGACCGCGGCGCCTGCTACGGAGGAGGTGGTCGTCACCGGAAGCCGTGTCATCCGCAATGGCTATAACTCCCCGACCCCATTGACGGTCGTGAGCAGTGATGAAATTGACGCCGCCGCGCCCGCAAACATCGCAGATTACGTCAACAAGCTGCCCGCGGTCGTCAACAGCTCGACCCCGGTCACGACAACAACCAGCGTGTCGGATTCACGGTTCGGCATCAACAGCATCAACCTTCGCGGCCTGGGTGACGACCGAACCCTGGTGCTGTTCGACGGTCACAGGTCGGTGCCGTCCAACCTCAATGGCATCGTTGACATCAATGAATTTCCGCAGGAACTGATCTCGCGCGTGGACGTGGTCACCGGGGGTGCCTCGGCCGCCTATGGCTCGGATGCCGTTGCCGGTGTCGTGAATTTCGTCCTCAACCGCCACTTTGTCGGATTCAAAAGCAGCATTGAAGGTGGAATCACCACCTACGGCGATGATGCAAACTGGAAAGTCACCGCGACCGAAGGGCTCGAGTTCGCGGATGGGAAGGGTCACTTGTTGCTAAGCGGTGACTATAATCGGCGCGACGGCATTAGCGGCATACCCCGCGACTGGGCGAAAACCGGCACTTACATGATCACCAATCCCGCCTACGCCGCGGGCAACGGGCTGCCCCAGTATTTGATCGCGTCACAAGCCTCGCTCAATGGCGCCACCTATGGCGGCATCATCACCAACACGGCTCTGAAGGGCGTAACGTTTGGGCCAGGGGGCCAGCCGCGCCAATTCAACTATGGCACATCCAACGGTATCTGGATGCAGGGTGGTGACTGGCAATCCAACAACTTCCAGAACAGCACCAGTCTCGACCTCAAGGAAGAGCGATTCAACCTGTTTTCGCGCGCCTCCTACCAGCTGACAGACAATATCGAGGTGTTCGCGCAGGCCAGCCACGGCAGCACCACGTCCTCTGGCCCCGATATTCCCGAAATTGATTTTGCGAGCGTACTGACCGTCAAGGCAGGCAATCCCTTCATACCGGCATCCGTCGCGGCGCAAATGACGGCATTGGGGATTTCGTCGTTTACTGTTGGATCCACCAACGGCGATCTTCCGCCCGCGACAGGGCTCTTCAATCGAACGGTTGACCGAATTTCGGCTGGTGCTTCTGGCACATTTTCGGTGTCTGGCCACAACTGGAACT
>Ga0137415_10008653_pt1 | contig 10088 bp, 7 predicted proteins | sample CZODoug3_1_1_16f_FD_183082 | JGI IMG/M metagenome (GOLD analysis project Ga0137415, IMG submission 183082) | Vadose zone soil fungal communities from Angelo Coast Range Reserve, California, USA - CZODoug3_1_1_16fungal (Hybrid Assembly) | ecosystem: Environmental > Terrestrial > Soil > Vadose... | reverse complement strand
CACATCTACACCCAGATCAAGGCCGAGCTGGAGAGCAAGGGGATCAGTGAGGCCGAGCTGAACCAAGAGGGCCTGAAGATCACCACCACGATCAACCCGGCGCTGCAGAAGCAGGCCCAGACGATCTCCGACAAGGTGATGAAGGCCCAGCCGTCCAACCTGCGCACGGCGATGGTGTCCGTCGACCCGCGCACCGGCGGGATCCTGGCCTACTACGGCGGGGACAACGGGGTGGGGTTGGACTACGCCCAGGTGCTCAAGCAGCCCGGTTCGTCGTTCAAGCCGTTCGTGATGGCCGCGGCGCTGGAGAAGAGCCCGCCGGTCGGGCTCGGGACCACGTTCGACGGCACCTCGCCGCAGACCATCGCCGGCCAGACGGTGGCCAACTCCGACGGCGACAGCTGCGACAGCTGCGACCTGAAGTCCGCCATGACCAAGTCGATCAACACGATCTTCTACCAGCTGGCGGTGCAGGTCGGCCCTTCGGCCGTGGTCAACGCGGCCCACCAGGCCGGCATCCCGGACGAGCTGCTGCCGAAGCCGACTGCCGGCATCGCCCTCGGCGACAAGGAGGTGCACCCCGGCGACATGGCCGTGGGGTACGGCACCTTCGCCAACGGCGGGGTCTACCATGCGCCGCACATGATCACCAAGGTGGAGACGTCGGACGGTCGGGTGCTCTACGACGGCGGCACCGACCCCGGCGAGCAGCGGATGAACGCGCAGGTGGCGCGCAACGTCACCGAGTCGATGATGGATGTGGCCAGCGGCTCCCGGATCGGGCTGACCGGTGGCCGTCCGGTGGCCGTCAAGACCGGCACCGTGCAGAGCCGGGTCGAGGGCCAGAACAACGACGCCTGGACCGTCGGCTACACCCCATCGGTCTCCACCGCGGTCTGGGTCGGCACCGACGACAACTCGCCGATCAAGACCTCCGGCGGCGCCCCGATCTACGGTCGGATGGTGCCCGGCTCGATCTGGCAGCAGTTCATGAACGCCGTGCTGCGCAACAAGCCGGTGGAGCAGTTCAGCAGGTTCGACCCGCTGGGCACGCCGCCGGACGAGGGCTCCAGCGACGCGTCGGCCAGCGACAACCCGGACAGCGGGAACGGCGACCGCCGCAACCGCGACGACCTGTTCGGCGGCCAGGACCCGTGTGACTTCGTGTCCTGCGACGACAACGGCAACCCGATCGGACTGGGGCGGCGGGGCAACCGCGACTCGGGTAACTCCCGGGACTCCGGCAGCTCCCGCGACACGGGCGACAACTGACCCGCACGACAACTGACACCGGACACGCACGACAACTGACCAGTCGATCACCGACATTCCCTAGGAGAGGCTTGCCGACCGAGCTGCCGCCCCCGGCGCGGGTGGTGCCCACCTGGACCGAGCCGGTGGCGGTGGCGGCGAGCGCGGTGATCGGTGGCCCGCTCGGCCAGCACGCGGTCGTCGGCCGGTCGAGGTTCTGGACGCCGCTGCGGGTGGTGCTGCTGGCCGCCGTGCTGGTGCTGTCGATGGGCTGGCTGGTCAAGGCGCCGTGCCTGCAGCAGGCCCCGGGGCCGACCGGGCGGCTGGTGTTGGACTGGCAGGACGGCCGGCAGTACGTCGCGATGTGCTACACGGACCTGGTCACGCTCTATCCCGAGTACCGGCTGACCGGCGAGCAGCTGCCCTACCAGGCGCACTGGAACGACGGGCCCGGCACCGCCGCGAACACCGTGCACTACATGGACTACCCCGTGGTCACCGGTTTCTTCCTGTGGGCGCTCGCCCAGCTGACCGTGCGCTACGAGGCGGACGCGGCGGGCGGTGGCTTGCCGACCGGACTGCCCGAGGTGGTCTTCTTCGACCTGGTGGCGCTGTGTTTCGCCGCGCTCTGGCTGGTCGTGGTCTGGACCGTGCGGCGGCAGCGCCCGGAGCGGCCGTGGGACGCGGTGCTGGTGGCGATCTCGCCGCTGGCGCTGCTGCATGTGTTCACCGGCACCGACGTGCTCGCGGTGGCCGCGGTGGCCGGCGGGTTGTACGCGTTCGCCAGGGGGCGCCCGGTACTGGCCGGGGCGCTGCTCGGCGTGGCCACGGCGGCCAAGCTGTACGCGGTGCTGCTGCTCGTCCCGCTGCTGCTGGTCGGCTGGCGGCGGGGCCAGGCGGGGCCGGCGCTGCGGTCGGCGGTGGCCGCCGGGCTGACCTGGTTCGTGCTGAACGCCCCGGTCGCCGTCGTGTTCACCAGCGGCTGGCTGGAGCTGTTCCGGACCGCCGTGCGGGGTGGCCCCGAGCCGGACTCGATCTACTTCGCACTGGCCTACTTCACCGGCTGGCGGGGCTTCGACGGCGACCTGGACCCCGGGCAGACCCCGTGGCGGCTGAACCTCGTGGTGCTCGGGTTGTTCCTGCTCGCGTGCGTCGGCATCGGCGTGCTGGCCAGGCGGGCGCCGAGGCCGCCCCGGTTGGCCAGCCTGTGTTTCCTGGTGGTGGCCGCCGCGCTGCTGGTGAACAAGTCGTGGAGCCCGCAGTTCTCGCTGTGGCTGGTGCCGCTGGCGGTGCTCGCGCTGCCCCGCTGGCGGCTGCTGCTGGCCTGGATGACCCTGGACGCGCTGGTCTGGGTGCCTCGGATGTTCTACTACCTCGGCGTGGACAACCGGGGCCTGCCGCTGGACCCCTTCCTCGTGATGGTGCTGCTGCGCGACGCCATGGTCGTGCTGCTCGCCGTACTGGTGATCCGGTCCGTGCTGCACCCGGAGACCGACCCGGTGCGGCAGCTGGGCGCCGACGACCCGGACTGGTGCCCGCAGCCCCCCGCACCGGCGCCGCCTGCCGAACCGGCCACTGCGCGGGAGACCGCGCCCGCCCCGCCGTGCGCAGCCCCGCCGTTCGTCGCTCCGCCGTGAGTCGCTCCGCCGTTCGTCGGCCTTTCCCGGCTCAGCCGCCGGTGGGCTCGCCGAACCAGGTGGCCAGCGCGGTGCGCAGCTGCTCGAGGTCGACCGGGCCGCCCGGGGCGCAGGCCCAGGCCAGCACGCCGTCCGGCCGGAGCAGCAGCCCGGCCAGGTCGGCCCGGCCGAGCGTGCTCGCGGCCACCAGCTCGACCCGGTCCGCCCATGGCGCGGCCACCTCGGCCGCTCCGGACGCCGCCGGCCCGGTGACCAGCAACGGCCGGCCAGCGGTGGCGAGCCGGTACAGGCTCGTGTCGTCGACGGCCAGCTCGGGGCTGTGCTGGCCGACCAGCTCTGGCTCGGCGCCGGTGCGGTAGGGCAGCGCGTATCGGGTGTGCACCCCGTTCATCAGCTCGCCGAAGAACCTGTTCACCTCGGGCAGGTCCATCAGGTCGGCGATGATGTCGCGCAGCGCCTCGTGGTGCGGCCCCGGCGCGAGCAGCGCGGACTGCGCGCGGGTGTTGTGCAGCACGGCGGCGGCCACCGGATGCCGCTCGGCGGTGTAGCTGTCCAGCAGCTCGCCCTTCGGGTCGGTGCCGCGCACGGCGGCGGCCAGCTTCCAGCCCAGGTTCATCGCGTCCATCAGCCCGAGGTTGAGCCCCTGCCCGCCGTTCGGCGAGTGCACGTGCGCGGCGTCCCCGGCCAGCAGCACCCGGCCGAGCCGGTAGGTGGCGGCCTGCCGGGCGTGGTCCAGCACCCGCCTCGGCTCGCGCAGCGCGGTGATCGTGACGTCCACACCGGCCACCCGCCGCACGCTGTCGGTCAGCTCCTCGACGGTCAGCGGGGCGTCCCGGTGCTCGGGGAACGAATCGAACTCGGCGGTACCGAGCAGCCCCCCGCCGTGCATCAGCTGGCCGGTGTCGCGGCGCCCCGGCGGTGGCAGCACCGAGGCGTCGGCCAGCTCGACCTGGCCGGCCCGCATCACCATGAACGGCGCCGTGCCGGGGAACTCGAACCCGGTCAGCTTGCGTACGCCGGACCGGCCTCCGTCGCAGCCGACCAGGTAGGACGCGGTCAGCCGGCGCTCGCCGGCGGGGGTGCGCAGGGTGGCCGTGACGCCGTCCGCGTTTTCGGCGAACCCGGTCAGCTCGTGCTCCCGGTGCACCGGCACGCCCAGCTCGGCCGCCCGGTCGCCGAGCACCTGCTCCAGGTCGGGCTGCCAGATGAACGTGTAGCCGCGGTCCGGCTCGTCGGCAGGCACCAGGTCGATCTTGTGGAGCCAGGCGAAGTGTCCCTTGTCGCTGCCGTGCGCCGCGCGGAAGTCGGCGCTGCCCCGCTCGTGGTACTCGGCCAGCAGGGGGCCGAGCCCGCGCCGGCGCAGCGCCTCGGTGGCCAGCGAGCCGATGCCCCGTGCCTTCTTCTCGCCGGTCGGCGTGGCCAGCCGCTCGACCACCTCGACCCTCGCTCCGGCCAGCCGGAGCTCGGTGGCCAGCAGCAGGCCGACCGGCCCGGCGCCGACGACTAGCACGTCGGTATCCATCCGCTCCCCCTGACCTAACTAGACTTGACCGTCTAGTCTTGTTGGTTCGAAACCTAGACGAGACGGTGCAGTCTTGCCAGCGAATATGCTGGTGCGGTGCCCCAGCCGCCCGAACCGCCTGACCAGCCCGAACAGGCCGAACAGGCCGGTCGACCCGGCTCCGCCGACCGGTCCGAGCCGCTGACCGAGCCGCGCCGGTCGCCGGCCAAGCGGCGGGCCATCCTGGACGCCGCTGTCAAGGTGTTCTGCGACCAGGGCTACAAGCGGACCAGCGTCGATGCGATCGCGGCGGTGGCCGGCGTCGGCAAGCAGACAGTGTATGGACACTTCGGCGACAAGGCGCGGCTGTTCCTGGCCGCCGTGGACGATGCACGGGCCGCCCACGAGCCCCCCGAACCGCTGGCCGACACCGGCGACCCGCGCGCCGACCTGACCGAGGCCGGCGAACGTATCCTCGACGTGGCGCTCTCGCCGAGGGTGGCCGCGCTGCACCGGCTGACGATCGCCGAGCTGCCGCACCACCCCGAGCTGCAGCGGATCTGGCGGGCCGGTTCCGAGCCGTTCCTGGATGACGCGCTCGCCAAGTACCTGCGGGCCTGCGACGAACGCGGCCAGCTGAGCGTGCCGGACCCGAACCAGGCCGCCCGGCAGTTCGCCTACCTGCTGATCACCGAGGCGCGGGTGGCCACCGCCTACGGCACCCAACAGCTCGCCGCGCCCCTGCGCCGCGCCATCGCCGCGCGCGCCGCCGACCTGATCGCCCGCGCCCACCGCGCATAGCCCCGGTGATGCGGCCGGTTACCAAATGTGGATGCGGTCCTGGGGCTGGCGGAACAGGCGGTCGCCGGGTTTGACATTGAACGCCTGGTAGAACGCGTCCACGTTGGGCAGCACACCGTCGGTGCGGAACTCGCCGGGGCTGTGCGGGTCGGTCAGCAGACTGGACCGCAGCGACTCGTCGCGTTCCTTTTCCCGCCAGACCTGCGCGTAGCCGAGGAAGAAGCGCTGGTCGCCGGTGAAGCCGTTCATCACGGGAGCCTGCGCGCCGCCCAGCGCGGCCAGGTAGGCCCGGTGCGCGACGGTCAGCCCGGACAGGTCGGCGATGTTCTCGCCGAGCGTGAGCTCGCCGTTGATGTGCGTGCCGGGCAGCGGCGAGTACTTGTTGTACTGCGCGACCAGGGCCTGGGTCTTCGTGGTGAACGCCGCCGCGTCGGCCGGCGCCATCCAGTCCCGCAGGTTGCCGTCGCCGTCGTAGCGCCGGCCCTGGTCGTCGAAGCCGTGGCTGATCTCGTGCCCGATCACGCCGCCGATCGCGCCGTAGTTGACCGCCTGGTCGGCGTCGGCGTTGAAGAACGGCGGCTGCAGGATGGCGGCCGGGAAGACGATCTCGTTCATCGTCGGGTTGTAGTAGGCGTTCACCGTCTGCGGGGTCATGAACCACTCGCCCCGGTCCATCGGCCGGCCCAGCTTGTCCAGCGACCGCTGGTGGTCCAGCCTGGCCGCCCGGTCCACGTTGCCGACCAGGTCGTCGCGGGTCACGCGGAGCGCGCCGAAGTCCTTCCACCGGTCCGGGTAGCCGATCTTCACGGCCAGCTTGGTCAGCTTCTCCTTGGCGGCCACCTTGGTCGGCGGGCTCATCCAGTCCAGGTTGTTGATCGAGGTCTGGTAGGCGCCGATGATGTTGCGCACCAGCTGGTCGGCCCGCTGCTTGGCCTCCGGGGTGAAGTACTTGTGCACGTACAGCTGGCCGAGCGCCTCGCCCATGGCCTTGTTCACGGCGGCCACGCCGCGCCGCCAGCGGTCCCGGTTCTGCTGCCGCCCGTCCAGCACCCGGCCCACGAAGTCGAACCGGGCGTCGACGAAGTCACTGCTCAGGTACGGCGCGAAGTCCGCGATCAGGCGCCAGCGCAGGTACTGCTTCCAGGTCTCCAGCGGCACGCCGGTGAGCAGTCCGTTCAGCGTGCTGAAGTAGCTGGGCTGGCTGAGCACCAGGTCGGGCTGGGTGATCCCGGCGGCGGTCAGGTAGCTGGCCCAGTCCAGCCCGGTCGCCTTGGTCGCGTCGGCGACGGTGAACTTGTTGTAGGTGGCCAGTGCGTCGCGGTTGCGCACCGCGGACCACTGCGCCTTGGCCAGCTGGGTCTCCAGGTCCAGGATGTGCGCCGCGCTGCCGGCCGGGTCGGGCTGGCCGGCCAGGGTGAGCATCTTCGCCACGTAGGCCCGGAACTGGTCCCGGATGGCGGCCTGCTTGGGGTCCTTGGACAGGTAGTAGTCCCGGTCGGGCAGCGAGAGGCCGTCCTGGGACACGTTGGTGACGTAGCGCGTGGCGTCCTTGGAGTCCTGGCTGACGCTCAGCCCGATCGGGTTCGAGGCGTCGAAGTGCTGGATGTCGCCGAGGTGGCGGACCAGGTCGGCGGGGCTGCCCAGCTGGTCGACGGCGGCGAAGTACGGCGTCAGCGGCGTGGCCTTCAGCTGGTCCAGCCGGGCGGTGTCCATGAAGCTGGCGTACAGGTCGCTGATCTTCTGCTCGTTCGAGGCGGTCCCGTCGTTCGCGCCCGTGGCGTCCGAACCGGCCTGCTCGATCAGCGTGCGCTGGTCGTCCTCGGCGCGCTGGGAGAGCATCGAGAAGGAGCCGTACTGGGACATGTCTGGCGGGATCTGCGTCTTCTGCAGCCAGCCGCCGTTGGTGTACCGGTACAGGTCGTCCTGCGGGCGCACCGACTGGTCGTAGCCCGCCATGTCCAGCCCGGACACCGGCTCCGCCGGCCGGCTCGGCGGCGCCGCCGGGGTGCCGCACGCCGAGGTCGCCGCGACCAGGCCGACCACCGCGAGCGTCGCGCACACCGTGAGTCGTCCAGCCCGTTCTCGCCGCATCCGACACCCCATGTCTCGAAACTCGGTTGTTGGTCGGCAAGCCACGCCAGGGAGCGCCGGTCGGCTCCCGTCGGCACCGCGGCGCCGTGTCACAGTCTGGGTGACGCGCGGCCGGCCGGTGTGCCCGGGGCACGGCGTGTCGGCCAGGACCCTCCAGCGGACCCTCCAGGTCGGTTGCCCAGCGGGCCGGGCGCACCGGTGGCACAGTGGGCGGGTGCCGCCTGTGCTGACCGAGCAGTCCGTCCGAGCCGTGCTGGCCGGTTTCGACCGCCGCACGGTCGACCGGCCGGACCTGCGCGCCGCCGCCGTGGCGATCACGCTGGTGACCACCGGCACGGAAAACGGCACGGACACCGTGCAGGTGCTGCTGACCCGCCGGGCGCCCAAGCTGCGCACTCACGCCGGCCAGTGGGCGCTGCCCGGTGGCCGGGTGGACGACGGCGAGTCGGTGGTCACCGCCGCCCGCCGGGAGCTGGCCGAGGAGCTGGGCCTCGAGCTGCCGGAGTCGGCGGTGCTCGGCCGGTTGGACGACTACTCGACGCGATCCGGGTTCGTCATCTCGCCGGTGGTGCTGTGGGCCGGCCGGGTGCGGGCCGGCGCGCCGGAGCACGCCGGCGAGCGGGCGCTGCGGCCCCGGCGCGGCGAGGTGGCCGCCGTCTACGGCATTCCGCTGGACCAGCTCGACGTCGAGCCGCTGTTCGTCAGCATCCCGGAGTCGGACGCCCCGGTGATCCGGCTGCCGCTGATGGGCCGCTTCGTGCACGCCCCCACCGGCGCGGTGCTCTACCAGTTCCGGGAGCTGGTGCTACACGGCCGCGCGACGCGGGTCGGACACCTCGAGCAGCCCGTCTTCGCCTGGCGCTGAGCGCGCCGAGCCGCCGGGCCCGGCCGAGCCGGCGGCACCGGTGGAGCCGCCCGGCCCCCAGCCGGTCCGGAAGGTCACCGCCGCGCCGAGGAACACGCCGAACAGCGCCACCAGCAGCGCGGCCCGCCCCCACACACCCACGATCACGGCCTGCGCGGCCAGCCCGTTGAGCACGTCGATGCCGACGCCGGAATGCACCGCGTAGAACAGCCGGAAGATGCCCAGCCCGATGGCCAGGTCGGCGACCAGGTACGCCGCCACCCAGCCCCAGCGGATCCGCAGCAGCACGAAGAACGGCACCAGCCACAGCGCGTACTGCGGCGAGTGCACCTTGTGCAGCAGCAGGAAGCCGGCCAGCATCGCCGCGCTGACCTGCACCCACGGGTAGCCGCCCGCGACCTGGCCCCTCCGGTGGCGACGCCAGCCGATGCCGGCGGCGAGCGCGAAGGACAGCAGCACCAGCGTCGGCGACACCCAGTCCACCAGCGCCTGGAACGGCGCGTCCTTCGGCTCGGAGTAGGGCCGGAAGCCCCAGTACCAGATGGAGTTGGTGGTCAGGTCGACCTTGCGCAGCTCCTGGAAGGTGAACGAGGCCCGCCAGCCCTGGTAGCCCAGCAGCGCGAACGGCAGGTTGACCAGGATCACCGTGCCCGCGCTGGCCGCCACCACCCGCAGCGCGCCCGCCCAGTCCAGCGCCCGGCCGCCCGCCCGCCGGGGTCGGCCGTTGGGGCCACCGGTCAGCACGTACAGGGCGAGCGGCAGCACGAACGCCCCCGGGTACAGCTTGACCGCGAAGCCGAGGCCGAGCAGCACGCCGGCCCAGCTGCCCCGGCGGACCAGCTCGGCCCGGTCGGCCGGCCCGCCGCGCGCGTGCAGCACCGCCACCGCCGCCACCGCGCAGGCCACCGCCGGCAGGTCCCAGTTGTGGAACGCGTAGAGCAGCAGCGGCGGCCCGATCGCCCAGATCAGCGCGCGCCACCCGGACAGCCGGCCGAGCAGCCACCCGACGAGCAGCCCGAACGGGGCCAGCAGCAGCGCGCTGTAGCGCAGGAAGTCGGCGTCGGTGTGCGCCGGCAGCGCGCCGAGCCACATCAGCACCCCGGTCAGCACCGGGTACTCCACCGTGCCGCCGGTGAGCGTGCCGGTCGGGGTGATGCCGCCGTGCAGGTACGGGAAGCGGTGCTCGTTGATCTCGCGGCCCAGCCACAGGTGCTGAATGTCGGTGTAGCAGAGGTCGCGGTCCTTGCGGACGTCGTAGTCCGGCGCGGAGCGGCCCGCGTGGTCGAACTCCGGGCCGACGCAGCGGGTCTTGTTCGCGTAGCCGAGCAGCATGGTCAGCGCGGTGAGCGCCACCAGGACGGCCAGCGCGAACCCGCCGAGCCGGACGGTCGGGCGGGCCGGCGTGGTCGGACGGACCGGCGTGGGCGATCCGCAGGGACGGTGGGGCCTGTGGAGTTTTTCCTTTCCGAAGGTGCGCGGCTTCAACAACGGAACCGACGCCGCCAGGTATCCGGACGTATTTTTTCTGGACAAGAACCCGGGCGACTACGAAATAAAAATCCTGCGACAGCAAAAACTCGCGCGCTCCGCATCGTTTAGCGTAGGAGCCGATGGTCGTATTGTCGACAACGGCATCGCTAAGCAGAACAAGCTGGGCGGCATTCGTATGATCCTCCCGATGAAGATCATTGGCGATCAGGATGGCACCTGGGATCACAATGCTTACAAGACCGAAGCATTCTTCGGCAATCCGTTAACCGGTTTCACAGCGCCGTAGTTTGAATCTCGGGAAAAGACCGCTCGCTATCACCCGTGATTTGTACCGCGCGAAAAAGGAGAAGCCAAATGAAAACCTACATCGGGTTGTTTCTGGCTGCCGCATTTTTCTCCGCATGCAGCCACACGCAACCTTCTGAATCCAGCAACACGCAATCGCCTGCGA
>Ga0137415_10008652_pt1 | contig 10088 bp, 11 predicted proteins | sample CZODoug3_1_1_16f_FD_183082 | JGI IMG/M metagenome (GOLD analysis project Ga0137415, IMG submission 183082) | Vadose zone soil fungal communities from Angelo Coast Range Reserve, California, USA - CZODoug3_1_1_16fungal (Hybrid Assembly) | ecosystem: Environmental > Terrestrial > Soil > Vadose... | reverse complement strand
CTTCGAGAACACCACGCTGAAACTGTGGGAAAAGCACGGCATCAAGCAGGCCGGGTTCTTCACCACGCTGGTCGGCGAATCCAATCAGGAACTGACGTACTTGCTGGCTTGGGAATCGCTCGCCGATCGCGAGAAGAAATGGGCCGCCTTCCAGAGCGACCCGGAGTGGATCATCGCCCGCGCCAAGACCGAGGAAGACGGTCAGATCGTCGGCAACATCGTCAATCAATTGCTGGTGCCGACCGCATTCTCGTCGGTGAAGTAATCCGCCTTTCGAAGGGGTGAGGTCGCGCCGGATGCCTCACGGTCGCGACCATATCGTGCACGCCGTCCGCGATCTCGACGCGGCGGCGGAATTCTATCGCGACGCCGGCTTCACCGTCGGCGCGCGCAACCGCCATCCGTGGGGCACCCACAACCGAATTGTGCAATTGAAGAATTGCTACATCGAAATCCTTGAGGTCGCCGAGCCTGAGAAGATCGTGCCACACGGCGCCCGCTCGTTTTCCTTCGGCGCCTTCAACCGCGACTTTCTCGCTTCGCACCAGGGATTCTCGATGCTGATCCTCAACTCTAGCAACGCGGCCGACGATGCGCGCGCGTTCGAGGCGGCCGGCATTGGCGGTTATGACGTGTTCGATTTCGCCCGCGAGGGCGCAAAGCCGGAGGGAACGCCGGTGAAGCGCTGGCGTTCTCGCTGGTTTTTGCCAGCGATCCGGCCTCGCCGAATCTGGGTTTTGCGGCGTGCCAGCACCATTTCCCGGAGAATTTTTGGAACCCGGCATTTCAAATCCACGCCAATGGCGCGCAAACCGTGGCCGGCGTGGCGATGGTCGCCGACAATCCGACCGACCATCACATCTTCCTGAAAGCCTTCAGTGGCGTGCAGGATCTGCATTCGAGCTCGATCGGTGTCAAGGCGCGCACCGGTAACGGTGATATCGAGATCATGGAGCAGGTCGCGTTTCGCGACCAGTTCGGCATTTCGCCTGACGTGGACGGCGAGGGGATGACGCTCAACGCGCTGCGCTTCGAGATCGCGGACATGGCACAAGCCGAAGCATCGCATCGGCAGAATGGCGTTGCCTCGCGGCGCCATATCGGGCGGCTCGTAGTGCCGCCGGGTGTCGCCCATGGCGCAACCCTGATATTCGAGACCGCTAAATAGGGTTGATCCCCTGGCCGGTGCCCGGCATGGTCGCGCCCGAAAAAGGATTAGAGCCTTGAACGCCAACATTTCAGCCGCGCCGGTGGTTACGGCAGGCGATGTCAAATTCGGCAACGATTTGCCGATTTCGATCATCGCCGGCCCGTGCCAGCTCGAGAGCCGCGCCCATGCGCTCGAAGTCGCCGGCGCCCTGAAGGAGATCGCGGCGCGCTTGAAGATCGGGCTCATCTACAAGACATCGTTCGACAAGGCCAACCGCAGCAGCGGATCGGCTCCGCGCGGCATTGGCCTCGCGCAGGCGCTGCCGATCTTTGCCGAGATCCGCTCGTCGCTCGGCATGCCCGTGCTCACCGACGTTCACGAGGCCGTGCAATGCGCCGAGGTGGCGCAGGCCGTCGATGTGCTGCAGATTCCGGCATATCTGTGCCGGCAGACCGATCTGCTGCTGGCGGCGGCTGCAACCGGCAAGGTCGTCAACATCAAGAAGGGTCAGTTCCTGGCGCCGTGGGACATGGCGAATGTCGTTGCCAAGATCACCGGCGCCGGCAATCGCAACGTGCTGGTGACCGAGCGCGGCGCATCGTTCGGCTACAACACGCTGGTGTCGGACATGCGCGCGTTGCCGATCATGGCGCGCACCACCGGCGCGCCCGTGATCTTCGATGCCACCCATTCGGTGCAGCAGCCCGGCGGCAAGGGCACCTCATCGGGCGGCGAGCGCGAATTCGTGCCGGTGCTGGCGCGCGCGGCGGTCGCGGTCGGCGTCGCCGGCGTATTCATCGAAACCCATCCCGACCCCGATCGTGCGCCGTCTGACGGCCCCAACATGGTGCCGCTGCGCGAGTTCGAAGGTCTGGTGAAGACGCTGATGGCGTTCGATGCACTCGCCAAGAATCTCGAAAAGAGTGTAGCGCGTTGATGCCGCGGACCGGGTTGCGGCCACAATGAACCGCGTATGCCGCCGGTCCTGAATATCATTGCGCTTGCCACGTTCGCGGCGAGCCTGTCGGCACGGGCGCTGGATCCGGTGCTGCCGCACGTCGCCAGCGATTTCAACGTCAGCATCGCCGCGGCGGCAGGGTTTGCGTCGATATTCGCGTTTACCTTCGCCATCGTCCAGCCGGTGCTGGGCGCTGCGGCGGATTTGTTCGGCAAGGCGCGTCTCGTGATCGTATGCCTGGTGCTGCTGGGCCTCGCCAATATTCTCGGCGCGCTGTCTTCGTCGTTTTCGCTGTTGTTCACGACGCGGATTCTCGCAGGGGTAGGCGCCGGCGGGGTCTTTCCAATCGCGCTCGGGCTGACCAGCGATCTGGTTGCGCCGGACAAGCGTCAGGTCGCGATCGGCCGCACGCTGGCGGGCGCGATGACCGGCAACCTGCTCGGGGCGTCTCTGTCGGGCCTGATCGGCGATTTCCTCGGCTGGCGCGGCGTGCTCGCCGTACTTGGCTCGCTGGCAGTCGTGGCATCGGTTGCCGTCGCCATCGGCTTTCGCGGGGGCGTACTGGCGCGGGCGCCGGCGAAAGTCGATCTTTCGGTGCTCCGGCACGGCTATCGCACCATCTTTGCCAATCCGAACGCGAGAGTCTGCTACACGGCGGTATTTATTGAAGGCTGCTGCGTGCTCGGCCTGTTTCCCTATGTCGCGTCGTTTCTGTTCGAACTCGGCGTCACCAGCCTTTCCATCAGCGGTCTCGTGATCGCAGGCTTCGCCGTCGGCGGACTGTTCTACACATTGAGCGTGTCGCGCTTGCTGCCGTGGCTCGGCGTCAACGGCATGATGATCTCGGGTGCCGTGCTGATGGCCCTGCAACTCGCCATCGTCGCCTTCGGCCCGCTTTGGCAGCTTCAGGCCGGCAACTTCATCCTGATGGGCTGGGGTTTCTACATGCTGCACGGTTCGCTGCAGGTATTTGCCAGCGAATTGTCGGTGGAAGCCCGCGCCACCGCGCTGTCGTTGCATTCGTTTTTCTTCTTCATGGGCCAGACCATCGGGCCGATCGCCTACGGGTTTGGCATTCTCAATGTCGGCAAGATCCCGACGTTGCTGACGAGCGCGGTCATCATCGTCGTCCTCGGCTTTATCTGCGCGCGGCTGCTGCGGCAGACGAGGCCGGCGGATGTCGGCGCAACATAAGCCGCGCGCTCATAACCGAGCATGTCCGGCTTCCTCCGCTGCCGCAACGGCGTCAGGCTCATTCTCAATCGGCTTGAAGGTCGGCTGGAACCAACGCTGCGCGATAAGTGTCGGTACCACGGCGCTGCCGATTACGGCGGTGACCAGAATGGTATATTTCGCTTGATCGATGATGTGGTTGGTGAGACCGAACAGAGCAGAGATGGTTCCGAACGTAAGTCCAGTCGACATCAGAAGCGTGGTGTACATCCCTTCCTTCGGTTCGAAGCGGAAGGTTCTGGTCAGGGGCAGGATGCCGACGAATTTCGTAGCCATCTTGATCGCAAGAAAAATGACGATGAGCCCCGCCGCGGCGGCCACGGCGTGGAAATCCACCAGCGAGCCCGCCTTCAAGAAATAAAATGGCGTCAAGATCGTGAAAGCGATAATCCGCATGCGATGCGGCAATTCTGGATCGTTGAGAAACGAGGGAGCCAGCGCCATCCCAACGAGATAGGCCGGCAAAACCGCCTCGCTTCCCGCGATGGAGGCGAGCCCGCCGAGTGCCAATAGCACGAGCGAAATGAACTTGGTTTCGGATTCACTCACGCGGTGGCCGACCTTGCTGAAAAACCACGGTGCGAAGCGCGGCAACAGTGCAAGGACGATGGCCGTGGCCGCTCCAAAGAACGCGAGCCACAGATCAAAATGAGCAAACACGATGCCGAGCGCGAGCACGGTGCCAAGGTCGTTCACAAAACAGGCCGCCAGAATGATCTTGCCGAGCTCCGTCTGGTTGAAGCCGGTTTCAACCATCACGGCATAGACGACTGCGACTGAGGTCGTTGACAGCGAGATGCCCGCAATCTGCGCTTCGGGCCATGACCAGCCGATTGCATAGTGTGCATACACCAGCACACCGACATAGGGCGCAAAGAAACCCACCACGCCGATAGTCATGCTTGACCAGAAATGCTTGCGGACGACGCGGCTGTCTATTTCGGTTCCCGCGAGAAAAGTCAGCAGGATCGCTCCGAAGCCGGCGAGAAAGTTCACCCACTCGGTGAGATGCAGGCCAATTGTATTGCCTGCGACGGCCCCGACCATGATCTCCACGAGGGCAACCGACATTGCCACTTGGATCGAGATGATGGAGGCGAACAATGCAAGGCCGAGCCAGACAGCCGATACCAACCAGACGTTCTCCATCGCGCACTCCTTCGGCCGGACGGGCCGATCATGGTGAGCGCGTGAAGGCGGCACAATAAAACAAAACCCGCCTGGCGGCGGGTTACAACACTGACCCTACCGCATGCCCTCACGCGGTAGGAGTCATCAGCCGTCGTCGGCGATTTTGGGGGACTCCATCCCCTTGGATATGTCCTGAAAACGTAACGTTTCGATCGACGGCCGTCAATGCAGCACCAATGCAACCCGACCGATTTGACGGCAAGTTGATGCCCAGGCTGTAACTTCGTTGCGCGATGCTCGCGCATCACTCGCCCTCGCCATAGCGGATGATCCGCACCTTTTCGGTCGTGATCAAACAGCTCTTCGTCAAGACCATGATCTCGGAGATGAATGCGCTGATCTTGTCCTCCGCATCGACGATTTCGATCACGACGGGTAAGTCCTGCGATAGCCGCAGAATCTTCGCGGTGTGAAGAAGGCTCGAGCGGCCGAAGCCGAGCGGCCCGCGCAGGACGGTGGCCCCAGCCATCTGGAACTCCCGCGCCCTTGTTACGATCGCCTCGTAAAGCGGTCGGCCATCGACCTCATCAGCCTCCCCGATAAATACCCGCAGAAGAATTGATTGCTCTGGAAGTGACATGCCCGATCTCCGTTTAGTAATCAGGGGGCACTCATCGATTGAGACGCAAGGCCAGAATGTGGCCAACCCACGCTGCAACGAGCGAGAAGGCTACGACGAGCATGAGATACAAACCAGCAAGCGGAAGGTCGCCCTGAAGCAGAAGTATGAAGGTGTCGAGACTCATTGCTGAAAAAGTGGTGAGGCCTCCGCAAATGCCGCTCATGACGAACTGCCGGCCAGCCGGACTGACGAGCAGGCGTCCGTCAGGGCCGGTGAGCGCGGCAAACAGCCCAATTACAAACGAACCCAGCACATTTACGAAGCCGGTCGCCCACAAGGCGCTGAACCCCATCGCGGAGACAATCAGAATGCCGGACAGAAACCGCAGCAGCGATCCGAGGGCCGCTCCGCATCCGACTGCCAGATAGAGCCTCAACGCTGTTTTCCTTTCACCGCGCATCGCGGCCCTCACGCCAGAAGCCGGATGGCGGCCGAGAACCCAGTTCCAACCGCTGCAACGCAAAGGCCCGCCGAAAGGATCGTGTTCAACGCGGCTGGCAGGCCTTGGCCGTCGAGCGCGAGGTTGAGGGTCTGAAGACAGAACGATGAGACCGTTGTATAGCCGCCGAGAAAGCCGACGAAGGCCAGGTCGCGAAAGGTTTCGCCGGAAAGCATTCCACCACGCGATCGGGCTAGTCCGGCGAGAATGCCAATGATGAAAGCGCCGGATACGTTGACGATGAGGGTGCCCCACGGAAAGGTCTCACCGATCCGCCGTCCGACAAAGCCCGAGACGAAAAAGCGGGAGATGCCGCCGAAGAAGCCTCCAAGCAGGACGAGGGCGCAGCCTTCAAGAGTCATGAGAACGGATTTCCACACGTGTTGAGAGAATGCGACATCAGCGGCCAGGCTCACGCGTCACGTTGATCACGGAGTTTGCAGCCATGTCGCCCACTTTCCTGAACCCATTTGCTGGCGCATCCATCGTTTTCTTCCGTCTCACGGTCCATCAGGATGGCGTGTTGCCTCGGTCCGGAATAAGGCCCGTTTCGTCCTCGCCGTAGCGTATGACCGTCACCTTTTCCAAGGTTATCAAGCAGCTTTGTGTGAGTTCGGTGAGGATGGGAAGGAACGCATTGATCTTCTCCTCGGTGTCAACAATCTCAACGACAATCGGCAAGTCCTGCGACAGGCGCAAGACCTTCGCTGTGTGAAGCATGCTCGAGCGGCCGAAGCCGAGCGGCCCGCGCAGCACCGTGGCCCCGGCAAGATGAGTTTCGCGCGCCTTCAGCACGATCGCTTCATAGAGCGGCCTGTCGTTGACCTTGTCATCCTCGCCAATGAAAATTCTCAGCAGAGACGCTTTTTCCGGAATTTGCATCGTTTCATTTCCTTTTTCATTCGCAGGTTAGCCGTGCGTCAAACAACGCCCCGGAAAGGATGGCAGGAAAACTCGTCATCAACTGACCTCTATTTCTTTATTCGTAGATTGCTTTCAACGAGAACCGTCACCAAGCCGAGGATAAGAACACTGCCAACGATCTCCGGGTGCAGCTCCTCCAAGACCAAATGCAAGGAGCCTTCATAACGCTTACCATGACCATCGAGGTGGCCAGCACCGTCACCAAATAAATTGGCAACGATGCATGGATCATCTCGGATGAGACATCCATCAGCATGGAAACGGAGCCAAGCGCCCAGACGCCGCCGCGAATTTCCCGCAGGGAATAGTTTGGTTTGGTTACTGCTGTCACTTCGTTGCCCTATCCGAATGTTTCAGGACAACAAAAAACCCGCCATTGGCGGGTTATTGACATGCTCCCGCCGCGACGAGGCTTTGGCAGCCCCACCCAGCAGGAGTCATCAGCCCACGGCGGGCGGGTATCGGGGGACCCCATCCCCATCTATGATTCCAGCTTATGCGGAAATGTCGCGAGAGGTCAATCTGATCAGACCTGCACGTCACTGCGAACACACCACGAATATTATTTTCCTCGTCCGAGGAAGATTGCATCCATCAAGCAGGCCGCATGCGCCGCCCTTTGGGGGCTTCGAACTCGTAACCGCTTCTGCCTCAAAAGCTGATACCGCAATTGCCGTCGTGCGCTTCGTCTTCGCCGGCTGCTGGCTCGTGCGGTGCGCTCGGCATTGCCTGCGCGCGCTTGCTGCACCAGATCCGGCCGGCGGATGAGGGGAGAGCATAGTTGACGAGGTTCAATCCCGTGGTGGCCTTAAAAGAACGTCATGAGATATTCGACGCCGGAGAAAACTGCCATGTAGGCGATGGCGCCAAACACCAAAAGCACGACAGTCAGCCATACCCACCAAGGTGAAGATTCCTTAGTCATTCCGCTGCCCCCATGTCGACCGCCATGACTGGGTTTAGCGAAAAGCTCCCAGGTTGCTCCGACCCTGCGCTAATGACACACAATTCGAGTGCCATTCGTAACGGGAATCATTAAGTCGCGGCACAATGACGCAGAAGTTTGCGCGCGACCGAGCCCCCAATGCGCGTCATCCAGCCGTATCCATGGCACGGGGATTGCTTCGTTTTGATCGAACGAGGAAGAGATTGTGGACGCCCACGTGATCCTGCCGGCGAGAGCCAATGCCAAGTCCAGAAATACCGGTTACGCCACACAACCTCCGCTACAGCGATTCCTCACCCGCTGCTATGAAGAGTTCAGGGTGGACGACTCCGGCGCTGTCGCTGACTATATCCCCGAGCTGAAAAGAGCGAATCCAGCGCATTTCGGGATCGGTCTCGTCACCATCGATGGCCATGTCTATGAGGTCGGCGATAGTGCCGTGCCTTTTACCATTCAGTCGGTTTCCAAGGCTTTCGTGTTTGCGCTCGCGCTGGAGATGGTCGGGGAAGAGCGCGTTGCGGCAACGATTGGAGTTGAACCCAGCGGTGAGGCTTTCAATTCGATCCGGCTGACAAACGACAATCGACCGTTCAACCCCATGGTCAATGCGGGCGCGATCGCGTGTTCCGGGCTGATCCATCAGGTCGACGGCGCGGCGGCCTTCGAGCATATCCGAGAGAAGCTGAGCCAATTCGCCGGCCGCGAGCTCATTGTCGATGATGCCGTACATGCCTCCGAAGTTACCACCGGTAACCGGAATCGGGCGATAGCCTGGCTGTTGCGCAACTACTCGGTGGTGCAGGGCGACGTCGATGCGGTGCTGGACACCTATTTTCGGCAATGTGCAGTGCTGGTGACCGCGCGTGATCTCGCGGTGATGGCGGCAACGCTGGCTAATCGCGGCGTCAATCCAGTTACGGGCGTTCAGGTCATAACCCCCCACGTCGTTGCCCGCACACTGTCCGTGATGACGAGCTCTGGCATGTATGATTACGCCGGCGAATGGATATATCGCGTTGGCATTCCCGCCAAGAGCGGCGTCGGTGGTGGCATCGTCGCCGCACTGCCGTCGCAAATCGGGCTGGGCACCTTCTCACCGTGCCTCGATAGCCATGGCAACAGCGTGCGCGGACTTAAAGTCTGCGAGGCTCTGTCCGCGCGATTCGATCTGCATATGCTTAACCGCAATGCCGATGTTCGCACCTGCATCATCGCGGACTACGATATTTTTGGCATTTCCTCACGCCGCAGCCGCCAGCCCCACGAACAGCAAATCCTCGATGATCGTCACAGCGATATCCGCGTGATTGAGCTTGTCGGCGCGCTCAATTTTGCGGCCATCGACTACGTCACGCGTCGGCTCGCCAACGAACCGCCAAACGCGCCACTTTTGATTCTCGATTTCCGCCGTGTGCCGGACATTACTGCGGCAGGTGCACGATTGCTCGGTGAGAGCCTCACCATCCTCCAGCAAGCTGGCGTCACTGCAATCCTGACAGGTTTCGAGGCCGGTTCGCCGGTGTGGGAGGCGATCCGCGCGCAGACCGCCGAGGAGCAACGGCTGCGACGCTTCGCCCTTTTGGACGACGCCATCGAATGGGCCGAGGATCAGGTGATCTATCGGCATGGCGGCTTTACCCCTTTAAAGGAGACCTCGCATCTCGGCGAGCAAGCTCTGCTTGCGGAATTGAGTGCGGACGAGATCGCAGCGTTGGTCGAACTTTCAACCGTGCGCCGTTATGAAGCCGGCCAACGCATCATCAGCGCCGGCGAGCCGGCCAACTCGCTGTTCTTTCTCCAGAGCGGCATGGTCAGCGTCAAGCTGCCAAGCGGCGTGCGCCTCGCTTCGCTCGGGCCCGGCATGGAGTTTGGAGAGATGGCAATGATAGAGCAACGGCGCAGTGCAGATGTCTGGGCGGACACTCCGGTAAAATGCCTCGAACTGCCGGTCAGTTCCTTTGCCGACTATCGCAAGCTTAACCCCCAGATCGCGCTGCAAATCATGCGCAATCTTTCCGCCCTTTTGGCGCGGCGTCTGATACTTGCAAACGCCAAGGTCGATCTCCTCAGCGCGTACTAATACTCTGGATAGGTAGCGTCGTGGATGAAGCACGTCATCATCGGCTATCGTTCACGCCTTGGTTGCCGCAGCATCATCCCCGCCCGCGATCCCGTCTTCACCACGTGAACTTGAGTGTTCCGGTTCCGGCATAGACTTCGGTCTTAGCTCGAGGAGTCGCCAAGCAGAAGCAATCGGCGGCGGATGCGGAGGTAGCATATGCTGGCAGCCGCGAGGCCTTGCTTTAGTAAGGATTTTATCGGCAATTGGTGCTACTATCCCGCTTTATTTCAAGGGGAAATGCGCGACCGATCGAAGCCGCGAAATTGAAGACGGTATGATCATCCGCTCCAGGTTCAGCTTTTCATTGAACGGCATTGCGATGACCTTTTTAATCAGACTTACAACCGTATTGTTGGTGACGTTTGCACTCTGCGGTTCAAGTATCGCGCAATCCCGTCGAGCACATAACGCGCAGCCTTCATCCGGCATCTCGGGAGAGGCGCAGATACGGGATCGGCTCAATGCCGGGACGATCGGTCTGGCCGGGGGCCTTCTGGAGGGTG
>Ga0137415_10008649_pt1 | contig 10089 bp, 6 predicted proteins | sample CZODoug3_1_1_16f_FD_183082 | JGI IMG/M metagenome (GOLD analysis project Ga0137415, IMG submission 183082) | Vadose zone soil fungal communities from Angelo Coast Range Reserve, California, USA - CZODoug3_1_1_16fungal (Hybrid Assembly) | ecosystem: Environmental > Terrestrial > Soil > Vadose... | reverse complement strand
GTGGTGCTGCCTTCCGCAATTTTTCCCCAGCGCGGGGTCATACCCGCGGTGAAGAGCAACGACGACACCAGTTGGGTCTTGCCGGTGCCGCCGTGGCCGACAATGCCAACGTTTCGAATGTCCTTGGTGAGATAGCTCTTCATGCAAACCTCCAGAAGGCGAGGTCCGTCCGGAAGAAATCGGGCGCGGGCCAGCGCCGGGCAAGTTGGAACTGAGGGAGGAGAACGTGGCCTTTGCACCTGGGTCCCCGTGGGGCGGGGGCGAAGGTTCGATGAATCGTCCCTGGTCCCGTCTCCTGACGAGGCGGATGCTAGCACAGGGAATCAATTGGAGCAACGCGAGGGAAACAAAAATCGGGGAGGTCTTAGGAAGAATTGGGATTGGAGAAAGTCGCTCCGAGGCAGGGAAAAAATACCGGGACTAGTACCCGCGCTACCTGGGAAGGCTTTCAAAATCTCCTTCTTATCTCTTGACACCAGAGGACTTAACAGAAGTACGGATCTCGCGAAGCTCGGTGCTTGGCTTGCATACGGTCAAGCAGGGGCTTTGCGTTAGCCGGTGAACAGGGCGAGTCGCGGGATTTGCCGGTCCGACTGGGTGGCGGCCAGCATGCTGCGACGAGTCGAACCGAAACCGAACGAGATTGAGGTAAAGGACAATGGCTGAACACTTCGAATCAAATGAGAATGGAAATGAAAGAGGGCTCGCAAGCTTGGGTTTGAATCGCTGGCTTGTGGTAGCTAGCGTTGCCCTGCTTGTCTTGACGGGGCTGGCTTTTGGTTACGGCTACCGGCAACAAATCCTGGCCGGTCATTTGGCGGCCCAGCAGTCTATGGCGAGCGCCACAATCAACGATATGCAAGGGCAGCTCAATACTTTGACTACGAAACTGAACGAGATGACGGCCGCCCAACAAGCTGCCGAGGCCGCGGCAGCGCAAAAGAGAGCTTCGGCTACCAATGGGACGGGAGCAAAGGCCATCGCTGGCAAGCGTACCACGGCGGAAAGCAAACGGCTGAAAGAGCTCCAGGCGCGAATCGACGAACAGCAGAAGCAGCTAAAAGACACGCAAGACCAGGTAGCCAAGAACCGGGCGGACCTGGAAGGAAGTCTGAATTCAACGCGCGACGAACTCAGTGGTTCCATCGCCAAAACGCATGAGGAATTGGTGGTGTTGCAGAAGCGCGGAGAGCGAAACTATTTCGAATTCGACCTCACCAAGTCTAAACAATTTCAGCGCTTCGGGCCGCTCACGTTGTCCTTGCGCCGGGCCGATGCAAAGCACATGAATTATGACGTGGCGATGGTTGTTGACGACAATCAGCTCAGCAAGAAAAGAGTGAATCTCTACGAGCCGATCTGGATCCACACGGAGAATGAATCTCAGCCGGTGCAGGTGGTGGTGAACAAGATCGGCAAGAACTTCGTTCATGGGTACATCAGCGCGCCAAAGTACAGGCCTTCGGAACTCGCGGCGAGCGGCACGGCTGCAGCCACCGTCACTCCGGTAGCGGAGCACCCCCAGCCGCCCCCGCCGGATCAGAATCCAGAAATTCCGAAGCAACCGAATCAACCGGAATAATAGATACACATCGCAGCGAATTCAGCAGGGCGTCCACGGTGGCGCCCTGCTTTTTTATTGGCGTGAATGCGCCCTCATCGGAACGCTCGAAGCTCACGAGATAGGGTCGAGGGCAGCCTTGAGAGAAGTCTTGCTTGATTTGAGGACCTCAAGAGTGCGGCGCCAGTCAGCGTGACCGGGGAATTTCAGCAGGATACTGTGCGGTCCGGCCGGAAGCTTCAGTGTGGCCGGAGCGTTGCCCAGGAATTTTTCATCAACAAAGATTTCCGCGCCGTCGGGCTCGGAAGAAACCGAGACGGTGCCAACAGCATCCGCGATGAACGGGGAGGCAGTCTTCAATGCTTCAGAAGATTCACCATTGTTGGCCAGTACCGGTGGTGTTGCGGCTTGAGCAGCGCCGTGGTTCGCCAGTGCCACGTTGGGATAGAAGCGGTGAAGAACCTCAAGAAGATCCGTCGCACTGAGGGCAAAGCCGATGCCCGTGACGTTCTTCTTGATGAGTTTTTGCGTGTTGATCCCAATCACTTCGCCTCGCGCGTTCAGCAGCGGACCGCCACTATTGCCCGGATTGATGGGCGTGTCCGTCTGGATCCACGTTCCCGGACCGGCATCGGGAAATTTTCCGACGGCGCTGACAATGCCTTTCGTAACGCTAAAGAGCATGGCATCACCGGGATTGCCGATGGCGAGCACGCTTTCCCCCTGATGAACACCGTTCGCGTCCGTGAGAGTCAAATGGGGGAAATCGAATTTGGCGGAGGGGACTTCCACCTTGGCGAGAGCGATGTCCAGGTCCGGATCAATATGCACGACCTGGGCCTCGAGTTGCTGGCCGCTGGAAAGAATGGTGACCAGAGTCTCTTCCCCGCGTGCAAGATGGGCGTTGGTCACGATGATTCCCGAGCCAGTCACGAAGAAGCCCGAGCCCGCTTTGTCCAGCCCTTTCAAGTAAACGACGGCAGGCTTGGCTTGGCGCACAAGTTCTTCGAGCGAAAGCTCGGGCTGAAGGCTGGCGCCGCCGTCGGACACTTTGGCCGCGACTTCGCCCGTGAAGGTTTCGGAAATCGGCTGCAAGTCCACGTGAAAATGATCGGACTTGAAGAGCCAGTATTCTCCGCGATTCCGCCCGTTGAGAGAAATCCAGTTCATGGGACCTTCGGTGAGCTTGACTTCCTTGCTGGCGTAACCGATGAGACTAATGCGCGCCACGACAGGATGCTCGAGGCGCGAACCCATGGATGTTCTTGTCTTGCGAAAATAGCCGCCGGGAAAATCTCTTTCGAACGGCGTGACGCCGGCCGCCACGCCATCGAGTTCCACCGTGGCGCCGGTCGGCGTGCTCGTAATTTGCAGCCTGTCGGCGAACGCGTACGATGGACAGCAAAGGAAAAGCAAGACCGCGCAAAGAGTGACTTGCGAACGGGAAGCCATTAGCAGACCTCGCCGGGACGATGAACCTGCCAATAACTTACCACACAGTGAACTAACTGCATGAAGAAAATTAATTTGTGAACTACGGCCCGGCGTCAGAGCTTCTTTTTGTAACCGTCGCAGGAGACCACGGGTAGGCGCGGATACTTGGGAAAGCGCGGATCGGTCTGAGAGAGATTGCAGAGAATGAAGGCAGAGCCGCGCGCCGATTCGATCTGGCGGGAATGAACACAATCCGCACACAGGCCGGCACTCAAGGAGCCGCGCGTTTGCTGTTGCCCATCAGGCATGTAAACAAGGATAGCGCAGTGTGTTTGTGTGGTGATTGCTAGAATGAATCGTTACTCGAACACGTCTTACAGGGATTAGCGGATGCGCATTGTCGCACGGATCGCACTGGTCGGTTTGGGATTGCTCGCTACAGGAAAGATTGTTCGCGGGCAAACGCCGGATGCGTCGCCGGCCACTCGAGAGAACCAGCAAAAAGATCCAAAAGCGGAAGAAATCACCGCCGTCCCGAACCGGCCGACGTTCGCATCGACCGCCGAGATGGTACAGCTCGGGGTATTCGAAATCGAATATGGATTCGAGGCCGCCAAGGCACACCAGAACGTAAATGGTCTCTTGAAATGGGGAGCGGTCAAGAACCTCGAGTTGTGGTTTCTCAACAATCCCATCCAGAGGGATGCGGGCAGCGCCGGCCTGGGAGATTCCGGAGCCGGTTTCAAGTACAAATTATTTCCGCAGCGCAAGGCTCGGCCGACATTGGCTGTTCTCTATGTGGCGACACTACCGACGGCCAGGCCCGAACTCGGCTACGGTGCGATGGCGCACCTGGTGCAAATTCTTGTAAGCAAAGATTTTGGCAAGCATCACTTTGACGTCAACGAAGGCGTGCAATTTGTGGGCAGACCCCAGCTCGGCGGATTTGATCGTCGATACTTCACCGCGCTCTCCTATTCCCATCCCTTGAGCGGCAAATGGGGGTACACCGGAGAGATTGCAGGATTCAGCCGCCAGAACGCTACGACACCAGCCACGATGACACTGCTAAACGCCGCGACCTATAGCCTGTCGCCCCGTTTGGTTCTCGACGGCGGAGCGTACATCGCCGTATATGGACAATTGCCACGGTTTACGGCTTTTGCCGGCCTCACCTATTCCATCGCAAATCTATACCACTTGCGTTCGCGACACCCATCTTCGAAGAACTAGCCTTCAACGACCTGCTGTTCAGGGCGAGAAGCATCACTCTGTATGCCAGCTAATTCGAGCGCGGAGGACTGGCGGGCGCCGCGGGTGCGGGTGGCACTGGCGAGTCTGTGGCAACTTGCGGAACGGGTTTGGCAAATCGAGAGTCATCGATGGGAGGGTCGATCTCAATTTTTTCCGCGGTGAGGGTCTGCTTGATTTCCGTGCCCGGGCTGCCCTGGTCGATCCGGAATGCGTATTTCAAGCCCTGGACCTCGCGGAAATCCGAAGAGAAAGACTCCCAGGGAAATTCCTGGTCTTCCGTCTTTCGCGTTCCCTCCCACTTCAAAAGCAAAAAAGTCGTGGCATCAATAAAGTAAAATCGTACGTCTCCGTTCTTGTTCGCGACTTTCAGGCGGTAGACGGGCTTGTCGTCCAGCTTTTCTTTGCCGGCCAGCTCGATCTGGTTGCCTTTGGCCTTGTAGTCCACCAGCGGACCGTCAAAGTCGGATTCATCGGAAATGTTCTTGAGGTCCTCGGGAGACAGCGGCTGAGCCTCTTTGTTTTCCGCGAAAGGATTAATCATCCAGCCGGACGACTTGCCGTCATAAACTCGAACAATTTTTTGCCCTTCGATGGAGATCTCGATGTGCATCCTCAGGGGACGCTTGAGTTCCACTACAAACGTGCCTTCCGCGCCGTGCCCAAAAGAGACGCGGCCGCTGATCCGTTCGGATCGTACGGCTTTGATCTTTTCGATTCCGCCGCGAGCGTCGAGCGCTTTCTTGACGATTTCGTCGGCGGTCTGAGCACCTGCTATCAGCGGCAAGAACAAAAGCAAAATGATGGAAAATGATCTGCTCTTCATTGGTGGCTCGCTGGCGGCTTGTCAAAGACCGGGAGAAGGCGCCAGTTTCATCCTAAAAGTAGAAGCGTTTAGCGTCAAATCCGTTGCCAGGCGTCCCGCCGGGTCGCTAGGCTAATTGTAAACTTTGCGAAACAATTTTTTCCTACACTCCGATGCATGTAAATTAGGGCGGCACCAAAAGGATGGCAGACAGTACCAACACCAGAGATCGAGGAAGCAGGCATATGAATTCGCGAGCCATAACCGGTGGTTTTCTTGTGATGTGCTTTGGTTTCTGTGGGAGCGTGCGATGCCAGCAAGAGCCTGCCGGCGAGGGTCGCCCCATCACGCCAGCTGGCTCGCTGGTGATGGACGCTGCGACGCATTTGCCGGCTGTCGGGGCCATGCCTATGGCCATGCTTCGCAGTCCCGATTCTCTCGGGCACGGCGGCAAGGGCCGTTATCTGCTTGTAGTCAACAGCGGCTTTGGTGTCCAATTCAGCGAGGAGACGAATCGAGCCCAGCAATCGATTGCCGTGATCGACCTGAACGCCACGCCTGATCCCCTGGTGATCCAAAATATTTATTTCCCCACGCCGCAAAGTGCGAATGTTGGCGTCGCCTTCTCGCCAGCCGCTGGCGCAGATGGAAATTTTGAAATGTACGTTTCCGGCGGATTCGAAAACAAAGTGTGGATTTTCCGGTTTAATCCGAAAGCAGCGGCGCCGGTGCAGCCGGAATCGGGCGGCCCGGATACGAAAGTACAAGCATCCTCATTCGAAATCAGCAAACCAGGTGAAGTCTCGCGCTCGGACTACAACAAAGGAAAGGCGGCGCTCTATCCGACGGGCCTTGCGTTAACACCGGATGGCAACACGCTGGTGACAGCCAACAACCTGGGGGACAACGTGACGATTGTGCGCCGTCTCCACGATACCCGCCGGATGGAAAGAGTGGATTTGCACCATCCCGGAAAGTCGAGCGAAAACATTTATCCGTACGGTGTGGTGGTGCTGGGAAACGGTAAGGACGCGCGGGCCTACGCATCGTGCTGGAATGATTCGTCAGTGGCGGTCATTCCGCTGAGCGGCAAGAGCGTTGTGCGGAAGTACATCTCCGTTGACCGCCACCCGACGGCTATGACGCCGAATGCCGCCGGCACACGGCTCTTTATTGTGAATTCCAACGCGGACAGCGTCTCGGTAATTGACACAACCACGGATCAAGAGATCGAGCGCATTGACGTTCGCCTCGCTGAAGATGCCTTACCCGGCGCAAGTCCGGAGTCGCTGGCCCTCAGTGAAGACGAAAGAACTCTGTATGTTGCGAACGCTCATAGCAACGCCATCGCGATCGTCGCGCTTTCCGAAAAAGCGCGCGGCGCAAAGCCGGCGGAGAAAATCTCCGAATCCGCAAAGTCGAAAATCCTGGGCTTTATTCCGACAGGTCAATATCCGTCCGCGGTCGCCGTTGCTGACGGCAAACTCTTCGTCGGAAACGGCAAAGGAACGGGATTCGAACCCTCTTCGATGCGCGTGAACAATAGCGGCCGCACTCCGAATCCGCCCAACGCCGCGTTTCCTCCGAACAAAGAGAAAAATCGCCAGGGCGGCCAATACAGCGGTTCGATTGTTTCGGGAAATATCAGCGCAGTTCCGTTGCCGGACGGCCCGGCGCTGGCGCGCTACACGCAGCAAACCATGCAGAATGACGGCCTGATGGATTTTGCTCCGCCCAGGCTTTTTGCCGGGAAGAGCCCCATCAAGCACGTCATCTACATTATCAAGGAAAATCGCACTTATGATCAGGTCTTTGGCGACTTAAAAACATCGGGCGACGGACATGCCGCCGATGGCGAGCCCGCCTTCGCCATTTTCGGCAGTGGCGTTGTGGCGCAGCGACCCGACGGCACGCGGCAATCCGTGACGCCCAACCACCGTGCGCTCGCGCAGCGCTTTGGTTTGTTTGACCGCTTCTTCGTCAATTCCGAAGCCAGCCCCGACGGACACAACTGGGCCACTGCCGCGTTCTCCACCGACTATGTCGACAAAGGATTCCGCTGGCAATATTCCGACCGTGGCCGCACCTACGACTGGGAAGGTTACAACCGTCTGCCGGATTACGAGCCACCCGGCGATTTGCAAGTCGGCAAATTCAAGGGCGACGTGCTGGCTGCCTTGACGGACCTGCTCGAAACGCATCTTCCCTACCGCCAGGGTTTCACCGACCTCGGCGAACCGAAGACCCTCTATCTTTGGGACGCCGCCGCACGCGCCGGTTTGACCTACCGCAATTACGGCGAATTCGTAACCGTGATTTCCGCGAAAGACGTGGAAGCTGCCGGGCAAAAACGCAAGAAGAGCTATCCCGATACTTCAAACGCGGTGCGCGCGATAGCCAACAAAGAATCGCTGCAGAAGCATCACAGCTTGAGCTTCCGCAGCTTTGATGTGACCGCGCCCGACAGCATCACTGTCGATTGCTACAAAGCCGCTCTCGATCCGTCAGCTTCTTCCGACCCGGCCGTGACTCAGGACAATGCCAATTCCAGTTGCCGCGGCAATTCGCGATTTGGCGAATGGTTCGCCGAGTTTCGCGGCTTCGTCAAGGACCGCGAAGCTGGCCGCGCTGACTCCATGCCCGCGCTTACCGTCATGCGGTTTCCCAACGACCATACCACTGGAATGAAAAACGGATTCCCGACGCCGCAATTCATGGTTGCGGACAACGATTACGCCGTGGGGCGCCTCGTCGAAGCAGTCTCCTCGAGCGCCTATTGGAAAGATACTGCGATCTTCATCGTTGAAGATGACGCCCAGGCCGGGCCGGACCACGTCGATTCGCACCGCTCTGTGGGCCTGGCGATTAGCGCTTACAATCGCCCGGGAGCGCTCATCCACAAATTTCACAACACCGTCAGCATGATTCGCACCATCGAGTTGCTGCTGGGAATCGCTCCCATGAACCAACTCGATGCCTCGGCGATTCCGATGGATATTTTTCAGGAGACCCCGGATTTGACGCCCTACAAAGTGGTCCTGCCGGCCATTGCTGCGGACAATCTGATAACGCAGAAGTCAAAAAACAAGGCGGCAGCTGAATGGATGAAAAAATCGAACCGGCAAAACTTTGCCCACGCGGACATGGCCGACCCGAATGTTCTAAACGCCGTGATCTGGTTCGCGTGCACCGGTAACGGTTCAAACATTCCACAAGCGGCGCAGCTTCCCGCGTATCAAGCGATGCGGCTCGGAATCGCCAAGCCGGATAACGACGAAACTCGCGGCTCTAAAAAAGACGACGATGATTGAAACCAGAGTCGCAATTTAGAAACTCATCTCCGAGAATCATCGGAAAAGCAGCGAAGAGAATTCTGTCAAGTTGCGGCGCCAGACCATCCAGGTATGCGCGCCGGGCGTCTCAATGTCCACGTGCTTGATATTCTTGGACGCCAGCCAGCCGCGGAATCTTCGATTGATATCGATCAAACGGTCGTCCGTGCCGCACGCAATCCAGAGCAAATGCAATTGCTCCGTGGTTTTCGAATCCGCCGAGGGAAATTCCCTGTCAAAATCCTCGGTGATCCCTCCGGAGCTGAAAGCCCCAATCCAGCCAAACTTGTCCAGTGTATTCAGGCCGGTCAGCAAAGATTCAGAGCCGCCCATGGAGAGGCCCGCGATGGCTCGGGAGTTGCGGTCCTTAGTCACCAGATAAGCGGCTTCAACGCGCGGGATCACTTCCGCGAGCAGTGCCTCGCTGAATTTATTGAAGTTTCGCTCCGTGATCGCGCGATCGCGCCACACCCCGGAGTTGGGAAGCAGGACCTCCGGCGCGCCGTAGCCTAACGGCATGACCACGATCATATGCCTCGCTTTGCCTTGCGCGATCAGGTTGTCCAGGACTACGTTGGCGCGGCCAACCGCTGTCCACGCACTCGCGTCATCGCTGAAGCCGTGCAAAAGGTAGAGAACGGGATAGGTTTGCTTGCCGCGCGGGTCGTACCCGGGCGGCGTGTAAACGTAAAAGTCGCGATCGTCGCCCACCACTCCCGACTTGTAGAAATGATGATGAATCTCGCCATGGGGCACCGCGCCGACTTCCCAGGAAAGGGACGACGGCCCAGGCACATGAACCTCGCTCGCTCGATAAAGGAAGTTGGGCTTTACGGTGTAATTCGAAGGATCGAGCAGACCCACGCCATCGGCGATGAACGAGTATCCGTAATAATCAGGAGCGAGCGGCTCGGTGGTCACGCTCCAGACCCCCTGATCGTCCTTCTGCATCGCCAGCGGCTTGGCTGTGCCTTCAATCGAAACCGCCACCTCTTTGATGTTGGGACCGCGAAGCCGGAACGTCACGCGATGATCGGAATGTACCTCGGGCGAAATCAGCGGCGGCGCTGGTGTCTGCGCCGGAGCCGTAGCGGCCATGAAGGCCCCGAGCTGAATCGCTACGACCAACATGCCAAGCACAAAGAATATTCGTTTCATGATTCCCCCACGCCCCCAAATTCCGGCGCCCTCAATGGAAACCTCAATTTCCAAGCGTCCGTGCCGAGGGATGATACAACAGGCCGTAGGAGATGTGAGGGGACGATCTTCCGGTAATTATTCCATTGCAGGACATCGTCGGCACCGATGCCAAATACCAATATCGCTTGACCCAAATCGTCCTCGCCTATACGATTTCCTCACCGAAATAGGTCCCTCCTCGCGGTGCCGAGGGGAAGCCGCCCTTTGGGGGTTACGGATGGCTCGGTTCTTCCTGCAGCCAGGCAGTGGACGAGATGCGGCCCTGACATTGTTTTTTTCGGCTCGCCTCGTCCTCTGTTTGTTGCCATTAACAAACCGAGAAATCCGCAACCTCTGATACGTCAATGGTTTCCCGTGGATTCCCAATGATTGTTACAGGATATTCACATTCGATTGACGCAGTTGTAAGACGGGGCCCTTACCTTTTGGCGCGGGGTGGTACGCATTCTTTTCGGTACCAGGTCGAATTTTGCTCCAAAGAGAGAGGAAATGAAAAAACTAGCAGC
>Ga0137415_10008646_pt1 | contig 10091 bp, 8 predicted proteins | sample CZODoug3_1_1_16f_FD_183082 | JGI IMG/M metagenome (GOLD analysis project Ga0137415, IMG submission 183082) | Vadose zone soil fungal communities from Angelo Coast Range Reserve, California, USA - CZODoug3_1_1_16fungal (Hybrid Assembly) | ecosystem: Environmental > Terrestrial > Soil > Vadose... | reverse complement strand
ACGAACGCACGGTTCTCTCAAAGGATAAGTCCAAGGTGCTTCGCCGCGGCGCAGCCCACGTTCCGGCGGATGTAATGATGCCAGAAGAAGAAATCAAGGATCCATATTTTCTCGAATTTCTTGCGCTGAAGGACGAGTAGTGGCAGAAGATTGAGCTGGGAAGACTGTCTATGCCATCCGCCGATACACTCGCCACTCGTCTTGTAACAAAGCCCCGCGAAGACCAACGGCTTTAGCCACCAACGCGAGACGAATCCGAGACGATGCCGTCCCAATCCCTGCACGGGCGGCGCGTGGGCGATACCACCCATGACCCTAGTGCACCCTATCCCGATCCGGCTGACACCTAGGCCAGCATGAAACACACCCCAGATGACTCGGCGGCGAAGGCCCACTACGTCGTATTGGATGGACTACGCGGTGTGGCCTCATTGCTTGTCGTCGTGTTCCACCTCTTTGAAAGCTACCAGAACAATCCCGCCAAACAAGGGATCAATCACGGCTACCTGGCGGTCGACTTCTTTTTCTTGCTGTCTGGCTACGTGATCGGCTATGCGTACGATGATCGCTGGCCCGCATTGTCCCTGCGTGAGTTCTGTATGCGCCGCTTGATCCGGTTGCAGCCAATGGTCATCGTTGGCAGCGTCATCGGCGCAGCGCTGTTCTACTTCCAAGCGTCACCTGAATTCTCATTGGTAGCGAGCACGCCGCCCTGGCAAGTTGTCCTTTTGATGATCCTCGGGGCTGCCATGATTCCCGTGACCCCCACGCTTGATATCCGAGGCTGGAGCGAAAGTTACCCCCTCAATGGCCCCGCGTGGTCGTTGTTCTTCGAATATATCGCGAACTTCCTCTACGCCGCCGGATTGCGAAAGCTGTCGAACAAGGCACTCTGGGTGCTGGTCGTCGTGGCTGCGGGGTTCCTTATTCATCTTGCCGTGACCACCCCCCGGGGCTCGCTCGCCGGCGGTTGGACGATTGACGCGCAGGAAGTGAACATCGGGTTCACCCGTGTCATGTTCCCGTTCTTTGCAGGAATTCTCCTTACTCGGACTGGCGCACGCCTCAAGATCAATCACACGTTCGCCGCATGCAGCTTTTTGCTTGTAGTAGCACTCTCGCTGCCTAAGTTCGGCGATGCCTCGCAACTTTGGATCAACGGTCTGTATGAGGCGCTGTGTGTGATTTGTGTTTTTCCGATCATCGTGTGCCTGGGTGCCGGAGAGCAGAAAGTCGACGGGGTCTCGATCCGGATCGCACGGTTCTTCGGAGACTTGTCATATCCGCTCTACATCACGCATTACCCACTGATCTACATCTACGCCGCATGGGTGCTGCGGCAGCATCCGAGTCTTTCGAGCGGGGTGCTGCTGGGCATTTTGACCCTCGCTCTGAGCGTCCTAATCGCCTACCTCGCGCTTAAGCTTTACGACTTACCCGTGCGGCGCCGGCTCAGTCGTCGCCTTCTGACGAACCAATAGGAAACCTCCAAATGCGAAGCCGGCGTTTAACTTTGACAATGTAGCGGGACTGATCGGTGATGCTCGACACGAGGACTCCTGTTCAAGTTGGAGTCAATGCATAGCGAGGCCTTTTTAAACGTTCGAGGGACCGCCGACCGTGATACCGATTTGCCACCGTTTTTTTAAACGGCCTCAAATGTGGGGCAAAACCGGCTGCCCTTCCCGATAGATGGGTGACAGTTTATTCCGCCGGAATAATCCGTTCTTGTGACTGGAGAAGCCTTCCCGCAATGCGCAGGGCGTCGGGTCTGGAAGAGGTCGTGTGTCTAGTGCGGCGTCGATGGGACGGCCGGGCGCAGCGGCGCATCTGGCAACGAACGCTTTCGTACCGCCTGGCTTCTCTCCTACTCTGAACCAGGTTCAATAGGAAAGCGGCAATTATGCCGGCATCACCTGGAGCCCCGCCTGCGCCGGCTGGGATAGTGGAGATGGGACATGCCGCCCGGGCTTGACAGTCTTTATTGTACCTATTACGGTTATGTTTATGACCGTTAACAGTCGTATGGCCAGTGCCGTCCACATCATGACTTTCGTCGCTTACGCCGGCGACGGGGGAACGACTTCGGAGGCGATCGCGAAAAGCCTCCAGACCAACCCGGTCGTGGTGCGGAAGATCCTCAAGCTCCTCGAGCGTGAGGGATTGGTCGTTCTTCGTCAGGGCCGTCAGGGCGGCGTGGGTCTCCAGCGCCCGGCATCGCGCGTAACGCTTGGTCAGATCTACAAGGCGATTGAAAGCGAGGTGGGTGTTTTTGCCATGCGCAGCCAAGTACACGAAAGATGCGCGGTAGCCTGCGCGATGAAACAAAGACTCGGCCCAATCTTTAACGCTGCGAACGACGCTGTCGAGCAGGCTCTCAGCAAAACGAGTCTCGCAGAGCTGGTACGCGGAGTCGGTTGAATTTTGCCTGAAAATGTAACTGATACGAATATGTTTCATTCTGAAGGAGACGACAATGGGTAAGCTAACGGACAAAAATATCCTGATCACCGGCGGTAACAGCGGGATCGGGCTGGCCACGGCGCAGGAATTCGACCGAGAGGGCGCGCGCGTCGCCATTTGCGGCTTGAACGAGCGGACGCTGCAGTCTGCTAAGGCAACGCTGGGGGCCGGAAGCCTCGCCATTCGGGCGGACGTCAGCAAGCTGGCGGACCTCGACACGATGTTCGCCAAGATCAAGCAGGAGTTCGGATACCTGGACGGCTTGTTCGTGAATGCAGGTTACAGCGAGTTTCTGCCGTTCGAACAGGTAACGGAGAAGAGCTTCGACATGGTCGTGGGCTCCAATTTCAAAGGGGCTTACTTCACCATTCAAAAGTCCTTACCGTTACTGAGGCCGGGCTCGTCCGTTGTCATCAATGCATCCGTTGGCGCGCGCAAGGGGTGGCCGACGACCTCGACCGTCTCAAGCTGCAAGGCTGCGGTTGTCCATCTCGCGCGCATCCTCAGTGCCGAACTCGTCGGCCGCGGGATTCGCGTGAATACCCTAAGCCCGGGCCCGACGGACACGGCGATGTTCGGTCGTTTCGCAGGTGAAGAGCAGGGCAATGCGGTCAAGGGCGTCCTGGCGACCAACAATCCCAGCAAGCGGATGGCCGATCCAGCGGAAATCGCGAAGCTGGCGGTCTATCTCGCGTCGGACGATTCCGCGTACGTCGTCGGAGCAGACTTCCTGATCGACGGCGGGGTCTCAGCCATTTCCCCCGTGGGCGCTTGAGCTTCATTGCAGAGAGCCGGGGCCGTTTCCGAGCGCTTCTGAGCCGCGTGTTTCTTGCCCGTTACTCCACCCCTGACGAGCTTGGAGAATTCGCAACAGTCGGAGTCGTCCACCCCGGCGAATATTTGTGAGGACCGCCATGTCGGCACCAGTCAGCAGCAAGACCTCTCCATCTCGGATCCACTATGCGTGGATCGTCGTCGCGGTGACTTTCGCAACCTCCGTTATCACGGCCGGCACGCTGGGTATCTCGGGGATTCTGCTCTTGCCTCTACAGCAAGAATTCGGCTGGAACGCCTCAGACGTCTCTTCAGCGTTTGGAAGTCGCCTCGCATTGTTCGGACTGCTCGGCCCCTTCACGGCGACGCTAATGAATCGGTTCGGGGTTCGGCGGATGGTCACCATCGCACTGTCGATCATCCTCGCTGGCTTGCTCGGGACGATGTTCACGACCACGGTCTGGGAGTTCTTCCTTTTCTGGGGATTGCTTACGGGCGTGGGAATTGGCCTCACCGCCATGGTCTTGAGTGCGACCGTGGCAACGCGGTGGTTCGTGCACCGGCGTGGGCTCGTCACTGGATTGCTGTCGGCGACTAACGCGACGGGTCAGCTCATCTTTCTGCCCGCGCTGGCGAGCATCACCCAATCCCATGGCTGGCGTACCACCATTATCATCGCATGCGTCGCGAACGTGTTTTCGGTGATTCTGGTGCTGCTTTTCATGCGGAACCACCCCAAGGATGTCGGACTGACGGCCTACGGCGAAACGGAGCCTCAAGCGGAAGCATCTGTGGCGGAGCACCATCCGTCCGTCTGGTCGCTTTTCTCGATACCCGTATCGGTGTTGAAAGAAGCTGTGAAGGTGCCGGTTTTTTGGGTTCTGTTTTTCACCTTCTTCATTTGCGGCGCGAGCACCGCCGGGTTGATCCAAACCCATTTCGTGCCGTTGTGCGGCGACTTCGGGATCGTCCCTGTAGAGGCTGCCAGCATCCTTGCGTTGATGGGCTTGTTCGATCTCTTCGGGACGATCGGATCTGGCTGGTTGTCGGATCGGTTCGACAACCGGTTGCTTCTTTTTTGGTATTACGGACTGCGCGGCCTCTCGCTTGTCTATCTTCCGTTTTCGAGCTTCACGATTTTCGGCTTGTCTTTTTTCGCCGTGTTCTACGGGCTAGACTGGCTGGCGACAGTTCCACCAACCCTAAGGCTCATCATTCAGAGATTCGGTCGCGCACGGGCGAATGTCGTGTTCGGTTGGGTCTTTGCCGGACACCAGCTCGGCGCAGCGCTAGCCGCCTACGGCGCGGGTCTCACGCGCACCGTGCTGGGGACCTATCTGCCGGCGTTCTTTTCGTCGGGTGTGCTCTGCCTCATCGCGGCTTTGCTGATCATTACCGTCCGCAAAAATCCGCGGCCGGCTGCTCAACCCGCATAGATAGCGTGGGCAGCGACGCTTGGCGGATCGACGTGGCACCCGCCGAACGGAAGTCCAGGCAGGCATCGTTTTGACCGAAAAGCTACGATCGGCTGGATGCCAGTGGCGCTCCCTGAACCAGGTCAGGCCAGGCCGCCATTGCCCCATCGACTACGGATCGCAGGGCCTTTTGAGACACGCCGTCACGTGCCTGAAGGGCCAATCCGTCGATTATGGTTGTGTAGAAAGTGGCGGCAGCGCCCAGATCGCCCCCACGCGGCACATCGCCTTCCGCGACCCCTCGCTCAAGCCGCTGGCGAATGGCCTTCTGACGGAACGCGCGCTGCTCGCGCAGATACTCCTGCACGCCGCGATTGTCGGGCATGCAGTTGACGCCTGACAATACGATCAGGCACCCGCGGGGGCCGTTGCGCTGGAGGAATACAACGAGGGCAGCTCGCAGGAGGCCCTCGACCGAGGCACGGGCGGTGGCACCCTGGGTTAGCGCCGTGATCATCGGGGCGTTGCGAGTCTTGGTGTAAAGCTCGACTACCTCCTTGAAGAGCTTCTCCTTGGAGCCGAAGGCGGCATAGAAGCTTGGAGGCGTAATCCCACCCATGGCCTCTTGCAACTCCGAAAGCGTCGCTCCCTCGTAGCCGAGCGCCCAAAACAGATCCAGAGCCCGCTCAAGAGCCTGTTCCCGACTGAAACCGCGTGGGCGCCCCCGACCTGCCATGAATCCTCCTTTTCTGTAGTTGTAACTATAAATCACTTGACAGCGCGCGACCAAGGCGACTATTTATATAGCGATCACTACATATTATGAGGACCACTCCCGTGCCTATGCCAACTCGACTGTTTCGGGCCTACGCTCAGCACGTTGTCGCGTACCGCTGGGCAGTTTTCATCGCCGCGATTGCGCTCACCGTATTCTGGGGAAGCCGCATGGGCACGCTGCAGCTCGACACAGATCCGAAGACCTGGACCCCGCAGAAGCACCCTTACGTCACGACGACGAATTTGCTCGAAGACGTCTTCGGCGGCAAGAACATCGCGGTCATCGGCATCGTGCCCAAGACCGGAGACGTTTATCAGCCGCAGGTGCTGGCCAAGATCCAGCGCATCCAGGCGGGCATCGAGCAGATCCCGCACGCGGTCCGGCACAACATCCTGAGTTTTGCCGCTCGAAAGGTGAAGGCGATCAAGGGTGGGCCGGACGGCATGGAGGTGCGTCCCCTGATGGAAAAAATCCCTCAAACCCCCGAGGACATCGCCAAGCTCAAGGCGGCCGTGGCTTCGATGCCGATCTACATCAACGCACTGGTTTCCCCTGACGGCAAGGCGGCCGCGGTCATTGCAGACTTCAGGCAGGACAAGACCATCCCCAATTTCGTCGCCATGCTCAAAGACATGCGCGAGGTCGTCGATCGCGAGCGCGACGGCACGGTGGACTTCTACTTCGGCGGAACGCCGGTCATCGCCGAGGCGGGAGACCGACACTTCATGAAGATGCCGATGTATTTCGGCTCGGCGCTCCTGGTCATCATGCTCATCCAGTTCTGGTCGTTCCGGAGCGTTCAGGGAATGCTGCTGCCGGTCGTAACCGGGCTCCTGAGCGTCGTCTGGAGCCTGGGGATTATGGGCCTATTGAAAATACACCTCGATCCACTTACGACTACTACGCCCATTCTCATCCTCTCCGTGGCCTCGGGGCATGCGATTCAGATCCTGAAGCGCTACTACGAGGAGTACAACCGCCTGTGCTCGGAAGGCCTGACCCCCAGGGACGCCAACCGGGGGGCGGTGGTGGAATCCATGGTCCGTGTCGGACCGGTGATGATCACGGCGGGGCTGATCGCGACGCTTACTTTCTTCTCGCTGACGAGCACTGGAGTTCCGATGGTGCAGCACTTCGGCGTTTGCGCCGGCTGTGGCGTGCTGTCCACCATGCTCTTGGAGATGAGCCTCATCCCGGCGCTCCGGTCCCTCCTCCGGCCGCCCAGGGTGCGCGAAACCTTGCGGGAGCAGCAGGCCGGCGTGCTGGATCGCTTCCTGGAGGGCTTGGCAGCCCAGTTGGTCGGCGGCCGGGCGGGCTGGTTTCTCGGCGGGGGGATTGCACTGCTGCTGGCCATCGGGACCGGCACCTTGTTCCTGCGCGTTGACAACAACTTCAAGCTCTATGAGAAGCCGACCAGCACAATGCGGGTCCACGATGCCATCCTCAACGCCACCTTTGGGGGTACAAATACGTTTCAATTTCTCGTGCAGACCCAGGGACAGGACGGGATCAAAGACCCCAAGGTGCTGCAGGCCGTCGCGGATCTGCAAGCCTTTCTCGAAAGCCAGCCGGATGTCGGCAAGACCCAATCGCTCGCCGATCTTGTCAAGCGCATGAACCAGGCGATGCACGGGGACGATCCGAAGTACTACAGCCTCCCGGCCAGCCGGGACCTGATCGCCCAATATCTATTCCTCTATTCGCTGTCGGGTGATCCCCAGGATTTCGATAGCTACGTCGACAACAACTACGGCCGCGCCGCGATCTGGGCTTACCTCAAAAGCGATAGCACCAGCTATGCCGACGCGCTGGCGCACAAGGTGCAGACTTTCGTCACGGAGCACTTCCCTCCGGGCGTCACCGTGGAGATGGGTGGCAGCCTCCCCGAGATCATCGCGCTCAACCAGGTGGTCATCCGCGACAAGTTCCAGAATATCGCGCAAATGGGGCTGGTGGTATTTGTCCTCGGCGCCATCATGTTCCGCTCGCTCATGGCGGGGCTCTTCGTGGTAACGCCGCTGATCGCGGTCACGATCGCCAATTTCGGGCTGATGGGCTGGATTGGCACGCCGCTTGACATGCCGGCGATCTCGGCAGCCGCAATGGCGATCGGGGTCGGAGCGGACTACGAGATCTACCTCCTGTTCCGCTTCCGCGAGGAACTCGAGCGTAGTGGCGATGTCCTCACAGCCACGCGGGCGTCCCTGTTGACCTCGGGCAAAGCGATTTTGTTCGTGGCGCTCTCCATCGTCGGCGGTTATTCCGTCATGCAGGTAGCGGACTTTGCGGTCTACACGCAGATCTCGAACATGGTGATTACGACCATGACGATGAGCGCCCTGTTCGCGCTCTTCTTCCTGCGCGCGCTCATGATGCTGTTCAAGCCGAGATTCATCTTTGGAGACAAGCCCCAAGCGCTCTTCGCGGCCCCCGCCGGGAGCAGCCAATGAAGGTGCCTGCCGTAGCGGTCGGATCCGCGCTGACGGTCCTCGGTCTGTGCTTTGGGGGCGGCGTCGCGGCCGCAGAGCTCAGCGCCCACGACATGATGCAAAAGAACTTTTTCGTCGCCAAAATCAAGTCGTTCAAGAGCACGGGCACCATGGTGCTCATCAACGACAAGGGCCAGACGCGCGAGCGCAAGAGCTCGACCTACCCCGTCGTGCAGCCGAACGGCATCGACTCCAAGCTGCTGGTGAAATTCACGTTCCCGACCGACATCAAGGGCACGGCCTTTCTGCAGGTCGAGCACATCGAGGCCGATGATGACGAATGGATCTACCTGCCCGCCCTGGGCAAGAGCCGGCGGCTGGTCGCGAACAACAAGAAAGACAGCTTCGTCGGCTCGGACTTTTCGTACGGAGATATTTCTCTGCCTAGCGTCGAGCTTTACGAGCATCGCTTGCTCGGCTCGGAAGCCGTAGATGGGCAGGACTGCTACAAGGTCGAGTCCACGCCCAAGACGGAATCAACACGCGACAACAGCGGCTACAGCCGGAAGATCACTTGGCTGCGCAAGAACAACTTTGTCGAAGCCAAGGTGGAGTACTACGATCTATCCAACCGGCTCCTGAAGACGCAGGTCGTCAGCCAGCCCCAGCTGTTGGAGCCGGATACGCAGCGCTGGTTTGCCCGGCACAGGGAAATGACCAACCAGCAGACCGGCCACAAGACCGTCCTCAACTTCGACGAGGTGGAGGCGGCGGTTGCGGTGCCCGAGGACCTGTTTACCACCCGGTACCTTGAGCGCGAGTAGTGTCGCGGTCCGGTGCGCGGGCTGCATCTTGTCAGTTTCGGTGCTTTGGGCGGCCCCTGGCTACGCTCAATCGACTGAGGAGGCGGACGGTCACAGCGCGATCGGACAGTTTCTGGCCGACCAGCACGTTTCGGCTTGGCTGCGCCTGGACTATTTCCGATCCTCCAACAGCCTCGACGAAACGCGGAATCTAGTCGGGGGAACGCTGCAAATCAAGGCACTCCCCCGCCTGAATGAGTCGCTTGACGCCAAGATCGAAGGCCGGTTGGCGGAGCCCGACATCCGCGGCAGGCCGGGCTACGGTCCGGAGAGTCAGTTGCTCGAAGGTTATCTCACCATCCACTTTGGTCACGCTGACCTGCGCATCGGCAAGCAGATCGTCGCCTGGGGCCGCGCGGACGGGATCAATCCGACGGATAACCTGACGCCGCGCAACTATCGTGTATTGCTGCCGCTGGAAGAGGACCAACGCTTTGGCACTACTTCAGCGCGACTCGATACCTACCTGTCGCAGGCGCTTACGCTCACGGTTTTCGTCTCACCGTACTTCGAGCCCGACCGGTTTCCGCTGCCGACGACCGGACTCGCCGTGGAAAAACCCGGCCATACCCTGAGCTCGACCGAAGGAGGGATCAGGCTAAACGAGGTCAGCGGGGATTTCGACTGGTCGTTGAGCTATTACCACGGCTACAGCCTGATACCTATGGCTGGCTCGACCGGCTCGGCGTTCGAGCTCTTCTACAATCGTATGGACGTGCTTGGAGCCGACTGCGCAAGGAACTTCGGGCGCTTCGGCTTTCGCACGGAGCTTGCGTACGTCCTCCCCCGCGAGCACCCGGACGTCGATCCCAATGCGACGCGACCACGCCTGTTCTGGGTCGCCGGCATAGACCGGACATTCCTCGAAGAGCTGAACCTGAACCTGCAGGGATTTGTGCGCTGGATGCCGCGTTACCAGGACCCGGTCAGAGTATTCGATCCAACGGAACGAAACGTCGGCGCACTAAACGTGACCATCAATGGACAGGAATCCGGAGTCAGCCCCGGCCTGACCTTTCGTGTCAGCGACCTTTGGTGGAACGATACTCTACGCGCCGAGCTTCTTGCGATCACCAATTTCACGCGGGGTGACGGGTATTTGCGGCCGCTGCTCAGCTACGATGTGAGTGACCATCTGCGTCTGACGCTCGGCGGCAACCTCTACCGCGGTCCTCGCACGGCTCAATACGGCGTTCTGAGGCCGGATAGCGGCATGTTTGCCGAATTTCGATACGGACTGTAACGACGATTCGGTTCATTCCCATGCCAGATGTGCGGGCCGTCCCTGCACCAGTCAACCCAATCCTACGCCCACGCTATGGATGCATGTCTCTGCTCCAGAGCGGACTCTTCCAACCTGCCAGCGCCT
>Ga0137415_10008644_pt1 | contig 10091 bp, 10 predicted proteins | sample CZODoug3_1_1_16f_FD_183082 | JGI IMG/M metagenome (GOLD analysis project Ga0137415, IMG submission 183082) | Vadose zone soil fungal communities from Angelo Coast Range Reserve, California, USA - CZODoug3_1_1_16fungal (Hybrid Assembly) | ecosystem: Environmental > Terrestrial > Soil > Vadose... | reverse complement strand
CGCATCCATTTCTAGATCCACAATCTGCCGCTGCAAATTCGCGATCCGCACGCGCCGCGCTGCCTGCGCCTCCGCTGCCTGCTGTGCCTCCGCGCTTTCTGCCTGCCACAGCTCGGCGTCCACGCCCTGCAGCCTCTCCGACAGCGCTTTCAAATTTTCAATGGCCGTCTTGTTGCCCTGGTCCGCTGCCATGCGATACCACGCCAGCGCCTGCGACAAATCCGGCGAAATCCCCAGCCCGTATTGATTCATATACCCAAGCTGATTTTCCGCGTTCGAGTTTCCTTGCCCCGCTGCTTTGTAATACCAAGTCTCCGCCTGTACATAATCGACTTCCACGCCCATCCCATGCTGGTACAAATAGCCGATATTTTCCTGTGCGTTAGGATTGCCTTGCGCCGCCGCCTTGTAATACCAGTCCAGGGCCTGCACGTAATCCTGCTCCACTCCCAATCCCAATTGCGCCATATAGCCGAGTTGATTCTGCGCGTTCGAGCATCCGTGCTCCGCGGCGCGCTTGTACCACTCCCGCGCCATTTCATAATTTCGCGCGCCTAGAAATCCGCGCTGATGAAAATAACCGACCTCTTCCTCCGCATCCGGCTCGCCTTGTTCCGCGGCTTTGCGAAACCATTCCAGCGCCTGCGAATAATCCAACCGCCCGCCCTTTCCGGTCTCGTACAGCATCCCCAGGTTGTATTGCGCCAGCGCGTTTCCTTGCGCCGCTGCCTTGCGATAGAACGTCATCGCCCGCCCGTACGATTGCGACACGCCTAGCCCGCGCTCGTACATTATCCCCAAACGGTTCTCTGCCGCCGCAAGTCCCTGGTCCGCCGCTTTCCCGTACAGCAGCAGGGCTTTGTCGTAGTCCTGCTGCACACCCAGGCCGCGATAGTAGTGATTCGCCAGCGTGAACTGCGCCGCGCTATCGCCATCGTCCGCGGCGCCGCGCAGCAGCGCCAGCTCGCCGTCGCGCTCCTGTGCCTGCACCGGCGCTGCGCAACTAACCAGCGCCGCGATGCCGGCCACGGCAATGCCTTGCAAGAATTTGTTTCGTTTCAAGGTCGATCCCCCAGATTCGCAGGACAGTTGTCGAGAACGGCCACTCGCCGCTGTAACTGTATCTATATCAGTAAGTTACAGGAGGCGCGCCATGCACTCGACTCACACCGTTGCGTAGGCTACCGACCCACAACGCACCAAACCATAGACCGCCAGTACCGAAGTCCCGTCGATGTGCCCAAACCCGCAATTTGCGTTAACCGGCCGCGGTCGTCGAAACTTCTGAGATTTTCAGAGGATGGCCAGGTTGTCTTGAAGTACGAGACTTTTAAGCTAGCTGAAGAGGAGGCCGAAGAAGACCTGTGCGTGCAGAAAAAATCTGGCTAATACGTGCGGCGACGCAGGCGCTACGCCAAATTTCACAACGGTGCGTGGCAACTGAAACGCACGCCATGCTCATTCGTGCCTTAGCGCTACCAACGAGTCCACCCGCGTGGCCCTCCGCGCCGGAACAACGCACGCGGCCAACGCCACTGCCGCCAGCAACGCGGAAATCCCCGCGAACGTAATCGGGTCCGTCGCATCCACATCAAAGAGCATCGTTTGCAGAAATCGTGTCAGGTGTGCTGCCCCACGGCATCGCCTTCCGGCCAGTACTTCGGCGCCAGCGTAGTTTATCCCCTGTTTATCCTTACCCGCCTACACTGTTACTCGGATTCTCGAAGCAACCGAGACTTAATTTAGGAGTTGATCCGTGAACACCAAAAGCACCCGCACTGTCATGCTTATCGTTGGCCTTCTATTTGTAGCTTCCGCGGCTGCACAGGAGAAGAAAATCAAGCGTTCCGATCTCCCGCCAGCGGTGGAAAAGACCGTGGCGGCGCAAAGCGCCGGCGCCACGATCAAGGGTTTTTCTCAGGAAAAAGAAAAAGGCCAGACCTATTACGAAGCGGAAATGATCGTGAATGGGCACACCAAAGACGTACTGATCGACGCCAACGGCGCCATTGTCGAAGTGGAAGAACAAGTCGCCCTGGATGCGCTGCCTGCGGACGTAAAAGCCGGCCTGCAGGCAAAAGCAGGCGAAGGCAAACTCGTCAAGGTCGAAACCATCACCAAGAAAGACAAGCTCGTCGCTTACGAAGCTCAAGTAACAAAGGGCGGCAAGAAATCGGAAGTCCAAGTCGGTCCCGACGGCAAGCCGCTCGATCACGAAGAATAACTCAGCGGGATCTTCGCTCCGCCCCTACAGGTGTAGCCCGGCTTGCTCGGTTGCCGCCGAATGGCCGCGTCTTTGGCAATCTTCAGTGCTGCGCAGCGGCCACCGGCTGCGCGAACGTGACGTAGTGCCCGCCGGGATCCTGGAAGCCGACTTCGCGCATGCCGTAAAACGCGGTTCGCTCCGGCTGAACGATCTTGGAATCTTTCAGCGCGCTGAGAACCGCGTTCAAATTGTCCACTTCGATGTACAAAAACGTCGGCCCTTTGTTTATTTCCGCAAGCAGTGGCATATCCTCCGCCACGCTCGCGTAGCTCTGGTACATCACTTCCGTGCTTCCCTTTTGCAGCGCCACAAATCCGAGTTTGTTCCCATGCGGAACCTCGATCGTCTTTGTGAAGCCGAGCTTCTCCACCCAAAAGGGCAAGAGCGGCTCGATTTCCTTTACAAACAGCACCGGGGTAATGCGTTTCACGTTCATGTCCATGATTTTCTTCTCTGACATGCGATCCTGCCTTTTCTTCTTGCCTTTCTCTAGTAGTCTCAATTAGACTAGCTGAGTTTAGTTTTGCCGCCATTCCCATGTCAAGGAGATTGTTTATGCGCTCAGACCCTCGCAAACTTTCGGATTTGATCTCTGTCGGTCCCGCCATGCTGCGCGACTTCAAAACTCTGGGCGTGCGCAGCGTCTCGCAACTCGCCCGGCGAAATCCCCAACGACTTTACGAATCGCTTTGCCGCGTCGCGCCGCAGCACCAGGACATTTGCTGCCTGGACGCTTTTCGCGCGGCCGTGGCCCAGGCGCGGGACCCGCAACTTCCCGTTGAACAGTGTCAATGGTGGTATTGGAGCCGCAACCGCAAGCGCTCCCAAAAGAGAGCCCAGAGCGCGACGGAAGCAAGGTAGTGGTGCGACAGAAGAGGCGATCAACGTTGACCGTTCCGGATCTCGTGCTGCTCAGTCTTCTGGCGGAGCGCCCCATGCACGGCTACGAAGCCAACCTGGAGCTGGAGCGGCGCTGCATTCGCGATTGGGCGGCCATTTCCCGTCCGCAGGTCTACTACTCGCTCGAGAAGCTAGCCGCCGCGGGCTTTATTCGCAAAACGGACAGCGGTGAACCTGCCTCGGGCCCAGAGCGCGCCGTCTTTCAAACTACCGCCGCCGGCCGCGCCGCAACGGCTATCGCACTCGAGCGCGAAGACTGGACCACCGAGCGGGATCGTCCCGCGTTTTCCACTTGGATCGCGCTTTCCTGGCTTGCGCGTCCCGGCGTTTTCCAGAAGCAGCTGCGGCGCCGCCGCAGTTTCATTGTGCAAGAGCTAGCTCGCGAGAAGGAGACATTGCGCTCGATTTTGCAGGAGGTCGGCCACCCGCATCATGAGGCGGTGTGGATGGTCACTCTCATGATTGAGCAGTTTCAGACCGAGCTGAAATGGTTGCGCAAGCTCGAACGCGAGTTGCCGCAGCGTGCTCCCGCGCGGCATCCCGCCTATGCGCAGGGCTCGCCGGAAAAATCCGACAAGGCTGCAGCGCCTTAGCCGCCGCCAATCACGCGGCAGGGAACGCGCCAATACCTGCGGCTTGGCAAGCAGCCCGGCCTTGTGTTCTCCTAAGTAGAGGCGCGATGAACCTCGATTTCCACACGCAACGCTCGCGACTGCCATTGCTTGGCGCGCTATGCCTCGCCGCTGGCGCCTTCTTGATGGTCACGTGCGGGGCGTCCGCCAGAACGCCGCAGGGAGGCAATGTCATTCGCTTTGTGCGCAGCCCAGATGCCGCGCCGGAGTTCAAGCTCGATGCGCTCGACGGCAAGCCGTTAAGCCTCGCTACTGCGCGCGGCAAAGTCGTTCTCCTGAATTTTTGGGCTACCTGGTGCGGACCGTGCCGCGCGGAAATTCCCGACCTGATTGCCTTGCAAGAGAAATACAGGGATCAACTGCAAATAATCGGGCTGACGGTGGACGACGATGACGCTTCCATGGTCAAGCAGGTCGTCGCCGAAGAGCACATCAACTATCCCGTGGCTATGTCCTCTCCTGAAGTGCGCATCCAATATGGAGGCGTTTCCGCGCTGCCCACATTGTTTGTGTTGGACGCGCAAGGCCGCATCGTGCAAAAGCACGAAGGTTTGCGCGACCCTGCCCTCTATGAAACGGAAATTCGCGCCTTGCTCGGCTTGCCTATCGATGCGCGTGTGGAAACCTTTGAAGACACCGGTCAAATTTTCCTGGCGCACGCCGATCGCGCCAGCGAACTCCCCGGCGTGGATCTTTCCCGGCTCACTCCGCAGCAAAAGCGGGTCGCTCTCCACAAATTCAATGCCGAAGGCTGCAGCTGCGGATGCAATTTCACTCTGGCGCAGTGCCGCATCTATGACCGCAACTGTCAGGTGAGCAAATCCAGGACGCAGAAAATTATCGCGGAGACCTCAGGCCCGGGGTTCCGCAAAGAGACACTTGAAAAATCACCTGCTCCGCAGCGTTGAGCGGCGGCATGTGGCTCAGTTGCGGCGCGCCAAGAATCGAAAGCAGCCCTACAGGACCAGCAGCGTATGACTGACAATTAGTTCATGCCGACGGAGCTCATCGCGGACGGCAGCAGAGGCAGCGCGGCAATCAAAATAGTTTTTCTTTTGGCATTGGTTCTTTCGGCCAGCGGGCTGATTTCGCCGCCGATTGCGCTGACGCTCGGAATAGCTTTCGGGCTCAGCTTCACGCACCCATTTCCGTCCGCCGGGACGTTCACACGGTTCCTGCTGCAAGCCTCGGTAGTGGCGTTAGGTTTCGGCATGAACTTGCAGGAGGTGCTGAAAGCCGGGCGCAGCGGATTTGTCTATACCGCGGGCGGAATCTGCTTTGCGTTGCTGCTTGGTTTGGCGGTCGGAAAATTGCTCGCGGTGCGCGGCAATTCGTCGTTCTTGATCAGCACGGGCACAGCGATTTGCGGCGGCAGCGCGATCGCCGCGGTCGGTCCGATTGTGCGTGCCAGCGAAGAGGAAATGGCCATCTCGCTGGGGACGGTGTTTATTTTGAATTCGGTGGCGCTGCTGATTTTTCCGCTGATTGGGTGGGCATTGCGCTTAACGCAGCCGCAGTTTGGGTTGTGGGCCGCGCTGGCCATTCACGACACGAGTTCGGTGGTCGGCGCGGCGGCAAAATACGGCCCGGCCGCGCTGGTGATCGGAACCACGGTGAAGCTGGCGCGCGCACTGTGGATTGTGCCGCTGGCGCTGGGAACCGCGGCGGCGAAGCACAGCAAATCCGGAGTGAAGCTACCCTGGTTCATTTTGTTTTTCTGTTTGGCGGCGGTCGCCAATACTTACGTCCCGGCAATTTCGATGGTGAGCCGCGCTCTTTACTTCGGGGGGCGATTGGGGCTGACGGCAACGCTGTTCCTGATCGGGTCGGGGATTTCCATGGTGACCGTGAGACAGGTGGGCTGGCGTCCGCTGTTACAGGGCGTGCTGCTGTGGATGGCGGTGGCGGCTACCTCGCTTTGGCTCATCCGCATTGGCATCGTTTCGTTTTGAGGCGCGCAGTTTCCGCGATACACTCGCGGCTCACGAATTCCGGCTCATTGCGCAGAAAAAATCGAATGGAGGGCACAATGCAGAACACGTTCCGGTCCTTGCTGAATAGCAGAGTCAGTTTCGCTCTTATTACGCTCGTTGCTATGGGGATACTCACGGTGCGCGGCGCGTCTTCGCAAGCGCCGGCGGCGGCGACTCGACGCGCCATTCGCCTTCCCGAAGATAACCCGCAGGCGCCCTTCAGCGGCGGCATTCTGGCGGGCAACACGCTGTACCTTGCAGGGCGCATCGGTCTGGACAAAACGGGCAAGGCACCGGCGGAAATCGGAGATGAAATCAAGCTTCTGCTCGATCAAATCAAAGCCACGCTGGAGCAGGCCGGCATGACCATGGACGACCTCGTTTATGTACAAATTGCCTGCACGGACCTCTCTCTTTTCGACAAATTCAACGGTATCTATCGCACCTACTTCACTACCAAGGACTTGCCCGCGCGCGAGTTCATTGGAGCAGCCGCACTCCTGCGCGGCGGCCATTTCGAGCTGCAAGCCATCGCCGTCCGCCACTAGGCAGGCACGAGCGCTATGGGCTAACTCTCGCGAAACTTCCAGGCGGGGCTTGAGACACCGTCGGTGTCCCGCCACGGTCGCAGGGGATGTCTTTCCATGACGCCAACTATTTTAGCGGCATGTTCCGGCTTGTTCAGGCATCGTCGCGCCCTAACTCTCTGGAGTCAGCTCAAGCGGTATGACCATATATAGGCACGAAGTTGTGTCAATATAGTCGATATTCGCCATTATATGGGCATACTTTCCGGTAGTTTCCAAGCTACGAATTCTTGCTAAGTGCAAGAAAATAAGATGGTTACAATATTAACGAAAATTAGCGTCGCGTGGCGAGGGAAGTGCATCAAACACAGCCAATTCGCAATCACTTATGCTTAGAGTCACTACACAGAAAAAGCGCAGCAAGGTTCTGCTCACCGTGGAAGGGCGCTTGGCTGGGGAATCAGTCTCCACCTTGGAACAGTGCTGGCGCGAATTGCGCGCCGCTTCCCCCACCGAAAAATTCAACGTCGACCTTTGTGGCGTCAGCTTTATAGACGCTGCCGGAAAGGCGTTGCTGAAGGAAATCTACCGCCAGGGTGGACGCTTGGTGGCGCAGGGATGCTTGAACCAAGAGACCGTTAAGGAAATCACTGCCGAGGCCGAAGGGCGCGGCGAGACGGACAGCAGGAAGGACACCAAGCGGTCGCACATTATCTTTTACATAGCGCTTTTCAGCCTGCTCCTCGCTCCGACGCTTACCCCGGCCCGGTCCCAGCGGCAGCAAAGCCCGCTGCCCGCACAGGCTCCCCCAGGCGTGATGCGTTTGACGCTCGACCAGGCCGTGGCCCTCGCGTTGAAGCAAAACACCACCGCGCAAATCGCCGTCCTCACCGCGGGGCAAAGCGACCAGGACCAGAAGATCGCATTGTCCGCGCTGCTGCCCCAGGCACAGCTTGGCGTCACCGAACAGTGGCAGCGCATCAACATACTGGCCCAGTTCGGCGGCACGCGGATATTCCCGGGATTCCCCGGCCACGTCGGACCGTACTCCACGTTTTCCGCGGGCCCTTCCGTCAATGGACCCATTTTCGATCTCACGCTCTTCCGCCGCTACCAAGCGTCGCGCAATGCCGCGAATGCCAGCCGGGCGGACAGCCTTTCCACCCGCGAGCAAGTCATTCTGTTGGTAGTGTCGCAATATATCGGGACGCTGCGCTCCATGGCGGATGTCGAGGCGTCGCAATCGCGCGTGGACTTGGCCCAGGCGCTCTACGATCAGGCCGCGGACCTGCAAAAGGAAGGCGTCGGCACGGGCATCGACACCCTCCGCGCAAATGTTGAGCTGCAGAACGAAAAACAACGCCTGCTGGAAGCGCAAGCCACGCGCGAAACTTCGCTGTTCGGTTTGAGCCGCCTGCTGAATCTCGATCCTCGCCAGCAAATCGAGCTTGGCGATTCCCTAAGTTTTTTTGAGACGCCGCAGCCCGACGTGGAAGGCAGCATCGAAGAAGGTTTGTCCGCGCGGCCCGAATGGAAGTCGCTGCAGGAGCAGATGCGCGCCGCGGAGAACCAGAAAAAAGCGGCGTTCGCCGAGCGACTGCCCTCGTTGCACTTTAGCGGAAACTGGGAACAATTTGGCACGGAGCCCGCTTCGGTGATCCCGGCCTATACCTACGCGGGAACGGTCAGCGTCCCGCTGTTTACGGGTGGCCGCATTCGCGCCGAGACTGTTCGCGCAGACCTGGACGTTCAGAAGTTGCGCCAGCAGCAAGCCGATTTGCGCAATCAGATCGCGCTCGACGTGAAGACGGCGTTGATCAATCTGGATTCCGCGCGAAGCCAGGTGCGCGTCGCCAATCTCGGCGTGCAGCTTTCAAGGGAAGAAGTAGACCAGGCGCGCGACCGCTTCAACGCCGGCGTGGCCAACAACATTGAGGTCATTCAGGCTCAGGATTCTTTGGCCCGCGCGAACGATAACCAGATCGCCGCGCTCTATCGCTTCAATCAAGCGCGTGCCGATTTGGCGCGCTCCATCGGCCAGATGGAAAAGGTTTACGCGAAGTAACCCGAGGAGACGATGAGCGTTGAGATCGAAGTTGGGTTGGAAAATGCCGCGAGAGTCAAAGGGGTTCCGCAAGACATTTTCCTGGAAGAGCCGCCCAAAGGGCTGAAAAATCCGAAGGTGCAGCGCTTGCTTGCGGTTGGCGGGCTGGTATTGCTTGCTGTGGTGACCGGCCTGTTCGTTTACTACCACAATCGCGAGACCACCGATGATGCGCAAGTGGACGGGCACATCACTCCCATCGCTTCGAAAATCTACGGCCGCGTTGCGGAAGTCTTGGTCAACGACAACGAACAGGTGAAAGCGGGCCAGGTCCTTGTGCAGATCGATCCGCGCGACTATCAGGCCAGCCTGGATCAAGCCAAGGCCCAGCTAGCTTTGGCAGAGAGCGAGGCAGCGTCCGCGGGAGTGGATATACCTCGCACGCGCGAGAATGTCGCCAGCGGCACCTCCAGCGCGGATGCGCAATTGGCCGGAGCAGTGGCCGACCTCGAACGCGCGCAAGTCACCTATGACCAGGCGCGCACCTCGGATCTCGCTTGGGCGCAGGCCAACATCGAGAAGAGCAAAGCCAATGCTGAGCTGGCGAAGGCGGACCTGGCGCGCTATAAACCGCTGCTCGACAAGGGCGAAATTTCCAAGCAGCAATACGATGCGGCAAAAGCCAATGCCGACGCCACGGCCAGCGCGCTGAGGGCCGATCAGGAAAAATTGGCGCAGGCGCAGCGCGCGGTCGATATCACTAAAGCCCAGTTGCTCGCGTCCGGCGCGCGCGTCGAGCAAGCCAAAGCCGGTGTTTCCGCGGCGCACGCCGATGTCCGGCAGATCAGCATGCGCACCTCCGACGCGCAGGGGAAAATCGCCAAAGTACAGCAAGCCCGTGCGGCCCTGGAAGCGGCGGAACTGAATCTCGGGTATACCCAAGTCGTTGCGCCGGTGGATGGCGTGGCCACGCACAAGCAAGTTGAGACCGGCCAGATCGTGCAACAGGGCCAGGGATTGCTTGTGGTTGTGCCGCTGCAGGACGTGTGGGTCACTGCCAATTTCAAGGAAACGCAGCTTCGCAAAATGCGCGCGGGGCAGAAGGCCTACGTGCACGTAGACACTTACGGAAAAACTTTTCCGGGCCATCTCGATTCCATTGCCGGAGCGACCGGCGCGGTGCTGAGTTTGCTGCCTCCGGAAAACGCCACCGGCAATTACGTCAAGGTGGTGCAACGCATTCCGGTGAAGATCGTGCTCGATCCGATTCCGCCAGAGAAAGCGATTTTGCGGCCGGGGATGAACGTGGACGCGACCGTCATCACTCAATGACCATTCGATGAACGGGAGCGCAGGTGGAATAAAGTGAAAGGTTCGTGCGTATTAAAGAGCAGGAGCGAGGACGAGAAGCGCGGCCATGTTGAACAGGATCTTAGCCAAATTGCGGACACCAGACGGGAACATCAATCCCTGGGTGATCGCCGTTACCGTGACGCTGGCGACGTTCATGGAGGTCTTGGATACCTCCATCGCCAATGTGGCGCTGCCGCACATCTCCGGCAACTTGTCGGCGGGCGCGGACGAATCCACTTGGGTGCTGACTTCGTATCTCGTTTCCAACGCAATTGTCCTGCCCCTTTCCGGATGGTTCTCCTCGCTGATAGGCCGCAAGCGGTTTTATATGTCGTGCGTGGCGCTGTTCACGGTCAGCTCATTTCTGTGCGGTTTGGCGCCGAGCCTTGGCGTACT
>Ga0137415_10008643_pt1 | contig 10091 bp, 9 predicted proteins | sample CZODoug3_1_1_16f_FD_183082 | JGI IMG/M metagenome (GOLD analysis project Ga0137415, IMG submission 183082) | Vadose zone soil fungal communities from Angelo Coast Range Reserve, California, USA - CZODoug3_1_1_16fungal (Hybrid Assembly) | ecosystem: Environmental > Terrestrial > Soil > Vadose... | reverse complement strand
GTGGCCTTCACCATCAGCCTCGCCATCGGGCTGGTCGCCGGGGGCTACCCGGCCTGGCGGGCCGCCCAGCTCAACCCGATCGAGGCGCTGCGCTACGAGTGAGCGACCGCCGCACGGAACCCGGCCGCGCGGCCGGGCTCCCGTCCTGGTGTGGGCGTCGGCGCTGGTGTGGGCGTCGGCGCTGGTGTGGGCGTCGGTGCTCAGAGGGCGCGCAGGGTCGGCGGGGGCCGCCGGCCGGTCTCCTGGTCGCTCACCACGCGGCCCTCGCACAGCCGCACGATCCGGTGGGCCTGCGCGGCGGTCTCCTCGCGGTGGGTCGCGAACACCACGGTCCGCCCGGCGCGGTTGAGCTCGGTGAACAGCTCCATGATCTCCAGGCCGGAGGCTTCGTCCAGGTCGCCTGTGGGTTCGTCGTCGAGCAGGATGGACGGGTTGTTGATCAGCGCCCGAGCGATCAGCACCTTCCGCCGCTGCGCCTCGAACAGCTCCACCGGCATGTCCTTCTCGTGCCCGGCCAGGCCGACCTGCTCCAGCGCCTGGCGCGCGCTTGCGCGGCGCTTCCCGGCCCGCTTGTAGATCATCGGCAGCTCAACGTTGCGAAGCACCGTGACGTCCGGGATCAGGTCGAACGACTGGAACACGAACCCGATCTTCTCCCCGCGCAGCTTGGCCAGCCGGCGTTTGGACAGTCGCCCGATGTCCGCGCCGTCCAGCCGGTAGTGGCCGTCGCTGGGCACGTCCAGGCAGCTCAGGATGTTCATCAAGGTGCTCGACCCGGCCCCGGACGCGCCCATCACCGCGACCATCTCGCCGTCTTCGACGGTCAGGTCGACGTCGCACAGCGCGGTCACCTCGGCCCGATCGGCGGTCCGGTAGGTCTTGCCGACTGCCTTCAGCTCGATCACCGTGGCTCCTTCGACCAGCGCTGGTCGCTCGCCCTGTCCGCTCAGGCGCTGAGGCGAGCGCGCCCGCGCACCTGCTCGTCGCTGCCGATGACACCATCGCGCAGCCGCACGATCCGCTTGGCGAACTCGGCGATCTCCTCTTCGTGGGTGATCACCACAATAGTGCAGCCATGATCGTTCAGCTCGGTGAGTAGTTCCATGATCTCCGCGCTGGACTTGGAGTCCAGCGCGCCGGTGGGCTCGTCGGCCAGCACGATCGACGGGTCGTTGATCAGCGCCCGGGCGATCGCCACCCGCTGCTTCTGGCCACCGGAGAGCTCGCTGGGCATGTGCCGCAGCCGCTCGCCGAGGCCGACCCGCTCGAGCGCGGCCTGCGCGCGCTTGCGTCGGCCCCGGACGCCGTTGTACACCAGCGGCAGCTCGACGTTGCGCATCGCGTCGGTGCGGGGGATCAGGTTGAACGACTGGAACACGAACCCGATCTTGGTGCCCCGGACCTTGGCCAGCTCGCGCTTGCTGAGCTTGCTGACGTCGGTGCCGTCCAGTTCGTAGTGGCCGGTACTGGGCACGTCCAGGCAGCCCAGGATGTTCATCAGGGTGCTCTTGCCGGAACCGGACGGGCCCATGATCGCGACCATTTCGCCCGCGCCGATCGTGAGGTCGATACCGTGCAGGACCGGCATCTCCGTCTTACCCATCTGATAGGCCTTGGTGATGCCCGTGAGCTCGATCATTCCACTCCTCGACAGCTGAGCCGCTTACCCCGTCGGCGACCATGGGGCACCAGTCCGCGAGGCCCCTCAGGGCCATTCGTGGCTATCCCCCGGGACGCATTAATGCTCGGCTCCGTCGCCTTTTGACACCGCGCGAGTGGTCCGCCTGCATCATTGCTACCGGATCTTCGCCGGCCGTACCACGAATCGACTTCGACTCACAGCGGACTCATAGTCGTCGAGGATACCTGAGCAGTTCGCTGATAACCGGGCGCTGCCATGGCAACGCTAACCACTCACGGGTCTCGGGCAGTATGGGTCGGTGACCGTGCACTTCATCGGGGCCGGGCCCGGGGCGGCCGACCTGATCACCGTCCGGGGCCGTGACCTGCTGGGACGCTGCACGGTGTGCCTGTACGCGGGCAGCCTGGTGCCAGCCGAGCTGCTCGCGGCCTGCCCACCGGACGCACGGCTGGTGGACACCCGGGACTTGACGCTGGACGCGATCGTGGCCGAGTTGGTCGCACGGCACCGCGAGGGCCACGAGATCGCTCGGCTGTGCTCCGGCGACCCGTCGGTGTTCAGCGCGGTGGCCGAGCAGACCCGCCGCCTCGACGCCGCCGGGGTGCCCTACGACATCACCCCGGGTGTACCGGCGTTCGCGGCGGCCGCCGCCGCGCTGCGCCAGGAGCTCACCGTGCCCGGGGTCGGGCAAACCGTGGTGCTGACCCGCACCGCCGCCAGGGCCACTCCGATGCCGCCGGGGGAGGACCTGGCCACCCTGGGCGCGGCGCGGGCCACCCTGGTGCTGCACCTGGCCGTGCAGCGGATCGGCGAGCTGGTGGGCGAGCTGGTGCCGAACTACGGCGCGGACTGCCCGGTCGCCGTGGTGGCCAGGGCCAGCCGGGATGACGAGCTGGTGCTGCGCGGCACCCTCGCCGACATCGCCGAGCGGGTGCGGGCGGCCGACGTCCGGCGCACCGCGGTGATCATCGTCGGCCAGGTGCTCGGCGGATCGGGCCGAGACAGCCACCTGTACTCGGCCGCCCGACCGCGTCCGGGCATTCCACCGGAGGGCTGACCCCTCGGCATGTGGGCCAGAGGGCTGACCCGGGCCGGAGGGCTTACCCCCTCGGCATGTGGGCCAGAGGGCTGACCCGGGTCGGAGGGCTTACCCCCGCGGAATGTGGGGGACCACCCGCCCGGCACGGGGGCCAGCCCCCTCGATCCTGTCGGGCCGCCGCGGCACCGTTGGCACGGGGGCGGAGATCCGTCCGCACCCGCCGACACCGGAGGAGCTGCCACCCGGTGCGGCCGGCAGGAAGGACCGTCATGGCGTCCCAGCCGCTCCTGCTCGGTGTGCGGAGTCGCACCAGGTGCGCGCCCGCCCAGTCGCTGGACTTCCAGGCCCGGCTGGGCCGGCCACCGGCCGGGGACCCGAGCGGGCCGGCGCCGGGCGTGCTGCTGCTGACCAGGGCGGCCGACCGGGAGGCCGACGAGCTGTCCCTGCGGCTGGCGGTGCGCGGGGTGCCGATGCTGCGGCTGGACAGCGACCGGTCCGCCGGCCTGGACCTGACCTGGGACATCACCGACAGCGTGGTGGAGACCCCGGACGGCCGGTTCGCGCCGACGGCGATCTGGCTGCGCAACTTCTCCGGCGCGTCGGTCCGCTCGCACGGCGGTGGCGGTGTCGACGGGCTGGACGGGTACGTGCGGGAGCAGTGGGTGGCCTGGTCCCGGATGCTGCTGGGGGTGGAGCGCCCGCTGGTGGTGAACGGCGCGGCCGGGCCCAGCGCGCCGGACCGGGTGACTCAGCTGGCGGCGGCCCGGCGGGTCGGCCTGCGGGTGCCGGCGACCGTGGTGACCAGCCGGCCCGGCACCGCGGCTGAGCGGATCCCCGGCGACGGCGACCTCGTGGTGAAGAGCCTCGGCGAGCACTTCGTGGAGACCTCGCCCGGCTGCCTGCGGGCACTGTTCGCCCGCCGGCTCAGCCGCGCCGAGCTGGCCGCCGAACGGGGTGTCGAGCCTGCCCCGGTGCTGGTGCAGGAGTTCCTGCCGTCCGAGGGGGAACTGCGGGTCTACTCGGTCGGCGGGGAGCTGATCGGGTTCCGGCTGCGCCCGCACCGGCCCGACTCCCCCTTCGGCGACGCGCTGTTCGGCGACGTCGAGGAGCGCACGGTCACCCCGGCGGCGCTGCCGGACGGGCTGAGCCGCCCGCTGGAGCTGCTGACTCGGCATTGGGGCCTGGATGTGGCCGCCTTCGACCTGTTGGACACCCCGGACGGGCCAGTGTTCCTGGGCGTCACGGTGGCCTGCGACTGGCTGAGCGTGGAACGCCGCGCCGGGTCCACCGAGGTCACCGACGCGGTGGCCGGGCTGCTGGAAAAGGCCTTCCACGCCGGGGCGCGCTGAGGCAGGGTCTACCCGACGATCCCGGTGATGACATGTGGATCGGTGAGCTCGCCACCCGCATCGAGTTGACCACCGGACTGGAGGCGAGCATGGCCGACCTGAACCAACTCCCCGGGGATCTGCCGGTGCCCGAGGACGACGGGGCGGCCGACCACCTGCCCGGCCTGGTCGCTCCCCCGCTGCGGCTGCCCGCCACGTCCGGCGGGACCGTCGCGCTGGACCAGCTCGGGCCGGGCCGCACCGTGCTCTACGCCTACCCGATGACCGGCCGCCCGGACGTGGACCTGCCGGCCGGGTGGGACACCATTCCGGGCGCCCGCGGCTGCACCCCGGAGGCCTGCGGCTTCCGCGACCACCACGGCGAGCTGCGGGCCGCCGGGGCCTCCCGGGTGTACGGGCTGTCCAGCCAGGACCCCGCGTACCAACGTGAGGTGGTCGAGCGGCTGCGGCTGCCGTTCGCCATGCTGTCCGACCCGGAGCTGCGCGTGGCCGCCGCGCTGGGCCTGCCGACCTTCCGGGCCGGCGGGATGACGCTGTACCAGCGACTCACCCTGGTGATCACCGACGGGGTCGTCGAGCACGTGTTCTACCCGGTGTTCCCGCCCGGGGAGCACGCCGGCCAGGTGCTCGAGTGGCTGGAGTCCACCGGTGGGTGAGCCGGTGGGTGCACGGGTCACAGAGCCGGTGAGTGCGCGGGTGGCCGAGCCGGTGCGGGTGCTGCTCGTGTCGGGCAGCACCCGGGCGCTGTCCAGCAACTCAGCCGCGCTGCGTACCGCCCAGGCGGTGGCCCCGGACGGCGTGCTGACCGAGCGCTACGACCGGCTGGCCGAGCTGCCCGCGTTCAACCCCGACCTCGACGAGGACCCGCTGCCGCCGTTGGTCGCCGAGCTGCGGGCCCGGATCGACGCCGCCGGCGCGGTGCTGTTCTGCACCCCGGAGTACGCCGGCACGCTGCCAGGGGCCTTCAAGAACCTGCTGGACTGGACCGTCGGCGGCGGCGAGATGTACCACAAGCCGGTGGCCTGGCTGAACGTCGCGCCGGAGGGCCGGGGGGACGGCGCCGCCGCCGCGCTGGCCACCGTGCTCGGCTACCTGGGCACCCAGGTGATCGAGCCGGCGTGCGTGCGGCTGCCGCTGTCCTCCGGCGCGGTCGGCCCGGATGGCACGGCCACCGACCCGGAATTCCGCGCCGGGCTGGGTGCGGTGCTGCTCGCCATCCGTCAGCACCTCCAGCCGTCGGTCCCGACAACGCGCTGAGCTGGGCAGGCCCGAGCCGAGGCGACGGTGACGCCTGGGCCAGCCCTGAGCCTGCTCGCGGTGACCTTGGCGATCTGCTCGGTGTCCGGATACGACCAGACCCTGGTGCTGCCGCGGAGGCAGAGCCGAGCCAGCGCGGCCGGGGGTGTGGCCAGGCGGCGCCGGGTGCGCCCGGGGGCGGCCGGGGGCGCCGGGGGCGGCCGGGGGCGGCCGGGGGCGCTTTGCTCTGCGCACCCATACGCAACAGGGGCCCGTTGCGTAGAGGTGTGCAGAGCAAAGCGGCGGTGGAAGAGCCCGGGCGCGCGGCGCCAGTACGGGCGGCGGGCGCGGCGCCGGGAGCTGAGCGGTTCGGCTTCGCCGGAGCGGTGATCGGGAACTCCCGGACCTACCGGAGCGATCGTCACCCCGGTTGGCTAACCTGCCGACATGGCGGAGACGCGGAGCGCCGGTGCGCTGCTCATCCGGGGCGAGCTGGACGGCGGCACCGGGCTCGAGGTGCTGCTGGGGCACCCGGGCGGGCCGTTCTTCGCCCGCCGCGACGACGGCGCCTGGTCCATCCCGAAGGGTGAGTACCAGCCGGAGGAGGACCCGAGGGCGGCGGCCGCCCGGGAGTTCGCCGAGGAGCTTGGCGCCCCGCTGCCCGCCGGACCGGAGTGGGAACTGGGCGAGGTCCGGCTGCCCAGCGGCAAGCGGCTCACCGTCTGGGCGGTACGTGGCGACTTCGACGCCAACCGGGCGCGCAGCAACACCTTCGAGCTGGAATGGCCGCCGAAGTCCGGGCGCCGACAGAGCTTCCCGGAGATCGACCGGGCGGGGTGGTTCGACCTCGACACCGCCCGGGTCAAGCTGGCCAAGGGCCAGACCGAGTTCCTGGATCGGCTACTCGCCGCACTCCGCTGACCGGCGCGCGAGTCACGTGTCTGTGGGGTAGTGGCGCGGCGTGTAGACCACCCGGTCGCCGTCGCCGCGCTCGGCGGTCCGGGTCCGTGACGAGCCGACCAACAGCAGCGTGCGCATGTCCACGTCACCCGGGTCCAGGTCGGCCAGCCGGACCACGCTGACCCGCTCCCCCGGCCCGCCCACGTCCCGCCCGAGCACCACCGGGGTGTCCGGCGCGCGGTGCTCCAGCAGCAGATCACGGGCGGCGGCCAGCTGCCAGGTACGGCTGCGCGAGGCCGGGTTGTAGAGGGCGATGACCAAGTCCGCGCCGGCCGCCGCCGACAGCCGGGCCGCGATCACCTCCCACGGCTTGAGCTGGTCGGACAACGAGAGCACGCAGTAGTCGTGGCCGAGCGGGGCACCCACCCGGCTGGCCACCGCCTGGGCCGCGGTCAGCCCGGGCAGCACGCGCACCGGGATGTCCTTCCAATCCGGTTCGCAGGCCACCTCGAGCACCGCGCTGGCCATCGCGAACACACCAGGGTCTCCGGAGGACACCACCGCGACCCGGGCTCCTCGGCGCGCCAGGTCCAGCGCGAACGCCGCCCGCCGCGCCTCCACCCGGTTGTCCGAGGGGTGCCGGCGCTGCCGGGGGTTCGGCGGGACCCGGTCCAGGTACGGGCCGTAGCCGACCAGGTCAGTTGCCCAGGCCAACGCGTCCTGCGCCTCCGGGGTCAGCCACGGCCGCCCGGCCGGTCCGAGCCCGACGACCGCCACCTCGCCGGGGCCGGCCACCTCCTCGGGGGCCGAGGAGGATTGCGAGCAGGATTGCGCGGCCATCGTGGCGGCGGCGAGCGGACTGGGCAGCAACGCCAGGGAGAAGTAGGGCACGGTGTCCGGGTCGACCTCGGCCAGCGGGACGGTCCGCTGGGCGTCCGTGCTGGCCCGCTCCACGTAGTGCAGATCGGCCAGCACCCCGGCCCGCTCGGCCGCCTCCCGCACCGCCCCGAACGTCCGCCCCAGCTTGACCACGGCGGCCGAATCCGTGCCGGCCAGCCGCTGGGCCAGCTCCTCGGCGGGCAGCGTGCCGGGCAGCACGGTGAGCACCTCGTCCCGCTCCACCAGCGGCCGGCCCAGCGCCGCGGCGGCCGCGCTCACCGAGGTCACCCCGGCCACCACCTCGGCGGGGTAGCGGTGCGCCAGCCGCTCGTGCAGGTGCATGTACGAGCCGTAGAAGAACGGGTCGCCCTCGGCGAGCACCACCACGTCCCGGCCGGCGTCCAGGTGGTCGGCCAGCCGGGCGGCGGCGGCGGTGTAGAAGTCGTCCAGCGCGCCCCGGTACCCGCCGGGGTGGTCGGTGGTCTCCACGGTGATCGGGTAGATCAGCGGCTCCTCGATCTGGTCACCGCGCAGGTACGGCTCGGCGCAGCGGCGGGCGTTGCTGCGGCCGTGCCGGGCGGAGTGGTAGGCGATCACATCCGCCGCGCCGATCAGCCGGGCGGCTTTGACGGTGACCAGCTCCGGATCCCCCGGGCCGACCCCGACGCCGTACAGCCGGCCGGTCACCTGGGGGGCCTGGCCTGGGCGGCGGCGGCGCGGACCTCGCCCAGGTCGGCACCCGCGTAGCGGAGCTCGCCGTCGCGCAGCACCCGGTAACGCCCGCCCACCTCGGCGACCACGTCCACCACCGGGCCGGCCGGGCGGCCGCAGCGGCGGGCGCACCCGGACCAGTGCACCGGCAACCGGCGTACCTCCTCGGCCGCGCCGGCCTCGTCGGGTGGGACGGCGGTACCGGCGGCGCGCCCGGCGGCCACCGAGGCGTCGGCACGCACGTCGGCCAGTGCCTGCGCACACCCCGGCCGACCGGTGCACGCGGACACCCCGAGCGACGGCGAGGCCGGGTCCAGCAGCAGCCCCGCACCGGACAGCCGGCGGGCGGCCAGGCCGGTGGCCGGCGGTGAGAGGTCGGGCAGCACCACCCCGCGCCACGGGGTGAGCAGCACCTCCCGCTCCGCCACGGCGGCCAGCACCTGGCAGCGCGCCGGGGTGAGCTCGCCGAGCGGCACCGAGGCGGCCAGCGCCACCCGGCCGTCGGTCTGCTCGACCCGGCCGATCGGCCCGCGCGGATCCCGGTCGGGCACGCTCACCGCCGGCCCCAGGCCGACCTCGTCGCCCAGCACCACACGCAGCTCGTCCACCAGCTCCAACGGCCCCTCGGGCAGCTCGACCACCCGCCAGACCCGCTGGTCCGCGCGGCGGCGCAGGAACGTGGTCGCGGCGGCCAGCAGCCCGGTGACCGCGGCGCGGACCGGGAGCCGCAGCCCGCTGTCCCGACCGCCCAGCAGCAGCGCCACCCGCTGGCCGGGCAGTGCCAGCGCGGCCACGTCGGCCCGCTGGGCGGCCACGTCGCCGCGGCCGTCGTCCAGGGCGAACAGGAACCGCCCGGGCAGCGCGGCCAGCTCGAGGTCGGCGCACAGCCGCCGGTCCAGCTCGGCGACCAGCGGGCGCACGTCCAGCGCGCCCACGCCGTCCCGGCCGGCCAGCGGCGAGGCCAGCACATTGCGCGCCCGGTCGTGCGGCACGGACGGCAACAGCCCACAGTGGGAGAGCCGCGCGGACAGCTCCACCTCGCCGCCGGGGGCCAGCCCGCGCAGCTGCAGGTTGCCCCGCGCGGTCAGCTCCAGCCGGCCGTTGCCCAACTCCACCGCCCAGCCGGCCAGCGCGACCAGCGCGTCCCTGGTGAGCGCGCCGCCAGGGACTCGAATCCGGGCCAACCCACCGTCGTCGGCCTGGTGCACCGCGACCGTGCCGGGGCAGCGGTCGGCACCGACCCGGCCACCGCGCCCCCCGGCGAGATCGCCAGGGGCTGCGTCGGTGCGGTCGGTGCGCGGTGTGACGACGGACAGGGCCACCGGTCGATCGTAGTCGCCGGTGGCCGCGGCCCTGGTGCCATACAGTGGCGGAACAGGCCCGCCGGCGCCTCCGTGGCCGTGACCGGGCGTCTCGGACCCGTCGCCGGCCCGGAAGGTCTCCCCGTGATCCTGCTGCTGTCCACGTCCGACACCGACCTGCTCAGTGCCCGTGCCAGCGACGGCGACTACCGGCTGGGCAACCCGGCCCGGCTGACCCCGGACGACCTCCCGGCGCTGGTGGACGAGGCGGACCTGGTCGTGGTGCGGCTGCTCGGCGGGCGCCGGGCGTGGCAGGACGGCCTGGACACGCTGCTGGCCGGGCCGCGGCCGGTGGTGGTGGTCGGCGGCGAGCAGGCCCCGGACGCCGAGCTGATGGAGTGCTCCACGGTGCCCGCCGGGGTCTGTGCGCAAACCCACAGCTACTTCGCCCAGGGCGGACCGGCGAACCTGGGCGAGCTTTCCCGGTTCCTGTCCGACACGGTGCTGCTCACCGGGCACGGCTTCGCGCCGCCGACCGCGACCCCGGTGTGGGGGACGCTGTCCCGCGACGCGGCCGCGCTGCCGGCGGACGCCCCGGTGGTCGGCGTGCTCTACTACCGGGCCCACCAACTGGCCGGGAACACCGCGTTCGTGGAGTCCCTGTGCACCGCGGTGGAGGCGCACGGCGCCCGCGCGCTGCCGGTGTTCTGCGCCTCGCTGCGCTCCGCGCCCGCCGAGCTGCTGGACGCGCTGCGCCCGTGCGACGCCCTGGTGGTGACGGTGCTGGCGGCGGGCGGCGCCACCCCGGCCAGCGTGTCGGCGGGCGGGGACGACGGCGCCTGGGATGTGGGCGCGCTGGCCGCGCTGGACGTACCGATCCTGCAGGGACTGTGCCTGACCAGCTCACGTTCCGCGTGGCAGGACTCCGACGACGGGCTGTCCCCGCTGGACGCCGCTACCCAGGTGGCCATCCCGGAGTTCGACGGGCGGCTGATCACCGTGCCGTTCTCGTTCAAGGAGATCGACGCCGACGG
>Ga0137415_10008642_pt1 | contig 10092 bp, 8 predicted proteins | sample CZODoug3_1_1_16f_FD_183082 | JGI IMG/M metagenome (GOLD analysis project Ga0137415, IMG submission 183082) | Vadose zone soil fungal communities from Angelo Coast Range Reserve, California, USA - CZODoug3_1_1_16fungal (Hybrid Assembly) | ecosystem: Environmental > Terrestrial > Soil > Vadose... | reverse complement strand
GGAACTGGGCTTCGGTCACCGGTGGGTTCTTCGCGGCCGCGATCTGAGAGAGCGTCTTTCCCGCGGCCAGGTCGGCTTTCAGCTGTGTCTCGCTGACGCCAAGAGCGCCGGCGGCCGCGGTCACGAGCTGCGCCTGGTATGCACCGATCGTCGCCTTGTCGCCAGGGGCGCCGATCCTGCCGGCTCCCGACAGCGCGCAGGGCGGCTGGCTCGCCAGCTTCTTCTTGAGTGCGTCGGCCTGGTTCTGGGTGAGATCGCCTTTCTTGACCTCGTCGGCCAGCGTCTCGCCGATCGCCTTCTGGATCGCTCCGTTGACCTGGGTCTGGCTCTTGCCGAGGTCGGTCGCGAGGTGCGCGATAAAGGCGTTGCAGACGGCGGTCGCGTCGGCCTTCTGGCCGATCGCTGCGGTTTCGGGCTGGGTCGTGCGGGGAGGCGAGGAGCGGAACCCGACGTTCAGGCCGGCGGCCGAGGCGGTGACCAGCACGGCGGCGCCGGACACGACGACCGCGCCGGCGGCAAATCCGAGGATGCGAAGGTGGCGGAGGTTGATCAAGCGTCTCATCACGCCTCTAACTATCACAACCCTCCACTCCCGAGTTCCTTACCTCCAGGTCAACCTTTTGTAAGCTGCGCTCGCTCTATATTCCCCTGATGGAATCGCCTCCCGGATCGGGCTGGTCCGGCAAGCACGCCGTCGAGCTCTACGTCCGCACCTACACGACGATGCTCCAGAGCTCGGGGGACATCAAGATCGAGTCGCTCGTCCAGGCGCATCTTGGAATGGGCTCGGTCCTGCATCCGCTGGCCGCCGCGCCACAGACCGACATGGGCGCTCTCCTCTACGCGATCCGCCGGTTGCCGGATGCGATCAGCCGCTGCCGGCACGTGATCATGGGCCAGAGCCCGCAGGGCTTTCGCGCGGTCCTTCAGGCCGACATCCTCAGCTGGCAGGAGGTCAAAGCTCCCGCGCGACGACGCCGCTGGTACCACGACGGAAAAAACACGCTGGCGGTGCTCATCGCATCCGCCTCTGACATCGACGACCTTGTTCCGACGCTTGTCGCGTATCAGATCGAGTGGAACAAGCTGCACCGCGCCCTGGAGGACGTCGACCTGTCAGATGAGCGGGCCCGCGCAGCTGCGGGCGCAACGGAGGATGACTGGCGCCGGCTTCACGAAGCGTGGGGCGACTCCTTCGATTCCAACCTCTCAGCCATCAAGCGCGAGGAGTGCCGGATCGTGCTTCGTCTCATCGGCGGCAGCCATCTCGGTTACGCGCGCAACGCGAGCCGCTGGTGGCTGCCGATCGCTTCCGCCATGGGAGAGATGGGAGCGCGCGACGCGCCGATCTATTTCGTCTCCTCCAACTCCCACAGCCTGGTCAACGTGTTGACCGGCGTCGCGCGCCAGTTCGAAAGCGAGATCGTGGACTGGGTCGGCCGCCAGCACCCCGAGCTCGACGAGGAGCGACGCAAGCTCGAAGCCGGACACATCCGCGCCTCGCGCGACAACTGGCTGTACTACGGCGCGCGGCAGGTGTTCGACCAGCATCCGGACAGCGAGCGAATGCGGCGCACGCGAGCAGAGATGGAAGCGGCCAACGGCGTCCGGCACATCGCCGCCAAGGGAACCGGCGTCGACTCGGCTGCACAGGTTTTCATGCTGTCCAAGCTGGATCCGAAAGCGATCGACCCTCGCGTCGGTGCAGTCGACGAGGCCAAGCTCCGAGCCTCGGATGCCTGCATCCTCAACGTCGACTACCCGCTCGGCCAGGCTGCGTACCACATCCTTCGTCAGGTGGCCGAGCAAGCCTCGTGGGTGAAAGGCCTGTACGTTCTGGGCAAGGCGGCAACGCTCAATGCGGACGTCGGCGACGTCATGATCCCTAACGTGGTCCAGAACGAGCACTCGGGCAATACCTATTGGCTCGCGAACTGCTTCACCGCCAATGACGTGCAGCCGAATCTGGTTTACGGCTCCGCCCTCGACAATCAGCGGGCGGTCACGGTGCGCGGCACGTTTCTACAGAACCGCGACTACCTCGACTCCTATTACCACGGGCGCTACACGGTCGTGGAGATGGAGGCCGGGCCGTATCTCGACGCGTGTTACGAGATCGTGCAGCCGGACCGTTACCCGCTGGGTGAGAGCGTGAACATGGCGCAGATCAACTTCGACCTGGGAATCGTCCACTACGCATCCGACACTCCGTACACGCAGGCTCGAACGCTCGGCGCGCGCGGCCTCAGCTATCGAGGAATGGACTCGACCTACGCTTCGGCTATCGCCGTCGCGCGCCGGATCCTGCAGCGCGAGGATGCTCTTGTGCCCCAGCGCTGACAAAGACAGCGCTCTCATGAGGGTGGTTGTGCTCGCCGGCCCCATGGTGAATCTCACCGCACGGATGGCAGCTCTCGACCTGGATGGTGGTGTGGCCGATCGCGAACTTCTCACAAAGACGTGACTCGAGATCGCGAACCACATGCTCAGCGTCGCCGAGCGGGCAATCACCAACCACCACGTGACAGCTGAGGGCCATCTCGTCTGAGGAGAGGGCCCAGACGTGCAGGTCATGCATGCTCGTCACAAGTTCGGTGGCGGTGATCTCTTCCGTCACCGCCGCGAGGTCGATCTCCCGAGGAGTGCCCTCCATCAGCAGGTTGACCGTCTCCCGGACGATCCCCCAAGCGCCAAACGCGATCAGCACGGCAATGCCCAGCGAGAGCAGCGGGTCGATGTACAGCCAGCCGGTAAGCAGGATCACCACTCCGGCAACGACGACGCCGGCCGAGGCGCCGATGTCGCCGACCACGTGGAGTAGCGCCGCCCGCACGTTCAAGCTCTTGCTCTCTCCTCGCAGGCCAAAAACGACAAACGTGTTGATGGCGATGCCGATCAAGGCTGCGATGACGACGATGCCGCCCTGGATCGGTTCTGGGTGGGCGAGCCTTCGAACCGCCTCATAGCCGATCACCAGGACGATCACGATCAGGGTCACGGAGTTGACCAGCGCCGCCAGGATGCTGATCCGGTGATAGCCGTAGCTGCGCCTGGCGTCGGCGGGACGATTCGCCTGCGAGGCGGCGAACCAGGCCAGGCCGAGGGCGAAGACGTCAGTCAGGACGTGACCGGCGTCTGAGAGCAGCGCCAGGGAGTGGGACGCCAGGCCGCCGGCGAACTCGACGAGAAGGACCACACAGGTGAGCGCAAGGGCGACTTTGAGCGCCGACGCGCGAGATCTCAGCTGGTCCATGAATTCACCTTACCCAGTTGACTCAACGCTTTACCGCCACCAATCATTGCCCCGTTCGAGGTAGGCCAGGAGCATCCCGTGGCGCAGGCCCTCGTGGCTGATTTGAAGCAGAGCGAGGCCATACCAGTCGAGGAACAGCAGGAGGGCTTCGACGCCCGCCCGCATCGCCTTGACCCGGTTGGCGGGCAGCCCGACGGCCGTGGCCACCTTAGCCGCCCGGCCACGATCGAGTCGCGCTTCGCAGGTCAGGAGGTCGGCGGTCGTAAGCACCGACGGCGGGTTGCGGTGGGTCAGCACGAGCGGCAGGTTGGAAGCCGTCCCACCGGTGGCGACCAGGCGCTCGACCTCGCCGTCCGGAGCGTGAGCCAGCTCGCGGAGGGCAGCCTTGCGCAGGCGGGCACGTTCATCCGGTTTTGGCGGGTCCGAAAGATAGGTGCTCGCGAGCACGCCCGAGCCAATCGGAAGAGCCGCCGAACGCAGCATCTCGCGGCCCCTCGCGATCACCACTTCCGTGGATCCACCGCCCAGGTCGACCATCGCCCACTCGCGCCGCGCCGCATGCCGGCTGGCCACGCCCTGGAAGCTGAGCTCGGCCTCCCTTTTGGCCGTGATCACGTGCACCGTGGTGCCGATTGCCTCGCCGGCCGCCTTTGCGAATTGGTCGCCATCCTTTGCCTGCCGCACCGCCTCGGTGGCGCAGGCGATCAGCACCTCAAAGCCATGGGTCCGCGCTCGAGCCACCACTGATCGCAGCGCGCGGATCGCGGTCCTGGTCCCTGGGCCGATCTCGCCTGTACGTGCAACCCGCGCACCCAGCTCCGGCATCTCGACGTAATGGGCGACATCCTCGAGCCGGCCACGCGCCACGTCGGCCACCAGCACGTGTACGGTGTTGCTCCCGATATCGACCGCAGCCAGACGCACTTCATCGCCACTCTAGAATCTGGCGGTGGGTAAGCGGAAGGGGACGCGCATCGAGAAAGACTCCATGGGAGAGATGGAAGTCCCGGTCGACGCCTATTACGGCGCGTCGACCCAACGCGCGGTGCTCAACTTCCCGATCTCCGGGCAGCCCTTTCCTCGGCGTTTCATCCGCGCCCTCGGCCTGGTCAAGAAGGCCGCCGCGCAGACCAACCGAGAGCTGGGCATCCTGTCGCGCCGGAGAGCGCAGGCGGTCGCTGCAGCGGCGCAGCAGGTCATCGACGGCGAGCTGGACACCCACTTCCCAATCGACATCTATCAGACCGGTTCTGGAACCTCGACCAACACCAACGCGAATGAGGTGATCGCAACCAGGGCGACGGAGATCCTCGGCGGCGAAAAAGGGTCGCGCCTGGTCCACCCCAACGACCACGTGAATCTCGGCCAGTCTTCCAACGACGTGATCCCGACGGCGATTCAGCTTGCGTCAGCGATGGCGATCAAGGACGAGCTCATCCCTGCGTTGGAACGTCTGCGCAAAGCGCTCGAAGCGAAGAGCAAGGAATTCTGGCCCGTGGTGAAGACCGGCCGGACGCACCTTCAAGACGCGACCCCCATCCGCCTCGGCCAGGAGTTCAAGGGTTACGCGGGACAGGTCGAAGAGTCGATCCGGCGCGCGGGTACAGCCATCGACGAGCTGGCGCGGATTCCGCTCGGCGGCACGGCCGTCGGCACCGGAATCAACACGCATCCTCAGTACGCGCGAATCGTTGCCGCGAGACTGGCTAAGGCAACCGGACTCCCGCTGCGCGAGACGCAGAACCATTTCCACGCACAGGCAACGCTTGACGCGCTGGTCGCGGCGCATGGAGGCATCCGAACCATCGCGACCAGCCTCTGGAAAATTGGGTCCGACATCCGGCTGATGGGCACAGGACCGATCGCCGGCCTGGGCGAGCTGCGACTCCCCGAGACTCAACCCGGCTCGAGCATCATGCCGGGCAAGGTGAACCCGGTGATCGTCGAATCGCTGCTGATGGTGATCGCGCGGGTTTACGGCAACGACCTCACGGTCACGATCAGCGGACAGTCCGGCAGCTTTTTCGAGCTGAACGTGATGATGCCGGTGGCCGGCGCCGCGACGCTCGAATCGATCACTCTCCTCGCCGCGTCAGTGCGCAATTTCTCAGAGCGATGCGTCGAAGGGCTGCAGGCCACCGACCGCGGACCCGAGCTGGTCGAGCGCAGTCCTATGCTCGCCACTGCCCTCAACCCTGTGCTCGGCTACGACGAATCGGCCAAGCTCGCGAAGGAGTCGATGCGCACCGGCAAGAGCATCCGGCAGCTCGCGCGCGCAAAGGGCGTCAGCGAAGGGACCCTGAACAAGGTGCTCGACCTCGGCAAGATGACCAAACCAGGTCTGGAAGGTCCGGGCGGAGGCGGATAGAAAAGCCGTGCGCGACCTCCTGCTCGAGGTCACGCGCGGCGTCGCGACGCTGTCGATCAACCGGCCGAAATCGCGCAACGCGCTAGGGCTGCAAACGATGGCGGAGCTCGGTCATGCGTTGGATCAGATCAAGAGTGTGCCGGCGCGCGTGCTCGTCATTCGCGGCACCGGTGACAAAGCCTTTTGCGCCGGTGGTGATCTGAAAGAGCTGGAGCACATGCGCTCGGAAGCAGACGCCGCCTCGATGGCGCGTCGCATGCGCGCGACGCTCGATCGTCTTCCTCAGCTGCCCATACCTGTCATTGCCGGCTTGAACGGCGACGCGTTCGGCGGAGGCGCCGAGCTCGCGGTCGCCTGCGACATGCGTATCGCGGCCGCGCATGCGCGAATCGGTTTCGCGCAGGTGACGCTGGGACTGATGCCGGCGTGGGGCGCGTCCGAAAGACTCGCCGCGCTCCTAGGCCGTGGCGGTGCGCTGCACCTGCTGCTCGGCGGCCAGGCGATCGGCGCCGATGATGCGCTTCGCATCGGCCTCGTCGAAGAGGTGGTGCCGAGCGTTGGGTTCGACATGAGGCTTGCAGAGCTGGCCAGCTTGATCGCCGCGGCGCCTGTGGCAGCGATCGCCGGCATCAAGCGCTCGGTCGACTCTGTGCGCCCGCACCGCAACCCCGAGCTGGCCGACGTGACTATCGATGAGTTCGCCAGAACATGGGCGCACCCGGCGCACTGGAAAGCAGTGGAAAAGATGGAGAAGCGTCGTAAAGCTAAGAAGAAGTGAGCCCAGCTCGAGTCATTCACCCTCTGTCTCGGTTTCGACTCGCCGCGGCGCTGCTCGGGGTGATCATCGTTTACGGCGTCACCGGCTACATGCTGATCGACGGATGGAATCTGCTCGACGCCTTCTACATGGTGATCATCACGATCAGCACAGTCGGGTACACCGAGATCCACCCGCAGTCGGCGGCCGGCCGCATCTTCACATCGACTCTGATCGTCACGGGCGTGGGTACGATGCTCTATGGATTCGGCGTCTTTGCCGAAACCCTCGCTGACAATGCGTTCGGCAAGTACAGGAGGGACCGTCAGTTGGAGCGCAGCCTGAACCAGCTCCACGACCACTTCATCCTCTGCGGCTACGGCCGCATCGGAACTGAGATCGTGGCCGAGTTCGAGGACCACAAAGTCCCTTACGCGGTGATCGATCAGACGGAAGAGGCCGTCGGCCGCCTGCGTGCTGAGGGACGCCTCCACCTCGAAGGCGATGCATCGAGCGAGGACCTGCTCAAGCAGGCGGGAATCGAGCGCGCCAGAGGGCTGATTTCCGCGGTCGACTCCGACGAACGGGCGGTGTACATCGTCCTGTCCGCCAGGGCACTGAATCCGAACCTCTACATCATCGCGAGGGCTGGGCGCCCTGAATCCATACGGCGACTAGAGCTGGCCGGCGCGACCAGGACGATCTCTCCGTACCAGATGGCCGGCCACCGCATCGCGGAGCTTGCCGTCCGTCCGGCGCTTGTCGACGTGCTGGACACACTGCACCACGCAGAGGCCGGCATCGGTGTCGAGGAGCTGCTCGTGGGGTCAGGCATGGCAGCGATTGGCAAGACCCTCGAAGAGGCCGGATTGCTCGATCCGTCGGCGGCAAAGGTGCTGGCGCTGAGGCGCCGGGACGCGACGATTCACGTCGACCCCAGCCCGGAGCTCCGGCTGGAAGAGGGTGACCTCTTGATCGCGCTCGGCTCGGAAGCCCAGCTCCAGCGCACCGCCTCACTGATCAAGTAGAGAGGCCCCTACAGTGGGATCGATGGAGTCTTTGGCGAGACGGCCCGAGCGAGTCATGCTCGGGTCGGTTTTCATCGGCGTGGCCCTGGTGCTGGGCAAGCTCGTGGTCGGCCTGCTGACCGGGAGCCTGGGCATCCTGAGCGAGGCCGTTCACTCGATCTTCGACCTCGTCGCCAGCACGTTCACCCTGGTGGCAGTGCGTACGGCCCGCAAGCCCGCTGACCGCGAGCACCCATACGGTCACGGACGGGCCGAGAATCTCGCCGCTTTCACCGAAGGCGCCCTGCTGATGATCACGGCCATCGGAATCGCGTTCGAGGCGATTCGCCGCCTGACCACTGGGGGACCGGCCGTGAATCCCGCGGCCTATGCCTTTGCGCTCTTGATCGGGACGCTGTTGATCGAAAGTGGGCGGGCGGTCGTCTTGCGTCGCGTCGGCCGGCTTGCATCGAGCGAAGCGATGCTCGCTGACGCCACAGATCGAGTGGCCGATGTGCTCGCCACGGTCGGCGTTTTGGCCGGCCTTGTCGGGATCCGGATGGGTTTCACCTGGGCTGACTCGGCTGCAGCCCTTCTGGTCGCCGGCATCATCTTCCGCGCCGCGGCGCGGGTCGCGTGGCGCTCGGGTGACATCCTCATCGACCGGTCCGCGGCCGGCGCGGAGAAGCAGCTGCGCGAGGCGATCCAGGACGTGGAGGGCGTACTCGAGGTCCGGTCGGTGCGCGTGCGCCGATCCGGGCCGAACCTGATCGGGGATGCAAGCATCGCCACACGCCGGATGCTTTCCGTCGAGGCTGCTGGCGCGCTGGCGGACGAGGTCAAGCGCAAGGCTCGTTCGGTCCTGCCGACACTGGACCTTTCGGTGCTCGTGGAAGGCCAGGCATCGCAGGGCGACTTCGTCGAACGCATCCACGCCGCCGCAGCGCGCAACGGTGGTGTGCGTGACCTGCACAACGTGACCGTCGAGCGTGAGGCCGACGGGTCGCTTCACCTGATCATGCACGCGAAGCTGCCCGGGGACATGACCCTCGCCAAAGCATCCCAGGCGAGCAAAACGCTCGAGGAGACGCTGCGGGCTGAGCTTCCTGACGCCACGCGCATCGACATCCACCTCGAGCCGATGGAGCCTCGCGTCGTGAGCGGCGTGGACGTGACGACAAGGTTTGCTGAGCTCGCGTCCCGCATGCGCGAGATCGTCGAGTCTCACCCCGAGGTCAGACGATGCGTCGACGTCGAGCTGAGCGACCGCCATCAGCGAATCCACGCTCACGTGGTGGCTGAGGTCGACGGCGCGATCAGCCTGGAGCAAGCGCATCGCATCGAGACCGAGCTGGAGGAACGGATCAGGCGCGCGCTTCCCGAAGTCGACGAGGTTGTCGCACGGGCGACCGCATGAGACCCGGTCGCCTAAGCGACCTCGAGGCCCTGGTCCAGCTCTGGAGAGAAGAGGTGCGCATAGGAAGCCGCGACAGCGTGCCTCCGGAAGACGACCTGCGCCGGCTGCTCACGCACTTCGACTGGGAGGCGCGGTCGCGCGTCATTGTCGGGGACGAGCGGGGCATCGCCGGTGCGGTCCTCGTGTCAAGCCGCGCGAACTCTCGAGGAACGGTGGCGCGAATCGATCCCGCCTCTGCCGGTACGAACGCGGACGAGGCGATGCACGAGATCGTGCGGTGGGGCCTTCAGCTTTCTCGAGCGTCCGGCGCCACGATGGTGCAGGTCTGGGTTGGCCCGGGCCACAAACAGGTCCTTCGCCGCCTCGGTCTCAAGATGGCCCGGCCCTGGTGGCGAATGGACCGAAGCCTGAGGGCGGACCTTCCCCGATCGACGCCGGTGGCGGGCTACCACCTGCAGGATGGTTTGACCCTGCCCCAGGGGATCTGGGCCGAGATGCACAACCGGACCTTCGCCGACCACTGGAGCTTCACCGCCCGGAGCGAGGCGGAGCTGATGACCGCGAAAGCGCCAGAGCTGTGCCTGATGGCAGTCTCCGCCGGCACCGGCGAGCCGGCGGCGTTGACGCTCTGCCAGGTCGAGTCATACACCGAAGACCGGCGTCCGCAGCCCGTCGGGATGGTCAGCTCTGTCGGCACGCTGCCTGAGCACCGGCGACGCGGCCTCGCGACCTGGATGGTGGCCGAAGGCCTCCAACGGCTCCGTGCAGCCGGGGCGCGCGAGGCGTCTCTCTATGTCGACGGCAGGAGCCGGACCCGTGCCTTCGACGCGTATCGCAAGCTCGGCTTTGCCTTGGCGTTCGAGGCCGAGGTCTGGGAAGCTACGTTCCCGTGAAGACCGCAGCCATGATGGGAGTCGTGCTGGCGCTGGCCGCCTGCGCTCCCTCACACCCCGGACAAGCCTCTCCCTCCAATCCGTCTCAACCGGACAAAACGGCCACCCGCCCCGTCTCCTCGCCGCCCCCCACCCTCGCAACGGCCATCCGGCATGCGGACCGCCTCGGCCCGGCCGGCGAATCGACGACCGTGTCGCTCAGCTTCGTACTCAAGGTGCGCGATCCTGGCCGCCTAGCTGCGCTGATCGCATCGGGGAAAACGGTGACACCGGAGGTGTATGCGGCAGAGTTTGGCCCGGACCCGATTCTGGTCCGGCGTGCCGTGGACGCGCTGCGAGGATCAGGCTTCCGGGCGTCGTGGAGTACAGGTTCGAGCCTGGTGGCCGCCGACGGCCC
>Ga0137415_10008641_pt1 | contig 10092 bp, 11 predicted proteins | sample CZODoug3_1_1_16f_FD_183082 | JGI IMG/M metagenome (GOLD analysis project Ga0137415, IMG submission 183082) | Vadose zone soil fungal communities from Angelo Coast Range Reserve, California, USA - CZODoug3_1_1_16fungal (Hybrid Assembly) | ecosystem: Environmental > Terrestrial > Soil > Vadose... | reverse complement strand
GACGCCGCCGGCATCCGCACCTACGAGTTGTTCTACACCAACCGTTTCGGGCAGGAGATCTGGCGCGAGCTGCGCGGGCTCGACGCGGGCTATGAGGTCCCGCAGTTCTCCATCCACCGTGGCCGGCTGCAGGCGGTGATCTATCAGGCGGTGCGCGCGAGGCTCGGCGAGGCGCGCATCCATACCGGTCATCGCCTGGGGCACTTTCGCCAGGACGAAGGCGGCGTGACCGCCTATTTCTTCGACCGCCACGGTTCGCACCGCGCCACCGCCCGCGGCGATGTGCTGGTCGGCGCCGACGGCATTCATTCACTCGTGCGCGACACGCTTTACCCTGATGAAGGCCCCGCGCGATGGAACGGCGCCATGCTCTGGCGCGGCGCGCTCGAATGGCCGGCATTTCTCACCGGCAAGTCGATGGTCATCGCGGGCGGCATGGCCGCAAAGCTCGTCGTCTACCCGATCGCCGAATGCGCGCGGCCGGACCGCCGCCTCACCAACTGGGCGGTGGTCGCCAAGATCGGCGACGGCTCGACCGCCCCGCCGAGCAAGGAAGACTGGTCGCGGCCGGGGCGTTTTGAGGATTTGATGCCCCATGTGAAGCGCTTCCGCATTCCCTATGTCGACGCGCAGGCGCTGATCGAGGCAACGCCGGAGTTCTGGGAATACCCGATGTGCGACCGCGATCCCCTGCCGCGCTGGTCTCATGGTCGCGTGACGCTCCTGGGAGATGCCGCGCATCCCATGTACCCCGTGGGTTCAAATGGCGCGTCGCAGGCGATCCTCGACGCCCGCTGCCTGGCCGATCGGCTGCGCAGCGCCGAGCATCCCCTGCATGCGCTCGCGATGTATCAGGAGGAGCGCCTTCCGATGACCGCGCAGATCGTGCGCATGAATCGCAAGGGCGGGCCCGAGGGCGTGATCGATGCAGTCGAGGAGCGCGCCCCCGACGGCTTCACCAGCATCGACGACGTGCTGTCGTTCGAGGAACGCAAGGCGATCGTGCGTGGCTACGCCTCGACCGCGGGTTACGCGCGCGATCAGGTGAACAAGGCGGCGTAACTGCGCAGGATGGGTTGAGCAGCGCGGAAAAGCTCATCCGAACCGGCACATCGGTGAGCGCGCTGCGATACCCATCATCTCACCCGCAGCGACAAAAGCGATGGGTATCGCGCGCGAAGATGCGCGCTCGACCCATCCTACGAAATCGCGTTACGCCGGAGGCGGGGGCAGGAACACCACCTCGTGCCGGGCGGCGAGCGCGACGACCTCGTCGGGCTTCTGCTCCTTCATGCTGTGGATCGCCCAGAACAGGTCGTAGAGCTTGCGCGTGGGCGTCACCCAGAAGAAGCACTTCACCGGCTGGTCGGTCTTGTTGAAGATGCCGTGCGGGATGTTCATCGGCAGCCGGATCAGGTCGCCGGCGCTGGCCGTGAAATCCTTGCCGTCGATCAAGAGATCGAAGCGGCCCTCGAACACGTAGATGAATTCGTCTTGTGTCGGGTGGATGTGCGGGGGCACGAATGTGCCGGGCGGAAAGGTGGCGTGCCAGGAAAACGAGTTCTCGCTGATCTGTTTCGGCACATAGGTCTGCCCCAGGATGTTCCACACGATGCCGTCGACACCGGTGTTCGCCTTGGTGACGCCTGCGGTCATCGGCCCCATTGTGAACGCGCTCCTTTCGCTGGCCTTGTCGCTTTTCAGTGCCGGACCATTCAACCATGAATGGAGCGCGGCAGAAACGATACCGTGCGGCAAACTACGCTCCCTTTTGGCGGCAGCGTAAATGCCGAGCCTTCTCCCTGCAACGCGGCGGCGCCAGCGAATTTGCCGCAAGCTTAACGGCTTGGCATGGGGCTTGCTCGCATCGGTGCGGGCATCGGCGAACCGCTCACGCTCGGCCGGGTCATGCGCTAGACTGTCGATGACGACGGTCCTGACGGGAGGTGGAGATGAAGAGACTGGTCCTGCTCGCCGCTGCGGCGATGGCGCTGGGAGGGGCCGGCGCCTCGGCGCAGGAAAAGCTCAAGATTGGTGTGATCGCGACCTTGTCCGGGCCGCCGGCCGTGCTCGGTCAGCAACTCCGCAACGGGTTCAACCTCGCCGTCAAGAGCCTCGACGGCAAGCTCGGCGGGCGCGACGTCGAAGTCCTCGTCCAGGACGACGAGCTCAAGCCCGATCTCGCGGTGACCAAGGTCAAGGCCATGATCGAGCGCGACAAGGTCGATTTCGTCGTCGGGCCGATCTTTTCGAACGTGCTGGGTGCGATCATGAGGCCGGCGACCGAGGGCGGCGCCATTTTGATCAGCCCCAATGCCGGCACCTCGAACTTCGCCGGCAAGGACTGCAATCCAAGCTTCTTCGTCACGTCCTACCAGAACGACCAGGTGCATGCCGTGTCGGGCAAGTATGCGCAGGACACCGGCATCAAGAAGGTGTTCCTGATGGCGCCCAACTATCAGGCGGGCAAGGACGCGCTGGCGGGATTCAAGGCCTTCTACAAGGGCGAGATCGCCGACGAGGTCTACGTGCCGCTCAATCAGCTCGACTTCTCCGCCGAGCTCGCCAAGATCGCGGCGGCCAAGCCCAACGCCGTCTTCGTGTTTCTTCCGGGCGGCATGGGGGTCAACTTCGTCAAGCAGTTCCGGCAGGCGGGACTTGCCGACACCGTCACGTTTCTCTCCTCGTTCACGGTCGACGAATCGACGCTGCCGGCCCAACAGGACGCCGCGCTCGGCTTCTTCGGCGGCGCCAACTGGGCGCCCGATCTGGACAATCCGCAAAACAAGGCGTTCGTCGCGACCTACGAGAAGGAGTTCGGCGCGGTGCCCGCGACCTACGCGTTCCAGGCCTACGACGCGGCGCTGCTGATCGACGGCGCCGTGCGCCAGGTGCAGGGCAATGAGGTGCAGGGCAATGAGGTGCAGGGCAATGTCGCCAACAAGGACGCGCGGCGCGCGGCGCTGATGAAGGCCGATTTCAAGTCGTTGCGCGGCGGCTTCAAGTTCAACGCCAACCACTATCCGATCCAGGACTTCTACCTCGTCAAGGTCGCCAAGCGTCCCGACGGCAAGTACGAGACCGAGATCGTGAAGAAGGTGTTCGAGAACAACGCCGATCCGCACGCCAAGGATTGCGCGATGAAGTGAGGGGGTTTGCGCGTTTGTAGCCCGGATGGAGCGAAGCGCAATCCGGGGTTCGGGCCACATTGCCAGTACCTCCCGCATTTCGCTTCGCTCCACCAGGGCGTTTACGCCCGTCTTCGCGGGCTATGCGGGCTACGGTTCCGTGCGGGCTGCATCACCGGATGTCGACCACTCTGCTTCTCGTCCAGACGCTCAACGGGCTGCAGCTCGGTGTCCTGCTGTTCCTGATCGCCGCCGGCTTGACCTTGGTGTTCGGCGTGATGGACTTCATCAATCTGGCGCACGGCGTTCAATACATGCTGGGCGCCTATCTGGCGGTCGCGTTCTACACGGTCACCGGCAGCTTTCTCGCGGCGCTCGTGCTCGCGCTTGCCGCCGCACTTGCGTTCGGGCTGTTGCTCGAATTCGCGGTGTTCCGGCATCTCTACGATCGCGATCACCTCGACCACGTCATCGCCACCTTCGGCATCATCCTCTTCCTCAATCACGGCGTGAAGGTCGTGTGGGGTGCGGCGCCGCTCAGCCTGCCCATGCCCGAGCTCCTTTCCGGCTCGGTTCGGCTCGCCGGGGGGCTCAACTATCCGGTATGGCGGCTTGTCATCATCGCGTCGGGGCTCGTCGTCGCGGCCCTGCTGTATCTGCTCGTGACCCACACCCGCATCGGCATGCTGGTGCGTGCCGGCGCGACCAACGCCAGGATGGTCTCGGCGCTCGGGGTCGATATCCGGCGCCTGTTCATGATCGTGTTCGGCTTCGGCGCCATGCTCGCGGGTTTTGCCGGCATCATGATCGCGCCCATCCTGTCGGTCGAGCCGGGAATGGGCGACACCATTCTCATTCTGGCTTTCGTCGTCATCGTCATCGGCGGCATCGGCTCGATCCGCGGCGCCTTTCTGGCGGCGCTTCTCATCGGCCTCGTCGATACGCTCGGGCGGTCGTTCTCGGTCGACCTGCTGCGGCTCGTAATGGCGCCGTCGCCCGCCCGCACCGTGGGTCCGGCCATCGCCTCGATGCTGATCTATCTGCTGATGGCGGTGGTGCTGTACGTGCGCCCGACCGGACTCTTTCCGGCGAAAGGTCGCTGAAATGGAATCAGGGAGTGGTCGCATTTTCTTCGGAAAACCGGTGCCCACTTTTCCGGAAAATGCTCCGCTGGCGACGTCGTTTGGAGCCGTCCCGGCGGCTGCGCGCCGCGGCCGCTTCGCTGAGACCTTGCCCATCGGCATCTTCCTCGTGCTGGCCCTCCTTCCGCTCGCGGCGCTGGCGGATGGCAGCAGCTATCTCGTCAGCCTCGGCGCGCGGATCATGATCTTCGCCATCGCCGCGGTCGCGCTCGATGTTCTCGTCGGCTACTGCGGGCTGATTTCGTTCGGGCATGCCGCCTTCATCGGGCTCGGCGCCTATGCGGTGGGCATTCTGTCAGCACACGGGATCGCCGACGCGTTGGTGGCGCTGCCGGCGGCGCTTGTCGTCTCCGCGCTCTACGCGTTCCTCACCGGCAGCGTTTGCCTGCGCACCAAGGGCGTCTACTTCATCATGATCACGCTCGCCTTCGGCCAAATGGCCTTCTTCACGGCGAGCTCGCTTGCACCTTACGGTGGTGACGACGGCCTCACCTTGACGACGCGCTGCACGCTCGCCGGCTTTCCATTCATCAATGACGAGCGCGCGTTCTACTACCTTGTTTTCGCCTGCCTCCTCGGCAGCTATCTCCTGTGCCGCGCGCTCGTCGCGTCACGCTTCGGCCGCGTGCTTCGTGGCGCGAAGGAAAACGCGGTCCGCATGGCGGCGATCGGCTTCGACGTCTACCGCTTCCAGCTCGCGGCCTACGTGATCGTGGGGACGCTGGGCGGGCTCTCCGGTTTCCTGCTCGCCAACGCGACCGAGTTCGTCAGCCCCGCCTACATGTCGTGGCAGCGTTCCGGCGAGCTCATCGTGATGGTGCTGCTCGGCGGATTGGGCTCGCTCAACGGGGCGATCATCGGAACCGCGGCCTATCTGCTGATGGAAGAATGGCTCGCAGGCTTTACCGAGAACTGGAAGGTGATCTTCGGGCCGCTGCTCGTGCTGGTCGTCCTGTTCGCGCGCGGCGGCCTCATCGGCCTGTGGTCCGAGCTCATGCGCAGGCTTGGCCGTGGCTGAACCGATCCTCCGCCTCGAAAATCTGCGCAAGACGTTCGGCGCGCTCGTCGTGACCGACGACCTGACCTTGGACGTGATGCCGCGCGAGCTCCACGCCGTGATCGGGCCGAACGGCGCCGGCAAGACGACGCTGATCAATCAGATCTCCGGACTGCTTGCGCCGGACACCGGCGCCATCCTGTTCGCCGGCCGTGACATCACCGCCTTGTCCATGCATGCCCGCGCGCAACTCGGCTTGGCGCGATCCTTCCAGATCACGTCGGTGCTCCCGCGCTTCTCCGCGCTCGAGAACGTCGCGCTCGCGGTGCAATCGCGGGTCGGCTCGAGCTTCCGCTTTTTCGGTCGAGCGGCGGACGAAACTGCGCTCAACGCCGCGGCGATGGCGGCGCTTGCCGACGTCGACTTGGCCGACCGCGCGCATGTGCCGGCCGGCGCGCTGTCCCACGGCGAAAGGCGCGCGCTCGAGCTCGCCATCGCACTGGCGATGGAACCGAAACTGCTGCTGCTCGATGAGCCGATGGCCGGCACCGGGCACGAGGAAAGCGCGCGGCTCGTCGGTGTTCTGCAGCGGCTCAAGGGGCGGTTTCCCGTGGTGCTGGTCGAGCACGACATGGCGGCGGTATTCGCACTCGCGGATCGGATCTCGGTATTGATCTATGGCCGCATCCTCGCGAGCGGCTCGCCGGCGGAGGTCCGTGCCGATCCGCGCGTGGTCGCGGCCTATCTCGGCGACGAGATGGAGTGAGCCGCGATGCTGGCGGTCGAGCACCTGCAATCAGCTTATGGTCCCGCGCAGGTGCTGTTCGACATCGGCTTTCACGTCGACGCCGGCGAGGTCGTGACCTTGCTCGGCCGCAACGGCATGGGGAAGACGACCACGATCCACACCATCATGGGGCTGCTGCCGGCGCTCGGCGGCAGTGTGGTCTTCGAAGGGCGATCCCTCATCGGCCTGCCGTCCTACCGGATCGCGCAGGCGGGGCTCGGCCTCGTGCCGGAGGGGCGCCAGGTCTTTCCGACGCTGACGGTCGCGGAGAATCTCATTGCGACGGCCGCTGCGCGCGCCGCGACCCCGCGCTGGACGCTCGATTGCGTCTTCGGCTTCTTTCCGCAGCTCGCCGAGCGGCGGCGTCACATGGGCAACGAGCTCTCCGGTGGCGAACAGCAGATGCTGGCGATCGGCCGCGCTTTGATGACCAATCCGAAGCTGCTCATCCTCGATGAGGCGACCGAGGGGCTGGCGCCCCTCGTCCGCGCCGAGATCTGGAAATGCCTGGCGCGCCTGAAGGAGGAGGGCCAGGCCATCCTCATCGTCGACAAGCATGTGAGCGCGCTCGCGAAGCTCGCCGACCGCCACACTATCATCGAGAAGGGGCAGGTGGTCTGGACCGGAACGTCGGCGGCATTGGCGGCGGACGCGACGCTCGTGCAGCGCTATCTGCAGGTGTGAGCGCGGCGGTGCGGGGGGAGACCGGTGCGTCGCCTATCAGGCTGATCTTACATGATTTCTTGATCGCGTAGTCCGTCACGCGGCCGGTACGAGGAGATCGCAGGCAAACGGCACCGCGCGCGGTTTGACGCGCGGCGCGTAACCTGTTCCAAGTCAAAGCAATGGATGAGCCCCGGTCGCCGGCTGAGGATGCGTCGGCGGTGTGCCGGGCCTGCGGCGCGTGCTGCTCATTCTCACCCGAGTGGCCGCGGTTCTCCTTGGAGAGTGACGCCGCGCTCGATCGGATTCCACCCGCGTTCGTCGACGACCAGCAGGGACGGATGCGCTGTAATGGCGACCGCTGCACGGCCCTCGTGGGCGAAGTCGGTGTATCGACGTCGTGCGCGATCTATGCCGTCAGGCCCGACGTCTGTCGGGCCTGTGTCCCGGGAGACGACGCCTGCGAAACCGCGCGGCGTCGCTTCAACCTGTGACCCCTCACAGTGCGGCGTCGACCGGGTTGCATGCGGCTTCGTCACCGCCCTTCGAAAAATGCTTTCGCCGCCGCGACCGCTCCGGCGCCGAGCTCATTGTGGCCGAGGCCGCGAAAGCGCACGAACCGCTTGGGCGCGTTGACCAACGCGTAGAGCCGCTCGCCCATGGCGAACGGCACGATGGTGTCGCGGTCGCCGTGCAGCACCAGCACCGGTGCCGTCACCTTGCCGATGCGCAGGTCCGAACGATACTGGTCCTTCATGAGGAGGCGGACGGGCGCGAACCAATAGCTTTGCGCGGCCACGTCCGCAGTCGAGGTGAACGGCGTTTCGAGCACGAGATAGCCGATCGGTTTCTCGGCCGCGAGCCCGATAGCGACGCCGGTGCCGAGCGATTCACCCCAGACAGCAAGGCGTGCGGCCGGATAGCGCGCCATGGCAAAAGCATAGGCCGCTGCGGCGTCCGCCAGCAGTCCGGCTTCGGTGGGCGAGCCGCTCGAGCCGCCATAGCCGCGATAGCTCAGCGCCAGGAGCCCGGTCCCGTCGGCGGTCAATGAGCGGAACCGCTCGGCGCGCGAGCGCAGCGCGGCGCCGTTGCCGTGAAAATAAACGATGACGGGCTTCTCCCCGTGCGGCGGCACGTGCCACACGATCACCCGCTCTCCGTCGGCGGTATCGAGAACGACCTCTTGCGCCGCCGGCAGGCCGGCCGCGGCCGGCGCGGTGCGCAGGGTTTCGGGCACATACTGGAGCTTGCGCTGCGCCACGTAGAGCAGCGTCAGGAACACGCCATAGCCGACGACCGCGACGATGAGGAGCCATTTGAGGGTTGCCATGGCAGCTTGATAGCACGGTGTCGGATCGGTCGCCGTGCGCGCAGCCACGTCATCCAGGGAACGCCAGCTCCGCGCCTTCGATGGTGTAACGGGCGTGGCGGAAATCCCTGATCCGTACGAGCTCGTCGCCCGCCCAGTCCAGCAAGATGAAATAGGCCGGCGTCGCGGACACATCGCGCGGGTCACGCACCAACACCGCCGGTCGCCCGTCCACGAATCCCGGAACGAGCTGCCAGTCCTGCGCCAGGCTGTAGTTGCCGAAATACTTCGCCACCTCGCGACGGCCGTTCATCCGGGTACGGGCGACGAGCTCGAGCCGCACTTCTTCCGCCAGCATGTCGCGCACCGCGTCGAAATCGCGTGCGTTGAAGCGGTCGATATACGCGGCGAGGAGTGCGCGCTCGGGTTCTGTCAAGGTGTGGACGGGGAGGTCGTCAGGTTCCTGCGCCAACTCGCGCAGGCGCGCCCGCCCGCGGTGCAGCGCGGCCTTCACCGCGAGAACGCTGAGATCCATCACGCCGCCGACTTCGCGCAGCGAATAGCCGAGCACGTCCATGAGGACGACGCAGCTACGTTGCGCCGGCGGCAGCCGCATGAAGGTCCGCAGGCTGGCGGCGGCCGCTTGGCGATCGTCAGGCACGGTTCCTTCGTGGACGACCATGTCCGGATCCTGGTCGGAATGAAAGGCCTCACGCCGCGCCCGACGACGGAGAAAATCGAGCGCCGCATTGTGCGCGATGCGAAACAGCCAGCCTTCCGGATGAGTGATCGATCCCGTGTCAGCCAGCGCCTCGATGGCTTTGACGATGGCTTCCTGGACGATATCCTCGCCGTCGATGACGGAGCCGGTCATGCGCGCGCAATAGCGATGCAGCTTCGGGCGCAGCTCGCCGATGAGCCGGTCGAAGGCGGCGCGCGCTTCAGCCGCGGCCGTGCCGGAGACATTCATGCGGCCCCTCGGGGCATGATCAAAGCCGTCCAAAGATAGCCCAATGGCTCATTGCCCGCCAAGCATTCGATAGTTTCCGACGATGGTCACGTCGCCCGCTTGTGGCAGCTCGATGCAACGTTCCTTGACGCCGCTTTGGAACGCGCGAAAGGCTTCCAGGCCGAGCAGCGGGCTGGAACCATCGGCGCCTTCGACCGCGACGAAATGGACGAAGGTGCCGTCACCCAGCCTCAGGGCGAGGTAGCGCAGGCCCTCCGGCGATTTCGCGTGTAGTTCCTGGAATACCTGCTCGATCAGGCGCGCGTTCTCTTGCGCCAGCTCCGGCTTGGTCTTGTAGCGCACCAGCGTTCGTTTCATCGGCTTGTTCCCTTGGCTGTGGCCCGGTCGTCCGTACGGGCCGGCGGAATCCGCCGCTGCGGCACCGGCCTCCTGTGCAAAGACGCTCGAGATGGGGCGAAGGATTCGGGCCTAACGAAATTTCTTTTTGAGGATCCTCTGGCCGTCCCGGTTCGTCTCAGTGGTGCAGGCGCACGGAGGTGCGCAATGGAGATGGATTCGATGAAGGCTTCCGGTGAACCGGCGGCAAAGCGGTGGGTGCTGGCACGGGCGCCGCGCTTGGGGACCGCTTCGGACGGCGGCGCATGTTCGCCGCTGGTCTAGCGCTGTTCGTGGCGGCATCGGCCGCGTGCGCATTGGCCGGCAGCATCGGCTGGCTGATCGCCGCACGTGCCGTTCAGGGCGCAGGCGCGGCGCTGGTCATGCCGCTCGCGATGGCGCTGCTGAGCACGGCGTTCCCGCGAGAAGAACGCGGGAAGGCTCTCGGCATCTTCAGTAGCGTGACCGGGCTCGCGCTCATCGCCGGCCCGGTTGCGGGCGGTGCGATTGCTCAGGGGGATTGCCTGGCAGTGGATCTTCTGGATTAACCTGCCCGTCGGCCTCATCGTGATTCCGCTCGTACTCCGTCGCATCCGCGAGAGCGCCGGATCGGGCGCCGGCCTCGACATCGGCGGCCTCGTGCTCGTGACCGCGGCGGCGCTCGGGGTGGTGTGGGGGCTCATGCGCGGCAATGGCGCAGGTTGGAGGAGCCTCGAGGTCA
>Ga0137415_10008638_pt1 | contig 10093 bp, 6 predicted proteins | sample CZODoug3_1_1_16f_FD_183082 | JGI IMG/M metagenome (GOLD analysis project Ga0137415, IMG submission 183082) | Vadose zone soil fungal communities from Angelo Coast Range Reserve, California, USA - CZODoug3_1_1_16fungal (Hybrid Assembly) | ecosystem: Environmental > Terrestrial > Soil > Vadose... | reverse complement strand
CATGGAATCCGAACGGCAAGGAGCGCTTTTCACAGAACAGGATGAGTACCTGACTCTCGAACGATTGTGGGAGTCGTCATTGGCCAAAGTCGACCAACATGCCAACGACCTGACCGCCACCTTCCGACTGATCAAGCGCTGCTTTTCCCTGATCGAGCAGGAGCGTAGCGGTGGCGGCAAACAGCGGCAACTTGTGGCTGTCGGAAGCCTGCAGGATTTGCGTATTGCCTTCGAGGATGTCAGTTCTGAGTTGCTTCAGCTATCGGAGATCTGCCGTGATGTTGAGCTCTATCTAGACGAGGAGCCCGGGAAGGCCATCGTACGGCGCAGACAACTGCTCGACAGCGCGCTCTACCGGGAAGGCATGCCGCCGCTTTTCATGTCCCTGACCGAGCCCGAGCAACTGCGTCTGGGAAATCGCTTCATGCAGCATCTTGCTAACACCACCGACCCCGAGAACCCGCTGCTCGGATTGCGCAAGGTAGTAGGGTTGATGGATACCGGCCACAGCCTGGCCGAACTGGGGCTTCTGGATGAAACGATGGCGTGGCTGAACCAGGAACTGCCGCGTCCCCTGAATCGCCTTGCCGACATCACGCGGGTGCAAACCGTTCGAAAACTGGAGCAGCAACCATGACGGCGCTTCCTCCAGAGCAGGTACTGACCGCTCTAAAGGCCGGTGCGCGGCCGCAGACGTGTCGAGCACTGGATGTCGTGAGCAGCGTCTGCGCGGAGGCGCACAAGCTTGGCGCCCGGGATTTCTCCCTCGCCACAATTGGGCGGCTGACGGAGCAGCGTCATGGGCCATCGATGCGCACGCTCTACAACGCGAAGTCTGCGCACTATCGGGCGCTGATCAAGGCTTGGGCCGACTACACGGCTCAAACCAGAGGTCAGCCTGAGATCGCCCCGGCTAAGCCGCTGGCCGAGGAGGATCTGTTACACAAGATTGATGATCCTGCTCTACGGGGTGTGTTCGGGGCCATGGTTGCCGAACGCAACCGACTGCGTTCGGAAGTCACGCTGCTGCGATCCCGGGCTAACATCGTGGTGGATCGCCGGGTCTTCCCCGGTGAACTCCGGCTGAGCAAGGGGCAGGTGATGCAGGTGCTGACGGGAAGCCACCCACTGCTGCCTTTGGAGAAGGAGGCGTTGACCAAGGCGGGAATCACGCCCACTTCCGCGGAGATCGGAATGGTCCCGCAGAACTACATCAAGCTGACCGGCTCGCAGGCCACGCAGATGGTACGCCTGGTCGAGGCGCTCGAAGAACACGACGATGTGCAACACGTTTATGCGAACTTCGATATTGAAGAATCTGAAATTCAGGCGGCCGTGGGAGCGAACTAAATTATGTTAGCAGGTCTTTCACGGCCAGTCCGCACCATGGACTGGTCGTTTTTCTTGGCGCGCACTGCTTTTACTCCCATCTACTGTACAAAGCGCTGGCAGGGATGCGCGGAAGGCCGTAGACTTGGTGCGATGAGCGGCGTAGCTCCAGCAAGCCGAACGAACGAAAAGACCGTTCGAATGCGCGTACTCGGTGTTGACCCTGCCGCGGCGGGACCTACGGGCTACGGCATCGTCGAGAGTGACGGGCGCAACTGCCGGATGCTGCATTTTGGTGCATTGACGGTCGGCGCAAAACGGCGCAAGGAGTGCGCGGGCGCCACGCTTCAAGATGTCCATGCGCTGCTCTGCCGGCTGATCGAAGAGTTTGCGCCGGATGCCATGGCGGTCGAGAGCGTTTTCACCGCCCTGAACATGCGCACCGCGTTGCGGCTGGCGGAGGTGCGCGGCGTGGTGCTGCTGGCTGCCGCCCAGCATAATCTGGAAGTGCATAGCTACGCGCCACGCGAAGTGAAGGCGTCCGTCGCGGGCCACGGGCATGCGGACAAGCGGCAAATGCAAATGATGGTGCGCGCGCTGCTCTCCATGACGGAGACTCCAGAGCCCGCGGATGCGGCGGATGCGCTCGCGGTGGCGTTGTGCCACTTGCAGGCGGAGCATGTGAAGAGACGGTTTGGTTTGACGGACGCAAATGCGGTGGTGCGGCCGCGTGCACTGGGAGCGGCGGCAGGCGTACCTGGCTTAACAACGGTCATTCGAACGGGCGGCGCAACTCGAAATAAGCTGCCGCGCATCCTATCGACGCGATGAAAACTTCTCTTCTGCGCATCGGATTGCTGCTCGGACTGGTTGGCCTGCCGGCCTGCACGGCTCACTGCGCGCCCGCTCCCGGAAGCGCAAAGCTGACTTTTCGCCGCGTCTTCAAATCCAGCTCCCTGGAATTCGTTCAAATTGCGGTGCGGGAAGATTCGGACACTGCCTCTTACGAGATACGCCAGCTCGACGAGGATGCGGGCGCTGCGCCGTTCCAGGTGGGCGCGGGGCTGCGCGCAAAAATGTTCGACCTTGCGTCGCAATTGAAACATTTTCAGGGCCAGGATTTGGATGTGCACCGGAAAATCGCCTACCTTGGCGAGAAGACGTTCCGCTGGGAATCCGGCGCCGAAGTCCACGAAACCAAATTCAACTACACGCTGAATTCGGCGGCTGCGGAGCTATTGAGGATTTTCGAAGGTCTGGCACGCCAGCAGGAACACGTGGACCTGATTTCGCGCCGGATGCGCTACGACCGGCTGGGTATCAACGACGCGCTGCTGCAATTCGAATCCGACCTCAATCGCAGCCTGCTGCCGGAACCTCAGCGCGTCCTTCCGATGCTGGATCAGATTGCCGCGGATTCAAAATTTGTTGACATCGCGCGCCAGCGGGCCCGGTCCCTCGCCGAACGCATCCGTCACCAGGGCTAGCCCGAACCGCAGTCTTTCGTAAAAGTCGGGCGCCCGTGAGAATCCCGCCTCGGGAGAAATGAAAGATGTACAGGATTGGCCAGAGCACTAAGAGTTCATCCCGTTGTTTTTGCCGTCGCGCTTCCTTCCTGGCGATTCTCCTCGCATTTGGTTTTGCCTCGGTCTGCTTTGGTCAGAAACCTCAAAAATTAGAGAAAAACTATCGCGAGTGGCTGGAGCGGGACGTCCTCTACCTGATTAACAAAGAGGAGCGCGATGCCTTCCGTCGGCTGGCCACCAACGAGGCTCGCGACAAATTCATCGAGGATTTCTGGGAAATCCGGAATCCCAACCCCGGCTCCCCCACAAACACCTACAGGGACGAGATCTACCAGCGAATTGCATTCGCCGATGCGCGTTTCAGCATCGGCTCCGGCATGGAAGGCTGGCGCACGGACCGCGGGCGCACTTACATCACCTTGGGTCCGCCTCAACAAAAGCAGGTTTTCCGGAATTCCGGAAATCTCTATCCCATCGAGATCTGGTTTTACGGCGGCGCGAATCCGGCTCTCCCCCCGTTTTTTTATGTGATGTTTTACCAACGGGAAGGGAGCGGGGACTACCGCTTCTACAGCCCTTATGCCGACGGCCCCGACAAGCTGGCTACGGGAGTAGAAGCCATCAATTCGCGCGCCGCAGCACTGCGGATGATCCGGGACTCCGCCGGGCCCGAAGTCGCCCGTATTTCTCTCAGCCTGCTCCCTGACGAGCCCGTCGATGAGGCCACCGGCATCACCAGCCTCGAATCCGACATTCTGCTGAACAGCATCAAGAATCTGCCAAATATGCCGGTCAACCGGGAGGAGATTAACCGCCGGAGGGCCATGCGCGAAACGGTAACCTCGCGAATTATCCTGGAAGGCCGGAATCTTGCCATTATTACCTTCCCCGCGCGCGATTCCCGCGGATTGACGCGGCTCGACTATGCCGTACGGTTGCAAAACCCCAGCGATCTCAGCATGACCCAGGAAAGTGATGGTGGCTATAGGTACACCGTTGAGGTCCGTGTTCGTGTGTTCGCTCCGGACAATAAACTCATCTTCACGCAACAGAAGACCGTCTCTGAATCCATCAGCAAGAAGCATCTGGATTCGATCAAAGACAAAGTTTTCGGCTATGAGGGCATGTTGCCGCTTCCGCCGGGAAAATACCGCCTCGATTTTCAGCTCACCGATTGGTCCAAGAAAACTGCGTTTCACACGGCGCGCGAGGTGATGATTCCCACCCCCGCGAAAGACGGACTAATTGTGCCAGGCGTGCTGCCGTTTATGTCCGCGGAAAACGCGGATCCCGGTCTCGCCGATCTGCAGCCCTTCTCTTTAGGTGGAGTCCAGTTCACTCCGGCATGCAATGGCACTCCAAGTCTGGCGCCGGATACCAACCTCCAGGTTGTTTATCAGATCTGGGCCCCGCCGCAGGACCCGCGAACCCGCCTGGGCAAGAAATTGGAAGTGCAGTACGACTTTGGAATGCCGGCATCTCCCGGCAGCACCAGCAAAGTCAAAGATGAAATCGGCATGGAGCAATTCGATGCGACGGGCTCTCTGGTAACAGGCAAGAAACTGTCGCTGGAGAAACAATCCATGGGGAACTACATCCTTAACGTTTCGGTCAGTGATCCGGCGACGAAGCAGAATGGTTTCGCAACGATGAATTTCAAAATCCTGGACAGCTCTTCACTGCCCGCAGCCTGGGATGTAGTGGAGCCCGGCATCGCACAGGACGCTGAGAAGGGTATCCTTGATCAGCAAAGGGGGCTCTCCCATCTGGCGCTGGGACAGGCGGAGGAAGCCCGCGTGTGGTTCCGGCGCGCCTTGCAACTCGATCATTCTGATGATATCGCCCGTGCGCGGCTGGTGGACGCCTACTTCTTGCGAAAGGATTACGCTGCCGTGGTCAGCCTCTTCTCCGATGCCGGCGTCACGGAAAAGACCGACTCCGAGACGCTCCTCCGGATCGCTACGAGTTTTCAGAAACAGGGGAACACCGAGCAAGCCATCTCCGTGCTCGAAGCCGCTTTGCAGTCGCGCCCCGAAGAGGGCCCCTTGTATCTCGCCTTGGCCCAGTACTATGGGGCTCTAGGGAATCCCCAGAAGGCCGCGGAGTTGACGATGCGAGGAAAGTCATACTTAAGCGCTGAACCACCGAAGCATCAGTGAGCGGAGCTCGCCGCTTCCTTGGCCCCTGGGCCTGAATGAAAATCCATATTTCTACATACTTATTTAGGAATCCGGAAGCAATCGTGTCTCATCCCCACCTTTCGCGATCTTCGATTTCCTAAAGCTCTCATTTCCAATAACTTGAAAATGTCTAAGTTTTGTCAAACTTTGGCAGATTTTATGCTGAGTTTGTGAGAGTATCTGCCCGTCTTAGGGGACGGGATGGTGTCCCGGCTTTCTTTCAAATTCCAGCAGCAAGCCATATGCAATCTCCCTTTGGGGGGTAGGAAAAGGAGTACGATTTCCATGAAGAATCGGTCGCTCGCGTTGGTTTTCGTGGCAGCTCTGTCGGTCTTATTCGCGTTCCCAGTTCTTGCACAGGACCTGGGTTCGACACGCGGCAACTTGAGTGGTTTGGTCTACGACTCTTCGAAGGGGCTAGTTCCTGGAGCTGAAGTCACAATCACTGGGCCGATCGGCAACCAGGTCCAGACGACCACCGAACAAGGCAGCTTTCTCTTCTCCAACTTGATTCCGGGCATTTATTCGATCCGCGTGCAGAAAGCGGGTTTCAAGGTCGCGAATATCAAAAGCGCCGAAGTGCTTATCAACAGGACCACCAGCGTCGAAGTGATCCTGGAAACCGGCCAAGTCTCGGAAGTTGTGGAAGTTAGCGCGGCGTCCGTCACCGTAGACACCTCCACTTCTGCAGTTACCGCCAATATCGCGGACACTTTCTTCGAGAACATTCCCGTGCAGCGCGGCGTTGCCAGCCTCTTTTACCTGAGTCCGGGCGCGGTGGATGGGATCCAAACAGGAGGAAACAACCCCTCGATTTCCGGGTCCAGCGGCTTGGAAAATTCCTACGTTGCAGACGGTGTCTCGATTAACGACCCGGCTTTTGGTGGCTTAGGCGTTTGGGCACGCTCCTACGGGGCCCTGGGTTCCGGCATCAATCAGTCCTTTGTCAAGGAAGTGCAGATCAAGACGGGGGGATTTGAACCGCAATACGGCCACGCCAGCGGCGGCATCGTGCAAATCGTAACCAAGTCGGGCGGCACCAAAACCCATGGGCAGATTGGCGGTTACTTTCATCCCTTGGCGATGCAGACCACGCCGGACAATGCCGACGATCTGAAATTTGGGACCATCAATAAGTTCGGACGTTATTTGGGTGATTCCACCTACGAAGGGGATGCTGAGCTTGGCGGATACGTTCCACTCGGAAAGTTGAAGAACCATCTCTTCTATTTCGGGAACTTCAATCCAAGTTTCAATCATCAGCACATGGCGCCAGCCATAAACTTAACGTCTACCGGCGCCCCCGACCCCTCGGGGCTCTCTATTTTGTACAACGGTCAGGTAGATCGCACAAAAACATCTTATGACTACGCTGGTAAGCTGACCTTCAAGATCAACGACCGGCACACGGTTGAGTCCTCCGTCTTCGGCGACCCTTCTCACACGAACAATGTTCCTTGGGCCACCCTCAACGCCACGGACAAAACTGTGAACTCGAAGTGGGACTATGGCACACGAAACTGGGCGGTGCGCTACGACGGCGCCTTGACCAACACCTGGCTGATCGATGGTGCGTTCACCTGGAGCTGGAATCACTTTACAGAAAAGCCTTTGGCCGACGTAACTCAGATTGTCGACGAATCAGGGTTGGTCTCGACGGGAACGTTCAACGCCCAGGGGTTTGGCTTTCTGGAGCCTTATGACTCCAATACCAAGAGCCTTTCGTTTGATACTTCGAAGACTTACAGGTTCCTTGGCCAGCACACTTTCAGCGCCGGATACACCTGGCAATTCCCCATCTACAACGATACGACGTCGTACTCGGGAGGGAAATTCGCGATTCCCGATACGAATGCTAAGGGTGGTGATCCCGGTTACGGTAACACCCTTCAGGGCAAAATGACGGATGCCTCTTTGGTGTTGGAGGCTGCCAGCATCCTGGCTCCCGATCCTAATTTTCCCAAAGATCCGACAAAAACGACCTGTACCCTCTGTCCTTACTTGAATGGTACGCCGGTCGTGCTGGTTCAGTCTCGTGGACGCTTTGATGGTGGAGTGACAAAGAGCAGCGGGAGATACCACGCAGCTTACATCAACGATTCGTGGGCCCTTGGCAAGCACTTTACCGCCAATCTTGGACTGCGTTGGGAACAGCAGCGTTTGGTTGGCAACCAGCTCTCAAAGCTCTTCAATGACATGTGGTCTCCCCGTTTCGGCTTCGTCGTGGATCCGAAGGGTGACCGGAAAACCAAATTCTATGCAAATTATGGCCGCTATGCATTCATCCTGCCGCTTGACGCCGCGGTCCGGGCGCTCAGCGCCGAGGACGATGTCCTGGGTGCGTTTTGGGCGCCCAATTCCACCACGACGGGCTGCCCGGCGGGACAGTCCCCCTGCATCTCTACGGATTCTAGCGGGAAGCCCGACTACGCCAACCTCTTTGCTCCTGACTCAAACCACCTGCTCAACAAGGCCGCGGGCGGCATTAACAATGCCGTGAACGTGGGACTCAGCGGCGGCGAGCCCTTTGCACCGGGGACACGAATGGAGTACACGGACGAGTATGTTGCAGGATTTCAACACGAATTCCGCAATGGGATTGTGGTTGGCGTCCGCTACATCGATCGCCGTCTGAAGCGCGTCATCGAAGATCAGGGGGGCATCTCGGTAGAACTATTTGACGCTCTCGCCAGCAACGGTGGCGGCCTCAACTACTTCATCGGTAACCCGAACGCCAAGCAAGATATCTTCGTTAACCCGAATGAAATCACTTTTGGCTTGGGAACTAACTTTTCACCGGCCCAGCAAACCAAAGCGAACCTGCCTTCGGGTTGTGTCGATTCGAACGGCTTCGCGACTCCTTATGTGGCTTGGGACGTCTTGAGTCCGCTCACAGCCACAGCAGGTACGACTGTGGTGGCGGGGAGCGCCTGCTTCCCGTCGGTGAACCAGCCTACCACGTGGTCGATTCCTGACCCTGCCAATCCGGGCGGTTTCAAACTCGATCCCAACGCCGAGTTCGGCGGGGAATTCCATCCCGACGGAAAACCAGACACCTACAAAGATCCAAGGCGCGTCTATCAGGCCGTGGAAATCGAAGTCAACAAGGGCTTCGGCCACAACTGGGCGCTGAACGCGAACTGGCGGATAGCCCGGCTCAATGGCAACTACGAAGGGGCATTCCGCAACGACAACAACCAGGCCGACCCGGGGATTAGCTCCCTCTTCGACCTGACAGAGGGTTCGCTGGGATTGCTCGGCAAGCAGCAGGGAATCGGTCCGCTGAACACGGATCGTAGGCATGTCGTCAATGTCAACGCCTTCTACGTGCTGGATCACGGCCGCTTAAATGGACTGGTGCTTGGTCCGGGCCTCCGCGTTCAGACTGGGCTCCCGCTCACGACTCTCTATGCCCAGTTTGCATACCAGAACGCCGGTGAAGTGCCTTGGTTTGGTCGCGGCGATCTTGGCCGCTCGCCAACGACCGCCAACATCAGCGCCCACGTCGAGTACCCGTGGAAATTGAACGAGCGGGCCAGCCTGAGGTTTGGCCTTGATGCCTTCAACATCCTGAATCGGAAGAGCCAGACTTTGGTCAACCAGAACGCCGACCAGGGATTTGGCGTTGATAATAGTAATGACTTCAAAAGACCCTACGCTACCACGGGAATGAACAACTATTTCTTCCAGCCGCCGTTTAGCGCTCGCATGAGCGTGCGGCTCGTGTTCTAAGGCAACCCCTTTCCGGAGGGCGCTAGTTCAGCGCCCTCCTTTTTTTTTGCAGTGACGACGGTGTGCCACCAGGCTTATGATCGCCACCAGGCTTGCTCTGATCCGCATCGGAAAGTTTCCGTTTTTCATTTTCCCGTTCGAATCCGACACCGAGGTGGTTTGATGAAGCCACTTTTGCTTCCATCACTTTTTTCCATCATTGTTTCTGTTCATAGTCCTTCCTGTCTCAGAGCTCAACGAGGCGGAAGCACCGAGATTGACGTGCAGGTGCGCAACCAGGACGGGACCGCGGCTCCTCGCGGGATTCACGTGCGACTGGAATCCGCGGAGGGAGGATCCGCCGGCGACTGCGTAACCGAGCAAGGAGGACGATGTCACTTTGCGCCCGGCGCCTCCGGGATGTACATCGTGCGGATCAACCAGCTTGGTTACAAGGAAGTTGCGGTTCACGTGAACCTGGTGGACACTTCGAGAGGATTCGTAACCGTCGACCTCAAACGCGATCCGGGAGCCGCGCCGCCCGATTTGGCCCGTGCGATCCCCGGAAATTCTGTTTCTGCGGCTGACTTGGGGATTCCGGAAAACGCCCGGCAGGAATTTGAGAAGGGTGAAAGTGCCCTGAAGCACAGCAAGCTGGACGCCGGCATGGCCCACCTTCAGAAAGCGATCAAACTCTACGAACCCTTTCCGCAAGCGTACACACTCCTGGGTACGGCGTACCTCGAGCAGAAGAATTGGAAGGCCGCAGAAGCGGCGTTGCAGAAAGCCACCAGTCTGGATGCCCATGCATCGGACGCCTATCTCGCGTTGGGTGCCATGTTCAATCAAACCAAGGAGCATTCTCGGGCAGAAACGGCTCTACTCCGGGGGCTCGAGTTGAAGCCCGATGCTCCTGCCGGCCACTACGAGCTCGCCAAGACCTATTGGGAGCTGGGTCGCTGGCAGGAGGCCGCTCCCCACGCGCGCAAAGCGGTTGCCGGCATGCCGGACGTGGCCGGTCCTCATGCCCTTCTCGGGAACATCCTTCTTCGCGAACGCCACCCCGAGGACGCGCTTCATGAATATCAGGAGTACTTGCACCTCGATCCAGAAGGCTCGACGGCACCGGGCGTGCGCCAAATGATTGGAAAGCTTCAAAAGGCTCTCCATCCTTAGCAAACGGCAAGCATGCGCTCTTTGATTTTCTCGCGTCCGCAGCAAACCAGTGGGAGTATCATTGGAAGCTGTCAAGTTCCCATGTGTTTGAAGACTTCCATCGCCGGCCTGCCGCATTCCGGGCCCAGCGGTGGTTGCGAAGGTGATTGGATGAAGCGCCTCTCGCCATTT
>Ga0137415_10008637_pt1 | contig 10095 bp, 17 predicted proteins | sample CZODoug3_1_1_16f_FD_183082 | JGI IMG/M metagenome (GOLD analysis project Ga0137415, IMG submission 183082) | Vadose zone soil fungal communities from Angelo Coast Range Reserve, California, USA - CZODoug3_1_1_16fungal (Hybrid Assembly) | ecosystem: Environmental > Terrestrial > Soil > Vadose... | reverse complement strand
AGCTCGGCGAACGGCACCGCCTCGGCGACGGCGATGACGGACGGCCGAGCGTAGGGGCTGAATGAGACGAAGCCCTGGCTACTCGCACAGGCAAAACCGCGCACGCAGCCGCGGCTGTAGCCGCCCGAGTAGGTGAGCGAGTGCTTGAGCGAGTCCACGCCCCAACCTTCCTGATAGAGCATGCGGTTGTTGACCACGCTTCTGATCGTCAGCTCGCTGTTCGCCTCGATTGGATAATCCTTGAGATTCTCGTCCCCGCCGTCGCCGTCCACCAGCAGGCGCCACTCGGGGTAGCGCGACCGGATTGTTTCGAGCAGCGCGAGGTTGACGGCGGCACACTCGACGTCGATCTTTTCGATTCGCAGTCTGGGGGAGATTTCCTTGGTCTCGACCGCCCGGCTGAACATCAACCGCCGTTGCGCGGCGCCTCCTCCGGCAGAGGACTGGCCAGAACCAACGTGGCGCCGTCAGCCAACTTGAACTTTGTGACGGTTCGAAAAAGGTGACCGAAGAGACCGTCCGGACAGACAGCACGAATGCGCTCGACCTCGGCATCTCTGATTTCAGTGGTCAATCCGCGGCTCACAGTAAACTGATAGAGCGCGCCCGTGAGTCGCCGTGACTTTTCCGCGCGCGGAGGAGTGAAGCCGAACTCTTATACTTGCTCTTGCAGCTTGGAGCGCAGGTTCTCTTCTTCTAGGCGGATCTCTTCCAAGCGGGCAGCCGTCATGTCGAGTTCTTCGGCCGTCATGCGCTTCGCGGTAGGCCCAGTATGGCTGAATGTTATCAACTTAGTAAACTGAAAAAATCGGAATTATCCTCCTTCGCAGAACCAGGGCGACTAGGACAATCAAGCGGCGGTCGTTTCGTGGAGTTTGCTTAACCGTTTCCGGATCGCGAGAGGAAGGCTTAAGAGGTAGTCGGCGGACACACTCTCAAGGTAGTAGCAGTGCTCTTGCAGGGCAGACTGGAGTTCATCAAGTGCAGCTTCCAGTTGCGGCTCATCCGGCGCTAGCACGACCTTATGGCGGAGCTCATCGATGAGATCTTCGGGGGTCATCGGGGCGCCCCTATGGAATGTTTCCATACCGTACTTATTTATATTGTCCGGAATACCCTCGTCAAAAACAATGGCCCCGGTGGCGGGGTATCGCCACCGAAGATGATGGGGGCGTGCCCGCCCTTCCGGAGGAGGATTTGGGCTATTACCAGCAGCACCGTTGCCGCCCCGGATTAAAGCCCGGCCAAACGGAACCGTTTCTCGTGCGTCACCAGTTCGACATGATCTACTCGTTCTAACTGAGGATGATGCGAGCTGCCATTTAATCGCAAATTGATTTAGGCTTGTGGGATGACTCTTTCTGCTCGCAATCAGCTCAAGGGAACCGTCGAGGAAATTCAGCTTGGTGGCGTTATGGCCCACGTCGTGGTCCGCGTTGGGGAGAACCTCATCGAAAGCGTGATCACACGGAGGAGCGCCGAGGAGATGGCGCTCAAGAAGGGTGACGCTGTGAAGGTCGTAATTAAATCAACTGAGGTAATGCTGCAAAAAGACTGACACCTCCATCAGCCATGGAGCCGGCAGCGTAGACAGCACCAGGAACACTGTTCCTTTGCCCCGCTGGCGAATTTTGGCGAGGGTGGTAGTCCTGCAGCCTTCCGATAGCGCTCCTTGCGGTCCAAGAGGAACGCACGGCGAAAAAGCTTCTGGCGCTCTTTGTCGCAGGTCTTAGCCCCGCGGCGTACTCGTTTGAATGAGATCGCGTCCGCCACCGCCGCCCGGGCCTCAACTCGCTCGGCATTCGCCCCAACCCTCGATACTTGAGCGCCGTCTTAGCATCCATGCCCGCTTTGGCCGCCGCTGTTTCCAGACTGTTTTCCACTTTCGCCAAGGCAAATAACCTCCTCACCTGCTTGTCTGTGACCAAATTCTGATGTCGCCAAGAACACAAACCAGAGCTTGGCTATTGTCGCTGATCGGGAATTCTAATTGTCGTTGGCCGGGACTTCTAATTGTCGCCCATCAGGCAGCAGACTGATAATGATGAAATCTTAAATAGGGTCCTGGGTGACGGTACTGCAACACCTGCCAAAGGCTACGACGTGGTGCGGCTGCGTGAGGACGTCACGAAGGACTGAGATCTGCTTCATAGTTTCGCCGAACGTGCCGGGAAAGTTACCAGGGCAAGTGACCCGAAGTTGGCCGCGCTCGTTGAGCAACTCACCGAGATTCTCAAGAACGCGGATGCGGATGGCTTGGATGACAAAGACAAGCGTAATAAGCGATCCCGAAGCGTATCTGAGAGAGGTCCTCACGCGCATCGCCGATTATCCCGTGAACCGCATCGCGGACCTGCTGCCTTGGAATGTCCCCATGTCCGGATTTTCAGTTAGACTCAGCAAACCCGGGGAGGGCTACGATGCAACGACGTCGCATTTTCGCTTTACTGGCATCCGCTGCCATCGGTGGCACTAACGTCTTACAGGCAAGTCCCACGAGAGACCAAGGAGAATCCTCTAAGGCTCATCTGGCTTGGGTCGCCGAAGTTTTGAAGCGCATGCAGACAATCAAGCCCGGCATGACGCGAAACAGTCTCCTCAGGGTGTTCACGACCGAGGGTGGGTTATCAACGGGTTTGCAGCGTACATTTGTCAGCCGAGATTGTCCGTACTTCAAGATCGATGTCGAATTCCAAGCTGTCGGCCGGCCGAACCGAGACGAGAACGGTCGGGTGACGCTGGTCGAAGGCAACGAGGACATCATTCTCAAGGCCTCTACACCGTACTTGCAGTTCAGCGTTATGGATTGAATTCGAAACAATCTCGACCAAGCCAATGGATTCCCGCGCACCTTGTCAATATGGCCTACCCCGGACGCTCACAAATATCTCGAAGGCGTATTCGCTTCTGACCTCAAACTTGCTGCCTATCGCGGACGACTAGCCTGCGTAATCGGGGATGAGGGCCACGGTGGAGTATCGAGAGAAGCGGCCATTTTTGGTTTTGTGCCTGAATCGTCGGAGGCACCAGCGGGCCGCCAAGACGATCTTTATGACGTTCTGGTCACAACGGATGTATTGTCCGAGGGAATGAACCTTCAGCAGTGCCGCAATATCATTAACTATGACCTACCGTGGAACCCTATGCGTCTGGTTCAACGGCATGGCCGCCCTTGGCCACAAGAGATTCAAGAACTAATCTTGCGGGACGGAACGCGGGTGAAAAGTGGCGGCCCGGCTGTGGAGGGGTTCCCGGTCGAAAGCCCTGATCGAGCACGGGTGGCCGGACTGGTCTCCGCAGTACCAAAAGGCCATGAAGGCAAGTCTTGATCCACGTCGAAATCACGCGACGAGCTACCGCACCGCAGGGGATGAGAGTAGAATCGGGTTTTCATTTCGGCGAGTTGCAGAAAATGCACGTTCGACTCTCTTGCGCCATCATTCCCTTATTGGTGGTTTCGGCTGCGTGGTTTGCTCTTGCACAACAATCATCCCAAACAGGTGCTCTCATGTCGGACCGCGACAGAGCCGCCCTTCGAGGTCCAGTTAAGACAGTGCTCGATGAGCAAACTTTTTCGGGTGCCGACGGGCAGCAGCTGCTCACGACCACCACAACGGATTACGCACCCGATGGCAGGATTCTGGAAGTGCAAACGGGCAACCCGGACGGCTCGAAATGGGTAACGAGCTATACCTACCACTCCGATGGACGTCTCCTCAAAACCGTTTCCGGGAAAGTGGTCTCCGCCCCCAGTTCTGAGACGACCTACTCGTACGACGAGGCACGAAGGCTCGTTGGAATGAAATCGGGTGGCAGGGACAAAATTCGCTACCAGTATGACGACAAAGGGCGCAAGTCCGTCATTGAAAGCTACGATTCAAAGCCTCTACCTCCGAACACGGCTTACTCGACACATTGGGAAGGAACCGACTTGGGGTTTGCTCCGTATCCCGGCGGTACTCTCACCACAGCGTACAACGAGCAGGACGTGGCGACGAGTGCGCAACTGTGTGATGCCGAGGGAAACCTCGTGGCCCACATTGTGCGCAAGTTCGATTCAAAGGGTCGCATCGTCGCAGAGGAACAGATCGCGGATGCCCCTAAGTTGATGATTCCTGAAGAGCTGCGGTCAACGCTCAATCCAGAACAGGCCAAGTCCATGGGCGCGTTCTTGGCTGGCGGCTTGCATAACAGAGCTATCTCCTACTCTTATGACGCCAACGGTCGTGTGACGGAACGGCACAGGAGTGGTGGGGTCTTTGGCGAAGAAGTGACTATCACAACCTATAACGACCACGGGGACAAAGACTCGGAGCGTACAACCACGGTCATGAATCCGGAAGTAGGGAGGGAATATGGCCTCAGTGAAGCCGGAGCTATGATTCCGGTCGGGCAGCCTCAACCCGCCCAGCCCCCCGCCACCTACGAAACACAATACATCTATCAGTACGATGGCTATGACAATTGGACAGAGCAGACCACTGTCGCCCGCTCTCGTCCAGACGCAGCCTTCGGACCGGGCTCCATCCGTCGTCGTAAGCTCACCTATTACTGACGTCTACCGTGTTCAGCAAGAAAGTTTAGAGCGTACAACCACGGTCATGAATCCGGAAGTAGGGATGCGTTTTGCGAACGTGAACATCGCTGACAGTGTTACCTTGATGTGACGTGGCGTGAGCCAAGTCTCCGGTTTCAGTCTTGTTCGCGGTTTCAATCTCGCACATCAGGTTTTCACCGTCCACAGTCCTGAAGTCCTTACGCGACCCCTCATTCGATCTTTGATGTGGCACCGCCAAGAATCCCTGTAACCCTTGACCGAACTCTTAGCCAGCCTCTTCTCAATCGCGGGGAAATAAGTCTTCTCCACGAAATCACCAATGCTGACTCCGGCGTCGTAGGTGAAGCCGATCAGGTTGAGCCTGTCCATGTACTCATTTTTCAACGGAATGACCTCGGCTTTCTTGGGGTATTCCGCCAGACTTGCCAACCTGTAGGCAACCGGGTTCTTCATCCCATACTCACGGTATCTTACGTACCACGCACCGTGCGATTGAAACAGACTTCCTTGCTGAGTTCTCATTAAATGGCTCCTCCATTTTCTTGAGACCCAGCCTTGCGCGTTGTTGTGTTGTAGCCAGCACGACGATCAAGCCAGTCATTCATTTCGGGAGAGCCCCAGCGATACCGCCTTTGCTTACCCAGTCGGAAGACCGGCATGGGATCAGATGTGCGGGACCGCTTGCTCTGGTCTATGACCCAAGATTCCCGAACCTTGAGCAGCCGCGCAAGCTCTGCAGAAGTTAACACTTCGAAATCGAAAACACTAGGCCCGAAACGCAATGTTGATTTTGGGTGGGAGCGATGAACCCGGAACAGCAGGAGAGGTAGGCTGGACAGGGGAGTTGTTTTCGCCGCTTTGCGACGGTGAATTGTGCTGAAACAAGGAAACACTCCTTGGCCCACGCCAGAATGTTTGGCGTCAAGGCCGAGGGGTAACAGGTACAGCACAACGCCCTCGTGGATTTGACTTCTTCTACTTCTTCACGCCCTTCGTAGCTCATTGAAGCGCAACCCGACTGCTATAAAAGAACGAATGATTGCGGCTACTTAAAAGACGCTTGATCTTGGCGACTGTCGTGAAGAGACGAGGCGATCAATTAACCTCGAAGCGGCCCCAAATGACGACCATCAGCGAACACTCAACGTTTCCAGTCTTCCACAGAAGCACGTTGGAGCCATTCCCAGAGTGCGGATCAGAACGTAGGCTGGTTGTGAGCAGACTTCGTGGGAGGGTTGTTCGACACGCGTCCCGTGACTCTTTGAGTCTGGGCTTTTGTTTTTGGGGCTGTCGTAGATGTCAGCCTGTCTGCGATGGAACATGTTTTCCCTGTGGAATGTTTTTGCATTGCGCGTCAAATGCCACCTGTATGTCAACGCGAAAGAGAGCTTGGCAGAGAACGCCGCTTCTACGCTCGCCGTCGGCTAAAGTCCCTCTCAATAGTTGGAATTGCGGCGTCCGATCAGCACAGGGCAATGGTCGCGGCTCTCGCACGGCAACGCAAATCTGGTTTGGCATCGCAGTTGCTCCTGTCTAACCGATAGCCCGTTTGGGGCCCCGCGAGGGGTCCTTTCCCCAGATTCCCGCTTTCCCCCGAGGAAGCCCCCGGATTCGGCAAGATCGCACACATGGTGTGATAGCGATACTGGTTCGAGAAGGCAAGTAGGCAACATGCCCTATCTCGGTGTTGGAAGCATCTCCGGCATCATCCACAGCATAGCCAGAATTCCTCATGCCGCCAGAGCCGTCGTGCTTGTTGCAGTGTTGATCGCCATTTGGCGCTGAACATAAGGAGAGCGTGGATGACATTTGAACTGCTCAACTCTAGGCAACCGGGTGCTTGTTTGCTCGTACGCCAGATGCAGATTCCTCGATGCGGAAGGGCCTGTGTGCGGAGACCCCGTCGGTGAGCCACAATGACAGGGATTGGCTCGACGTTTATAGAGCCGCGGCAATGGAATTCGACCGGGACAAGTTGCCAGCGAGCATCGACGTGGCTGAGAAGGCTATCCACCGACGCTTACGGGGATTGCCGATTGTACACTCTAAGGAGCATCGCAAACTGAGAGATGCGCTCAATAGTCTCGCGGTTCTCAAGAGAATGCTCTAGCACATTTGGCGTGTTGAAGCATTTTTCTGTTGGCCTTGAAACCGAACTACTGCGGGATCGATCCTGCATATCGTGCCACCCCCACTTCGCAGTCCAAGCGTTGGTCAGCGGCCTTCAGGCGAGCCTGTATCCTGAGAACGTGTTTCTAACTCGCTCCGTAGCACGGTTAAACCGTGGAGCGCATCGCTGATAGCCTGTCGTTCCTCAGGCGCACCTCCGTGGTCTAGCTGCATTTCGTGAAGTCGGGCGTCAATCGCGGCCTTTGCTGCATAAATCCGCTTATGTAGCTTCTCATCGTCGGATTCGAGGACTGCGGCTTTGTAAAGCTCTTCCCAAATATGGTCGGCTTTCATCGTCGTTCCTCTCTTTGGCATCGAGGAACCGCTCGACCTTGCCAATAGGGCAGATGCGCTTAAAAAGAGAAAACGCATCCTCGGTCTCGCATAAGGCCGGATAAAAAGTGTCTGGGAGAGCAGCCGTTCCGGCTCCCTGCGCGACGTTTCGTCAGTTCTCGCAAGGAACCGTCGCCCGGAGGGCGCGGCGGAAGGATGAGAAAAGTAACATAGCTATTCTACTACCAGTTTGAAGGGCTGAGGGGTCAATCACGTGGCTAACGACGACGCGGAATGCTCCGCGCCCGTCGAACTCGCCGAGGTTCAGAATCGGCTCTTCTCGTAGGGGGACGGCAAGCTGTCCCCGGCGCGCAGTCAGTGGAGACCAGCCTGCATTGCAGGACTCACGGTTTGGGTTTCTGCCGTCGCTTGTCCCAATGCTCGAATCCCAGTACTTTCTTGATGTGCAACTGGTAGTCACCAGCACGGCGGTCCTTGGTGATTTTGTGGATGAGGACTGTTACCTCGGGGACTGGGGGAGTCATCCCATTGAGTAGGCGCAACTCAAAGGGCAACGCAACCTTCCTGAATCTCTTGGTCCAATAGAGTTTGATCTGGCGATACTCGATCTTCTTGGTGCCCGCGATGATCTGAGCCAGCCACTCGCGTTCAATTGTCGTCGTTATTCGGTCGTAATTCACTCGCATAGTTCGTCTTCGGTACGTGAAAGTGTGGCGAGTTAATTCTCGTGCAGTGGCCGAATCTCTTGCAAGTGGCGTCTGAAATAGTCTCTCCGTCTGGCATAATCTTCCCCTGTGCTAGTGACCGTCCCAGCGAAAGCAGAGGGGTGCGAGGAGTACCCGGTGAGGGCAGCAAATGGAATACGTGATTGGCTTGCTACTGGCGGCGGCCGTGGCGGGTTCGGCGGCTGTGATTGGCTTTGACCGGGAGCGTGCCTTTTATCCGACCGTGCTGATCGTGATCGCTTTCTACTATGTATTGTTCGCTGCGATGGGAGCTTCTAGTCGCACTCTGATCATTGAAAGCGCGGTTGCAAGCGGCTTTTTGCTGGTTGCCGTGCTCGGCTTCAAAAGAAATCTCTGGTTCGTAGTCGCAGCCCTTGTTGGGCACGGGATTTTTGATTTCGTCCATCGCCGCTTCATCGACAATCCCGGTGTACCCCACTGGTGGCCGGGTTTCTGTTTGGCATTTGATGCGGTTCTCGGCGCTTTCTTGGCTGTGCACCTGATAAGACACCCTGAACGAGTAATGTAAGAGGCCCAGAACTATCGTTGCAGTGGACTCTCTTCCGCAATCCAGAGGAAATGAACGCCGACGTAAGTTCCAATCGCCTCCATGATGAGCAATAGATACGCGGTTAGGGCAAACGTGGTACCCCATCCACCCGATGGCTGCGAATGGATGTGATCTGGGCTAACGACCAGAAAATGGTGATACAAACCAAATAGCAATGACCTGAACATCGAGATCGACAGGAGAATGAGGCCGAGTCGTTTCTTGGCTGTCCAAAGGAACCCCGTTGCGATCAAAGGCAAGACCAGCACAACCGCGATGACGAAGATCGAGGCAAGCGGAGCAAGCCCGACGTGGAGTTCACGATGGGCAAGACCATGCACGATGTTGACCATCAGGTGAGCAACAACAATAGCGGTCGCGTACTCGGCTGATCGGTTCATTCGGTTTAGGGGCTTGCTGCGTTATCAGTCCAAGTTCTTCTCAGTTTGAGGCGCACTGTGCCAAGGTCGGCTATCGGGCACGCTTCCCATATTCGCAAGATGCGGGAGGTTCATCGTGCCATCATCCAACATGAACAAGAAGCCTACAGTAGTACGCGGCCTTGGCGAGATTGCGCTCCGTGTCGAGAATTTGGACGCCATGCAGCGGTTCTACGAGCAAGTTATCGGCTTGCCGCTAATGACCCGATTCCCGAATTCGGCGTTTTTTAATATTGCGGACGGCTTCGGCGGTCACACTCAAGTGCTCGCCTTGTTCGACCGATCACAAAGCCCCGGCTATCGCGGGGCGGACGCCGCAACCTCCACCTTTGACCACATCGCATTCGAGATTCCTCTCGCTGACTTTGACGTCGAACGGAAGAGATTGGAAGCATTGGGGCTGCAAGTCGAAACCGCCCAACACGCATGGGCGCATTGGCGCTTGCTTTACGTGACCGATCCCGAGGGAAATCAGGTGGAACCAGTCTGCTACGATGCCAGCGTGTGAGAGCCCGACATGGCGAAACGGAAGAATGAATCGCAATTATCCATGGTTAACAACTACTGGTCACCTGCAATCTTGTGCGACCGACCTCTCGAAACTGACTTCGTCCGTGATGGCTTCGTGGTGCTCGAAAGCTTCGTGAACAAAGTGGAATTGAAAAAGATTGTACCGCTCGTCGAATCGATCCTGACTTCATCCCCCGAACTGACGTGCACACGCCCCCCCAATACTCTTGTACCGCTACGATGGAACGATCCTATCGTTCGGCTGCTGCTGAAATCCGACCGCAGAGTCCAAGCCTTGACAGATGGCTTACGTGCGGACGATCTTAAATGGATTTCCGGATACGTAAGCGTCAAGGAACCGCATAGCCCGCCCTTGTGGTGGCATCAGGATTGGTGGCGCTGGGATCATCCGCTGAGCTATCGGCGAATGGCCCCACAAATAGGAGTTCTTTGTTATCTGGCGGACACAAATGCCCAAAACGGTGCTCTGCGGGTCTTGCGGGGTTCTCATCTCAAGAGCGCAGCGATCCACGCCGTCCTTCCCGAGGCGCACGGGCACAGTGCGGAAGGACTTGAGCCGGGACATATCGCTCTGAGCGACCTCCCGGACCAAGTGACACTCGGCTTGCGAGCGGGCGATGCTGTAGTGATCGATTACCGACTGCTTCACAGCACGCATGGCAATGCGGGCAACACCAGACGCGACCGCATTCTTCTCTCTTTCACGCCTTCTTGGCGGGAACTGCCGAACGATATTAAGGCTCACCTGATAGCCCACCCCGCACAACCGTCCGGTGGTGAGGCGTTAAAGACTTCATCTATGCTCGCGAAGCTTTTCCCAAAGTTCAG
>Ga0137415_10008635_pt1 | contig 10095 bp, 8 predicted proteins | sample CZODoug3_1_1_16f_FD_183082 | JGI IMG/M metagenome (GOLD analysis project Ga0137415, IMG submission 183082) | Vadose zone soil fungal communities from Angelo Coast Range Reserve, California, USA - CZODoug3_1_1_16fungal (Hybrid Assembly) | ecosystem: Environmental > Terrestrial > Soil > Vadose... | reverse complement strand
CTGGCCACCAGCAGCACGTCCAGCGGCAGCCGCAGCGTGTAGCCGCGCACCTGGATGTCCCGCTCCTCCATCACGTTGAGCAGCGAGACCTGGATGCGCTCGGCCAGGTCGGGCAGCTCGTTGATGGCCACCACGCCACGGTGCGCGCGGGGTACCAGGCCGTAGTGGATGGTCTCCGGGTCGCCCAGGGAGCGACCCTCGGCGACCTTCACCGGGTCGACGTCGCCGATCAGGTCAGCCACCGCGGTGTCCGGGGTGGCCAGCTTCTCGGTGTACCGCTCGGAGCGGTGCCGCCAGCCCACCGGCAGGTCGTCACCGAGTTCGGCGGCCCGCCGGATGGACGCCGGAGCGATCGGCTCGTAAGGATGTTCGCCAAGCTCGGAGCCCTCGATGACCGGGGTCCACTCGTCGAGCAGGGTGATCAGGGAACGCAGCAGTCGGGTCTTGCCCTGACCGCGCTCGCCGAGCAGGACCACGTCGTGGCCGGCGATCAGGGCGCGCTCCAGCTGCGGCAGCACGGTGGATTCGAAGCCGACGATGCCGGGCCACGGGTCGCGGCCCTCGCGCAGCTTGGCTAGCAGGTTGTCGCGGATCTCGGTCTTGACGCCCCGCAGCCGGTGCCCGGACGCGCGCAGCGCGCCGAGGGTGCGGGGAAGATCAGTGGGTGCTTGATCAGCTGCACTGTGAAGTACTGGCACCACACCACGCTACGTCGCCACGACGTCGTTCGCCGGGCGCCGGTGTGACCTGCTGGTTACGTCGATGCAAGGTCGCGCTCAGAAGGCCGGCCACGGGATCGACGGGCCGTAGCCGGAGGGTTCGGGGAACCGGGGCCGCTCCAGCAGCCCGTCCACCCGGGCCGACAGCGCGCGCACCTCGCGGCGGGTCAGGTGGTCGGCCAGCCTACCGCGCAGCCCGTTGTCCAACTCCCGGTTCACCGCGCGCACGGTATCCCGCAGCTCGGCGGGCAGCCGCTTGCCCACCCAGCCCCAGAGCACCGTCCGCAGCTTGTCCTCCTCGTGCAGGCAGATGCCGTGGTCGACGCCGTACACCCGGCCGTCCCGCCCGGCCAGCACGTGGCCCGCCTTCCGGTCGGCGTTGTTCAGCACCGCGTCGAGCACCGCCATCCGCTGCAGGTCGGGGTGGTCGGCGTGGACCAGCAGCGCCGGCTCACCGAGCGAGTCGCGGGCTCGCAGCACGGTCAGCCAACCGTCCGGCACGTCGCCGGGGGCGCGCACGTCGACCAGCTCCCGCTCCCCGTCCGTGTCGATCCACAACTGCACCATGCCCGGGCCGAACGGTCCCTCGCGCAGCACCGTCGGTGGCACGATCGGCACCCCGTCCGGCGCGAACGCCTCGGCGAGCAGGTAGCTGGCGTACTCCCGGTCGGCCAGCGTGCCGTCCGGGAAGTCCCACAGCGGCCGCTCGCCCCGGATTGGCTTGTACACGCACTTGGCTCGCACGCCTTCGCACTCGATGTCGCAGATCAGGGTGGCGTTGGAGGCGTTCACGATGCGCCCGGTGACCTCGAGGCGACCCGAGCGCAGTAGCCCGGCGACCGCCGGATCGACAGAGTCCATCGAGTTCGTGCTCAGGCTTCGGGTTCCCCGGTCACCGCACGGCGGTGGTACCCGTTCTGCCTCGGGCAGATGTGTCCCTGCGCGTCCAACGGCTCGGCGCACAGCGGGCAGGGCGGCCGGCCGGCCGAGATGACCCGCTCGGCGCGGGCGGTGAACGCACGGGCCTGCACCGGGGACAGGAACACCCGGACGGCGTCAGGCCCCTCGTCGGTGTCGTCCAGCACGACCGACTCGTCAACCTCTTCTTCGGTGAATGCCAGCAATTCCACCACTATCGAGCGAGAGTCGGCGTCCCAACCCAGGCCCATCGTGCCGACCCGGAACTCCTCCTCCAGCGGCACCACCAAGGGCTCGGTGTCCACCTGTTCCTCGTCGACCTCGTCGGCGACCTCCGCCCCGAATCGGCGGACGATCTCGGTGAGCAGCGCGGTGATCCGCTCGGCCAACACCGTGACCTGCTGTTTCTCCAGCATCACGCTGACGGTCTTGGCGTCCTCGACGGCCTGCAGGTAGAAAGTGCGGTCGCCAGGCTCCCCGACGGTGCCGGCGACAAACCGGTCGGGTTGGCGAAAGACATGAATGACACGTGGCATATCAACCCCGACAGTAGGCCACCGACCGCATCCGAGCACGACGGTACCGCCGTGCTCAGGATACTCCTGTTGATCCACCGACCACGGCGTCCGAGGACGGGACAACCGGTTTGCGGCGCCGGCCCCGCTTCGGTGGCGGAGGGATCAGCCCGGACACATCTCCGCCGACGTCGTTCACCCGCAGCACGAACGGCCGGGTCTCGGTATACACCACGACGCTGATCGAACACGGGTCGACCATGATCCGCTGGAACGAATCCAGGTGCAGCCCCAGTGCGTCGGCCAGCACCGACTTGATCACATCGCCGTGGCTGCAGGCCACCCACACCGCCAGGGGGCCGTGCTCGGCGGCGATCTTCGCGTCCAACGACCTGATCGCCGCCACCGCCCTGGCCTGCATCCCGGCCAGCCCCTCGCCGCCGGGGAACACCGCGGCGGACGGGTGCTGCTGCACCACCCGCCACAGCGGCTCCTTGACCAGCGTCTTGATCGCCCGCCCGGTCCAGTCGCCGTAGTCCACCTCGGCGAGCTCGTCCGCCACCCGCGCGGTCAGCTCGCGGCCGGCCAACAGCGGGGCCACCGTCTGCTGGCAGCGCTCCAGCGGTGAGGTGACCACCTCGGCCAGGGGTACCGGCTTGAGCCGCTGGGCCAGCGCCCACGCCTGACCCTTCCCGGCGTCGTCCAGCTCGACGCCGGGGGCGCGGCCGGCCAGTACGCCCGACGTGTTCGCCGAGGACCGGCCGTGCCGCAGCAGGATGAGGGTAGTCACGAACGTCCAGGCTACTGCCCGATCACACGGCCGACAGCCAGCCCGCCGCGAGGGTGATCATGATGGCGATGCCCAGCACCACCCGGTAGGGCACGAACGCGGTGATCCGGTTGGTGGACACGAAACGCAGCAACCAGGCCACCGAGGCATACGCCACGATGAAGCTGACCACGGTGCCCACCGCGGTGGGAAGCGCGCCGACACCCTGCCCGAGCGCCTTGGGGGTCTCCAGCACACCGGCACCGACCAGCGCCGGAATTCCAAGATAGAACGCCAGCTTGGTGGCGGTCACCCGCTCCACACCGCGCAACAGCCCGGCGCTGATGGTCGCGCCGGAGCGGGACACACCGGGGAACAGCGCCAGGCACTGCGCGGCCCCGACCACCAGCACGTCGACCACACCCAGGTCGGCCTCCCCCTTGCGCTGCGACGGGTGGCGCTCGGCCCACCACATCACCGCGCTCCACAGGATCAGCGAGCTGGCGACCACCCAGAGGCTGCGCAGCGGGCCTTCGATCAGGTGCTTGGCGGCCAGCCCGACGACGCCGATCGGGATCGAGCCCAGGATGATCAGCCAGCCGAACCGGAACTCCTCGGAGCCCCGCGCGGACGGGCGCACCAGGCCGAGCACCCAGCCCCGGATGATCCGGGCCAGATCCTTGGCGAAGTAGACCAGCACCGCGACGATCGCCCCGACCTGGATGACCGCGGTGAACGCGGTGACCGCCGGGTCGTCCGCGCGCAGCCCGAGCAGCTTCTCCGCGATGGTCAGGTGCCCGGTCGAGGAGACCGGCAGGAACTCGGTCAGCCCTTCCACGATGCCGAGTACCACCGCTTGAAAAAGGTTCACCCCACCACCCAGCCGGACCAACGGACACGGCCAGTCCGGGTCCGGCGGCCAACCTATCGCCCCCCGATCGGACGCCTCGAACCGCCGCCGGCGCCGCACAGCTTGAAGGACCACCCGAGAAGGTGACATGAACCCGAAGCGGCGGGCTGTTGACATCTACCGACCAAGGGGACGGCCCCCTAGGGTGGGGGCCACCACGCCACGCCGAGGTGGCTGGTGGGATCTCAGAGGTCTCGCACGGACCATGGGCGGAGGTGGCCGGTGGAGCGGACGAGCACTGGCACGATCGAAGGAGACAGCGTCGACGGGGAATGGGAGTACCGGCCGCTCCGGCTGCCACCCGATGTATCTCGGGTCACGGCGTCGGTGCGGCTGGCGATTCAGGCCGAGTTCGGCGGCTGGGAGCTGTCCCGGGTGCGGCTCTACCCCGGCGGCGCCCGGAAGGTGTGGCTGCGGCGGCGGCGCACCAAGCACATGTTGCCCAATCTGAGCGATTGATCGAACAGTTGCCGCGGGGCACTAGGGAACGAGCGCCACCTTGCCGACGGTGCCTCGGCCGGCAAGCCTGCGCAGCGCCTCCGGGGCCTCCTCCACGGTGGCGCGGCGTGAGTCAGTCGGTCAGCTTCAGTGCCGGCGGGCGGGTGCCGCCCTGGGGACCGGGCACGCCCCGGAACCCGTACGGCCCGGGTACCCGTCCAGGTTGGACGTACCACGCCTCGCCCGGATTGCCCCGCTCCAGGATCCCCTCCACCGCGGCGGCGACATCGTCGGCAACCAGCATCGGGAAGTCACCGAATTGGTCGCGGTGGTCGGCGATCAACGGCGTGTCCACGAAGCCCGGGCACACCGCGCACACCCGGATACCCTCCTCGGCCAGCGCCTGGCCCGCCGCGCGGACGTACCCGACCACGGCGTGCTTGGTCAGCGTGTAGAGCGTGTCGCCGGCCATCGGCATCAACCCCGCCAGCGACGCGGTGGCGATGATCGTGCCGCCGCCGGCGCGCCGCAGCGCCGGTACCGCCGCGCAGGTGCCGAACACCACGTGGTCCACGTTCACCCCGACCAGCTGGCGGTACTTCAGCACGTCCAGGTCGGCGATCCCGGACTGGCCGCCGCCGATCCCGGCGTTCAGGAACACCACGTCCAGCCGGCCGAAGCGGTCCTCGGCCACCGAGGTGAGCATCGGCATGGTGTCCGGGTCGGAGACGTCCCCCGGCAGCGCCAGACCGGCCACCTCGTCGGCTATCCGCCGGGCGGCGTCGACGTTGCGGTCGATCACCGCGACGTGCGCGCCGGCCGCCGCCAACCGCCGCACCACCGCCGCGCCGATCCCGGAGGCACCCCCGGTGACCAGCGCGCCTCGGCCCTTGAGATCCATACCGCCACCCTCTCCGCTCAACAGGACCGCAGGAAGCGGTCCAGCACCCGGGCCCCGAACCGGATCGAGTCCACCGGCACCCGTTCGTCCACGCCGTGGAACATCGAGGCGAAGTCCAGGTCCGGCGGTAGCTTCAGCGGAGCGAACCCGAAGCAGCGCATACCCAGCTTCTCCTCGAAGGCCTTCGCGTCGGTACCAGCGGACAGCATGTACGGCACCGCCCTGGCCTCCGGATCCTCGGCGCGCAACGCGGCACCGATCGCCTCGACCAGGTCGCCGTCGAAGCTGGTCTGCAACGCCGGCAGGTGGGTCACCCACTCCCGGGTGACGTTCGGGCCCAGCAGCTCGTCCACCTCCCGCTCGAACGCGGCCTCCCGGCCGGGGAGCACCCGGCAGTCCACCACGGCCTCGGCGGTGGACGGGATCACGTTGGCCTTGTACCCGGCATTCAGCATCGTCGGGTTGGCCGTGTCCCGCACGGTGGCGCCGATGATCCGGGACAGTGGCCCCAACTTGCCCAGCGCGCCCTCCAGGTCCTCCAGCGGGAACTCCATCCCGGTGACCTCGGAAATCGTCTCGAGCAACTCCCGCACGGTGTCGGTGAGCACCACCGGGAAACGGTGGCTACCCAGCCGGGCGACCGCCGCGGCCAGCGTGGTGACGGCGTTGTCGTCATGCAGGAACGAGCCGTGGCCGGCCCTGCCCCTGGCCCGCAGCCGCATCCAGGCCATGCCCTTCTCGGCCGCCTCGATCAGGTAGAACCGGGCCGGGTCACCGTGCGTATCGGTGAGCGTGAGGGAGAACCCGCCGACCTCGCCGACCGCCTCGGTGCAGCCCGCGAACAGGTCCGGCCGGTTCTCCACCAGCCACTGCGAGCCGAACTTCCCGCCCGCCTCCTCGTCGGCCAGGAAGGCGAACACCAGGTCGCGCGGCGGCACCACGCCGTCCCGTTTGAAGCGGCGGGCCACCGCCAGCGTCATCCCGACCATGTCCTTCATGTCGACCGCGCCGCGACCCCACAGGTACCCGTCCCGAATGGCCCCGGAGAACGGATGCACCGACCACTCGGACGGATCGGCCGGCACCACATCCAGGTGACCGTGCACCAGCAGCGCCCCCCGGGACGGGTCCGCCCCGGGCAGCCTGGCGAACACGTTGTCCCGCCGCGCCGCGCCCGACTCCACCATCTCGATCTCGTAGCCAACCTCGGTCAGCTTGGCGGCCACATACTCCGCCGCCTCCCGCTCGCCCACCACGGTCGCCGGGTCACCGGTGTTCGTGGTGTCGATCCGGATCAGGTCGGCGGCCAGTTCAACCGCCTCGTCCTCGGCCCCGCTGCAGCTCGTCACCGGATCTTCCTACCATCGGAGGTGGGGCTACGGGTCGGCCACGGGGGTCGGCTATCCTGCGAACACCACGGTCCGAGTGGCGGAATGGCAGACGCGCTAGCTTGAGGTGCTAGTGCCCTATTAACGGGCGTGGGGGTTCAAGTCCCCCCTCGGACACGTTCACTACCCCTACCAGGGGTGGTCTGATGGTCACGTCCAGGGCGTTGTCGTCCGGGTCGTAGACCATGGCGAGGCCAACGTCCCGGTAGAGGCTCGCCAGGCGTCTCAGCAGTATTCAACCGCTTCCGAGCGTGCTCGGCATGCACGTCTGGCCCCGTAGGGTTGGCCGTACCGGCCAGTAACGCTGCTGTCTGGGCCCGATGCTCTTCATCGAACAGACTGCCCAGCCAGTCGTTGACGGGCGTGATGAGCACACGCTCGGGTAGGTACACGTTCTTGGGGTGATTCTGCAGAATCGGCGAGCCGGGCGTGATGCTCCGGCAGCGCAACGGTAGTAGATCCGGCTCTGCCGAGGCGTGCCTTCCATACGCCTCCGGCAGATGCTGCAACGGACTCGACCCTTGAAGAGGTATACGTGCTTGGTGTCCTTGGGACCGCGCTCGAGCTTGCGCCGGGCGGGGAGACCACCGGATGCGCGTGGCCGGCGGAGAAGCTGCGCCTGGGTGAAGGCCGCAACCGACACGATCGCCGGATGCGCTGGTCGCCGGGACCGAACCACGGACTCCTTCGCAGCCTTGCGGAACCGAACGACGTGGCCAGCCCCAACGTCGTCGGGGTTGAGGAGCATCTCGTGCTTGCTCCACCGACCGAACACGGCATAACCGGTAGCGGGGATTCTCAAGAATCGCCCGGACGGTCGAGCCCTGCCAGCCGTCTCCCAATCGGTGGCGGTTCTGGTCTGGCCAGCGAGCAGACGGGCAGGGGATGCCCTCACGGTTGAGCTCGGTTGCGATCGCCCGGTCCCCCTTGGTGTCCAGGTACTCGCTGAAGATCCGGGCAACGACGTCGGCCGTCGTGTCATCGAGCGCCAGCACCCTGAGCCGATACCCCTCCGCCGACTTTCGCGGATTGGGGTGAGGACCAGCGTCGACCACGACGTAGCCGTACGGTGCCCGGCCTCCCTGATGCCGTCCCTCGTTGACCACCTGGGCATCCATGGCTGCTCGCACACGTGCCTGGACGTGTTGTCGTTCTGACTCGCTCATTCCGCCCAGAACCGACATGAGCATCTTGTGGGAAGGGTTGCGGGCGTCGAACCTGCCACCCAGCTCAGGCACCCACAGCTCAACGCCGTGTGCTGCAAACCTCGGCGCGATCAGGGAGAACTGGTTGCCAAACCAACAGCGAGTTCCCTCACCGACGACAACAGCCCCGAAGCCACGATCCGGGTTCTTGAGCACTTGCAGGAGCCGCGATCCCTCGACCCGCCGGTCCCACGGGACTGATCGGGACTGTCCGATGTCGAAGTACTCAGCAACGATCCGGCCGCCGAACGGTTCAACGAACTTGGAGGCGTTGCCGAGCTGCCAACCTCGTGAGGTCTGCGGATCTTGGTTGTCCTCGGTTGAACACCGGCCGTAGAAGGCAACTCCGCCAAGAACTGACGAGCACAGGTCAACAACCTCGACGCCCAGCAGCGCATCGAGGGTTGCCCACTCGTCGGTCTCCGGCATGGCGGCCGCCTCGTCCCTCATGCGGTCAGCTTGTCGCTCGGTTCAGCTGAGTACTCCGACTCTGCCACAGCCAGCAACAGGGCCAGCAACGTCCTGGCAGCAGCCGTGCTCAACCTCGGCGGCTCATCGGGGCACCGGACGACCAAATCGTCTGCCGGCTCGTGTTCGTGCTGTCCCGCAGGAACTTGCCGGGCGTCGACGCGCTGCATCGCGCGGTCGTTCGCTCGATTTGCCATCTACCTGGTACACGTTCGCGCATCTCGGCCACGTTCCCGGCTGTGACGCACATCACTTCCCGGGCGTCCACACGACCGCCTACCTGCGGTTTTGCCCTGGTCTATGCTCTTGCAGCAGTCGTCCTCTTGTGCCGACATGCTGGCTCCTCAGCGGTTTGGGCTGGGGGGTCATACGAATGCCGGACCGGATCTGTTCCAATTTGCGCAACAAACGAGCGTGCATCGAGCCAGGCAGGGCAGAGCATGGGCTCGTCGAAGGCAGCCAAGGAGCCCGAGTTACCGCTTGAGTTGTGGGGTACAACAGACACGGCTCGCACAGGGCCTCCCAGCGCACGTTGCAGATCCGGGCACCTTGGACAAGATCAGGCAGCTGCTGGGTTTGGGGACGGCACCGAGCGACGCGCACGAATGTGGGGAACAGCCGGTCATCGTGCCCGAGCAACGACGAACGTCGGTAGACCCGTCACACCAGGAAGCTCTGATGATCTTGTTAGAGGGGATCTGAGCCGGTTTGTGTGTTTGACCTGCGACGATGGCGGGTTGTTTGATCTTCCACGCTTTGGAACGTGTCGCGTGCGCAGGCAAGAAGTCTCGTCCAGTCTCGCCCATACGCGCACACACCAGCCACAGCAAGAGCCAGCTCCTGTGAGCTGTAACACAAAGACCTCTAGACCCGATAACCGCGTGGGCAACACAGCGGAAGCGTGTAGATCAAATGTATGAGGCGATCTTGATGACCGGAGCGGTTGATGCGGTGAACATCGCGCAGGGCGCAGTCGCGGCAATGCCGTATGTCTGGCCCGTTGTTAGTGCGCTTGCTGGAGCCTCGACGGGTGCAGCTGCGACCTACTGGATTCAGCGACCACGCATAACAGTGCGCATCGATGGCATCAGGAGCACGGCCAAATTCCCAGACGACACGCGTAGCATTATATTCGACGCAAAGCTCATCAGTAGAATTGACACCTATGACATGCCCTTGGCAGAAGAAAAGGGATTGCAGGAAATATTTCGCAATGCGGCACCGAGTGAGCACATGTACGTAACCGCACTCACACAGGTACTAAGAAAACTCGAGGCGCAGATCGATGGAAACCTGCCACGGCTCACTAAACTTGCGTCCAGCCTGCGACAACTCGTTGTCAATCAAGAGTTCAAGAAGTTCGACCGGCAGATCGCGCATAATAGCGATGAGTTATGGAGCAGCTTTTGCTCTTCCCTTATGCATCGCGATATTGAGTTTCCGGCTGATGCGCCAGATTACACAAGCTCGCAGTATGCACGCTTTCACGAAGTTCAGGAGCGTCAACAGGAAGGCGACTATCCTTTCTATGTCATCCCTCTTCCAGGAGCTGCCGATATCGTGTTCACACGGGAAGTTCGTGCGGCACATCGCCAGAATGTGAGCATTGCAGCAAGACGGGTAGCGTACGCCATCGCGTATCGGAATCAATACGAGCTACTCCCATTTTGCGACCACCTGCGTAGCTACTTCAAGGCCAGTATCAAGGTCGCAAAAGAGCTGCATGCAGATACGCAGAACGCCGTTGACTCCTACTCGCGGCTGGTCGTGAGCGGCATCCTGTCAAACTACGGCCGTACGCCGATTTCCTTTACCAGTCTGGGTCGACTCACAATTGAACTTAAGGGTTACCGAGGTGAAGCCG
>Ga0137415_10008632_pt1 | contig 10098 bp, 7 predicted proteins | sample CZODoug3_1_1_16f_FD_183082 | JGI IMG/M metagenome (GOLD analysis project Ga0137415, IMG submission 183082) | Vadose zone soil fungal communities from Angelo Coast Range Reserve, California, USA - CZODoug3_1_1_16fungal (Hybrid Assembly) | ecosystem: Environmental > Terrestrial > Soil > Vadose... | reverse complement strand
GCAAAGCCCCGCAGCTTGGGAGTGATATCGAAGTCGGCGCCGGCGTTGGCCAGGAAGATGCCGGGGTTGACGAAATTGGCCTGACCTTCTTCCTTGCTGGCGCGAAGAGAAGGAATGAGGCTGCCGGGCGTGGTGAGAAGAATGCCGGAGCCAAGAAGGCGAATGGCTTCGCGATTCCAGAAGCTGAAGAGGCCGCCGGCAAAATTCGGGAGATCGACGATAGAGTCAAAGCCGCGGGCACGGCCATCTCGAGGATGGGCGTCGCCGGAAGTGTAGAAGGCGGAGACGCGGTAGCGGATCCAATCCTTATCGTAGGAGATCTCAGCGGCGGCCATCTGCGCGTTGATGGTGACGCGGCGCCCGGCGATGGGATTGAAAGTGTCCTCACCGATGGCCTGATAGAAGGCGTGCGTGAGATTGAGGCGGTGGATGTGCCCGCTGCCGAGCCAGCCGAAATAGCCCACGCGGATGCCGTGTAGGATGGGGCCGGCGCCACGATTTTGGTTGATGACATTGCCGATGGGCGCGGGGCGAACGAGAAAGCCGTTGTCGTCATAGTGGAGGCTGGGATCGTCTTTGTTCCAGGCGGCGACGAACTCCACAGTGTAGCCGGGAAAGAAGAAGTCCTGTAGGTAGACGTTACCGAGAAGGACCTGCTGGTGGCGGCGGTCGAAGGTGTTGAGTCCGCTGTTGGTGTTTTTTTCAATGAAGTGAAAATAGGCGACGTTGTATTCGATGCGATCGCTGTGGAGGTTGCCGAAGATGCGCAGCGCCGGCTCTTCGTCAACGAAAAGAAAGCCGCGGAAGTCCGCGTTGAATTGTTGGATGCCGGCTCGCGCGGCGATGAAATCGTAGTTGGGGCCGAGGTCGTGAATCTTCACTTCGACGAAGGCTTCCTGGAGGCCGAGATGATCGTCGAAGCGGTTGGTGCCGCTGCGGGGATCGGGGCCGACGAGGCCCAGCTCGCGAACTTTCAAATTGTTGAGGCTGAGCTCGGGCGTGATGCGAATGCGCCAGTCGACGGGCTTGAAGGCAGCGTCGCCATGAAATAAATCAAGGGTGAAACGAAGCGTTTGATCGAAAAAAGCTTGTTCCCCTTTGCCAAAGAAACCGGAGCTGCCTGGGCGCGCGCTGCTGACATTGCTCGGCGAGGGAACGCGACGGCCATCGAAAAAGGATTCGGAAGAGGCGGTGACGTTCAGAAAAGTTTGCTGGCCGAGAAGCGCGGGCCAAATGGGCTGGTCGCCTTTGAAGCGATTTCGATTGAACGGGTCGAACCAGCGGCGCTTGGTGTAAACGTACTCGCCGCGTTGCGAGTAGCGGCGGTAATCGGGCTGCTCGAGGGCCCAGCGGTTTGGAACGGTGTTGTAAACGTCCGCGACCGGAGGAAGTGTGTCCGGCGAAATATTTTCGATGTAGGTGGGATCGGAATCCAAGCGATGACGAAACTCGCGATGGGTTCCGAACGAAGGTTGTGCTTCAGCGGAAAGGGCGGGACCAAGCTCAGGGAGACGCGGGAGGCGCGAGCGCGCCTCCCTGGCTGCGACAGTGAGGAGAGAGATTTCCAGGCTCACAACTTCGTTTGGCTGGAGCGCAAGATCGGGAAGAACGAACGGCGCGTAATCCTTGGCTTCGACGCGGAGTTGGTAATGGCCCGGCGGCAGAGGGAAAAGCCGAAAGACTCCTTCTCCTGAAGTGGTGGCGCTGAAGATTTCGCCGGATTGGACGTTGCGTAGTGTTAGAGCCGCTGCCGGCACCGGAAGAATGATGTTGGAGAAGCCCGCGTCGCGGACGACGCCATCGATTGCGGCGGTGGTCTGCGCCTGCTGGCGGGGAATGCGCAGGGGTGGACCGGATTCGCGAGATTGTTTTGCGGAGTCTTGAGGCGCGGGCGGAGATTGACTTGGAAGATTTGCGGCGGCGCGCGGCGCAAAAACGAGGCAGGCAAAGCAGCAAACCGCGCAGAACGCGCGTCGAACTTGCCGCGGAGAGGAAAGGATCATGCGTTCGGCCTGAACGGATTCGATGAAAGAAACAGGATTCGCGTACTAGATAACAATATCGACGAGCAGCGAGCAACACTTTTCCCGGAGGAGTGGAGTCATTCGATAACGCAACGAAAGGCACGATACGTTCACCAGTTCGCCGCAAGGGACCGGCAAAGACGTTGAGCGGCAGCAAACGAGTGTGATACGAACGCAAGTACTCTCGTGATGGAAACAACTCATACACTGCGGAAGCCGGTGGAATCGCGGCGCGCTTGGCAGCAGCGAAAGAAAACTTTAATTCTGGGCATTTTCCTGGCGTTGGGAATCGCCGGAGCGCTCGCGATACTGCTGATCGGATGTGGAGGCGGAAGTAGCGCCCCGGTTGCGCCGCCGCCAATTCCCGCGGTGCAAGCTCTGCAGGTAGCCGACGTCCAGAATATCGTGCAGGCAGCGCTGAATTCCGTGAATGTCGATATGGTCGTGGCGGTGGTGGACCGCGCGGGATTCGTGCTGGGTTTGTTTCGAACGCAGAATGCGCCGGCAACGGCGACCGGAAATTTTATGCAGGTGCAAAATGCAAATGACGTGGCCGTTGCGCTCGCGAGGACCGGAGCATTTTTCAGCAACGACCAGGCGCCTCTCTCGTCGCGAACCGTGCGGTTCATCAGCGGGATTCATTTTCCGCCCGGTGTGATGAATCAGCCGCCAGCGGATCTTTATGGTATTGAAAATACCAATCGCGGCTGCACGCTGGTGAGCGATCCGATATTCGAGAGCAAGATTCCTCCTTCTCTGGCGCTGGGCGGAGGATTCGGGCTCGGAGTGCTCACCGGCAAGGCCGACATCACGGATTCGAATGCGACCGCCGTGAATCCAGGTGGCGTGCCGATTTTTTACAAAAATGTCGTGGTCGGCGGAATCGGTGTGGTGACAACGTCGAGCAACCTGAATGTTGCGGAGTTTGCGGCGTTTGCGGGATCGACAGCGGCGCGCAGCGGGCCAACGGATACGTTTGGGCCAACGCCGACGGCTCCGGGAGTAGTTTTTATCGGAGGCATCGCGCTCCCATTCGTGAGTCAGACCGCGCGGCCTTCCGGTTTTTCTGCGGGACCTGTTGCAGGAACGGGAAGTTTTTTGGTGGCGCCGGCAAACAGTCAGGGGCAGCCGCCAGAAGGCGATTTGATTTTACCCGCGGCGGGACCGCTGGGCGGTTTGAGCGCGGCGGATGTGAAACAAATCTTGGATAGCGCGGAAACAACAGCGAATACCACGCGCGCTGCGATTCGGTTGCCGCTGGGTTCGAAAGCTCGCATGGTGATCGCGGTGGCAGACTTGGATGGAACGATCATCGGATTGCGGCGGATGCAGGATTCGACTGTGTTCAGCATCGATGTGGCGGCGACCAAGGCGCGCAACATGGTGTACTTCAACAGTGCGTCGCGGACGGCAGCGGACTTGAACGGCGTGCCGATGGGAACGGCAGTGACGAACCGGACGATCAGTTTTGGCGCGCAGCCGCTCTATCCGCCCGGAATTGACGGTTCTAGCGCCGGGCCGTTCTTCAATTTGTACACGATGGACCTGGCGAATCCGTGCACGCAGGGATTTCAGAGCGGCGCGTCCAATACGAACAAGAGCGGAATTGTTTTCTTTCCGGGGAGTGCCGGTTTATTTCGAAACGGCGCTCTGATCGGCGGATTGGGCGTGAGCGGCGACGGCGTTGATCAAGACGATTACGTAACGAACGGCGGCACCAAAGGATTCGAAGCGCCGGCGAATATCCGAGCGGATCAAATCATGGATCAGGGCGTGCGGCTGCCGTACTTCAAATTTCCGAGAAATCCCACCAACTGAACGATTGCATTCAGGCGCGACGCGCCGATTTCTTTCCGCCGGCGATTTTTGTGAGCGCGCTTGTGTACGCTTCGATGGTTCCAGGAACGGCCTGGCTGTAAACAAATTGCCCTTCACGGCGGCATTCGATCAGTCCGGCTTCGCTCAAAATCTTGAGATGGTGTGAAACGGTTGCAGGGGCTACGCCGCGCATCGAAACGATCTCGCCGCAGTTCATGTGCTTGGTGGCGGAGATGGTCTCGAAAATCCGGAGACGCGTCTTGTCGGAGAGGGCTTTCGATATTTTTTCAACCTGAGCGCGGTCCATGGGCCTGCCCGAAGTGTAGCGGACCTGGCGTCCTTCCCGCCACAAAGATCCACCCTCCGGAAACTGCCGCTAACAATGATGCAACCGATTACTTCGATAGTCATCTAAATATCGAAATTCAGAAAGCCCGGGAAGCGGCATAAGAACCGCAACTGCGGAGCGGTTTTCGGAACCGCGCAGACAACGACAGGAGACAACCATGAAGAGACTTGAAGGAAAGGTAGCAGTGGTGACCGGCGGAAACAGCGGTATCGGGCTGGCCTCGGCGAAGCGTTTGCAGGAAGAAGGCGCGCGCGTAACGATCGTTGGCCGAAGCAAGAAGACGCTGGACGAAGCCGTGAAAACGATCGGAAACGGCTTGGTGGCGGTGCAAGCAGACGTATCCGTTGCGAAGGATCTGGACCGGCTCTATGCGACGGTGTCGCAGAAGCTTGGCAAAATAGACATTTTGTTTGCGAACGCAGGGATTTACAAATTTGCGCCTTTGGCGGCCACATCCGAAGGTCTCTACGACGAATTGTTCGACATCAACACCAGAGGGGTTTACTTCACCATCCAAAAAGCGTTGCCCCACCTCAATGACGGCGCTTCGGTCATTATCAATACCTCGGTGGCGGGCGAAATTGGAGTGCCGAACGGCACGGCGTATGCAGCCACGAAGGCCGCGCTGCGTTCGTTCACCCGTTCGATTGCTGCGGAATTAGTGGAGCGCGGCATCCGTGTAAACGCCGTGAGCCCGGGACCGATCGAGACACCGGCCGGATTTGCCCGCACGGGGCTCTCCAAAGAAGTGATGGACGAAATGATCAAAGGCTTTGTTTCCCAGGTGCCTATGAAGCGAATCGGACAGCCAGAGGAAATCGCCGGAACTGTGGCGTTCCTCGCGTCGCAGGATGCGTCCTTTATCACAGGCGCTGAGATCCCTGTCGACGGCGGACTTGGGCAAATTTAGAACACTGCTGCAGGTCGCAGGGAGAGAGGCGGGGTCAAATCCGCCTCTTTGTGTTTCTGGAAGATCATTTGGCGCCGCCGGAGGGATCGGGGGACGTTGCCGTGTTCACATCGAGAAGCCATGAGTGGGCTATGTCGTCAGGGGCGTAACAGTTGCCGTCGGGTGCGTACTTGGCGGGACAATGCGCGGTGAATTCCTTGCGGCGCGGGGATTGCGCGAATTGCCAGACGGCGGCGTAGCCGATGCCGCTCGAAGAAGGCGGCGGTGGGTCTTGCGGAAAAGTGCAGCCTGGCGAAGGCGGGCAGGAATCGTTATAGGCCCAGATAGTGATATCGCGTGACGCGGCGTCGTTGCGAATGTCATCGGCTGCGGTGATCGTGACGCCGGGCTCTTCCTTGACAGGCATGCCGGAGCAATAAACCCCCGGATGATAGCCGGCGCGGGTGAGCTCTTCGGACCAAACACCGAGATATGCGTGGTAGCTGGCGGGCAGACGGCCGCCTTCTTCGATATCGAGAAAGATGATGGTTCCGGAAGCAAACCCTTCGGACTTGGCAGCATCCACGGCGTCCTTTGCATCTTGGATTCCGATTCGTTTTGCCGCGGCTTCATTCTTGAGCTCGCGGCTCTCGCGGCCGCGGTACAAAACGAGGAAGCCGAAACCTCGGGAGCGAAGAAATTCTCGCTTGCCGCGCCACGTATTTGTTCTCTCTCCGGGCGGAGGGCTGAGCCAGTAGTTCGTGAACGCAAACGTCTTCCGCAGAATTGGCATTGCTGCGTCACCGGGATAAATGTTGCGGTCGAAACCCAGGTAGGAATGCGAGTGGTTTGACGCTACCTGAGCGTTCAGTGGTCTGATGGAAAGCGAGGAGGAAAAAGATAACGCAGAGACGCGGAGGGCGCTGCGGGAACGCAGAAAGGGGTTCGCGCCGAATGTGGAAGGCGTATGCGGCACTGCCGCGTGCAAGAGAAAGGCCGCGCTGATAAACATCGAGAGGCAAGCAAGAGTGAATGGAAAGGGCTTCGAGACAGATTCCATATTAGCCTTCCCGGAGTTTGTGGCCGGCGAGGTTGCCGAGGCCATCATAGGCGGCGTATTTGTAAGTTTCACTGAGCGTCGGGTAATTGAAAACCTGCTCGATGAATTCGTCGATGGTCAGGCCGTTGTCGAGGACCATCATGCCGACGTGGATGAGTTCGGTGGCGTTTTCGCCGATGATGCTTACGCCAAGGAGTTTCTTATCGGCGCGGGCGAAGATGAGCTTGAGCATGCCTGCGGTGTCTCCGGTGATGTGGCCTCGGGCGTTGTTTTCGTAGAGAGCGCGGCCAACGACGTAGTCGATTTTCTTTTCCTTACAGGATTCTTCGGTCTCACCGGCAGAGGAAATTTCCGGAATCGTGTAAATGCCCATGGGGAGCAGAGAGGCAACGCGCTCCTTATACTTCAGCCCAAAAGCGTGGCAGACGGCGACGCGGCCTTGCTCCATGGAAGTGGAAGCCAGTGCGGGGAAACCGATGACGTCGCCGGCGGCATAAATATGCGGAACAGCCGTGCGGTAGTGTTCGTCGACGGGAATATAGCCCCGATCATTGATGGCCAAGCCGGTTCTTTCGAGAGCGAGGCCATCGACAGCGGCGCGACGGCCGGCAGCGAAGAGCGCCGCATCGGTCTCGAGGGTTTTGCCGCTCTTCATCGTCAGGCGCACGCCACTGGCGGAATTTTCGGTTTTGACGGGGCGCTCGTTAAACAAGTAATGCATGCCAAGGGCGGCGAGGCGGTCGCGAAGGCGATTGGAAATCTCATTGTCGAGAAAGGGGAGAAGACGATCGCGCCCGTCAACGAGAGTGACGTCCACGCCGAGGGCTTTGAAGATGGAGGCGTATTCGCAACCGATGACGCCGCCGCCGATGACCGCGAGACTTTTTGGGATACGGTCCATCTGAAGAAAGGTGTCGGAGTCAAAAGTGTGAATGTCGTCGAAGGCAATTTCCGGAGGGCGATGGGGCTTAGAGCCGGTGGAAATGAGGATGACTTCTCCTTGTAACTGACGTGTGCCCTGAGCGCCGGAAACGGCCACGGTATGGGGGTCCATGAAAGCAGCTTGGCCGCGCACGAGTTCGATTTTGTGGAGTGCGAGGTTTTTCAGAATGCGGCGGCGCTCCATATCGACGACTTCGCGCTCGTGGTGCATGAAGTCGTGGACGGTGAGATTCTCCTTGAGCGAGTAGTCGATACCGTAGAGACCGCGCTGCTTGAGGCCGGAAAAATAGAGCGCGGATTCGCGAAGGGTCTTGCTGGGAACGGTGCCGGTGTTGATGCAGCTTCCACCCATGTGCTCGGCGCGCTCGATGACGGCAACGGGTTTGCCGAAATAGGCAGCCTGCGCGCCCCCCTTTTCACCGGCGGGGCCACAGCCGATCACGATCAGATCGAACTTGTCGTTCGAGGTCACACATTCCTCCGCGGAGCTCTAAAGTTGGGGCAGGTAATCCGCGTCCCGGAGGATTGTAGGAGAAGTGGGGGCCAGACGCAGAAGTTTCTTGTCCACGGGTATTGGAGAAGTTTCGGTTCAGGTATTCCAAGCGTGACAGGTCATGCGACGACGGTGGAAATGGGGGGCGAGTCTGCCGTAGGCCGAATGATCGTCCGCCAGCAGGTGAGCGTCCGGCGAGATGGTCTCTCTGGGGCAGCTAGTTGACCACAATACGCCGCATACCCTCCCTCCCCTCCCCCGTGTTTTGTAAGTGTTGCATCTAAAGGACTTAGAAATGTAATAAACCCTTTGTTTTCAACACTTACGAAGAATCTCATAAGTATTGCATCTAAAAGGGTTAGGCTGCACCAAAATTGTGCAAATGGGGGCATTTGTCCTCTTTTTTTAACAACTGTTGGTTCTAAAGCAGTTGCATTGCATTGAAATTGCGCGAAGGAGCCAACGGTCTGCCGATCGGGGATTGGGAAGGCCCGGGAATACCAGCGGCGAAGGGATCGGCTACAAATTAAAAAGCGGGAGCAGGGCTCCCGCACTCCAAGACGGATGAATATCTAAGGGAAATGTTACTCGGATTGATACTTGTTGTCAAGGAAAAAGAGCAAATGTCCACGAACGAACTCTACTTATCTGTGTTGCCTCTCATTCATGTCAGTAGTGGGCTGACAGAAGAGACCCTCACCTTGTATCCGGACAGAAAATTCGCAACAGAACTTTTCCCGGATGAAGTTGAGAGATATGTCGCCACCTTTAGAAATCGTATCAAGTACTTGGTCGGCGGGCATTCCAAAGGGTACGACATCTACCCCGAAGACATGGAGGACGGCCGCGTGGTCGTGAGGGTGGTTCAAAATGTCGGCTAGTAGCAGCAAGAAAGGCGAAGGTGGTGGGTTAGTCCTTCTCCTCCGCCGGCGACGCCCCTAGTGACCCTCGAGCAAATGCAAGACATGATTATGTTTTTCAAGCAGGTGCTCGAGGACTCGTCGCTCGGGTGGTGGATTAAGGCTGCCAATCCACTTTGCTTCAAGTCGTCAAGCTTCTCTTTGTGCTTCTCAATGCACGCCGCATACGCATCTAGTCCGTCGAACTCTGGCTCCGGCGGGTAGAGTATCGGTTCTATTCACCGTCCTTCAACAGCAGTTGCGTCACGCAGACTCCGTTGGCATTGCCTCTATTGGAGGCTGGCTGGACTGATGAGAGCTGGTACAAATTTTGTGTCTCACTTTATTTCGTCGGGTACCCGGCACCCGCGTCTTCTAGCAAGATGATTCCGTTCATCCCTCGTTCAACAATTGAGCGAAGCGCAGTCTCAGTGAATTACTGCATTTTGCCCTCGGGCACTTTGCTATGAGGAGTTCGCTTTAACGACTTTCAGGAATTGCACTCCTCCAAATTATGAATTTCACCGGATTGTCAGCAGCCAGCGTCGAGATTAGTTTTCCAGTGACGCGCCAGGAAGCGCACTTCACTGTCCTGAAGTGAGCCAGCCACCTTACGGTGTCCGGTTACTTCCGTTCGTTATCAGATGTGCGTCAGATGCCAATTCAAGGAGGATTGCATGCATCGAACTGTATCTCTCGGGCGCTGCTTCATGGCAGTCGCTCTCGCAACTATTCTGCTGACTTCGCCTGCGGCCGGCTTTGCACAGTTGGGCGGGCTACTGCCATCTCCGCCAGCGGCCACGTCCTCGACGGTTGTCGGAGACGCAAGCGCGGCACGAGTCTCCGTTCTTGGAATTCTCGGAACGGCTATGACAACTGCGCTCGCCGATACCGGGACTCTCACAACCGCGAACAATGCCTTGGATGCTTCCATGCTCGCGGGGGGAATCCCCTCGGCGCTTAGCGCGGAAACCCTGAGCGCCTCCACAATCAGTTGGGCCGATCAGGTTGACTCCGAAGCTTCACTCGGGAACCTGAGCATGACCGTAGCGGGCGTCGGCATCACCGCCGATTTCGTAATGGCCGAGGCCACGCAGGTATTGGGCGCTGCCGGCAGTGGCAGCTCGACCCTCACCAATCTTGTGATTAATGGAACTCCGATCGCCGTGACTGGGGCCCCGAACCAAGCGGTCTGGATTCCCGGCGGCCAGGTCATTCTCAACGAGCAGACGATTTCATCCACCGGCGCCGCCGTAGTGAATGCTCTGCATGTCGTTGTTACCGGCGTTGCCGACGTCGTAGTCGCGTCCGCGACTGCGGGTGTCTCTTAGCCTCACGATAAGTGAGCCAGATGCGAGAGGAGAAACCACAAATGAGCGAAAGAGCAAAAAGAATCTGTAAATTGGGATCCGGTCTCGTGCTAGTGGCACTCGTCGTGACTAGCGCGGTGCTGGTGGTTGGGACTGCGACCGCGCCTCGCGTAGAGGCTTGGGCGACGCCGCCGTGTGACTTTCTGACCGGCGGCGGATGGATCGTACACAACGGTGCCAAGGCGAACTTCGGCGTCGGGGGCGGATGCAAGCACGGTTCGCCAACCTGGGGCCACCTGGAGTACATCGACCAT